>Ga0224559_1001124_pt1 | contig 15233 bp, 18 predicted proteins | sample 714S33034metaG_FD_180676 | JGI IMG/M metagenome (GOLD analysis project Ga0224559, IMG submission 180676) | Peat soil microbial communities from Stordalen Mire, Sweden - 717 S3 30-34 | ecosystem: Environmental > Terrestrial > Soil > Wetlands > Peat | place: Sweden: Norrbotten County, Stordalen... | reverse complement strand
GGGATTGAACCATGATTTCTACTTGGCTCACGGCTTGCGTGAACGCGAGTTCGATTCCGCTTGGCGTCTACACTTTCCCAAGGGCTTTTAGCCGTTCGATTTCTCCAAGAACGAAGTCGAAGTAGAAATCGAAGCTCTCGACCTTTCCTCCCGCGACGGACTCCTGAACGCTGGGCCAGTCTGGCCGATGAAACTCCCGGAAATCACCCACCTTCGCAAGCAAGGATAGCGGCACTTCTTTTGCGTCGAATATGTGGTGAAGCCGCTCGATATTCTCGGAAGCGGTCAGATCAATGGCGCGCCGGGTGACGGTCTCGTAGATGTCGAAGAAGTCTCTGGCGCGAGCACTGGCGCGGCCCATGTGCGGATATTCCGGCATCTGCTGGCAGATGGCGCGGAGCTTCTCGATAACGATCATCTCCGGCGTGTAGACGTAGATGGTGTAATCGTCCAGATCGTGCTCTTCCCTGCCCTGGGTGTACTCGTGCTTGCTGAGGTCTACGGTGAAGACCCGCCGTTTGTTGGGGCCGGTCTCCATCGCTTCGATGCTCAGTTTGCCGGGGCGACTGCGGAGCTGCTCATAGCGTTCTTTACTGATGAGCTTGAAGCTCAACTCGTATCCGCCCCACCACGGTTTGAGGTCCTCTCCATCGATCCGGGGCTTGGGAACGAGTTTTGCGTCGAGGACGACGTACCCTGCCGAATCAAAGCGGTCCTTCAGGACGCGGAATATCCGTTCCTTGGAGTGGGGAAAATCCGGGAAGTCTTGAGTGATAGAGAAATCGAGATCCACTGAAGTGCGGCTCGTAATTCCGTGGACCAGGCTCAGGGCATTGCCGCCCTTGAGCGCCAGCATCCCGGCCAGCTCATCATCTGCGAAGAGCGCAATGATCGTCGTGCGGCGGATTGTGGCGAAGTCCATATCCATGACAAAGATATTGTCGCAGAATAGCCGTTGCACCGATCCACGGTGAACGTTGCCCTGCGAAAATACAGCGCCGCCGATTCCCTGCCCCTGGCTTGCCCACCCGCGCATATGCTGTGCCACGCTTGCGGCTTCGCCCTGGCCGACCAGGGCGCGGATACGAGGCTCATTCAGGACTATCTCGGACACCGGAACATTCAGCACACCGTCAGGTACACCGCGACCAACCCGGCACGGTTCGAGAAGCTGTGGCGGTGAACGGTCAGGCTCCTACCGCTGCTGTGAGGTCTTCTCTTTTGGTCCATGCAAAATGAAAAACCCGCCGATTTGAGCTTCGCCTGTTTCCAGGGAGAGGCTTGGCGGGTGTGTCAACTATCAATTTACAGGCATCGCGGCCTTTTGTCAGTCATTTTATATCCCCTTCGCCCGCCTTACGGAAGCCCGCGAACAGGCCAGGGCGACTCACCACGCCCGCCGACCCACGCCGGATGTGTTGGCCGTAATAAAAGCGGCTTGACTGTATTAGTTACAGAATGCACAATAAACACATATAAGCCATTAAGGCTTATATTCAGGGCAAGGGGAAAACGATGCAGCCGTTAAATATCGCCGTGGTTTCGCTAAAGGGCGGGATTGGAAAAAGCAATACATCCCTTTTGCTTTTCGAGGCTTTCCGGCACGTTGGGAAAGTCGTAAGGTTGAACGATTGGGACGGGCAGGGAACCAGCACAAAAGCCCTTCGCAACTTTTACCCGGAATACGAGAGCGAGAAGGCAGCAAGCCCGGAAATCGTTATTTGGGACACGCCGCCGAGCCTTGAGCATACCGCGACCGCCGCCGCCGTCAGGTCAGCCGACATTGTTCTAGTTTTGACGACCCCCGCCCCTTCGGACGGTTGGACTGTTGCCGAAACTATGGACTTTATCAGAGGCAAGATGAAGGCCGGAGCGGTTGTTAGGGTGATCCTCAACAAGTTCAGAAAAGGAACGATCCTAAGCCGCTACGTTGACCTTGCGCAGCCTTTGGCCGGGGCTGAATTCTTGCGCGTGATGATCCAAGAGCGCGAATGCTATAAGCAAATGCCCGTGACAGGTTGGGACGGCCTAGAGGCAACCGCAAAGCAGGAGGTTTTAGAGTTCGCGGTTTCCGTGGCCTCACTGCCCCGCCCGTCCTTGCAATAGTCACATATAACACAAACAACACAATAAGGGGTTAATACCATGAGCAGCAAAAATGACAAACTAGCCGCCGCCGCCGCCGCCTTGCGCGAGGCCATGCCGACCGCGCCGCGCCAGATCGAGGAACTCGCCCCGGCAGAGAAGCCAGAGCCAGCGCCACACGCAGCGAAGAAGCAGCGCGGCGAGAACGTGCATTTTTACCTAAACGACGAGGACAAGCGCCTAATCCGTGAGTTTTCGGCCTACCTTGCAGGGCAGGGAGAACGGCCTAGCGATAGCCTGATAATCCGCGCCGTTCTACGCAGCGCAAAGACGGACAGCGGCCTAGTTAAAGCCTTCCGCACCGCTTCGCAGCAGGACGGACGGCGCAAAGAATACCGCAACGCCTAAACCAACACGAACCCTGGAGCCTGAAACCATGAAGCGCCGCCTCGATAGCGATCTAACCAAAGTCGGAGACTTGCCCCTTACAAGAAGCCTTGCGAAGCAGTACGCGCCCACGCGGGCTCGGCTGCAATTCATCGAGGCGGCGGCGGAGATCATCGAGAACCCCACCAAGCCGGAGGCGGCTTTTTTGGCGCGGCAGCTTGTCCTTTGCACCTTGCCCCACGCCGACCCCGGCGACGTTCCAATTTTCACGCGACGTTGCGGCGCTGTCACGTTGACCCTTGTTCCTTACCTCGACAGGCGAACAGGAAAGACTATCGGTTATCCGTTTGGCAGCATCCCCCGCCTTTTGCTTTTCTGGATTACTACCGAGGCCGTACAGAAGAAAACGCGGCGGTTGGAGCTTGGCCGGAGCCTTGCCGACTTCATGCGGGCGATTGGATTGAACCCCGACACAGGCAGGGGGAAGCGCAGCGACGCAAAGCGCCTTGCAGAACAGGCGCGGCGGCTTTTCCGTTCGACTATCAGTTTTGAGGCCACCGAAGAAGACGGCGAGGCCATCCGCGAGGCGTGGGACGATATGCAGGTAGCGCCACGCGGTGAATTTTGGTGGAGCAAGGCCAGCCCGGAGCAGAGCGCACTTTGGGGAAGCTGGATTGAGTTAAGCGAAGGCTTTTACAACGCCATAACCGCCGCCCCTGTGCCGTTCGATATGCGGGCTTTGCGGGCTTTGAAGCGCAGCCCGTTAGCCCTCGACCTCTACGCATGGGCTTGCTACACAGCCTTTGCGATCATCGCAAAGCAGCTAGAGCCGCAATTCGTAAGCTGGAAACGCCTCTTGCGGCAATTCGGGGCAGGGTATGCCGACTCCGACGACTTCAAGAGAAAGGCAAAAGTGGGCTTGCGGAAGGTTGCCGCCGTCTATCCCGGCCTTGCTATCCAGACGAAGCGCGGAGGCTTCACGATCCACGCAAACCGCCTTGCTATGCCAACGAGGCCACTTGTTGAAAAGCCAGTGAATCGAAAAGTTATCCGGGTGAAACGGTCACCCCTAGAGGGGTGAAACGGTCACCCCTAGAGCGGGTTTAGGGGGGTGAAACGGTCACCCTATATATAGTTAAGATAATAATCTTTCTTGTAGTTGCTTACCCCGAAGCTGTGGAAACTGTGAAAATGCTCCCCCGCTGCTCCGCTACGCTACGCAGAATGCGGAGCGCCCTCACGGGCGGTCAGCGAGCTTACGCTCGCATTCAGCGGGAGGGCGCTAGCGCCCCTCCCGCACCCACCCCGCGCAAGTACAAAAACAAAAACCTTGCTGGGGATGGTGGGGTCGGTCCAGCCTTTGTGCCTGAGTGTAGAGTCGTGCGAGATCGAACAGAAAGGCCCCAGGACGAACACGGAGCAATGACGCCTGCCCCCGGCTATCCAAAATACACCTGAGACCGCTTTGTCACCGGACTACGGGTTATGAATCCGGCGCTCAAGCCGGCCGATGGTCAATTCAGGCCAAGCGATTTCCGCAAGATGTGAACCAGGCCAACCGGTTTTTTGGTCGCCATCGAGAGTTTGGAGGCGGTGTACATCTCGAAATGCGTGATCGGCGCCCAGCGGACTTTATGGCCGGCCAACACCCCCAGCTCCCGGATGAACTCCCGTTGCGTCCGGCCGTTCCCGTCGCGGAAAGGATGGATTGCGTTCAGCTCGGACAGGTAGTAGGCCGCGCCATGCGCGAACTTCTCCGCGCAGCGTTCCCGCAGCCAGTTTTCCCGCGCCAGCTCGCCGAATAGTGCCGTCAGGGAGGATTCCAGCCATTGAGCCGGACAGAAGCTCACCAAGCCAAGTGACAGATCGCAGGAGCGCACACGGCCCGCCCAGGGGTAGACATCCTGAAACAGCGCATGGTGAATCGCCAGCAAGTGTGCCAGGTCAAATGTGCCGGTGACCGGACGCGAGTACAGAAAAATCAGACGCTTGAAGACCATCCGCGCCTCATGCGCGGCCAGGGCTTCCGGTGTATGAAGATTCGCCTTGTTCTTCAAAAGGTGGGATCGAGAGTGGATGTAAGGGTCCATCAGAGCTTTTCACGCTCCCGCTCATCGAGGACGGCGATGGCCGAACACAGTTCGGCCAGGCTCAGATCCTCGCTGACATAGGCGCTGGCCAGTTTGCGGACCCCGGCCCCAGGATCGAGCGATTCGATGGCCAGAGATTGAAGAGCGTCCGCCACGGCTTCCGAACGCGCCCACGAAAGCGGCTTGCCGCGCCGTTTTGCCGGTCCCGGTTTGGTCGAGGTTGCAGAACGCTTTGCCGTCATGCCTGTTCGTTCCGTTGAGTCCGGTTCGGGGCTGGAGGCGGCTTGGGGAATTCCCCGTTGTAGTTGGGGTTCAGCAGACTGCGAAGAGTAAACCAGAGCTGGTCATCAAATTTCCCTTGCATATAGTTATCCAACCTCTGCATGGTCTCTTCATCCGGGGTTCCATCCACCAACGCCAATACGCTTTCCACGAGACGCCGCCGCTCCGTAAGTTCCTCGGCGGAAGGCTCAGGCGGTCGGCATTCCTCTTCCGGCCAATCCTTGATTCCGTTCAGTTTTTGGTAGCCCTTTCGCATCCAGGAATGCAAAGCGCAACCACGCCAGCGACGCGACAAGACCTCTTCACGCAGAAATTCAAGGGTGATTCTTCTTACCTGCTGATTATCTTCTGACATGAAATCCTCCTCACAGTGGAAAGTGCCTTGCCAACTATGGTCCGAATCTCAGAGTGCCGAGATTCGGACCCGTTCCAAGCATGGGGGTCGCTGCGAGGCGTAAAGGCCGCTTCGCGCCGCTATCGCGGTGGCCTACGGCCAGCCTTGACCCCTCTACGCTCCGGGGGCATCCGGCGTCCCTTTGCTTTTATCCGCAGTTTTCGGGGCGACGGATAGAGACTTTTCCGTCTCCTCATCCACAAGCATCTCAAGGAATTCGTTTGTTGGCCGAGGTTGGATTCCTTGTTCTTCCAAGTCCCTGAAACGTTGTTTGAAGGATTCCAGAGTAGGATCGCTCATAAGCCACTTTCCAAATTCTTTGTTGTGCCTGGTTCCTGCTACAGATCGTCCTGCTGAGAATCCGATTCAGGGCGCTTCACAATGAGCGAGAGTCCGTATTGAGCGGCGGCGAGTTTTTCCGGCGCGTCTTTGTAAAACTCTGACAGAAATTCCTTGAACTTCTCCACCGACTGTGCCGACTGTTGCGATTTCCAGATGGAGGCCACACCGACCAGAATCTTTGCGTGGTCATCCTTCCGCTTCTGTTCTTTGATGCTCTGAGCACGGAGACGACGCTCACTAGCCTTGATTGCGGCTGTTTTGTCCGCAAGAGCTTTCTTGACGGCGGCAATCTCAGCAGCAGCCTTTTCCTTGAGAGCCTGTTTCTGAGCTTCGAGTTCTTCGAGTGTCTTTGCTTTCAGAGTAGCCATGCTTGAGAGGATACACCACATTAACAAAAAAGCAAATACCGTGCTAAACTACAAATGCGCGATACCTCGTTTGCTTCGCAAACGACGCGCGCCTGCGGCGGGCAGAGACAACAGCAACGGCAAAAGCAACCGCAAGTGCAACGGCAACAGCAAGAACAACGGCAAGGACTATAAAAATCTATGGCCATCGTTCACGTCGCAATGAAATCGTCCGCCAGCGCGCCGCCATCGGCGGCGCACGCGGACTATATTGCGCGCGCTGGCAAGTACGAGCAGCGCGGCGACGTGGTACACGTCGAACCCGGCAATATGCCGGAGTTCGCCCAGGCCGACCCGCGCGCTTTCTGGCAAGCAGCCGACGCGCATGAACGCGCCAATGGACGCGCCTATACAGAGCTACAGATTGCGCTACCGCGCGAGTTGAGCGACGGGCAGCGCATCGAGCTGGCGCAGGAGGCGGCGCGGGAGTTCATGGGCGACCGTTTTGCATATATTCTGGCGGTTCACAATCCCGTGGCCAAGGACAAGATCGAGCAGCCGCACATGCACATTATGTTCTCCGAACGGGTTGTAGACGAGCGCACACGGGCACTGCCGGAAGAGCAGTTTTTCAAACGCAACGGGGCGAAGAAGGACCGGGAGTGGAACGACCGCACGAAGCCGGAAGAAATCCGGGTTAAGTGGTGCGAGATGATGAATCGCGCGATGGAGCGCGAGGGGATAGAAGAGCGGGTAGACCCCAGGTCATGGAAGGCGCAGGGGCGGGAAGACCTTGCCGCTTTGCGCGAGGAAAAGGAGCTGCGCGGCGATGAGCCGGATGCGGTCGAGCGCCGGGAAGAGATTGCGCGGCTGCGCGAGTTGCGGAAGGAGTTGCCAGCGCCCGGACTGGCGCGGGTTGCCGATCTCCAGGAGCTCGAAGCCGAGGCTGCGGCGCAGATCGCCATGATCGAGCGGAAGCTCGAAGAAGAGACCGGAATTCTGGACAAGTTGATAGCGAAGGCCAGGGAAGCGCTGGGCCAGGTGGTCGAGTGGGGCCAGAACCTTTTGGCCAGTCCCAGGGTGCCGGTATTCGCCCGCGCCCGCGTAGCAGCCGATCTGGCGCGGCGCGGTCCGCCGCCGCCAACACAGACTCCGGAGATTCCTTCCGTCGCCGATGCCGCCAAGGCGCAGACAGACCGCGGAGCGGACCGGCTGCGAGATTTTCTGGCCGGGGTGGACGACTTCCAGCTCAAGGCCGACGCGGATATTGCTCAGAAGAAGGAAGCCGAGCGCCGGGCAGCTATGGCCAGGCCCACGCATCCGGACCGGAAGGAGCTTGACCGGCAGCTTCGGGAGATTGCGCGGACCAAGGCGCGGCATCCAGACGGGCGAATTCAGGCTGTCGAGGAGATCATGCAGTCCGAGATTACCGGGCGCGTTCTTGGTTATACCAGCGGCAGGGAGGAGGCGCTTTTCCAGCGGCTCGGCGGGGAACTGGTTCGTCTGGATATGCGCGGCAAGCCACCCATCCCGATTGGCAAGGAGATCGACTACAACCCCAGGAGCCGGGACATCAGCCGGGGTCATGGAATGGAGCGATAGATGGACGACAACGAAGACCTCAAGGCAATCTATGCCGCCGCCCGTTCCATCCAGAGCGCGGCGGCCCAGGCCGTGGCCGAGCTGGCGCAGCTCGTGGCCGACAACCGCGCCATCCCCGGCCAGATCGCCCAGCAGGTGGGCCGGACGGCGCAGGAAGTTCCCCAGTTGGTCAGGCAGTCCGCTGACCAGGCGTTGGCCCGCATCGAGGATGGAGCCGAGAAGGCAATCCGCAAAGCGGCCGTCAGCGATGTGGGAGCGAAGATCGAGGCCGCCATAGCCAGCCCGATGGCGACCATCGACGAGGCTTTGCGGAAGCTGAAGGATTCCGCCGACCAGGCGCAGTATGCTGCCAGCAAGTGGAAACTCTTCGCCAGGGTGTTTCGCTGGCAGCAGCTCGCGATCGCTGTACTCGCCGGCATCGTGATCGGCGGCGCCGGGACCTGGTACTTCGCCTCCAGGCCGCTCAAAGAGGCTGCCGACTACATCCTGTTTCTCAAGGAGAGTCCAGCTCCGCGCAAGGAATGCCTGCCGGTGATTGCAAGTCAACGAAGCCAGTGCCGTAGGGAGTCAAGATGCGGCGAAGGATAAGGGCGGCATACTCCTCGCGGATTTGAATTCCGCGAAAATTCAGATCAATGATGTAGTCAAGCGCAGACTTGTAGAAGTCGAGCCATTCGGCAGTGGAGTAGTGCGTGGCTGCTCCGGCTTTTGAAGCGAATCCATACGGGTTGATAGGCCTCAGGAAGATCGATTTGAATCCTTGCCCAACGTATTCATCAACAATCTCTTTGGGCATGGAAAGGCTTCGCGTGTTCGCTCTACGATGTATCGAACCATATCAAAATTCAGGAGTGGTTCGCCGCCCTGGAACTCCAGCTTTAAATGAGAGGACGGGCTCTTGAACATGAAATCAACGGCCCGGTCAGCAGTTTCATTCGTCATGTCGCAGGCACTGGCGCTAGTGTTTTTGTGCGACACCTGGCAATAAGTACATGATGTATTGCACCTCAGTGTTGGCACAATCATATGCAGGCCAGTGAAATCAGCCAACGGAGCCTGCTTAGTGCGATATTTTGTTGCCAGCAGATGCAGCGGTGAGGTTTCGCCGTCTTCATAGAAGAAGTGGCGAGCCCTCAGTGGCGCAAAAGCTGGATCATTCCGGTCAAGTTCTTTCTGGATAAACCGATGGAGGGTAGTCCGGTCTGTGAGGTAGTACTCGCCCACAAGATTCGTCAACAGATATTGCTCAGAATCAAATCGAATAAAACGGAATGGCAGGAGCTTGTATTGGCTGTTTGTCGGCAGGAAATCGGAGAGCGGAAGAAACTTCTTGTGAACCTGCTCTGAAAGGATGTTCATATAGAAGTTCCTTGTTCAAAATAAGTTGTACAACTTTACATCTGTTAAATAACAGTGGTTTCCTCTTCAGAGTTGATCAAAGATGTTTTTGAGAAAGCCTGCGCCAGGATCAGGTTCCGCACTGCTTCGGTTTCTGCCGCTACGACTTCGCGGAGTTCCTGATCGAGAATCTCGTTGGCAAAATCTCTGGCGGCGATCTCTGGCGAAGTGCAGCCTTCCTTGGGCTGAAGCCTCACCTCGATCTCCGTCTCGGATTGATTGATCAAAACATGGAAATAGCCGCTGTACTTGTAAGCGGCCTTTTGAACCGCACTGATCCTATACACGGAAGGATCAATGCTCAGCAGCCGTGTTCCGTCAGTGAGAGTTTTTATTCCAAAATCCACTGCACCCATCAAAGGCCTGAAGAATGAGAACTATGGGATGCATGGGATGCATGGGATGCATGGGACGAATGTGAGTCGTGCTGCTGGGCAACCAGTTGAGTCGTTGCGTTGGAGTTTTGCAAAACCAGCACAGGAGGAAGCGTTCGGGCTGTTTGGGAGCTTGTAGTCACTTCGCTAGTTTTTGATCCGCTGTTCTGGTTCGAGGGAATCGAAGCAAAAACAGAAGTCGAACCGGCGAGTAGACCTGCCGCTGCTACGGATACTGCCAGAATTTTGCGAACAGAATTTCTTTTGTCCATTATTCCCTCCAGCTTACCATTCGTTACGAATCATAGTAGATGTTGGCTATTCCTGTCCAACCCCCGCGAAAGTAAATCCATCCAGTATAGTTTTGGGCCGCAAAGGGTAGGAGTTGACCCCAAAAAGAGGGTCTGTACAAATCTAAACCAACGTTTAGAATGTGTACAAAGGGCAATTGGTGCGCCACTGGCGCACCAATTGAGGCGCTGCCGTGGCTGATTTCGTTGCCTATTACCGTGTTTCGACCGACCGCCAGGGCGCGAGCGGGCTGGGTCTTGACGCGCAGCGTCAGGCCGTCGCCTGCCAGGTCAACGGCGGCCAGCTCGTGGCCGAGTTCACCGAGATTGAGAGCGGACGCCGGCACACGAACCGGCCTCAGCTCTTGGCCGCTCTTGAAGAGTGTCGGAAGCGCCGCGCTACCCTGCTGATTGCCCGCCTTGACCGGCTGGCCCGTAACGTCGCATTTATCGCAAATCTGATGGAGAGCGGCGCGGACTTCATCGCTTGCGATATGCCCCAGGCCAACCGGCTGACCATCCACATTCTGGCCGCCGTCGCCGAGCACGAGCGCGAGATGATTTCCCAGCGGACGAAAGCGGCGCTGGCCGAGGCCAAGCGCCGAGGGACCAGGCTAGGCAATCCGCGCATCGAGGCGGCGCGGACGTTGGCGCTTGCCGCGCATCATGCCCACCGGCCAGAGCCGGAGGTATTGACGCTCATGGTCGAGTGGCGGAGCCAGGGGAAGACATTGCGGGCTATCGCCCACGATCTCAACCGGCTCAATATCCGGCCAGCCAGGGGCCGCGAATGGTACGCCAGCAGCGTCAGGGGCCAGCTATTGGCCCACGATCCCGATTGAGCGGGTGACAATCACACAATAAGGGGGCTTTTTGTTGCTGGAAAAGGGGCGACTTCTAGGTTTTAATTTATCTAAATTATGTTTGTGTGGTAGATATATATATCTACCATACAGGAGGTATTATTTGCAACATTTTTTTGTGGATAAAGAAGTTGAGTTGCAATGAAGCGAATTCCATGTTAACCTGTCGATGTATACATCGACAGGTCGAGGTAATTCAAGGAAATGCCAAAAAGGGGACGACCATCAAAGTTGCAAGCTGCGCGAGGACAGATCATTGCGTATTTTGAAAATCTTCCTCGTAACGCCCTTACCGACGCTGATATGGCGGCCATTCTTTTTAAGCGAGCAGGTGAATGGCGGCTTGCTGCAAATACCACAGTAGAAAAATTCGTAGGATTTTTGCTCGAAGCCACGGCTATGCGCATGGTTTCGATTGTGCCAGTGGGGGAAACGTCCTATCGGACGGCCACGCGATACGTTTGGGCCGAAGCCTCACCGTATGCCGTTGCAGCAACTTTGGCACCGCAAGCGTATTTATCCCACGGCGCGGCTGTTTTACTACACGGTCTTTCCGATCAGCTTCCCCGCACGATTTGCGTCAGCCGTGAACAAAGCCCGCAGTCTCGCAAGGCCGACATGCTGACGCAAGGGAGCATAGATAAAGCATTCCTTCAGCCAGAGAGACGGTCGAATGCCCTGTTCACCTATGACAATTTTCAAGTTGTGTTGCTGCATGGCAAAAATACCGGACGGCTTGAGGTTGGGACCATCACGTACGGCCGAGAACAGCTTTCGGTCACGAAGCTGGAGAGAACTTTGATCGACATTACTGTCCGGCCTGCCTATGCCGGCGGCGTCTATCAAGTGTTGGAAGCATACCGCCGTGCGCAGTCGGATATGTCCACGAGCGTTCTTTTGGCGACGCTCAAGAAGCTCGACTACATCTATCCCTACCATCAGGCAATCGGCTTCTACATGCAGCGGGCTGGCTACAAGCCAGAGCAGTACGAACGTCTCCGGAGTCTGGGATTGAACCATGATTTCTACTTGGCTCACGGCTTGCGTGAACGCGAGTTCGATTCCGCTTGGCGTCTACACTTTCCCAAGGGCTTTTAGCCGTTCGATTTCTCCAAGAACGAAGTCGAAGTAGAAGTCGAAGCTCTCGACCTTTCCTCCCGCGACTGACTCCTCAACGCTGGGCCAGTCTGGCCGATGAAACTCCCGAAAATTACCCACCTTCGTAAGCAAGGATAGCGGCACTTCTTTTGCTTCGAATATGTGGTGAAGCCGCTCGATATTCTCGGAAGTGGTCAGATCAATGGCTCGCCGGGTGACGGTTTCGTAGATGTCGAAGAAGTCTCTGGCGCGAGCACTGGCGCGGCCCATGTGCGGATATTCCGGCATCTGCTGGCAGATGGCGCGGAGCTTCTCGATAACGATCATTTCCGGCGTGTAGACGTAGATGGTGTAATCGTCCAGGTCATGCTCTTCCCTGCCCTCGGTGTACTCATGCTTGCTGAGGTCAACTTTAAAGACCCGTTTGTTGCCGGGGCCGGTCGCCATGGCTTCGATGCTCAGTTTGCCGGGGCGACTGCGGAGCTGCTCATAGCGTTCTTTGCCGATGAGCTTGAAGCTCAGCTCGTATCCGCCCCACCACGGTTTGGTGTCCTCTCCATCGATTCGGGGCTTGGGAACGAGTTTTGCGTCGAGGACGACGTACCCTGCCGAATCAAAGCGGTCCTTCAGAACGCGGAATATCCGTTCCTTGGAGTGGGGGAAATCTGGGAAGTCCTGAGTGATCGAGAAATCGAGATCCACTGAGGTGCGGTTCGTGATGCCGTGGACCAGGCTCAGGGCATTGCCGCCCTTGAGTGCCAGCATTCCGGCCAACTCATCATCTGCGAAGAGCGCAATGATCGTCGTGCGGCGGATTGTGGCGAAGTCCATATCCATGACAAAGATATTGTCGCAGAGTAACCGCCGCACCGATCTACCGGGAACCTTGCCCTGCGAAAATACAGCGCCGCTGCTTCCCTGCCCTTGCTTGCCCACACGCATATGCTGCGCCACGCTTGCGGCTTCGCCCTGGCCGACCAGGGCGCGGATACGAGGCTCAATTGGAACGGAGAAGCCGCTGGCGAGCATTGGTGCGCCTGAAAAAGCTGGGCACCAAATGCTCGCCGATCCACCTACGACTCGGAGGGCGGTTCGTCTGGATATTCGGTAGGGAGTTTCTTCTCTGCTACGTCCGGATTGAAGTTGTAATCAAAAAGTTCCAGGGTCGCAGAATATTTGTTGTTGTCGTTGTAGGACTCAACAATTGTGTTGTGGGCGACGCAATCGGCACTGATACCTTGCCTGCTTTGCGAAAAGGAAATCCGCATATGTTCCGGCTTGGCCGTTTCAATATCTGCCCAGATAACCATCTGGTGGTCTTGGATACGCTGACGGACAGGGTGCATCTTGCGGACTTCGCGCCCTTGTGGATCGATGTAGGATTGGACGCGCAGTGCGTCGGCGAGTTCGCGTTTGCACTGCGCCACCATCGATACTGGTTGCCGCTGGTACCGCCCTGTTTCACAGGCCCATCGCGATACCTCTTCAAGCTCGATGGTCTCAACATTATGCGTCAACATGTACTCTTGGGCCAGGTCCTGCATCCTGTGGGTAAAGGACTTCTGACTCGATGATTTCTCTTTCACAGCCATAGCTTCTCCTCTGTCCTCACAACAATCCGAGTGAGATGGTTTTTCCCCATCCATCGGTTAGAGCCGTCTCTGTGATGATCGATCTCACCTTTGCCAGTAGCTCTCTGTGTGCGAAATAACCAACTTCTCCTCGATGTTGAAGTTGGCCAACTATGATGCCAGGATGAATTTTGATTCTGTGTGCGAATTGGATAATGCGCTCTTTTGAGTAGAGTGGACCAAGCCTCCGCACGAAGGAGTCCAATTCGTCCTTTGCTATGAGCGATGCGGCGGCCTCTGAATCCGCGCGCATTTCAAATTCATCTTTGGCGATGACCTCCATACAGCCTGTCTCGCCGATCAATTCGTCATCGACGGAGAGTGCATCCCCATGGCGTATATGTGAGAACTCGTGCATTACCGTGAACCAAAAGGCATCAATTCGGTCGAAACGGGCTGAGACGGCAATCACTGGAGCTTTTTCAGAAAGCCAAAAAGCCGCGCCATCAATCTTGGCTCCAGTCAGCGGTTCAACGATTATGAAGCGGATTCCATATTTTCCAAAGACTTTCGGAAGATGCCGTACTTCAGACGGATAAGCGGCCAGTACCCGCAGGTCTTTTTCCAGAGCGGACAATTGATTCGAATCGAAGGCTTGGACGACGAGGGCGGATGCGAGTTGTCGGGCTCTATAGCACCAAGCGCTCTGTATAGGGGTCAGATTTTGGGTGGGGCCTGCTCTTCGGGTGGAAACGGCTAACTGTGGAGCGAAGAATGCGCTCAATTCAGATTCGAGGCCCGCTGGATCAGTAGTTGCTTTGATCCAACCACGTTTCTGCATCTCGCGAATCGGAGCTTTCGTATACAAGTCTGCTCTACGGCCAATATCTATAGCGTCAGACTCCACAAGGCTAAGAGAATACTGGTTATCCCAGTTCATCCAATCCGAAGCCGAGTCCTTGAACACGACGCTTAACGCTACAGCCATATCAGGGCTGATGCCTGTCTTTCCAGTGATGATGTTGCCGATTGTTTTTTTATTACGGCCCGTTATGAGGGCAAATTCGTCTTGTGTCCAGCCGCGTTCTTCGAGCTTTTGACGGAGGATTTTCCCAGGATGCACCGGGCTATCAGCGGGAGTGGATGAAGAGTGTTTCACTAGCTCACTGTACCACGTTTTACGCATAAGAGCACCTCTTATGCGCTAATCTTGTAACCAACAGAAAACAAAAGGCATTTACAAGGAGATGGGCGGCGGAAAGTTTCCGCCCTTTTCAAAGTTAGGCAGAAGACCCTTAACCGGGTACTGGCGGCGGGAGAATGACAAATAGGCCAGTCCTCCCCCGGTGCCTTGCCTGATTCCGGCCCAGGAGCAGCCCTGCATTCATGCTTGCATCATCGGGCGACTCTTCGTATATTCGTATCAGGTTATAGTCCTATAGCCCTGTAGCCGTAGAGGGAGCCATCATGCACGTTTTAGCGATCATTGGGCAAAAAGGCGGAAATGGGAAGACCACAACGGCGCTAGGCGTAGCCGTAGAAGCAGTTTTGGCGGGCCGCTCTGTTGCCGTGATCGACCTTGACCCGCAGACGACCGCCGCAAATTGGAGCGACCGGAGAGGCAAGGAAGCCCCTTCCGTCGTGTCGTGTCAGGTTTCCCGATTGGGCCAGGTGCTTGAAGCCGCCGCCAAGGGAGGCGCAGACTTTGCCATCATCGACACCCCCGGCAAGAGTACGGACGCATTGATAGCCGCCGCCAAAGCCGCCGACTTCGTTTTGATGCCCATCCAGCCGCAGCTATACGACATTGAAACGCTTGGGAGCCTCAAGGACGTGTTGACGCTGGCCGGAAATCCACCCTCCGCCGTGTTGGTCAATCGTGCGCCTGTACAGGGAAAACGCCACGTAGAAACCCAAGAGGCCGCGACCGAGCAAGGCTTTGCCGTTTGCCCGGTCGTGATCTTTGCCCGCGCCGCTCATGGCGACGCCGGGAATATCGGCCAGAGCGCCACCGAGTTTGAGCCGAAGGGGAAGGCCGCACAGGAAATGAGCGACCTATACTCCTATATTGCTATAGCCCTAAAGGGGGGACGACATGAAGAAAAGCGCA
>Ga0224559_1001123_pt1 | contig 15249 bp, 11 predicted proteins | sample 714S33034metaG_FD_180676 | JGI IMG/M metagenome (GOLD analysis project Ga0224559, IMG submission 180676) | Peat soil microbial communities from Stordalen Mire, Sweden - 717 S3 30-34 | ecosystem: Environmental > Terrestrial > Soil > Wetlands > Peat | place: Sweden: Norrbotten County, Stordalen... | reverse complement strand
GACTCGGGTAAAAAGTACATTGAGGGGGGGCTTAGCCGTCAGGATTCCTCGCAAGTAACATATTTAGAATCAAGTTGTTGTGTACTTGCTTCGGTTTGGCTCCGCAGGTGCAACGGTCATGGCGACGGACGTGCCGGACAGACCGGCTGGAAAAGGAGCAGAATGATGATCGGGTATCGATTTGGAGCATTGAGTTTGGCGGCGGGTTTGGCAGTGATGGGCGCGTCGGGTTGCGCGACCAAGAATTATGTACACACGCAGACGGCGCCGCTGGTGGAGCATAGCGACCAGCTTGACGCGAAGACGGCGGCGAACAATCAGCAGATTCGCGACGTGGACGATCGGGCGCAGGCTGGGGTGAAGCAGGCTCAGGGCGCGGCGGACGAAGCAGGGCAGAATGCGCAGAACGCAAGCAAGTCGGCGGGAGATGCGCAGATGGCTGCCGACAACGCGGTGCATCGCGCAGATTCGCTGGACAGCGTGGTGAAGGGGCTGGATAACTACAAGTCGGTCGCCAACGCTACGGTCACTTTTGGCTTCGACAAGGCGGTGCTGACCAAGGACGACCGCGATCAACTGGACGCCTTTGCCGCGCAGCTTGGAACGGCGAAGAGCTACATTCTGGAAGTGACGGGGGGAACGGATTCGACGGGGCCGGCCCAGTACAACTATGACTTGAGCCAGCGGCGTGCGGATGCGGTGGTGCAGTACCTGGCATCGAAGTACGGGATTGCCGCGCACCGGTTCTATCTGATCGGCATCGGCAAGGACAACGCAGTTGCGCCGAATACGACCGCGGAAGGGCGCAAGCAGAATCGGCGCGTGGAGGTGCAGTTGTTGTCGAATATGACCGATCAAGGCGGAACGCAGACTGCGTCGAACGCGGGCGCGGGACGGTAGTTTGACCTCCCGCCCTTCGAGCAAGAAGCGCTCGAAGGATGGGGCACCCGCACTGATTCATGAGTGAGAATCCAAGAGGGCCGATCCGAGTTGGGGTCGGCCTTTTTGCGTGCGAGGACGTAAGGATCATTGCTGCTGGCGGATGTGTTCGGCGCGGACATCGGTTGCGCTGAAGAGGCGGAGGAATGGAGCGCCTGCTGCCGCGGCTTCGACAGCGGGGCGGCCATTGGCTTCTTCGCGCTCGACGATGCAGACTACCGCGGCGACGATCATGCCGGCCTCGCGTGCGGCATCGATGGCGTTGATGGTGGATGCGCCGGTGGTGCAGACGTCGTCCACGATGACGACGCGAGCGCCCTCGCGGCAGAAGCCTTCAATGCGGCGGGCAGTGCCGTGGGCTTTTTCGGCTTTGCGGACGAGAAAGCCGTGGATGAGTGGCGCGGTGGGATTCGATTGAGCGCGCCAGGCGGAGGCGGTGGCCACGTTGGAGACGATGGGGTCGGCGCCGAGGGTGAGTCCGCCGACGGCTTCGGCTTCTATTCCATTTTCATTGAGAAGATCGAGAATGGCTTCGCCGGTGAGGCGGCCGCCTTCGGCGTGAAGCGTGGTGGTGCGGCAGTCGATGTAGTAGTCGCTCGTGCCGCCGGAGGAAAGCTTGAACTGGCCGAGACGGAAGCTGGTGCGGGCGAGGAGGGCGAGCAGTTGCTGGGCGTGGGTGGTCATCGGGTTTGATTGTAAGACAGAGATCAGGGGTCAGAGATCAGAGATCAGAGATCAGAGATCAGAGATCAGAGGAATCAGGGGAGCGGCTCTGGATTGTCAAGCGCCAATCGCACCGTGAAATCGCATTAGAACGATTGCGGTTGACTGAACCCTGATCCCTGATCTCTGACCCCTGTCTTTACATCTTTTCCAGGTGCTGAAAGCCGCTGGTTCCGAGAAGCATCAGGGAGAAGAGGAGGAAGTTGTAGGAGGCGTGGACGAGCACGCTGGCGGCTAGTGAGCGGGTGGCGAGGCGCGCGCAACATAGGACCAGGCTCACGCAGAACAGCAGCAGAAGCGGGCCAACGGCGTGGGCGATCTGCTCGGCGTGCATGAAGGCAAATGGAACGCTGGTGAGGATGGAGCCGATGACCATGGCGAAGAGGGACCATTGGGGATGGCCGTTCGCATCGAGCGGGCGGCGCGGTTTGCCGGTACTTCGCTCGATGGTCCAGTCCCATGCGGTGCAGAACGCGGGAAGCAAGAAGCCGCGGAAAAACATCTCTTCAAAAAAAGGCGCGACGGTGACGCCATAGCCAAGGAGCAGCCAGGCGGCGAGACGGGTTTGGAAGAGCTTGTCAATGGGAGCGTTTTGCGGGCCGGGCAGAACGACCTCGTCGATCATGGCGAGCCCAAAGCAGAGGCCAGCCGCGGCAAATAGCCACCAACGCAGGCGCAGCGTGGTCGCGGCGTTCCATTGCAAGCCCGCGAAGAATCCCTTGTGCCATACCAGAGGGAAGACTATAAGGCAACCCAGGAACGCGAGCAGATAGAGAACAACCATGCTGCCGAGGGTGTAATGAATGTCGGTGTTGGCCTGTTGGAGCGTGGTCACGCCGAAGAGATGGAAGTGTAAGGCGGACCACGTCAGTAAGATAGTTCCGATCAAGGCCAGCGAAACAAGGAGGCCCAGGATAGCGAGATGGCCGAAGTTGGGGATGCGCGATGGAGGCAGAATCTCGGGCTGGGTCCAGGATTGGAAGAGAGGCGGTTCTGGTTCGGCGAAGAAATGTCCCTCAGGGGCTAAAGCCCCACATTCTTTTTGGCGCATTTGCGGCACGACTGAAGTCGTGCCCTGACACGACTGGTTGCCGGAATCGATTCTTTCCGTGGCCTGTTCCTCCGCCGTCAATTCATGTTGGGTCAGGTCCGGGAGCGAATTCGGAAGGGGGGCGTGCTCGGTCGCCAGGATCTCTTCCGAGGGAAGAGAGGCATCAGGATGCGGAGCAGAGGATTCAGGGACGATGGGGTCGTTCTCAGGCACATCGCTCATGGAAGCCCTGTTTTCTTTTTGCGGGGTCCGGACTTCTTTTTGGTTGTGTTTGGCATTCCGGCCTTTGACTTGTTCCGCGAGGAATCAGGTTGAGTTTCGCGGTCTCCCAGTTCTGCCTGGGTTTCGAGCTGTGAGGCTTCTTGATTGTCGATGGCTTCCTGTTCGAGGTCGACGGGGGCGAGGCGGCCGTTGGCGGATGCGTAGTAGCGTGTGAGGAACTGGCCGGTGTAGGAGCCGGGTGTGGCGGCGATCTTTGCGGGCCGGCCCTGGCCTAAGACCCGGCCGCCGGCTTCGCCACCCTCGGGGCCGAGGTCGATGATCCAGTCGGCATTGCGGATGACGTCGAGGTTGTGCTCGATGATGATAACGGAGTTGCCCAGGTCGGCGAGGCGGTGCAGAACCTCAAGGAGTTTGCGCACATCGTCGAAGTGAAGGCCGGTGGTGGGTTCGTCGAGTAAATAAAGCGTACGGCCGGTCTGACGTTTGCTCAGTTCGCGGGCCAGTTTCATTCGTTGGGCTTCGCCGCCGGAGAGGGTGGTGGCGCTCTGGCCGAGGTGGACGTAGCCGAGGCCGACATCGACGAGGGTTTGCAGCTTCTGGCGGACCAGGGGCACATCGGCAAGCACCGAAAGCGCGTCCTCGATGGTGAGGTCGAGAACGTCGGCGATGGAGTGGCCCTTGAACTTGACTGCCAGGGTTTCCTGGTTGTAGCGGCGGCCGTTGCAAATCTCGCATTGAACGTAGACATCGGGCATGAAGTTCATCTCGATGCGCCGCTGGCCGTCGCCCTGGCAGGCTTCGCACCTTCCGCCGGTCACGTTGAAGCTGAAGCGGCCCGGCTTGTAGCCGCGCTCGCGCGCCTCGGGCAGCATGGCAAACAGATCGCGGATGGGCGAAAAGACCTGGGTATAGGTGGCGGGATTCGAACGCGGCGTGCGGCCGATGGGCGACTGATCGATGCGGACGACTTTGTCGAGCTGGTCTGCGCCGGTAAGAGACTCATGCGCGCCGGGCTCTTCGCGAGAGCCGTAGATGGTTTGGGCGAGGGAACGATAAAGAATGTCGTTGATGAGCGTGCTTTTGCCGCTGCCGCTGACGCCGGTTACAACAGTCATCACGCCCAAAGGAATGCGTATGGTTATGTCCTGAAGGTTGTGCTCGCGCGCACCGGCTACGGTGAGCCATTTGCCGGTGAGCGGCCGTGGTTTGGCCCGCTGGAGCATGGTTGCGGCTCCGGAGAGATAGCGTCCGGTGAGCGATTCGGGGCAGGCCATGATCTGCGCGGGCGTGCCCTGGGCGACGACGGAACCGCCAAGCCGGCCAGCGCCAGGGCCGAGGTCGAGGACGTAGTCGGCGTGGCGGATGGTCTCTTCGTCATGCTCGACGACAAGCACCGTGTTGCCCAGGTCGCGCAGTCTTTCGAGAGCCTGAATGAGGCGGTTATTGTCGCGCTGGTGAAGACCGATGGAAGGCTCGTCGAGCACGTAAAGGACGCCGCGCAGGCGGGAACCGATTTGGGTTGCGAGGCGGATGCGCTGGCCTTCCCCGCCGGAGAGCGTGGCGGCATTTCGGTCGAGTGAGAGGTAGTTGAGGCCGACGGCGCAGAGAAATTCGAGACGCTCGACCACTTCGCGGCGGATTCGCTCGGCAACCAATGCCTCGCGCGCTGTGAAGTTGAGGTTGATAGCTGCCGACAGGGCGCGGTTGAGCGGCAAAGCAGTGAAGTCTGCGATGGAGAGGCCGCCGATCTTGACGGCGAGGGACTCCGGACGCAGGCGCTTGCCACGGCAGACCGGGCAGGGCGTCGCGGACATGAAGTTCATCATGTATTCGCGATAGCCGTCGCTGCGGGCTTCATCGATGGAGTCGCGCAGAAACGTGAGAATGCCGTGGAAGCCGGTGCGGGGCGCTTCGTTTTTGGGCGGCCCGTAGACCAGGATGTGCTGCTGCTTTGGCGGCAGGTCTTCAAAGGGGAGCTTGAGGTCGATCTTGTAGCGGTCAGCGGCCAGGTGCATGAGCTTGAGAAGGTATTGCGAGGACGAGCCGGGACCAAGACCGCCATCGAGCAGGGGCTTCGACCAATCGGTGATAACCTTGGCCGGATCCAGATCGTAGAGCGAGCCGAGGCCGTGGCACTCGGGGCAGGCGCCAAAGGCGGAGTTGAAGGAAAAGCTGCGCGGCTCAAGCTTGGGCACGTCGAGGCCGCAGTCGGGGCAGGCCATGGAAGCGGAGAACAACTGCTCGTCCTCACCGGCAATAGCAACCAGCGCAAGACCGTTGGCCAACTGCAAAGCCTTGGCTACGGCGGTTTCGAGGCGCTTTTCGATAGAGGGCTTGCCGGGGCCTGGCAAGGGCGCGGTCAGCACCGTGGCATTGGGCGCGGGGGGCTTGAGCAGAATGCGATCGATGACGGCCTCAATAGTGTGATTCTTGCGCCGGTCGAGCAGCAGCGGCTCGGAGAGATCCTGGAGTTCGCCGTCGACGCGGGCGCGAAAACCCTGCTGGTCCAACTGGTCGAGGAGGTCTTTGAATTCACCCTTGCGTCCGCGCACGACGGGCGCCATGACGGTGACGCGCTCGCCCGTTCCGAGCTCAAGAATGCGCTGGACAATCTGGTCGGCGGTCTGGCGGGAGATGGGGCGGCCGCAGTTGGGACAATGGGGCGTGCCCACCGATGCGTAGAGCAGGCGCAGGTAGTCGTAGATTTCGGTGATGGTGCCGACGGTGGATCGGGGACTGCGGCTGGTGGTTTTCTGCTCGATGGAGATAGCCGGGCTCAGGCCTTCGATGGAGTCGACGTCGGGCCGCTCGATCTGGTCGAGAAACTGACGAGCGTAGGCGGAGAGAGTTTCGACGTAGCGGCGCTGCCCTTCGGCATAGATGGTGTCGAAGGCGAGCGAACTCTTGCCCGAACCGGAAAGGCCGGTGACCACCGTGAGGGTATTGCGGGGGATGCGCACGCTGATGTCGCGCAGATTATGCTGGCGCGCCCCGCGCACCGAGATGTGAGTAATTGGCATGATGGGTGAAAGTCCAACAGCGGGCTACCTATATTGTAGACACCGCGATTGGGATTAGGCATATCCGCCCCAAAGATCGGGGACGACCGGGCTCGATGCGCGGCGATCCCAAGCGTCACGTCTGGGTGAGGGCGTGCAAAGGAAATAGCCGACCCCGTCTTTCAATAGGAAACAATTTGCCTATGTGAGACGCCGAGATGTATAAATCGATGCGCGGTGGTTTAGTTCGGATTTCGCACCTACAGTGCCGCATTATCGTCTCGATCCCCAACCGAAGGAGTGCGATTCATCCAATGAATAGAATTCCGGATCGGCGTCGAATGTCCCGAATGATGAAAGGGTTGGCGCTCGCGCTTTCTCTCTCAACGGTCTTATTTGCCCAGGATTCAAGCAAGGATTTGCGCCGGATGTTTCAAAATCCGCCGCACGATGCGAGGCCGATCATGCGCTGGTGGTGGTTTGGCCCATCCGTCACCAAGCCGGAACTCGAGAAAGAGCTGAACGCCATGCGCGGTGCGGGAATTGGCGGCGTTGAGATTCAGCCCGTCTATCCCTTGATGCTCGACGGACAGGTTAAGGGCTTCAGGAACTTTCAATACTTATCGCCGGAATTTCTTGACGATGTTAGCTTTGCTAACAAGACTGCACGATCGCTGGGCCTGCGCGTCGATATCACGCTGGGCAGCGGCTGGCCATACGGTGGTCCCCACACTACTCTTGCTCTTGCGGCAGGGCGGCTTAAGGTTGTGTCTGTTCCGACTAACGGGCCGACCGTAACTCCTCCGGCGCTGGCCAAGGGAGACAGTGTTATCGCCGCGTTCGCGGTCAACGGTACTGAGAAATCGTTTGATGCTGCGTCTGCCAAGCGGATCGATCTGGCCACCGGCGCCATACCCGCTGGAGCGGGTCAGACAGCGCTCTTTTTTCTCGCGAGTCATACGGAACAGATGGTCAAGCGGCCGGCCGCGGGGGCTGAGGGCTATGTGCTCGATCACTTCTCTCGCGCTGCCATCGATGAACATATCGCCGACGTAGCTACGCCGCTGTTGAATGCATTTGGCAGCCAGCCGCCCTATTCCGTCTTCTCCGATTCACTCGAAGTGTATCTTGCCGACTGGACTCCGAACTTACCCGCGGAGTTTCTGAAGCGCCGCGGCTACGATCTGATTCCTTACCTTCCCGAATTAGTCGCTGGAGGCACGCCGGAAGCTGAATCAGTTCGCCATGACTGGGGCGAGACGCTTTCCGATCTTATTCGCGAGAACTATCTCGCTCCACTTACAAAGTTTGCGGGGGCCCACAAGACAAGATTCCGCTCACAGACTTACGGTGAGCCCGCGGTTACATTGGCGGACGAAGCTATTCCGAATCTGCCGGAAGGCGAGGGTCCGCAATGGCGCGCCTTCTCATTTACGCGCTGGGCAAGCTCCGCCAGCCATCTGTATGGACGGCCCGTCACTTCCGCCGAGACTTGGACGTGGCTTCACTCGCCTGCGTTCCGAGCCACTCCGCTGGATATGAAGGCTGAAGCAGACCGCATGTTTCTTCTTGGCGTAAACCAGTTTGTCGGCCACGGCTATCCGTATTCGCCTGCGGAGGCAGGTGAACCGGGATGGGCATTTTATGCGGCAGCAGTATTTAACTCTCACAACCCGTGGTTTCCCGTGATGCCCGACGTAACGAAGTATCTGCAGCGCGTGAGCTGGCTGCTGCGTCAAGGGAAGCCTGCCGACGATATCGCCATTCTTCTGCCCGAAGACGACGCGCAGGCCGAATTTACTCCGGGCCACGTGTCGGCGACCGACGAAATGAGAAAGCACATAACACCGGCTCTGATGTCGGCGATTCTGGATGCGGGGTATAACATCGATTACATCGATGCCGCGACAATCGACAAGCTCGGAACTATTCCCTATCCTATCCTGATTATCCCGCCGACAGATCGCATCCCCTTCGCGACTTACAAGAAAGTCGAGAGTTATGCCGCCATGGGCAAGGTCATCGCCATCGAGAAACTTCCGTCGCTGGGTCCGGGACTCAAGCAGCAGGATACGTCCGCCGAGATTGCCGCGCTTTCGAGCCGTCTCTTCAAGGATGCGGACCACAAGGGCATCTTTATCGGTTCGGCCGCAGATCTTGCCGACACGCTTCACCACGCGCTGCCGCCAGACCTTGATGCAACCGGCCAGGTATCGAACGTGGGCTTCATTCATCGCAGGCTTGCAGACAGCGACGTCTATTTTGTGGTCAATAGCAACAATCAGCCAGCCGACGGAAGCATCCGTTTTCGTTCCAGCCGAGCTGCCGTTGAGTCGTGGGATCCAGATAACGGAGAAGTCATCGATGCTTTTAGGCTCGCCGATAACGCCCGCATACCGCTGAAGCTCGCGCCTTACGAGTCACGAGTCTTCGTGCTCAGAGACAAGCCTGCAACGGCGGAGAAAGCAGCCAATCGACCCGCGCCTTCCGACACGAGCGAAGTGCGGCTTGCAGACTTAAGCGCCGATTGGAAAGTGCGCTTCGCGGATGATACGGAGTCAAAGACATTCGACAAGTTGATTTCATGGACTGACGTTCCGGGGAAGGAGAACTTCTCTGGCGAGGCCATCTACGCACGAAGCGTCACCATAAGTCACGCCCCGGTTGCGGGCGCTCATTTCTTTCTCGATTTCGGCGCGGGGACCGCGATTACGGACAAGCGCCGGCCCGATGCAGCCGGTACGCTTGCTCTGCTGGAGCCACCGATTCGTGAGGCAGCGATCGTTTTCATCAATGGGCAGAAGGTGGGATCGCTCTGGCATCCACCCTATCGAATCGACATCTCGAAGTTCGTTCACAGCGGCGAGAACAAGATTGAACTTCATGTGTATAACACGGCGATCAACCTGCTGGCCGGACAGCCACCGCGCGATTACACCGCCTTGAGGGCAAAGTATGGTCACCGATTCGATCCTCAGGATATGGACCATCTGCAGCCAATTCCCTCGGGGCTATTCGGTACTATTCGACTGGTGCAAGAGCGGGCAAGCAAATAGTTGCCCTAACCGCAAAAAAGCGTTGGCGGCCTCGTTGGAGGCCGCCAGCGGTTTGCGATCGATGTGGGAACGGCTAGACGCCGACCGGTTCGTTGGCGGTGACCTTGACCGGGGTAAGCCAGCCGAAGCGGTCGGGCTTGAGGCCGTTCGCAATCCCGTAAAACTCGTCGGCGATGGTCTTGGTGATCTCGCCCGGCTTGCCGTCGCCAATCACAATTCGGTCGATCGAGCGGATAGGCGACACCTCGGCGGCGGTGCCGGTGAAGAAGACTTCATCGGCAATGTAGAGCAACTCGCGCGGCAAGGCCTGCTCGGTCACGGCCATGCCCAGGTGGCGGGCGATGGTAAGCACGCTGTCGCGCGTGATGCCGGAGAGCGCGGAGTTGGCCAGCGGCGGTGTGTAGAGCACGCCGTTGCGGACAATGAACACATTCTCGCCGGAGCCTTCGCTGACCAGCCCGTTCACGTCCAGCGCGATGCCCTCCTGGTAGCCGTTGACCTCCGCTTCCATATGGATCAGCTGAGAATTCATGTAGTTGGCGCCGGCTTTTGCCAGGGAAGGCAGGGTGTTGGGCGCCATCCGACTCCAACTTGAGATGCAGACGTCCGCGCCGCCATGGCCCTGGATGTACTTGCCCCAGGGGAAGTTGGCGATGTAGACCTCGACCGGCGAGCCTTTCGGGCTGACCCCGATTTCGCCGTAGCCGCGGAGCGCGATCGGCCGGATGTAGCAAGGCGTAACGCCATTGGCTTCAATCACATCCACCACGCCGGCGCAGAGCTCTTCGAGCGTGAAGGGCAGTTCCATGCGGTAGATCTTGGCGGAGTCGAGCAGCCGCTGCATGTGCTCCGGCAGCCGGAACACCGCCGAGCCCGAGGGCTGCCCGTAGCAGCGGATTCCCTCAAAAACGCTGGAGCCGTAATGGACTACGTGGCTCATCACGTGGAGGGTGGCGTCCTCCCATGGAATCAGATTGCCGTTGTGCCAGATTTTCGACGTCGTTTGGATAGGCATGGGGGTAGAAAAGCTCCTTCATTTGTACCGAGCACAGATACAACAGGGTAGCGCGATTCGCATCAGGCTGTCACGGGCGGGTTTGAATTACTAAAGTAGCGATGGTTACCAAGTTGACACCCTTGACGGCGGAGCGGGGGATTGATGGCAGGTTTTTCGGGCAGAGGGTTCAGCTCCCTGACCGCTCTGCGTACTGGCGCTTTGTTCCGGCGTCGATCTGGTCATTTGGAACTAAGCGATAATGGCGTTCCTCGACGATCAAAACGCGCCCCGCCTCCACGGTCAACTCGAAGAGCGCGATGACGTCGTCTGCCATGAACTGGGCCGAAACCGGTCTACAAATCAACTCCGGAAATTTAGCGTGGCAGCATGCGATGTCTTGAGCGGTCTGCACGGGTGAGAGCTTATCCGATCCGCCCTTTACCTGCACCGGAATCGCAAAGTGAGCGCCGTTCCGGTTGAGACCGACATAAATCTCGTCGATCTCGATCTGCCCCATGTCCTTCACATGGGTTCGGAGGTGATTCTGTAGAGAGTAAGTCGTTAGGCCAAGGAATATGTCGATCAGCCGGTTGTAGCGAACCTTTGCCAATAGCGCTTGTTCGTCGCCGAGTGCATATGCGGCGATTATCTCAGGGGTCGAGTCCGGGATTTTCGTGACTGCAATATCAGTGCGCGGGCTGATCGTCGTGGTGCCAATCTCGCTGAGCCTAAATCGATAGAGGCTTCTGCCCGCTCCTTCGATTATCCATGCCTTGCCCTTTGGGGCAGTTTTCGATATTTCAGCGGGCAGGTCTCGTCGGTACCTGAATGCGTAAATGACGTCGCCAAGATTGTCGGGGCGTTCAACACCAAGGGCTTCCGCGGCTTCGACCAACTCGTCACGGTGGAATTCGAACTCACGTGCGCCCTTCGACCAGTTCTTCCGAAACACATGGATGATGATCGGCACATACTGAGCCGCCTTGTCGGTTTTCTTCGCCATTTGGGTCCTTTAGGCCAATGCAAACGCCAGCTGCATATCCTCCGGTCGCTCAGCCGGGCGGAGCCGCTTGCCCACGACATCTTGGGCCACCTCATAGTATCTTGCGGCACCGCTCATCGTCATCCGCAGGAGCGCTTCAGCACCCAGCTCGACAGCTTCTTGCGGGCGGCGCGGCACGACTGCCATCGCTTGAAGTACTTGCGATGCGATGGCGCGACCGAGCAGCGGCGGGACGGAGTTACCCACCTGGCGGAAGCCGTGCCACTTCGTCGTGTGCAGACGAAACCAGTCTGGGTAGGAATGAAGGCGAGCTGCCTCCCGTACGGTGATGCACCGTGGAGAATAGGGATGGATGGGGCGTGGCGAAGTGAACGCGCCCTTGTCGCTCCCCGTACCGGCTCGAAGCGTGTTGCAGATTCCGTCGGGGTCGAGTTTGAGGAATCGGCTTACCGATTCGACTTTGCCCGTCGGCGTGGCTTTGAACCGACGCTGGGATAAAGGCGTGTGCTCAGTGCGTAGGCTGGAAGTGAGGCGCCTGGGATCCCAGATTCTCGGATAGGAAAAATCCCACTTATCTGCGGCCGATCCGCGCAGAATCCGCGCATAGTGCGAGGCCTTTTCGAACTTGGCTCTTAGCAGGACGTCTGTCTCCATCAGTTCGGGATATTCATCCACCTCCGGCAGATCGCCAATCGCCTCCCATACGGTCGTGCGCAATGGCGCGCTGTTGAGAGGATATTGCGGCAGCGTGAGGCCCTTCTTCGCGCCCATCAAGAACAGCCGCCTCCTGTCCTGGGGTACACCGAAGTCGGCGGCATTCAATACGCGGTAGGGCAATTGAACCTCATATCCGTTGGAGTGAAATGCGTCGATCAATTCGTCCAACAGCTTCCTGTGCTTGCCGATTGTGAGCCCTTTGACGTTCTCAAAGACGAAGTAGCTTGCGTCGAGCTCGGCAGTCAGTCGGACGAACTCCAGAAGGAGGCGATTGCGCGGATCGTCCAGCGCCCGCTTGCCAATCATGGAGAAGCCCTGGCAGGGGGCGCCGCCAAAGACCACATCGACCTGAGAATGCTTCAAGTGCGCAGCCCCTCGGATATCTTCGGCTCCGATCTTTGAAGCGTCGGCACACAGCGCCGCACAATGGGGAAAATTGAATTCATGGGTCGCTGAATGGATCGGATCGATCTCAATTGCGGCTGCCACATCGAATCCAGCCTGTTCAAACCCAAGGGACAGCCCTCCCGCGCCTGCGAAGAGGTCAATGCCAACGGGACGGCGGATAGCCTTGCCCTGCTCAACTCGCGAGAAATTCATCGAGACGCTCCGTCAGTTTCTTTAGATTCTTGAGTTCGCATTGCCAGACTGTCAACACCTTCCAGCCCATCTTTTTCAGCAGGTGCCGCGTGCGTCGATCCCTGGACACGTTGGAGGAGAATTTGGCTTCCCAAAAGGCTGTGCGGGTTTTCGGTGTCGTTGTGTACCTGCATCGAGTATGCCGATGCCAGAAGCAGCCATGCACAAAGATCGCCTTACGCCGCAATGCGAAGACCAGATCGGGCCTGCCGGGCAACTTCGGGTCGTGAAGCCTATAGCGGTATCCCAAGCTGTGGACGATCTTCCGCACGGCCAACTCGGGCTTTGTGTCCTGCGAATGAACCGCCGACATTATGAGGGAGCGTTTCTCGCGATCCACGTGGTCTGTCACACGCTAGAACCTCTCGCTGCCGAACAGTGGCCATTGGTCCGCCACGTATCGCTCGACAGCTTCGCGTACCACCCACGCCAGAGAGACCTTCTTCTTGCGCGCGATTTCCTCGAGGGTTCGATAGGTCTCGGATGGGAACCCAATGGACGCGCGAACGGTCGATACGTTTTGCGCCTTTTCTCGCAAGACTCCAGCGCCTAACCCATCCATGGCAGCGATTGCCCTCTATTCACCACATTACACCATTTCGGTGTGAAACGGCGATGAAAAAGTGAAGATTATGCCGTTATGCCGGGGTTGAAACTCGGGCCGCCGGCGTGCCCTACAGATGCGACAAAACACGAAAGCAGGTTCCCCTTCCACTTCGCCCCCCCCTCGACGAAGATCAGAAGCAGATCCTTCGACTGCGCTGAGGAGGCTTTCGGCCACACCAAAAACCGCTCCGCGGGTGAAAAGGCAAAGCGATCGGCGAATAACCTCCTGCAAACTGGCCGCCATCCGCCCAAAACCACTCGGCAAATCCCTGCTTTTTGCGGGGTGTGGCTTCGAGAGCCCGCTGGGTCCTCCTCGTCCGGCTGTTTGCGGAAAACTCGCTTGCTCGGGCGCATCGTTGACGGGTAAAGGAGCTGCAAAATGAAATCCTCTTTTGCTGTGCTGCTTTCTCCGATCTGGATGCGCGGAAGGCGGACGTGGTTTTTCGCGAATTGCCGGCAGTTGACTGGCCCACGCCGCGGATGATCGACTGGACCATCGATGATTGAACCTATGGAAATGCCTCAATTCACTTTCGACGATTACGAAACGGTCTTTGCCGATCGCCATCTGTTGCACGGCGTGGTGGCGAAATGGGCGAAGGCCAAGCCGGATGACCCTGCCATTCTCAGTGCGGAAGGCAACCGCACAGTCAGTTGGAGCGATTTCGACCGGGTCACTACTGCGTTGGCGGGGGAATTGTCGCGCCTGGGCTTCGTGAAGGGCGATTTTCTGGTCACCTTGCTGCCCATGTCGGTGGATCACGTTCTGCTGGAATATAGCTGTTTCAAAATCGGCGCGATCGTTGCCCCGCTGGATCTGCGTCTGTCTTCCGCCGAGGTCATTCGAGCATTGGAAATCCTGCGGCCGCGCGGGTTTGCCGGCCTGGGTCTGAAAGCGACCTTCGATTTTCGGGAGCTGTGGCGTGCCGTGCAGGCGAATTGCAAATGGATCCAGCATTTCATCGCGGTGGACTCGGACGAGGCCATTGCCGGCACGCGATCCTTTGCTGCGATTTCCGAGCCGGCATGGCGCGCAGCGAGAGATCGATCCGGCGAAATGGATGGCGATCCCGCAGGCTTGGCCGAAATCGCATCCGCCACGGCCTCCGGCGTGGCCGAGGACGATGGCGCGCTGGTGATATTTACCACCGGGTCGACTGGGTCGCCCAAGCCGGCACTGCTTTCGCACCGCAACATCACGGTACAGAACATGTGCATATCCGGCTGTTTCTTTGGCGGAGATAACGGCACCCGCACTCTGGTCAACTTGCCGGCATCTCATGTCGGCGGGCAGACGGAGATATTGATGAGCACCTTCTTCGGGGGAGGCACGGCGGTGCTGCTGGAGGTCTTCGACGCCACCCGGTCGTTGCGCGCTATTGCCCGGCATGGCGTGGAGATCCTGGGTCAGATCCCGGCCATGTTCAACCTCGAATGGATGCTGAAAGACTACCATCTCTACGATCTCTCCAGCCTGAAATTTGCTGCCTATGGCGGCAATGCGGTTTCGCGGCCGTTCGTCGACCGCCTTTCCACGATGGCGCCGCTGATCGGTACCGGACTGGGACTCACCGAAGCCGCCGGATTCTGCACCTACATTTCAGCGAACGCAACAGACCGGGAGACGATTCTCGACGGCCTTGGCCAGGAGATGCCGATCTATCCGTGCACCATTCGCCGAGCCATGCGCGCCGATGGCGACGCGGGCGATGAACTGCCGTCCGGTGAGATTGGCCACGTTTGCTTTCGCGGGCCACAGACCTTTCTTGGTTATGTCAACGATGCCGCGGCAACCGCCCAGGCGATTTCGCGCGACGGCTTTCTATATACCGGCGATCTTGGATACAAGGACAGCGCGGGCTTGCATCTGACGGGGCGGGATAAGTGGGTGATCAAGTCGCTTGGCTACCTGGTTTTCCCTGGCGATGTGGAAAGACATATCTGCACCCTGACGGACAAGGTAGCGAACTGTGTAGTGGTGGGCGTGGAGCACGCTGTAGCTTCCCAAGCGCCAGTGGCGGTGGTGGAAAAGAAGCCCAAGGTCGAATTGACCCGCCAGGAACTGGATCGGCACGCTCGTTCTTTGCCATCCTACATGCGGCCGCGTCATTGGATCGTCCTCGAAGCCGGCCAGATGCCGCTGAACCGAGTTGTAAAGCCGGATTACGTGCGCGCCCAGGAAATGGCCCGCAAGGAGATCGTGGAGTTGCGCGCCCGCGGCGAGTGGGACAGCGGTTATGTCAAGGATTAGCAAGAGGCCGCAGGTGGAGCGGTCGAACAGGAACGAATTATGCTGC
>Ga0224559_1001122_pt1 | contig 15250 bp, 9 predicted proteins | sample 714S33034metaG_FD_180676 | JGI IMG/M metagenome (GOLD analysis project Ga0224559, IMG submission 180676) | Peat soil microbial communities from Stordalen Mire, Sweden - 717 S3 30-34 | ecosystem: Environmental > Terrestrial > Soil > Wetlands > Peat | place: Sweden: Norrbotten County, Stordalen... | reverse complement strand
ATCGCTGCGGCGACCGCTTGCCCAAACCCACTGCCGTGATTATTTGCCCAGCCGGTAGAACACCGCCGGATTTGTGGTATTTATCATGATGCTGTAACTGCCGTCAGCAGCGCCCGACACGGCACTCCAGCCGGTCGGACTCAAACCGGTCGAAAGGCTGTTGGTCTGACTTTGCAAAGTCCATCCCTGACCCGACGGCCAAGCGAGGTTGAGGTTGCCGCCGCTCACGCTGTTGGTGATGACGGCGCTGCTGCCGGCGGCGCTGGTCACGCTCAACACGCCATCGTTGAAACTGTAGGCCAAACCGCTGCCGGCACTGCCGACTACGGTCATGCCACCAGCATTGGCACCGCCCGGGGGGAAGAGGCGGAAGTGGTTGCCCGCCGCCAGGGCCGGGCCGAGGTTGTTGACCGTCAGCGTGCCGCCATAGGTGAGCGTGCCGGTGACGTTGACGAAGTCGTTGGATTGCGCCGGCGAGAGGCTCTGGTTGAGTTCAACCAGCGTGTTGCCGGACAACGAGAGATTGCCGCTGATGGTCAGCGTGCCGATGGATGCGCCGGGTGACAGCGTGCCGCCGGAGTTTACCGTGACGGAATTGTTGACCGTGCCGGTGCCCCCAAAGGTGCCGCCGTTCACCGTCACCGGGCTGGCAATGGCACCGTTCACCAGCAACGTGCCGCTGCTGACCGTTGTCGGGCCAGTGTAACTATTGGCGGTGGACAGCAACGTCAGCGATCCGGAGCCAACTTTGGTCAGACACGTGCCGCCCGCACCCCAATCAGTGATTTTTCCGGCGAAGGTGGTGCTGGCGCCCAATGCGCCCACTTCGAACGTGGTGTTCACCGAGGATGAGGGGTTGCCTTTTAGCACGGTATTCGTATTGGAACCGGAGATGCTGCCCATCTTGATATTGGTGCAGCCGGAATCAGCCACTTGCGTCACACTGTAGCCAATATCGCCCAGGTTCCACGCGGTGCCGGAGGCATCAAACGTGGTCACTGCCGCGCCCGTGCCGCCGCTGGCGCTGCCACTGTAGGCGAGGCCATTGAACACGAAACTATTGTTGTTGGCGGCGGAGCCGAGAATGATGGTTCCGTTAAACGTGGCGAGCGGATTGCCATTCCAAATCAGGCCGGGCTGGTTGACGCCGCCGTTGTTCTGGAACTTGAGCGTCCCCGTGCCCGTCCATTGCACGTTGTCACCGGCAACCCACAGGTTGCCGTAGTTGTTCACCGAATCATCAATCACATTGGTGCTTCCGGGAGCAATGATCAGGTTGTTGCCAAGATAGCAGGCGTTCCCGCTGTTCCATGAACCGCCGCCACCCGCTTGCACGACCAATGTGCCATTGCTAAGGGTAAGCGATCCCGTGCCGAAGGCATTGTCCGCCCCATTGGGCAGAACCACCGAACCGCCCTGAATCGTGGTGCCGCCGGCATAAAGGTTGTTCTTGCCGATCGTGAAAGTGCCGGAACCGGTTTTTACGAGTGACACCGCCCCCAAGCTGTTCACGATCATTCCCGTGAAGGTGGAGCTGGCGTTCCCGTTGCCGACGGTCAGCGTCGCCGGGTCGGCCCCCAGGTTGTCAACGGTGCCCGCATCGGTCAGGCCGTTAACGGACACATTGGTGCCATGCACGTCCAGTGTGGCCGAACTGGCGACGTCAACATTCCCCTTGCCCGCGCCACTGGGTATGGCATGGGTGTTCCCCGCCAACAGCGTCGCACCGGCGGCGATGGTGGTGTCCCCCGAGTAGGTGTTCGCGCCCGCCAAAATCACGGTGCCGGCGGAAACCGCCAGACTGGCGCCGGACACGGTTCCGGAGAGTGCCAGCCCCGAACCATTGTCATTGATGCTGGCTCCCGTATTCAGCACCACGGGGGCGGATATGGTTTGCAGATTGGCTGAACTGTTGTTCAACATGCCATCCAGGGCAAGCGATTTTCCCGACGTGCTGCCAATCGTGAAGATGTCTGCGGAACCGTCGAAGGTCAGGCTGGCCACCTCGTAGTTCGCTTCCAGGTTTGGCGACAAGCCCGTGCTGCCGGTGAAAATCACCGTGTCACCCGAATATCCGGGGGCCAGACCGCCCGCCCAGTTGGCGGTGCTGCTCCAGTTGCCGTCCGCCGCCAAACCGCTCCACGTTTCCGTGGTCGCATAGACGATCAAGGTGGTCGAGGCGGTCCCCACCGCCGAGCTGGTGTCCGTGGCGGCCACGCCAATGGTGTCATTGCCCACCACGGCGCCCGGGCCGACTGCCACCGGGCCGTAAGTGTACTCATAGACGCCGCCGGAACCGCCAACCAGCGCCATTGCTTGCGTGGCCGATCCGCCAATCGGGCTTAAGTCAACCGTCACACTGCTGAGGTTGTTCACCGTCTGCTGCACCGTCGCGAACACCGTTACCGACTGGCCGCGCATGACCACGGTCGAACCGTCAGCCGTATTGGTGACAATGACACTGGTGACGAACGGAGGGGGATTCAGCGAATAATGCAGAACCACGTTCTTTCCGCTGGCTTTAATCCACCAATTCGCGGCGTCGCCCGGGGGGGTGTTGTCAAACACCAGCACCGGAATGCTGCCCATCGAAAGCGTGCCGGTGACGCTGAAAAGGACATAGTCGCCCGTTTCGTCCAAATTGCCGCCACTGGTCAGGGCGTTGAGGTGAATCGTGTCGGCCGTGCCGAGCTTGAGGTTGCCATTGATGACAATCTGGTCATTTCCACTCGCATGACTCGGGCTCAAGTCAAACACCGCGGAACCTCCGCCATTCATGATGAGGTTGTTCTGGAAGGTCAGGGTGCCAACCACCCATTCGCCATAAGAATTGCCGGGCACCGTGCCGCCCGGCGAGATGAACGAACCCGTGTTGACCGTGGTCACCGCGCCTGTGACCGTGCCGCTGCCGGCCAGGGTCTGGGCGCTGCCCAGCGTGTAGGCGTTGGCCGTGGAGACGTCGAACCGACTGCCGCTGTTCACGATGATATTGCCGGTGTCGCTGATATTGCCGCTACCGCTCAGAGCCAGTGTGCCGCCGGCAACGTAGGTGTCGCCGTAGTAAAGGCTGTTGGCCGTGAGCGTCAGCTTGCCGGAACCGGTTGAATTCGTGAGCACCAAACCGCCCGCGTTGCTGTTGGGAATGGGCGACGCAAACGTCACGCTGGTGCCGTTCAAATCAATCGCGATCGGGCTGCCGCTGTTGACGATATGCGCCCCGTAATCAGCCTGATTGGCGGCCGAGTATTGGAGCATGCCACCGCCAAAAGTGATGGTGGTGGTTGAATTCAGCGCATTGGCAACGCCAACGTTCAGAAGGCCTTGATAGATGTTGATGCCGCCGGAAATGGCGGTCGGACCACCGGCCAGCGTCAGCGTGCCGGTGCCCACTTTGTTCAGTGAAAGCACGCCGCTGCCATCCAGAAACTTTCCCGCAAAAGTGGAATCCGCATTCAGCGCGCCCACTTCCACGGTTTTGGTCCCCGACCCGTTGCCGGCCAGAATGCCGGCACCGGTCAGCGCGCCAAACTCAATCGTGCCATCACCGAAATCAAGTGTCACATAGCGATCCGGGCAGCCACCGACGGACCAGAGCACCCCGGCGTTGCCCGACGTGGTGCTCTTGAACCGGACGACCGTCTGGTTGTTGCCGGTCAGCGGAATCGTAATGCTGCCGCCGGACATGTTGTTGGCGCTTAAGCCGACGTTAAGGGAATTGACTCCCGGAGACGCCCCGCCGAGGATGAGATTACCCGTTCCAGACAGGCTGCTCCCCACCCAGAAATCGGATGTCGCACCCAGCTTGATGGTGCCGCCACCATCGCCCACCACCACATCATTTACCAGCGAAACCCCCGCCGCGTTCTGAACGGTGCCGCCAGCCAGGGTCAGCGCTCCGGTGCCCAGGCCGGCGCTGTTGCCCAGGCCCACGATGCCGTTGCTGATGGTGACGCCGCCGGAGAAGGTGTTCGCGCCGGACAACATCAGGTTGCCGTTGCCAACCTTGGTCAGACTGCCGGTGCCGGTGGCGGTAATTACGCCAGCAAGAGTGAGGGAATCTCCAGTCGCGACATCATTGACGCCGCCGTTGTCGCCGAGTGTAATGCCACGGGTGGTTGTGCCGGATGCCCCGGTGTATTGCAGGGTTCCGCCGTTCAATCCCAGGCTTCCAGCGCCAATCGGGCTGGCGCCGTCGGCGATGGTGGAAATGCTGACAACACCGCCGTTGATGACGGTGGCACCAGCGTAATCATTTGTGGCCGTGATCGTCAGCGTGCCGTTGCCGGTCTTGGTCAGGCCGGTCGCCCCGGTGATTTTACCACTGCCCGCAATGGTATAAGATTGGGTGATGTTGCTCACCGTGACGAAATTGGGCTGAACAGTGCCGGGAATGGTAATGGTGCCACCACTGCCCGTGTCATCAAGGGTCACAAAGTCATAACTGGAAAAGGCCAGACTGCTGGCGGTAGTGACCGTGTTGGACCAGTCAGCCGAAGTCGTGTTCCAGTCCATATCCGCCGGCGTCGCCATCCACGAAAGGTTCTTGCTCGCATAGACAGTCAGTGTCGCGGCGGTGCTGTTCGCAGTGGTGCCCCCGCTGTAATCGCCGGTCACCTTGCACCAGTAAGTATTGCCACTGTCGCCCGCAGCCGCCGTGGTAAAACTCAAAGTGGCCGTGGTGGCCCCGCTAAACACGGTGCCGTTCGCATCGGCACCATTTGAGACCGGGGAAGACGTGTTGCCTGAAGCCCCTTGATACCATTGGTAACCGGTGATATTGCCGTCGGACGTGGCGGCAACACTGAACGAACCACTGCCATTTGGTCCCACAAGCAAGGATGTGGGATTGGTCGTGATGGTCAGGGGGTTGATGATTGCGGCAAGACGCGCCAGGAAGGTTGCGTCATAGTTGTGGCTCGACTCGGTGACGATGGTTCCTCCAGCGGTGGGTATCAAGCAGGCTTCACCGTCCGAGTAGGGATTGGGCGAAGAATTCCCCAACGACCACCAACCGCCGCCGTTGCGTTGCAGGGTGAACGCATAGGTCGTATTCGGGCTCAATGTGATGGGCGTGAAGCCGGCGAACTTATACCAGTGGCCTGACGTGCCCTGGACACCGCTGTTCACGCTGACCAGGGTCGAACCAACTTGGGTCGCGGCGTCTCCCGCAATGGAGTAAATCCTCAAATTATAAGTGGTCTGCCCGGTGCCCGAAGTGCCGGCGCTATTGTTAGCGATATAGATTTCGCTCAAGGCGTAGCCATCCGCGTTGCCGCCGGTGACAAAGGTCTGGCCGGGGGGAGTCGAACTATCAATGTAATAGTTAAAAGCGCCCGTCAAATTCGCCTGTCCTGCGGAACTCAACTGCGCGATGTCACTGCCTGAAGTCACAGGCGCCGTGGTGCCGTAGTCAAAAAAGTTCGGGCCGGCGGAAACCGTCAGTTGCACTCCAGCGCCCGCGGCGGAGCCAACACCATTGGTGGCTACCAGCCGGTAATATCCCGCAGCGGTGGTCAGCACATTGAAGTTGGTGTAGGTGGCAGAGATCGCACCGGGGAGATTTGTCCATGTGCTGTTGTCTCCGCTTTGCCATTGATAGCCGGTGATGGCTGAACCATTGGCGGCAACGGTGGCGGAGAAGATCACTTGCGCTCCCGCCGCAACCGTGCCGGAGGGTGAATAGCTCGCCGTGCCGACCGTTGGCACAATCGGATTGTTCACCACCAGGGCCGCGCCCATGCCAAAGCCGTCTCCATAACTATCGTGAGCATGAAGCCGGTAATAGGTTGTGCCCGCGCTGGCAGTGCTGGGAGTGCAGGTGGCGCTGGTGGCACCACCGATGTCAGACCAGGTGCTGTTGTCCGAACTGCTCTGCCATTGATAGGTCAAGCCCGTGCCAGTGCTACTTGCCGATGCGCTCGCTGTCACCGTCGTGCCAACCCAAACCGGACTCACAGGCGAAAACACAGTAGTTCCAACCACCGGAGGCGCGCCCGGGACCTGATAATGAAGCACCACGGTGGTGGCATTCTTTACGATGCTGTAATAGTTCGGATTCGGCGGTGTGCTGGTGCCCCAAACCAAGCTCGGTGTGCCGGTTCCAGCCACGGAAGTGGCCGTGAACAGAGTGTATTCCGCCGTATCAAGGGTGCTGGCGGTGATGGGATTGATCGTGATGGTGTCAGCGCTGCCAATGGTCAGGGTGCCGGTCACGGCGAGCTTGTCATTTGCGCCGGCTGCGGAAGTGCTGAGATCAAACAGAGCCGTGGCCCCACCGGAGAAGGTGACGCCGCCATTGCAAGTCAAAGTCAGGCCCGTTGTCGAATTGGTGCCCGGAGACAAAATCGTTCCCGCATTCATGGTTACAGCCCCGCTCATGGTGCCCGATCCACCCAGTGTGGTATTGGCATTGGTGACCACGACAAAGCTGCTGCCCGTGCCACTGCCCGACGTGTTGTTAACCAGCAACGTGCCGGCATTGATGGTGGTGCCGCCACTATAGGTATTCGCGCCGGTAAGCGTCTGCGTGCCGGCACCCGACTTGACCAGCACGGTTACGTGACTGCCCCAAGCTCCGTTGGCAATCACCCCGCTGAACGTGCCCGAATGCCCGTTGGCCCCCACCGTGAACGGCGTCGTGTTGGCGTTGTCCCCGGTGTTGTATATAGTCCCGCTGCCGTTCAACGCCCCAATCGTCACGCTGGCAATATTGTTATAGGATTCCATCCCTCCGTTGACCGTATAGTCCGAATTCGCCGAGTAGCCCGACACCGCGTCGACCTCCAAGGTGACATTGGCACCAATGGTGGTCCCGCCACTGTAAGTGTTGTTGCCGCTAAAATGCACACGCGGGGTGCCGTTGGAGGCCGTCAGTGTCACCGGTCCCACGCCGCTGATACCGCTGCTGAACGTCACGTTGGCCCCCGATCCGTAGTTGAAGTTTAGCGCGCCTTCGTAAATGACTGTGTTGCCGGTATAGCTGTTCGCTCCGCTTAAAGTCAAAGTCCCCGGGCCGGATTTGTAGAGCTTTTTAACACCGTTGTTTTGAATGCTTGAGCTGATGGTGCCGGTGTCGGGCACATAGATGTATAGCCCGTCAGTGTTGTCGGACTTGATAGGCGCGCCACCCGCGACAGTGCCGCCATTTTGAAGAATAATACCCGTATCAAGAAAAAGAGCTGTGCCGTTAACCGTCAGGGTAGAACCAGTTACCAAAAGGGAGGCCCATGCGTTGTTTTCAGTCACAGTGGTATTGGCAGTAACCTTCACGTTGTGCGCATCCGAAGCATTTGGTGCCGTTGTGTAGGTGGCAGCTACTATCGGAAGGCTTGTTCCAGCGGTTTGCGTTCCAACGCTCGCCCAGTCATAGGTTTTGTCGCCATTATCAATCACCATCCCCGGTCCGAGCGGCCCGGTGCCGGCAACAGCGCCGCCGCGCCAACCCCACCCATCGGCAGTGGTCGTGGTCTTGGTGCCGGTGCTTGATACAATCACCACCGCTCCGTTTGGGGTGTATAAGTCAGTGGCATCAGCGCCGGAACCGAGTCTGCCGAAGGCGAGCGTAGCGCCAGCCCCGACATTCCATCTCTGAAGACCATTCCCGATGGTGATCGTGGGGGTGAACGTCGTGCTGCCGCTGGTCAGCGCACTGGCATCAATGCCGCCGCTGCCAAGCGTGAAGCCATTGCCGCCAAAGGTGAACGAGCTTGCACCGCTGTTGAAGGTGAGCTTGTTGACCAACAGGCTGGTGATGTCGTTGTTCAGGGACGAGCCAGCGGAACCCGCCGCACCAAACACCAGCGAGTCGCCGCTGGACGGCGGCGTGCTGCCGCTGGACGTGGTCCAGTTGCCAGCGGTATTCCAGTTCACGTCGGTGTTGCCGCCCCATGTGTCCGTCCCGGCGGCAAGAGCGGAGATGGTTGAAAGCGCCGTTACCACGAGCGCGCCAATTATATTACTGATGTCTTTTTTCATAGGGGCTGATTGTTTGGGCTAACTGGTTGTTTGAATTGTCGGTTTAGATGAACAGGAGGGGGCTGGAATTTCAGTTCCTTTGATCCGACTTCATTCGGGTGGTTCTTGCTTGCAGACGACGCCTCCCCCGTTCCCTCTGAAGTCAGGAAATACCGGCGACAGAACTGACGCGTTTTTCATAGGCAGTGGCATTAGGGAGCAAGCTAAAGCCATCCTGACAGCCTCGCGAACTCTCTTTAGATAGTTGCCATGCGCGCTGAAAGAAGTGCTGGCATAAAATAGAGCAGCAAACAGCGGATCCGCCGAAAGTTCGGCCAACGAAAGAACTATCGGACGTCAAAGCCCTTGCTACTCCTCCAGATGGACAATGCCGTGCCGCAAGGCTCTGACCACGGCTCCGGTGCGATCCTGAACGCCGAGTTTCGTGAAGAGTTCCCGCAGGTAAAATTTGACGGTCGTCTCCGGCAAAGACAAAGCCGCGGCCATCTCCTTGTTGCTACGGCCTTTGATCAGCAGCTCCAACAGGGTCATTTCGCGCGGATTCAAATTCTCGCGCTTCAGCCGTTCCGACAGACGCTCGGCCATTTTTTCCGGCAGATGAACGCCGCCAGCGTGAACCGTGCGGATCGTTTTTATTATTTCATCACCGCTGCTGTCCTTGAGCAGATACGACTGCGCGCCGGCATGTATGGCGCGATAAATATCTTCGTCTGTTTCATACGTGGTCACCACAATGAAACGGGCGTCGGAAAACTCTTTCCGAATTTCCATGATCGCCTCGACGCCGCTGAGACCGGGCAGCCGCAAATCCATGAGCACCACGTCCGGCCGCAACTTTCGGAACTGCTCCACCGCTTCGCGTCCATCACCGGTTTCAAAGACGACGGACATGCCCGGCTCGCTTTGAACCAGCGCCGCCAGCCCCTTGCGCAGCGCCGGATGATCGTCCACCAGCATGACACGAATAACAGATTTGGCTTTCATGAAATGGATAATGGCAGGGTGAGCTTGACAATGCAGCCTTTTCCCGGAGCGCTGCTCACGTTCAGTGCTCCGTTCAATTCGGTCACCCGCTCCCGCATTCCAACCAATCCAAACCCACCCTCGCTGGCGGGCGGATGCGACGGATCGAACCCGCGCCCATCGTCGCTCACGCACAATTCAAACTGCCGCCTTTCAAACGTCAAGACCACTTCAATCCGTTTCGCCTGAGCGTGTTTCACGGCATTGGCAATCGCTTCCTGGCCGATGCGCAACAGGTTGTTTTCCACCACGGGCGCGAACCGTTTCGGCTCGCCGATGACTTTCAGTTCGGCTTGAAGCTGATGGCGATCCGTCAACACATGCAAAACCCCGTTGAGCGCGGACGCGAGATCGCCGGTTTCCAACACCTGCGAGCGCATATTCCAGATCGCGTTGCGAACCTCGTCCAGACTCGTGCGGGTTTGCGTTCCCGCCTCCGCCAGCGGTTTTTGCGCGTTGGAATCCGCCGGCAACTGGCGTTTCGCCACTTCCAATTGCAACGAAATCGCCCCCAGACCCTGGGCCAGCGTGTCATGGAACTCGCGGGCCATGCGGTTGCGCTCATTCATCACCGCCGAAAATTCCGCTTCCGATTTCATCCGTTCGATGGCTTGCTCCCGCAAGTGGCGGCGGCCAGTCCACACAATGATAGCCACCGCCAGCACCAGCATCAAAGCGGCGGCACCCAGCAGCCACGCCACATGCTCCGCCGTCCACCAAGACGGCCGTTGAAGCACCACCACGTCCGCCGGCGAACGCAGGAGAATTTGAAAATGCTGGGGTTCCAACGTGCCGGGATCAAGCGGTTTCGTGAGGAAGCCTACGGCACAGATGCCGGCGACCCGGACGCGCGCGCCCGGAAGCCAGTGCGTCGGAAACTCATTGTGATTCGTGAGGCGAAGCACGGCGGGAAATTCGGTTATCCCATCCGATAGTTTCAACCGGCAGCCATCCAAGGCCGGCCACTGTTCCTGGATGACCGCCTCGCACTCCACCAAATCCGAATCGTGATCGAGCGCCTCGGCGGCTTTCATTAAATGGATTGGCGGCACGGGCAAGGTCTTCGCAGTCTTCCGGAAAACCGCATCCTCCAACATCGGCCCGTATTCGCCGCGGCTCAAAAAACCAAACACATCCACTTCTGCCCCGGCTTCGAGCGGCTCCTTTCCGTCGCAAACGACATGCAGCCCGCGTTCGCCATCACGAATCCAGAAATCCTCGCCCGGCTGCGAATGAATCACCGCCCCCCGCACCCGCACCCGATGGACATAAGATTGAACGGGACTGAACTGCATCAAGTTCTCGACCGAACACACCGGCAGGGTGTCCAGATTAGTCGCGGCCAAAGCGCTCACGAAAACCAGATTGGCGGCGGGAACGGACAGGTATGGACTTAACGCCTGACGGGTTTTGTTGAATTGGTAATAACACACACCTCGCAACCGGACGGTCGAATCAACCGGTATGGCGCGCCTGCCCCCTGATACATGCACCAGCATTCGGCCGCCTCCGGTTTCCATATCCACCTCCAGATCCAGGTCATTCCCGACCGATTTCACACGGCGAACCACGCCTGAAACCTCGATCCATTGTGCGTCCAATTGCCCGCTTAACAGTTCATCCCGGTTTACCACCCGGGGTTCGGGAATCATCCCTTTTCCAAGATTCCGCACCGCGTGGGCATCCAGGTAGGGGGCAAACTTGCCCGGGTTGCTGACGCCCCCGACTTCAATCAAGTCACCGCGGGCAAAGTTGGCGACCAAACCAGCAGCCATCTGGCAATAAATACCCACGTTGCCATCCACAATGGAAAAAAACGAGGAACGAAACCCACCCTCTTTGTTAATCACAACTCCCCTGATCCGGACCGGGAGTCGCTGGGATGCCTCTGCCGGCGTCAACGCCCTGACTTGCGCCGCGTTCGTCAATATCACCGGAGAGTCCGCGGCTGGCGCTTGGGCCAGTGCGTTCTCCCAATTTATCCAGAAAGCCAGGAGCAAGACATGGCCGAATATAATTTGGTTGAAACGGGAACTCATGGATCAGGCGCGCAATGACTTTAGAGCGCGCTTTATCGGTTGACAACTCTTTCCCAGAAACAAGCTGGCAGCAGGCTCATAATCTTCATGCGCCTCACTGGTGCAGTGTCTCACAAACGACTGGAGTTATTCTGATTTTGTTCGGGCTCGTGGCGACGTGCAGCCGGGCTGGATTCGCTCCAGTGTCTGGCGACAGCCTTTGAGCTTCTCGACGATGGAGTCCACCGTTGCGGTCCATACGAACGGTCTGGGACTTTCATTCCACACGGCCGGATATTCTTCAATGGCGGCGATCAAATCCGGCCCGCTGACAAACACGCCGCGGCGCACGCGTTTGCCGGTCAGCTCGCCAAACCAACGTTCCACCAAATTCAACCAGCTGGAGCTGGTGGGAATAAAGTGGACGACGAAACGCGGATGCCGTTTCAACCAAGCTTGAACGCGCGGATGCTGGTGCGTGAGCGGCACGGCCATCATCATGCCGGACGTGGCGCAATTTTCCGCGCCGGAAATTGTCCGGGAAATCGTGAAGCATCTGGGCGGAGCGCTGACGGAGACCGAAATACGCCGGTGGCTTGCGGAAAATTTCGCCCGTTTCAACGCCTCGTTGGCCGCGGTCGCGCAGCGGCAGCGTCAACAAATGCTGGCCGGGATGGACGCCCAATGGGGCGCGGCTGGGTATGAGCTGCAGGCACCCCTGGCCCAATGCCGCAAACAGCTCGATGCGCTGGCCGAGGGGGAGCCGGACGACCTTGCCGACCAGGAACGGAACGGGGGCTTTGTCGAGGCGCGTGACTGGTTTGATGCCTCGTTGAACGCAAAACAACTGGCCGCGCCGGGGGGCCAAGTGCTGCTGGGCCGGGTGTTGCTGGGGCCCTCGCGCTGGCGGCTGAAAACGGTGGGCGCGGAAAAATTGTCCCGGCTGCGGCGTCAATTTGAAGTCCAGATGGACCGCCTCGTCCGTTTTTCCAGCGAACGCGTGGATGACCTGGGCACGCGCCTCACCCTCCAGGAACCCGCCGGGGATCAAGCCCTCGTGCCGCCGTGCCTGATGAAAAACCCCGCCCAATTTCAACTGGCCACCTCCCGGGTTGCCGCCCTGTCCCCCAATGTCTCGCCAGCAGACGCCCCGCCGTGGCGTCCGCCGCCGAAACCGCAGTCGGATAGGGATGAGGATCTCGAACAAACCTTCCGTTCCAACCTGCAACAAATGGTGTTTTGCATCCAAGACGAAACCCCGAAAAAACTGGAAGCGTTTTTGAAAAGCAGCCCGCAACCCGATTTGATACTGGCGCTGATGGGGGAATTTATGGAAACCGTTCACCAGGCACCCCAAAAGTTCCGGCCCAGCCTGAACCCGCAGCCCGTGATTCTCGCGCTGCTGAAATCCGTCATGGATCAGCTCGATGCAGCATTGGGCCGGAAATAATTTGGAATCCGGGCCGGGCTTGGCCGGTTTCACAAACCGCTTCTCCCGTAAACGGCAACCGCCGCCCAAACGAATGGGCGGCGGAAGGTTTTGCGCGTCACGAAAGGCCCCGGGTCACACCGGATGGGGGCGTTTCCAAAAGCGGGAACGGCGGCACCAGAGGTTTAAAACCGGGCCTTCATATGGTCATAGATTTGCTGGGCTTCAGTCTGGTTGGCCGCGCTTTCAAACGTGCCCACGGTGATCTGGATCTCGGTGACCGTATCGGTCTTCCGGATCGTTTGGATGACCACGGGTTGATTCTTCGCGTTCAACGCCTCCAGCCGGCCGGTCGCCCCGTCTTTCGTGGAGGCGGTCACGGGCATCTGCAGTTCCTTCAAGGCGGCGTTGGCCGCTGTCCAGGCCTTGTCCAGCGACACCTCATGGGTCACATCCAGGGTGTTATTGACATACTTTACCGTGCCATAGGCCGCTCCCGCCGCCGCGCCTCCCAACAGAAGCAAGGCACAGCCCTGAACGAATGCCATCGCGGCCAGCATCAGGGCCAGAAAGACCGTTAATTTGATTTTTTTCATATTCATTTTTGACTGCGATGGTTGAATGGATTCAGGGCGCGATCTTGTCGCTCAGCCACTGGCGGGCTTCCGTGAAACTTTTCTCCAGCGAAGTGTAGGCTTGTTTGGAATCGGCCTTGACGCTGTCCCAGGTGGATTCCGTGGCGTTCTGGGCGTCGCCCAACTGTTTGTTCAACCGCGTTGCCTGATCGCGCAAGGCCTGCAGCTTGGGTTGGGCTTCGGCCTTGATGGCGTCGCTGGAGCGGTCAATTTTGGCGGCGAGCTGGTCCAGATCCTGATTCAAGATGGTCAATTGGGCCTGCATGGATTTGACGAATTCCGCCTTCTCCGCGAAGGTGTAATCCTTCATGTCCTGGGCGGCCTGTTTGGTTTCGGTCTGCACCTTGTCCAGTTGCTGCGCCGTGGATTTTTCATCCGACGGTTTGCAGCCAAGGGCGAAAGCCGCGACGGAAAGGACGGTGACAACTAATATTTTATTTTTCATGATGGTGATTGTAATTGTGTGATTTAAGTTTGAACCCGACTACGGGACGAAACTACGCCGCCAGACAATTTCCCGCCATGGGGTATAACCCTACCGCGGGTTAAGGCGGGCACCACCCATCCGAATTATAACCGCCGGCGGATGGCCCATGGGATTGGCCGGGAAGATGGTGGCACCGCCCGAAAGGGTTCGGGCGGCGCGGGGCCAGCGCTTGATGGTTCGGCGCGGGCGGCTACTTCGTCACGCCGGAGGCGGGTGACATGGAGAGGCCCAGACTTTTGAACTCGTCGGACAGCCGGCCGAGGGATTCCTGCAAGGGCACCGCGTGACTGGTCGCCTTCGCGGCAATCCCCTTGACCGCAACCAAACCGCCGGCAGTCAGGTCGGTGCCGAGAAACTTCTGCACGTCGCGCAGGTCGGACAGGAACGGCTGGAACGCGGCTTCCGTTGCATCATATTGCTGGCTGATGCGGGCAAAGTGCGCGGCGACTTGCTGCTGGCGCGCTTCGCTGCGGTGCCGGATGTCCTCGTTCTGCATCTGGGCCGTTTCCCGGTCCCATTTGGCAAAGTAAGCCGCCCCCTTGGCCTTCATGGCTTCGGCCTGGCTGCTCACGTCCCGGGCATTGGCACCCAGGTCGTCCACGGACGAGTTGAAGGCATCGAACTGTTTGCGCAGGTCGGGATTGGGATTGGCCACGAGGTCGTTCAAATTGGCCAGGGTCTGGTCCATGAGCTGGCTGCTTTTAACAATCATCTGGGATGATCGTTCCAGCGATTTGGCCGCGCGGGCGGCCTTGTCATTCCCCGTGGAGGCGCAGCCGGTGGCGAGACCGAGGGCGGTGGCGAGGGTGAACAGGTTGAGGATGAGTTTTTTTGTTTTCATAGTTTAATTTTTTGGTTTGTTTTCAATTGCCGCCAACGCGGCGGACGTTCCCGCAACCGGCGGGTTTTTTAGATGTTGGATCACGGATACGAATCTTGCCATGGGGTGTAACCCTACTGGGCATCGGGGGGATGGGGTGCAATCCGGCCTTAAACTAAGGCGGTGTGGCGTGCTGTGTCCCGACCGGGTTCGTCGCCGATGATTTTGTTTGCGCCAGCAGCAGCGCGAACACTTCGTGGTAGAGGTTCTCCATGTCCAGGCTCACCCCCGCCAGCGCGCGGGCGCGATCGGGCTGCGGCTCATTTTCGCCGGCGACTTTCGCCAGGTGCGAGGCATAGATCAACGCCTCGGCCTGGGTCAAAAGCAAGGTCAGCTCAAAGGTGTCGCCGGTCTGGCCCAATAATTCCTTCTGCTTGGCGGACGCAATCGCATCGCGCGTGGCCAGTTCGCCCGGCGGCAGCCGGATGTCGTCCAGCCGGAGGGAAGGATCGTCCTTGGCAAATTCCTCCAACAGCGCGGCGCCGGTTCCGGAAGTGGTGGCAATTCGCTTCACCAGATTTTTAACATCGGCGTGCTCGGGTTTGATGAAGCGCAACAGGCTGACGTCTTTTTCATCGTCCAGGAGTTGATGGAGCAAACTGTAGCAATTATTTCGCGTCGCCGCGCTGCTCCCGGACGGAGACTCTGCCTTGGGCGATTGACAGCCAGTCAGAAGACTGGCGCCCAATAGCATCGCTGCCAGCAATGGGAAGATGATTTTCATGGTATTTCAGCACGGCATCCGCGCCCTGCTTATGCAGAAGAATTATTTCAAACGGGCGGCGCGCCGGGTATGGGGTAATC
>Ga0224559_1001119_pt1 | contig 15273 bp, 13 predicted proteins | sample 714S33034metaG_FD_180676 | JGI IMG/M metagenome (GOLD analysis project Ga0224559, IMG submission 180676) | Peat soil microbial communities from Stordalen Mire, Sweden - 717 S3 30-34 | ecosystem: Environmental > Terrestrial > Soil > Wetlands > Peat | place: Sweden: Norrbotten County, Stordalen... | reverse complement strand
AAATCCTGGAGGAGCTTCCGGGTATCCTCAATGACGCTCATGTTACCCCGTTTCACTCAGTTTACCGCAGATTCGCTATCGGTGTTACTCGTCGTCCTTTTTCGGCGATAGCGGCGCTTTCTCCGGCACGGTCAACGGCTTGGTGATGTCGTCAAGATAGGCTGGCGTGCCATCGACTCGTTCGAGGGCCGGGTAGCGCTCGCCATCGTGATAGTCGAGATCGACGGTTGAGACAAACGAGTCGGCTTGCACGATGAGATGGATCGGCTCGGAATTGCCTTTTGCGGAGCGGATGGCCGCCTTCAAGGCATCGCCTGAAAAGATCTGACCATTCACGGCCATGATCTTCTCGCCGGGCGCCAGGCGCGCCTTGTCGGCTGGGCCGTTCCAGCGCACGTCGCCGATGCCCCCGTCGGCTCCAATGCGCAGGCCGATGGAGAACCAGCAGTCCAGGCCTCCGCCCCGCGGGCCGCCCGCGGCTACCACGGTCCTCTCAGCGGCGTTGGGCTTGTCGCGGTAAACCAGCTTGTAGCCGCCCTGTTCGATTCCCGCCAGATCGGCGCGCGGATTGATCTTGTCCACGCGATCGTGCAGGAATGTAGCCCAATCGTAGGGTACAACCGCGTTGAGATCCGTGACCAGTTCATCGAAGGTATAGGGTACGATCAGCGGCCCCGTGTTTCCGCCCTTGCCCAGGAAAATCTTTTGAAAGTCGTCGAGCGATTTCTTGTTCTGCGAAAGCTTGCGGATGAGCGTGTCGGCGTCGAGCCACAGCAATTCTCCCTCATTGTAATAATCCTGGCCGCGCTTCCAGTTGGACCATACAGGGTCGCGGTCGCGCAGGATGCTGGCGGCAACAGCGGTGTCCTCTGTCGGCCGCCAGTTACGGCCTGGCGTGTAGTCGAGACGCGCTACCGTGATCGCCAGCACGTCGCGATACTGCGCCTGGGTCTCAATGCCCGAGCGCGCTGCCAGCAAGTGGCCGAGATACTCCGTCATTCCCTCATAGACCCATAACAGCGCGCCTTGCTGCGGGGTGGCAAAGTCCGGCTGATACAAGCCCACAGGCCGGCGGTATTTGCCGTTCCATGAGTGGGTGAATTCGTGCGGCAACAGGTCGGCATCGGCCAGTTGGTGGGCGTCGTCGGCGTAGCCCTTTTCTCCAACGCCGTTGTCGGAAGACTGCCCGTGCTCTAACCCCTCACCTCCGGCTACATCGGAAAGAGTCAGCAGAAAGTGGTAGGCGTTGTAGTGATGTGAGCCGTAAAGGGCATCGGCCTCGCGCACCAGGTTGCTCAGTTCGGCCAGCAGCGCAGGGCGCAGATTCGAGTCCTCGGGATAATCCGAAGCCACATCGATGAAATGCTTCGGCGTGATCCCCGGCGCCAGCGGAAACTCGTGGAAGTACTGGCCCGCGACGATCGGCGAGTCCTGAAGCTGTTCGACGTTGGTTGCAGCGAATCGTGTGGTAGCGCCCGTCGCCGGAATCGGAAAAGCTCCTGCGCCAATCGGCGTGAGCGCAGTGCCCACACCCCAGCCGGCAGGAACGATCAGCGAAGCCTGAATGGGAATGTCGCGGACCGGCGTGTTCGCAGGGTAAAGCAGCAGCTTTTCCCATTCCAGCACGGCCAGCTTCCGGCTCACGCGCCGGGTGACGATGCAGTCCAGATGGGCGTGGATGGTTGACACGCCGTTGGGCACGACCAGATGGAACTGGTAGAGGTCCACGTCGTCGCGCCGCCACGGAATCGGCTGGCCATTGCCGGTTAGGACGACGCCGGTGATCGAGGCCGCCGGACCGATGGGCATATGCGTGCCGGGGATCCATTTCGGCGTGGTGAGGGTCAACGGCCCCGCCGCGGCGGGCAGATCGATCTCTGCGTGAAAGAGCTTGCGCGGCGCGTCAGATAGGTCAGCCGTGATCTGGATGGGGGCCTTCTGCGCGAGGGCAGGGAAGATGGCACAGGCCAGCAAGAATGAAGCCGGCAAGATGGCTGGAATGCGGAGCAATTGATTCATCGAGGGTGAAGTCTCCTGAGAATCTCAGACTACCGCACCGAGCCCCCCTGGGATGCCCATTTCGTTTTGCCGAAGAGTGCCCTCGACAGGTCGAGGGAGCCGAAGAATCATACAAATGTAGGACCAAATTGCGCATATCACATGCAGGAGAGGGCGAACGGCGTTATCCTGTTTCCACATACCCAACAAAAGTTGCCAGCGCCCTGTACGCAGGGACTGCGCTATCATTTCTAATTGGAAGGAGAACCATGGCTACTGAGTATCGAAACTTTCTCGCGCTCCCGTATGAGGAGCTTGAAGAGCTCAACCTGGCTGCCAAGGCCGATCGAACCAACCGGGTTGCAGCCGACGAAATCCGCGAAAAGCGTCTGAAGTATCTGACAGACGAAAAGCGGATCAAAGCCGTGACCGTGCTGTTCAGCGATCTCGAGGGCCGGTTGCATTTGCTCGACTACGACAAGAAGTTCCTGCTCGGAGCTTACGAAAACTTGACCTTCGACGGGTCGTCGATCCGCGGGTTCACGGCGCAGAAAGAAAGCGACCTTCGTCTGGGCATCGACTGGGGCGCATTTTACTGGGTGCCTGCCGACGTATTCGGCACCGGCAAAGTGCTGATCTTCGGCAATGTGATCGACAAGGACGGATCGGCCTATTCGGGCGATCTGCGCGGGGTGCTCAAGGGCTACGCCGACAAGTTGTACGCGGAGAAGCAATACACGCTGAACGCAGCAACCGAGATTGAGGGATTTTTGTTTGCGGGCAAGGACGCGGAGCAGAAATACCGCGAGACCGGCAAGTTCGAGTTCATCAGCAGCGGCGGCTACTATCATTCGCTGCCTCTCGATCCGCTGCGGCAGTTCATCGACACCTCGGCCGAGGTGCAGCGGGCCATGGGCTTCCAAAATGAGAAGGACCACCCCGAGGTAGCGCCCAGCCAGTATGAGATCAACTACGGCTACGCCGAGGTTGTGGGGGCGGCGGACCAGATCCAGCTTTACAAACTGCTGACCCGCCAAATCGCCAGCAACATGGGCTACACGGCCTGCTACCTGCCCAAGCCGGTCGTCGGCGTGAACGGCAGCGGCATGCATACCAACGTTTCAGTTTCGCAGGGCAAGACGAACTTGTTCTGGGACGAAAAGGGCGAGGAACAGCTCTCCACATTTGGCTGGAACTTCCTGGATCGCATTCTGACCCACGCGCTGGACCTTTGCCTGGTCTTCAATTCGAGCGTGAACGCATACCGGCGGCTGGACCCGCACTTCGAGGCGCCCAACCAGATTCGGGCCTCGGCCGTCGACCGCGGCGCCATGGTCCGGGTACCCATCGGCAACCATCGGTCCATGCGCACAGAAGTGCGCGCAGTGGCTCCTGACGCCAATCCGTATCTGTCGCTCTACGGCATCTTCAAGACGGGCATCGACGGGGACATCTCCGACGCGGAGAACCTGCGCGCTGGCGGGCGCTACCTGCCGGACAACATCCAGAAGGCGATCGACGACTTCCAGTCGTCGGCTTGGATCGCGAAGATTCTGGGCTCCGACGTGCAGGGCCGCTATGCCGAACTGAAACAGGCCGTCGCCAACCGCTCCCCGCGCGAACTGGGAAGCATCGTCAAAGGTTCCGAGGTGCAGTTCCACCACGCTGTCTACAACCAGTCGCTTTGGAACTTGTTTTAGGCCGCTCAACAAAGGCTCCGTGCCCCATCCTTTCGCCTTTTTTCTGGCGAAAGGGTGGGGCGCCGTGAACCCAGAAGAGCAAAATCACGCGGTCAGAGACCTCGGGTTCTCGATACTCGGAGTGCGCTAGGATGAAGACGCGATCGACGCGCTTCGAGCTTATTCCTTGAACGGCACGTCAACTTCCACATAGCTGCCGGGTTTTGCCGCGTCGACGGCTGCAACGATGTCTCCCGAAACCAGCTTCACCATGGGCCACTGTGAATTCTCAAGCACCACGAGCGCAATTCTGCGAGCCCTTAAGTTCTGCTGATACCGGATATTCTTGTCCGTCGTCACCATGACCTCGAATCCGGCCTGCTCGGCTGCATCGATCAGCTCACCGTTTGCGAGTTCCTCCCAGCCGCGCCCCCGCGCTTCCTCCACGGAATGACCGGCAAGGAATCGTGCGAGGCCGCGCGGTGTGCCATTATCGAAAAGGATCAGCATACCGGCCTCAATCTACCCATAGGTGGGGGCCTTATCGAGAGAGCGCGCTACAAACGCCATGAGGCTGTCGATCTGCTCACGGGTTACCGGAAACTGTTCGATCACTTCTTCAATGCTCATCCCGGACTCGAGGTTTTCAAACAGAACTTTCACAGGCGTTCGGGTTCCACGCAGCACCCACGCGCCGCTGACTTTGCCGGGGATGCTCTCGACAGCCGGGCATTGGGACCATTCAAGAGTTGCCATCTTTTCACCCTCCTCAATATCCGCTTTGGCAAGAGGCGTAAGAACGTAACCGCTCATCGTCTGGTCAAGCGCCAGTCGTCCTTCATCTCCGGGATTTCACGGCGGCCCTGTAAGCCGTCGATCAGTTCGCCGCGTTCGGCCTGTAGATAGCCTTCCTCAATATGGGCCGACAACGCCCGGCGTTCCTCATCGGTCCAGCTTTCCTCGGCGTCCAGAGATTCAAGGGCGCGGCGCGGCACATCTTCCGCGTTCGCATAGCCACCGCCGGAAAGTCGTTTGTTGATGAGAGTCTCAAGGTCTGGGGGGACGGTCAATTGCATGGCCGGTTCTCCATTCTCGCAAGTGTCCTTATCGTAACCCTTTTTGCCATCTCCGGATAGCTGGATGGTCTCGGCGAGACTTGCGCGCTGCCGACCTTTACCCTTTCCTCATGGCTCCTTTATACCCCGTGTGTTACAAGCTAGAGAACAGGGTCCATGCATCGAGCGAATCGAAGCGGCAGTTAAGTTGCCGCTGGAGCCCTGAATTTGCGTTGAAGAGAGTCTGCGGCCCCTCATGAATGCTGGTCCCAAAGAGGAATTGACAGTGGAAGTGGACTCTCTCTTCGGAGACTATCCTCTCGACCAGGCGTTCGACGAGATGCGCGAGCCCAATGGAGACGTGCGTCCGCACTACCGTGCTCTCGCCGAGACCCTTGCTCGCCTGCCGGATGATGAGTTGCAGCGTCGCAAGCAATCCGCCGATTTGTCGTTCCTGACCCAGGGCATCACCTTCACGGTCTATGGGCGCGATGAAGGCACCGAGCGCATCTTTCCCTACGACCTGCTGCCGCGGCTGATCACCGCCCAGGAATGGGACCGCATCGAGCGCGGCCTCACCCAGCGCATCACCGCGCTGAATCTCTTCCTGCGCGATGTCTACTCCGACGCCAAGATCCTCACCGATCGCATCATTCCGCGCGAATTGGTCTACAGTTGCAAGCATTACCGCCGCCAGATGCGCGGCCTTCAGGTGCCGCGCAATGTCTACATCGCCGTCGTAGGCTCCGACCTGCTGCGCCTCAACACCGGCGAGTACGTGGTGCTTGAAGATAATCTGCGCGTGCCTTCCGGCGTGAGCTACATGCTCACCAACCGCCGCGTGATGAAGCGGACCTTTCCGCAGCTCTTTCACAGCTATGGCGTGCGCCCCATCGAGCACTACTCGCAACTGCTGCTGGCCACGCTTCGTTCGCTGGCGCCGGAAGGCCGCCCGGAGCCGAATATTGTGCTGCTCACGCCGGGCGTCTTCAACTCGGCCTACTTCGAGCACACCTATCTCGCTCGCCAGATGGGCATCGATCTGGTCGAGGGCCGCGACCTGGTTACCCACGACAACATCGTCTACATGCGCACCACCGACGGATTGAAGCGCGTGGACGTGATCTATCGCCGCGTTGACGACGACTTCAGCGATCCACTGATCTTCCGCGCCGACTCATCGCTGGGCTGTGCGGGCCTGTTCAACGCCTATCGCGCCGGCAACGTAACAGTCACCAACGCATTCGGCACCGGGCTTGCCGACGACAAAGCTGTGTATGCGTATGTGCCGCACATGATTCGTTACTACCTCAGCGAAGAGCCCATCTTGCCCAACGTCGAGACCTATCTGCTCAGCGATGACAAGCAGCGCCGCCACGTGCTGGCCAATCTGGACAAGCTGGTGGTGAAAGCGGTGGGCGAGAGCGGCGGCTATGGAATGTTGATCGGGCCGCAATCCACCGCACGCCAGCGCGAGGAGTTCGCCCGCCAGATTGAAGCCAACCCGCGCAACTACATTGCCCAGCCCACGCTGGATTTCTCGCGCGCCCCCTGCCTGATCGGCAATCAGCTTGAGCCGCGCCACGTCGATCTGCGCCCCTACATTCTCTTTGGCGAAAAGGTGAACATCGTGCCCGGCGGCCTCACCCGCGTCGCGCTCGAAAAAGGTTCGCTGGTGGTCAATTCCTCTCAAGGCGGCGGAAGCAAAGACACATGGGTTCTGGAACAGTAATCCAGCACGGAGTTCGGGAGAGTTCTACGATGTTATCGCGTGTTGCCGACAGTCTCTACTGGATGAGCCGCTACCTGGAGCGGGCGGAGAACACCGTGCGTCAGCTCGATGTGACCATGGGCCTCATGCTCGATACCAGCGGTACCAGCGCGCAGACGCGATGGGCGCGCCTCATGGCGTCGCTGGGCAAACCCGCCGGCATGGCATGGAACGGAGATCTCGATTCGATGGCCCGCGCGCTGGTCTTCGACAGCATCAACCCCGCGGCGGTGACATTTTGCATCAACGGTGCGCGGGAGAACGCTCGCCAGGTGCGCGAGGAAATTTCCAGTGAACAGTGGCAGCGGCTCAACCGGCTCTTTCACCAGGTGCATTCGCAGCAGGCGCAGGCCCAGTTCCGTTCCAGCATCAACGAGGCGCTGGCTGCGGTGGTGGATGGAATTCATCTCTTCAAGGGAGTCAGCGATACCACCATGATTCATGGCCAGGGCTGGCAGTTTATCCGCCTGGGCCGCTATCTCGAGCGCTCCTATGCAACCGCGACGCTGCTCGAGGTTTATCAGCCGGACCTGTTCCAGGTTCGCGACGAGGACACATCCGGATACCAATACCTTGAACTGGTGGGCCTCCTGCGTTGCTGTACTTCTTTCGAGGCTTATTGCCAGGTGTATACCGCCGACATGTCCCCCGATCGCATTCTTGAGTTTCTGCTCTTGAACCGCGACTTTCCCCACGCGATTCGTTACTGCGTCGACGGAATCCGCGATGCGATCGAATCGATCTCGCGCAGCGGCGGCCGCCGGCCTCCGGAAGAATTGTCATCGGGTATCGGCCGCCTCCACGCCATGCTTGGCTACACCACCATCGGCGAGATTCTGGCCGGAGACGCCGGGGCCTTTCTGCACACCATCCGCGAGCAGTGCATGAGAATCCACGAACTCATTTACCGCTACTACGTGCATTACTCCATCCAGTCCGCGCTGGCCATTTGAAACGGGAGCAACCATGAACTTCTATTCCATCCGCCACCTTACCCGTTTCCGCTACTCGCAGCCCATCAGCGAGAGCATCATGGAGACGCGCATGCACCCGCGCTCGGACTCCAATCAGCACTGCCTCACATTTTCGCTTTCAGTAAGCCCGCGTTGCCGCGTCTTCAGCTATCGCGACCATCTGGGCAACAATGTGCAGCATTTCGATATTCCCAACGAGCACAATCAGCTCGTCATCGTCGCCGAGTCGGTGGTTGAGCAGCAGGTGCTTCCCGACGTGCCCGCTTTTCTGGCGCCTGATGCCTGGGAGGCTCTCGACGATATGATCGAAGCCGGCGATTACTGGGAAATGCTGCTCCCCAGCACATTTTGCCTGGAGACCCCGGCGGTTAAACTGCTAGCTTCTCAGATGGGCGTTACGCGCCGCGACGATCCGCTGATGCTGGTGCAGGAACTCAACCAGCGACTCTTCGACTACTTCCGATATGTTCCGCGCTCAACCCGCGTCGACTCGCCCATCGACCAGGCCATCGTCAGCAGCGAGGGCGTCTGCCAGGACTTTGCCCACACCATGATCGCCTTGTTGCGTCATGTTCGCATCCCGGCCCGCTACGTCTCCGGCTATCTCTACCGCAGCCGCGAGGACCACGACCGCTCCACTCCCGACGCCACCCACGCTTGGGTCGACGCGCTCATCCCTCATCTCGGCTGGGTAGGATTCGACCCCACCAACAATCTTGTCGCCCACCATCGCCACATTCGCACAGCAGTAGGTCGCGATTACGCCGACGTGCCTCCCACGCACGGAGTTTTTCGCGGCAAAACCGATAGCGAGCTATATGTGGCCGTGCATGTTGAGGCCGGCGAGCAGCCGCCCGCCCTCGATCGCCAGCTTCCCATCCCCGAAGACTGGAGCGTGCTGGTCGAGCGCGCCCAGCAGCCCCCCGAACCGTTCGCCATTCCCTTCATCGATCTACAGCAGATGCAGCAGCAACAATAGGAACCTAGGCGGGTTGCATAAACCGGGTCTTGAAAGGGCACGGCTTCAGCCGTGCCGCTGGAGACCAGGAAGACCGCGGGCTTTAGCCCCTGAGGGATGTTCCCTACCGCCAGAGCGCGGGTGCCCCAGGTCTCGATTTTGAGACCTGGGAAATCACAAACTTCAATCGGCAGTTCTCACGGCAGCAGCAATCTTCCTCAGCTCCGGCAACACCCGCCCCAACGCAATTGGTTCCGCGTCGCGCCTGCCCAGCGCAAAATACACATCGCGATAAAGCCGATACAGCTCTTCATACACTGCCGCGGCTTTGGCATCCGGCTCGACCGTCCGCAGCGGCAGGCAGACCGCTTCCTGCGCTTCCTCAATGGTCTTGTAAGCTCCCGCGGCGAGCAGCGCGAAGATGCCCGAGCCCAGGCTGGTGGGAATGCCCGCGGGCACCAGCACCGGCTTGTTCAGCACGTTGGCGTAGACCCGGTTGAGCACTTCGCTCTTTTGCGGAATGCCGCCGGCGTTGATCACCCGATCCACGCGAACACCGTACTCCGCCATGCGCTCCAGAATGATGCGGGTATGGAAGGCCGTGCCCTCGATGGCTGCAAACAGCTCATCCTGCGCAGTGTGAACCAGGTTCCAGCCCAGCGTCACGCCGCCCAGTTCCGGGTTCACCAGCACAGTTCGGTCGCCATTGTCCCAGCTCAGCCGCAACAGCCCGGTCTGTCCGGCCTTGTAGTTCTCCAATCCCTCAGACAGCGCGGCTACAGTCGTGTTGGCGCGGCGGGCAATGGCATCGAAGATGTCTCCGGTGGCCGAGAGGCCGGCCTCGATCCCGGTATAGTCCGGATGCACGCTCCCCGGAACCACGCCGCACACGCCGGGAACCAGTTGCGCCTGGCGCGCCATGGCGATGATGCATGTGGACGTGCCGACGACGTTCACTACGTCGCCTTCGCGGATGTTGGAGCCGATGGCGTCCCAGTGCGCGTCGAATGCACCGACCGGAATCGGAATTCCCGCGCGCAGACCCAGCGCCTCAGCCCACTCGGCAGAAAGATGCCCGGCCAGATGATTGCTGGTCAGATATTCGCCGCCAAGTTTCGCGCGCACTCCGGCGAACAGCGGATCGACCGCGACCAGAAACTCCTCCGGCGGCAGCCCGCCCCACTTTGGATTCCACATCCACTTGTGGCCCATGGCGCAGACGCTTCGCTTCAACTCGGCAACAGTTTTGATCCCGCACAGCGTGGCCGCCACCATGTCGCAATGTTCAAGCGCGGTGACAAATTGCGAGCGCTTTTCAGGGTTGTGCCGAAGCCAATGCAGCAGCTTGGCAAATCCCCACTCGTGCGAATAGACGCCGCCGCACCAGTCGATGCCTTCAAAACCCAATTCATGCGCCTTGAGGGTGATCTCTTCGGCCTCGGCAAAGGCGCGATGATCGCACCAGAGGTAATACTCGTCCAGCGGTTCCAGGCCGTCGCCGACAGGGATCACGCTGGAGCCGGTCGTATCCAGCGCGATGGCCGCGACGGTGCTGCCATCGACGCCCGCGGTCTGGAGCGCGTCCCGCGTCGCAGCCGCAAGCGCAGCCATCTGGTCGGCATGGGACTGGGTAGCAAAGTTGGGGTCTTCGCGCCGCCGGTGCAGAGGATAAGAGGCCGATGCGGTTCCGATCGGTCCCTTTTCGCTGTCGACAAGAGTGACGCGAACGCTGAGTGTGCCGAAGTCAACCCCGGCAACGATTGTCATGAAAACCTACCTCTCAGTAAACGCTTTCCAACACGCAACCCAGACTACACCATTCCAGGGATCAGGGGTCAGAGGTCAGGGGTCAGGGGTCAGGGAACAGGGAACAGGGAATTGCTCCCCACCGGCGTTGCCGGCCCGCAAAGGATGAAACTGGGTGCCCCATCCATCGGACGTCTTTGTTTTTGTCCGATGGGTGGGAGTCCGTAGAACTCCATGACGGCGTCTTGTTTTGTTCAACTTGCGGTTTTGTTTCTTCTTGGAATAGGGAACGGGGCCTCGCTTGCCCGGCCCGCTACTTCTTCTTGCCTGGCCACAAGCTCTTGAGCCGGTCCAGCAAGCTGGGTTTGGCTGCCGGAGTTGCGGCCGAGGATTTCGTTGCAGTCTGAGCCGCCGGTTTTGGCGGAGCCTGTGCCTGAACCTCCGCGGGAGCCTGAATCGCCGGTTTAGTGCCAGCTACGTTCATGGGCTGGGCGGCCTGCGGTTTCCCTTTTTCCGCTAATGCCGCGGTTGGCTTTTGAGCACCCGGCAATGGCGTGCTCCCATCCACAATCTTCGCCGCGGATAGAGTTGGCACTGCCTCGTTGTCGTTCTTGACCAGGATCGAAATCCTTCGATTGGAGGGGTCGGTGGGATTGTTCTTTACGCGCAGCATCTGGTCGGCGTAGCCGCGCACCTGGGTGACCTGATTGGTACGAACCCCATCCTGTTGCAGCAACCGCCGTGCGGAGTTGGCGCGATCGGCGGAAAGATCCCAGTTGCTGTAGCCATTGTCGTCCGAATAGGGAGTCGAATCGGTATGGCCTTCGATCAGCAGTGAATTGGGCAGCGTCTTCAACTCCGTGCCCAGCAGCGCCAGCAGCTCCTGGCCGCTTGCACTGAGCTTTGGGCTGCCAAGCTCGTAGAACGTCCCATTCTTGCCCTCGATCAGCTCGATGCGCAGCCCCTCGGGAGTGATCGTAATCTCAATCTGCTTGGAGAGCTTCTCTAAATCCTTTCTTGCCTTGATCTCCGCATCGAGCTTGTCTTTCAGCTTTTGCAGATCGTTGGTGTTGAGTTGCTCCACAGTTTGGCCGGGGCCCACGCCGGTGCCGCTCATGGCCGTTCCCAGCAGGGCTGCCACGCCCTTGGGATCGTTGAAGTAGCCGGCGACGGCCTGCTTGATCTTCGAACTCGATCCCATCAGCCAGAGCACAATAAAAAGCGACATCATGGCAGTGACAAAGTCGGCGTAGGCAACCTTCCACGCGCCACCGTGGTGGCCGCCGTGGCCGCCCTTTTTTTTGATGACGATGATAGGTCGGGACTTGTCTGCCATGATGCTCTGTTCTCCCGCAAAAGGGCTAATGAATCGGGAAAGGCTGCCGTTCTAAGCCGCGAGCGCCTCAGCGCCCACAGTCTGGTTCTTGCAGTTCTTTTCCATCTCGTCGAAACTGGGCCGCACATGCGCGGGAATCGCGCGCCGTCCCATCTCGATCGCGATCATCGGCGCCGCCCCCTTCAGGAACGAAAGCATGAGCACCCGAAGTACATGCAGATAATCGTTGTGATCGTCCGCGGTCTTGCTCATGTTCGAGCTCAGAGGGCCGGCCACACCGTAGCAAAGCAGAATGCCCAGGAACGTGCCGACCAGCGCGGCGGCAACCTTTTCGCCGATCTCCTCGGGCGGACCGCCAAGCGAGCCCATGGTGATGACTACGCCCAGCACCGCGGCCACAATGCCCAGGCCCGGCAGCGCATCCGCCACCGTCGTCAGCGCGTTCACCGGCTGCATTGAGGCGTTGTGATGCACCTCCATATCCAGTTCCATCATCTGGTCCATGTCGAACGGATCCACGCCTCCGGTGATGGCCGTGCGCAGCGTATCGCACACAAAGTCCCGGGCGTGATGGTCGCTGAGAAACTCGGGATAGTTCTTGAAGATCGAACTCTCCTTCGGCTTCTCGACGTCCATTTCAACGCTCAGCAATCCCTCTTTGCGTACCTTGTTCAAGAACTGGTACATCATTTTAAGAGTGCTCAAGTAGCGCGGCTTTCCGAATGGCGAGCCTTTCAATACTCCCATCAATCCACCCGCGATTCCTTTGATAATGTGCATCGGATTCGCCACCAGCAGAGTCCCCGAAGCCGCGCCCGCGATGATCAGCAGTTCGGCAGGCTGAAGAAGAACCATGATATGGCCCTTTTCCATGAGGAAACCGCCGATGACCGCCGCAAACACCAGGACAATGCCTATGATGGCAAGCATGAATTTCCCTCCGGCGCCGCTGTAATGCGGTTTCCGCCCGCGTGAAAGCTGGAAAACATTGCGGCCTTCGCTCGTTCCAGCAGGCCAGCCAAAGTTCCGTCGAGCTCTGCCTGGGCCGCGCCGATGCTAACGGTGAGCGGCGTCCTGTCGCCCCACCATCGAAAGTCCGCCGTTCTGGCCAGTCCGGCCAGAGTCTGCGCATGAGCCGCAAGCATCTCCGCCGTGCGCTCGTGTGAAAGAACCAGAAACTCATCGTCGCCCCAACGTACCAATTCCTCGCCGGGCCGCAGTCCGTGCGCCAAAACCTGCCAAACTTTTTCGAGCATTGCCTCGCAGGCGCCTGCGCCGTGCGTCTTGCGCAGATGGTGGGCCTGATCCACGGTGATCCAAAGCGCGCCAAAGGGCAGGCCGCCATGGGCAAAGTCATCGAACAGCACACTCAGGCGATCTTCGAAATCCGCCTGGCTGGCCCCCACACCGGAGCCATCGGCGTGCTCCCCTTGCGGCAGCGCATCCAGGCTTTCCGCGGGATGAAAGATGATCGCGGTGCCGATGCGCGCGCCCGGCCCGTCGCGCAGCGCCAGGATTCGCGCAAACACGGATAGGGGATGGCCAAGCTGGTGGTGCGTGTGAAGCAGGCATCCACGCTCAGTATGGACTGACGAGTCGATGTCGGGCTCGTTCCGCTCACCAAACCACTGGAGAAGGGGCCTTAGCTGCTCGGGCACAGGATGCCCCACCATGTCCAGACCCAGGTATCCGGTAATGGCCTCCGCGGCCCGGTTCCACAAGACCACGTTGCGCTGCTGACCGAGGAGGGCAATGCCTTCGGGATGGCAGTCAAGCGTAGCCTCAAGAAGTTCCGAGCGTTCCGACATCCAAGCCCCCAGTTTCCTACATCGGCTTGGCGCGGAGCAGCTTTATCGTTTGCCTGTGGGTAACGCGGGTTGGAATTTGCTAAGCCGGATTCGCCGGCTTGGCCGCCGCATCAATCGGCAGCCGCACAATGAACCGCGTCTTTCCCGGCTCGGACTCCACATCGATCGTGCCGCCGAATTTCTGCGTTACGATGCGATGCACAATCTCCAGACCGAGACCGGTGCCCGATCCCTGCGGCTTGGTGGTAAAGAACGCGTGGAAAATCCGCGGCAGCACATCGGGCGAAATCCCTGCGCCGTGATCCGTAATGCTCACGGCAAGCCGAGCCGGCCCATTCTCCGTCCCCGCCTCAGTCCCACCCTCATTCCATGTCGCGATTTCAATCGTCGCGTCCTCCGGCGAGGCGTCGACGGCGTTGTCGATCAGATTGGTCCAGACCTGGCTGAGCGATGAGCCGCGCGTCTGGATGGTGGACGGCGACGCCGCGAAGCGCTTTTCGATGGATATTTTCTTGAGACGCAGCTTGTGCCCCAGGATAGTGAGCGTGCTCTGCAGGCTGTCATGCACATCCGATTCTCTGGCCTGCGTACGCTCGTCGTAGGCGAACTTCTTCACTGCCATCACCAGGTCTGAGACGCGGGTAACGCTCTCCTCGATGGTGCACACGAGACTGACGCTTGAGACCAGCGCCTCGAGCCAGTTGATGGCGTCGGAGAACGTGTCTGCCTCGAAGGCGTCCCTGGCGCAGGCAAGTTCGTCCTGTTCAAGGCCGATCGCCACCAGCGCCGGCGCAATCGTGAATGCGTTTTCCACTCCAGCCGATTGCAGCCATTCCGCCATCGCCTCTTCCGCGTCCGACTGCTCCAGAGTGCTCATCGCCGGAGCATGGCAGCCGCTGAGTGTTTTCTCAAGCAGAGAACGCATGCAGTCAAGCTGGGCATGGGTCTTGGGCTGGTCGCTGAAACGCAGGCTCAACTGCTGCAGGCGCAATAGATTCCCGCGAAGTTGCGCGGTGGCGCGCTTGGCCGCCGACCCTGGGTTGTGCAGCTCATGCATCAGTCCAGCCGCGAGCGTACCCAGCGAAACCAGTTTTTCGCGGTGCAATGCCTCCACCTGGTAGGACTGCAGCCGCTGCGCCATGTTGGCCAGCACCACCTTGCGCGCCGCTGGGCAGCATGACATCAATGTCCAGAAATGCTGCTGAGTGAAGCGCAGCAGCAGCGAGTCTTGCACAGCGATCAAGAAGAAAGACCCTTCAGTCTTTCCCATCAGCAGAGGCGTCTCGCCAAAGCCCTCGCCGGTGGTCGCAATTCCCATCACTGTTCGTGAACCGTCCGGCTCGGGCCGCTCGGTGCGAATCTCGCCGTCAAGAACCAGCCAATAGAAACGCAGGGCGTGGCCCGGCTCCAAAAGCACGCCTCCGGCTCTCACCTTGACGCGCTCAACGTTGTCCACGCCGCTGAGCTGGCGTACATCCACGTCGGCGAAGGGGCGGGTTCGACGCAGAGCCTCGGCCACATCCACCAAGTGAATGGTCTCGATCTCGATCGGTTCTGCGCCCTTGCTCATCTCCACACTCTCCAGCAATCCTAAATGGATCGCAACGTCGCCCATCCGATGAGCAGCGCATCGGTCTGCTCCCGTAGGGAGTCATCGAAAATAGCCCAGGGCAAGCGCAGCGCAGCCCTGGGTAAGAGGCAAAGAGAGAGTCATCCGCCCTGGAAGGGCGGATCGAACTTTCACACCGCCCCTCCGCGGCGGGAATCCCTCGGCCAAACGCTTCCCCAGGGTTTCACCCTGGGCTATTTTCGACTCCTCCCTCCGAGCCTGTGATTAAATTCGGTTTTCGCTCGCAGTGGCCTGGCTTGGCTTCGGGGCCGGGTTTTTAGAGAGCCGGATCGATTGTGTTGCGGGGTTTAGGTGGCGATTAGGTCTCGGTGCGCCCCT
>Ga0224559_1001118_pt1 | contig 15291 bp, 13 predicted proteins | sample 714S33034metaG_FD_180676 | JGI IMG/M metagenome (GOLD analysis project Ga0224559, IMG submission 180676) | Peat soil microbial communities from Stordalen Mire, Sweden - 717 S3 30-34 | ecosystem: Environmental > Terrestrial > Soil > Wetlands > Peat | place: Sweden: Norrbotten County, Stordalen... | reverse complement strand
TTTTTCTGCATTCAGCTAAACGCTTAACAAGTTTATGCGACAGCATAATTGGCAGCGGCATAAGCTCTTTTGTCTCGTTTGTTGCGTAGCCGAAAACCATTCCTTGGTCGCCAGCGCCTTGCTCGTGACCTGTGGATTCGTTGACTCCCATTGCAATGTCCGGAGATTGCGCAGTCAATGAAACCAGAATTCCGCATGTTTCCCAGTCTAAACCATCTTTGGCATTGTCGAATCCGATTTCTTTTAATGTTTGACGGACAACTTTTGGGATATCAATGTATGTACAAGTAGTTATTTGTCCGGTAATCATTACAGTTCCTTGCATGACAAGCGTTTCGCAGTCAACACGTGCTTTGGGGTCATGTGTGAATATTGCGTCTAAAACGCTGTCGGATATTTGGTCTGATACTTTGTCTGGGTGACCTTCTCCAACTGACTCAGAAGTAAACAAGTATTTTCCGTTTCTTTTCATGGGAATCTTTTCCGTGCTGTTGTGAATAAGAACATAAGTAACTTGTCATTTTTCTTAAAAGTCTTTCTGCAATATAGAGACGAATTAACGGGCGATCTGAGCTGCTGCTTGCTCACAGAAACCATTTTATGATTAAACAACACAAGGATGAGAGAGAAAACATGAGAAGAACAGTATTCAGCGAAAAAGCGCCAAAACCTGTGGGTCCGTATAATCAAGCAGTAATAGCAGGCAAATTTCTTTTTGTTTCTGGTCAACTTGCGATCGATCCAAAGGAAGGAAAAATAGTTACTATCGATATAACGTTGCAGACAAGACAAGTGATGGAGAATATAAAAGCCATCTTAGAAGCCGCAGGGTATAGTTTGAAAGATATCGTTCAATCTAATGTTTATCTTTCGTCTATGAATTTGTTTGATGAGTTTAATTTGGAATATGCCAAGTGGTTTGCGGTTGAATTTCCTGCTCGGGCCACAGTGGGCGTAGAATTGAAAAGTAATGCGCTTGTTGAGATTTCAGTTGTTGCTTACAAAGACTAAGCATTAACCTTTGGTAAATTATAAAAACCTAACAGATGTTAAGTAGAGTAGTGCAAAATATGGCTTCATCGCTTAAAAAATTCATTCAAGATATTGCCGGAAAGAAAGCTCCGGGACCATCCACCTCTTTTTCCGTGTTCCATATTTTTTATGCTTTAGAGCTTCTATCACAAGAACCATTAGGTAGAAACAAGTTAGCCAAGAAACTTAATGTTGGCGATGGAGCAGTACGAACGATAATATGCAGACTCAAAGATGCAGGGTTAATTGAAACCTCTAAAGAGGGTTGTAATTTATCAAAAGAAGGCTTAGAGGTTTGGGCGCAATTTGAGCAGGTTTTTCCAAAAAGAGTAGAAATAAGAAAATCTGAACTAATTGAATCGGATTTTGTTTTTGCCTTTCTAGTTAAGGGTAGCGGCCAGAAAGTACAGTCTGGGATTGACCAGCGGGATGCAGCTATTATTGCTGGTGCACGAAAAGCTTTGGTTATCGTTTTCAATAATGGGCATTTATGTATTAAGTCAGTCAGCGATTGCATCGAAAAGCAGTATCCCACGGCTGCAAACCAAATTCTAAAAGAATTAACCCCCGAAGATAATGATGTTATCATTGTGGCTGGCGGCGATTCTGCTTTGAAAGCCAAACGTGGAGCGTTTGCTGCTAGTTGGTCATTGATTGGAGTGTAACTATTCTAAGTGAGGTTGAGGCTCAGCGGTGGGAATTGGTGTTTTTTTCCAGTTTGTGTTGGATTGATTTTTTGAAGCAAAGCTTGAATTCGGTATAGGTTGATACATTTTTTGACATAATTTGACATTTTTAGACAATGAAAACTGACGGATACATTCGGATGGCATTGACTGGTAATATAATGTCCAGCGGAATATTTTAGAGAGGATAATGTAAATTTCCTTAAGCAAATTTTTTCCTTTGCGTTTTGGATTGATTTTTTGATTCAGGGTCTAATGTAGTGGGAGAATGAGTCAATAAAAGTCAAATTAAATCGAAAAAAGTCTAAAATAGTTAAAAGAAAGTTAAAAAAAAAAGTCAAATTAGCTTGTGGAGCAGACTTTAAGTTGTATATTTTTCTCCTTCATTCAAAATCCTCTCAAGAGTAGTATTAATGTTAGTCATACCCTCATTGGTCTTAGAGGAAAGCGGCATTAGCAAAAATTGCATACCAAGCTTGTTGATTGCCTGCATCATGTTTCGACTAAAAAGCCGTTTTGTACCTTCCAGTTTCTCTTCAATTGCATCCTCAAGTGCCCTGGTGTTAGCCGACCAAGTCGCAAGTGCCTCAACATCCTTTTTTGGAAGTAAATCGGTTTTCGAGAGAACATGTAGTTGTGGTTGGAAAAAGCGGTTATAAACTGCAGCAGCGAGAAACATGTTTGAAACATAGTTGAGTGGGTTAATTGAAAAGACGGCATCAAAGAGGTAAATTAACGCTTTAGGCTCCTTCGTCAACTCATTAACAATGTACGGTCCACTTGCTCTAAAAGCAAACAACTCCATTTGCCCCGGAGTATCCACCAAAACAAAATCAGCATGAGCCTCTTCAATATCGCGGGTTAAATTTTCAATTTCATCAGCAATCAAGTCAGCTGCCATGATTAAGGCACCATTAGGTCCTAAACCATACTTCTCCATAATGTCTCCAACATCAACATAATTACGCACATCAACATCCGGCGAATAAGGAAGCTTCAACGCGCCAGGATCCAAATTGACAACCGCAACATCTTGCTTTGACATTTTCAGCCATTCACTAAAGGCTGCAGTAAATAGGGACTTACCAGAACCAGCTGTTCCAATAACAAAAGTCAGGGGCAACTTTCTAATCTCCACTTAACGATTGAATCAAACTAAAAGTAATAACCTTTCTGTAATAATTCTATGATCGCGATGAGATTTCTGTAATTCCCAGCTTTTAGTTTACGAATTGCTTCTCAAACGTTTGAATATGTTTTTCTGAAAATTTTTTCTGGATAAAAATGGAGTGAAAACAGAGGAAAGTAAAATGTACAGTCTACGAAATAAAATCTTATGTATTCCTCGAAAGTTATGCCAACCACGAAGTTGTGTTCTTTCCGGTCTGCGGATTAGAATCTAGTCACCAAGAAAACAAGCCGCTTTATCGTCAAATCAATCGAGTATGTTTAACACACACGATATTCTATTCTTTAATTCGAGAATAAATCAATAGTAAGTTTTAACTACCAATCGGCTTTCTTTGATTTTTATGAAAGAGATAGAAGTAAAGATTTTAGAGATAAATCAAAAAAAAGTTGAAGAAACCCTTACAAGTTTGGGCGCCAAAAAAATTTTAGATAGTGATATCCAAACTATCTTCTTTGACTTCCCAGATAGCAAAATAATAAAAGCAAAAGATGTTTTGCGTTTAAGGAAAGAAGAGGACAAAGTTGAATTAACGTACAAAAAAGTCCATGCAACTCAAACTGTTAAAGAAGCAGAGGAATATTCTGTCGATGTATCAAGCCTAGAAGAAATACGAAAAATCCTTGAAAACTTGGGGTTACGTGAAACAGAAAATATGCTTAAACATCGTATTAGTTACAAACTTGGCAACATACGCTTTGATATAGATCGCTACATGGAAAAGTATAGTTTTGTTCCAGAGTTTATGGAAATAGAAGCAGAAAACACCGATTTAATTGTTAAATATGCGGAACTTTTAGGTTTCAAACCGGAGGATTGCTTACCTTGGTCAACATACGATATTGTCAAATATTATTCGTCTAAGAAAGAAAAAAATTGATAGGATTAATTTTGGTGTTTTCCTATTCAGTTTTCTGAGTTGAATCAGAGCCTACGTGATTAGAACTTGCGCTAGGGCTGGGTTCAGTAGGCTTTGGAGAAACCGCGGCTTTTGCAGAAATCGTTGACTTTGCAGAGGTGGGCTTTATAGCCTTAGCTTTTGCTAGTGCAATTGGTTTTTTGGTTTTTGCTACCTTGTTGGAGACTATTGTTGTGGATTTTTTCTTTGCAGTTGCAACTTTTTGAACTTTCTCTATTTTCTTTTTTGAAGCATTCCACAAAGGAACTTTTCCATGTTCTTTCACGTATTTGCCTAATAGTTCTTTTTGCATTGCTTTTGGTTTTTCACAGGCCATCCAGCTAATGGCGGTTTTTTCAATGTATCCGTCGCTAAGCAGGGACGCATTGATTTTTTTTGTGTTTTTTCCGCCGGCGCCAGCTAAGTATCCTCCCAGAATCTTTTTGGCAGGTTTTTTGGATCGACTAATGAATAATATGTCTGTTTCCGCTTTCCCTGTAAGAGACGTATCTATTAACGCTAAAACACTGCTGCCATTAGAAGGTAGACTTGAAAATGAAATAGTTTTTAATAAGCAAGGCTGCGAGAACCCCATTTCTTTTAATGTTAAAGAATTCATGTTAAATTACACTTCCTTTTTAATTTTAAAGAATCCTGTATACCCTAAAATCTTTGAGTAAAATATAACTCTTGCTATAACAGATTTTATCAAATTAAATATATAGTAATATATATTGCTATATAATCTATTTTGGAAGCACTTAAGCCTCTTTATGTCTCTTTATACAACGGGAGAAACGTAGACTATGGCAACAAAAAAAATTCCTCTATTCGAATTCGAGAATTACGCTTGTCGAAAACCAAAAACGGTGGAAACCAACGAGTTCACGGAGAAGCACCACCGCTGATCATAAAATTACTTTTTCTGAGAAGAAAATATCCCCAGATTCATTGATAAAGAGGTAAAACTAATTATCTCTGCTTGAGGGTAACTCTATCAGAACCCTCGCGAAAACCTGCTGGACGAAATAGTTATGTCAGAACAAAAAACTGATCCCGATGGCAACGTTGCCCTAAGCGAGAAAAAACTCTTGGATAACCCCAACTTTTACCTAAACAGAGAACTCAGCTGGATTAGATTTAATGCACGCGTCCTAGAGGAAGCACTCGATCGGTGGCATCCCTTGCTGGAAAGGGTAAAGTTCATTGCAATCTGCGGAAGCAACCTCGACGAGTTTTTCATGACACGAATTCCTCGACTCATGAAAAAAATCAAATCCGGTTCTAACGAGAAATCAGTAGATGGAATGAGTGCTATTGAACAGATTGAAGCCACAAGAAAGGAAATAATTCCTCTCATAAAAAAACATGCGGACTGTTGGAGAGAGGAAATTCTCCCAGCACTCGCAAAAGAGAGAATCTTTATTTGGAAATTTAGCGAATTAGGCGAAAAAGATAAGGAAAATTTGCGCAATTTCTTCAAACAAAGTATTCTTCCTCTGATTAAAACTCCAAGAGAAGGTTTCGATGGCGGAGTTCTAGAGAATTTACACATTACGCTCTACGTTACTGGCTTTGCTAATCAAGATTCCTTCTTTTTGGTTGACGTCCCAACCGAAACATTTGGAAGATTGATAAGAATCCCGACAAGCAGCAGCCAACTCACTCTTGAAGGAGAAGCAAGTGTTCACTATAATTATGTGTTCTTAGAAGATTTGATGGAAAGTAATTTGCAATTGTTTTTCCCAGATGAAAAGAATCTTTCATGTTGCAAATTCAGAATAACACGTAATGGCGAAATTAATATTTTGATGGATGAATCTGCTGACTTTCTTAACTCAGTCAAAAAAAGTCTGTCTACCAGAAAAGCTGGATTCCCAAGCAGACTGGAGTTCGAACGTAAGGTTCCAGAAATAGTAAGGGAAAAGGTAGCTGCAGCATTAGGATTGCCTGAATATTTAATATACGAATTTGATGGTCCACTAGGTCTTGTAGATCTATGGCAACTGCTTAAAGTAAACCGGCCTAACCTTAAAGATAAAAGTTTCTTGCCGTGTTTTTCGCCTCTTTTGTCTCCTGAAAAAGACATGTTCAAAACAGTTGCCAAACAAGATTTTGTATTATATCACCCTTATGACAGCTTTGAAGTAATCATTGATCTGCTAAAAGAGGCAGCAAAAGACCCAAGCGTTATGGAAATTTGCATAACAATGTATCGAATGGATCATAATTCACCAGTAGTGGATGCATTAATAGAAGCTGCCGAAAGAGGCAAAAAAGTTACAGCAATAGTTGAATTGAAAGCAAAATTCGACGAAGAAAACAACATTATATTAGTTTCAAAACTAAGGCAAGGAGGAGTAAACACTGTTTATAATTTTCCTAACTTCAAGGTCCACGCAAAACTATGCCTAATTGTCAAAAAAGAAAAAGATCAAATCATGAGATTTAGTCACATTGGTTCAGGAAACTACAACGCCGTCACAGCAAAAATATATGGCGACATAGGTTACTTAACTGCAAACCCTGAAGTAGGAATAGAACTTGAAGAACTTTTCAATATCATAATAAATGGACTTCAAGAAAAAGAATTCAACCATTTACTTGTAGCCCCAAAAACGCTGAAGAAGGAAATCCTCAAAAGAATAGACAAAGAAATAATTTTTCACCAGCAAACTGGCAAAGGCTATTTAGCATTTAAACTAAATAATCTAGAGGAAACAGAAATTATTCAAGCCCTCTACAAAGCGTCCATGGCTGGAATTAAAATCGACCTTAACGTCCGAGGTTTATGCTGTTTAAGACCTGGTATAAAAGGAATAAGCGACAACATTTCCGTGATTTCCATAGTAGGACGTTTTCTTGAGCATGCTAGAATCTATTATTTCCGAGACGATGCAGACCATGATGTACTTATCGGAAGCTCAGATATGATGTTCAGAAACCTAAACGAAAGAATTGAAGTTCTCATGTCGGTTCCAGATCCATACCTCAAAAAAGCAATCTTGGAAAATATGCTAAAAATCCACCTTCTGGACAATGTCAAAGCAAGAAGACTCTTGCCAGACGGAACATACGAGAGAGTTACTTCGAAACAAGGAGAAAAAGTCATCAATTCGCAAGCTTGGCTTATTCAGAATAGAGGCATATGGAATGAGCGACCCAATTAGCATCCAAAAGTGCCAAGTTGACCTAAGTTACTGCAAATTCGGCTCCGAAACTATCCTAAATCTGCTCAATACATTCGAAAATCAGATAGATGGTGTTGTAGATAACAAGGATTCTGAATGTGTCCATAAGACTCGTGTCGCCTCTCGCAGACTCAGGGCTGCACTACCCGTTTTCAGATCCTGCTTTCCTAGAAAAAAGTACAAAAAATGGAAACGCGAAATTAAAAAAGTTACTCGATTGTTAGCTGACGCAAGAGATCTTGATGTGCAAATTGCGTTCATTCAACAATACATCGAAAAGCTTAGTTCTATTACTGACAAAGGAAATCTCGGTTTATTACTGCAGAATCATAAAAACCGTAGAAACAATATTCAACCTAACCTTGCTAATGGAATGCAGAAACTGAAGGAATTATACATTTTAGAAGACATCAATACCTCTTGTCAGCGATCCATTTCTACACAATCAAATTCAACGTTTAACCAGACAATTATTCTAGAAAAATCGCAATGGAACATGGCGTTTGTATTACAAAATTTTCTGGGCATGGAGGAATATGTTCATAAAGAAAATGAAAAACAAAAACATCATGAAATGAGAATATTCGCAAAAAAACTCCGCTATACAATGGAAATTTTTGCCCCGATGTACAAAAACAAACTCGCAAAAGAAATTGATAACATAAAAAAATATCAAGATATCTTGGGGGAAATGCATGATTGCGATGTCTGGATTGACTATCTGCCAAAATTCATTGCGGAAACCTTACCCACAATAACCGACCCCAAAAATCAAGCAGATTTCAAACAAGCAATGTTAGACTTTCAAACTTTCATTAAAGACGAAAGGAAAAAGCATTATTCACAATTTGAGCTTCAGTGGGAAGAAAACAAAAAAGAGAACTTTTTCCCTCAATTAAAAGAGGCAATTAAGTCAGAACTAATTGAAGCAGAGGAGAAAACCATGAAAATTATTACAAATCCTAATGTTAAAATTGCAGTTTTATCAGATATCCACGCAAACATTACCGCTTTGGAAACGGCTGTTCGTGATGCGGAAGAACATGGGGTTAGTCTCTTAGTTAACGCCGGAGATTCAATTGGTTTCGGTCCTTGCCCCAATGAAGTTGTCGAGTTGATATGTGAAAAAAATATCATAAGCGTTTTGGGTAATTACGACATCGAGGTCATCGAGGGGAAAATCAAAGATAAAGGTCAAAAGAGCATAGCTTACAAATTTGCTAAAAAAGAGCTGTCAAAATCATGCGAAAATTACCTTAACACTCTTCCTATGGAACGCAGGCTCGAAATTGCGGGCAAAAAAATACTCATAACACATGGAAGCCCCGAATCTATAGAGGAGCATATTTACTGTGATACTCCGGTTGAAAGGCTAAGAAAGATAGCCGAAACCGCTAAAGCGGATATAATAATCGTGGGTCACTCTCATGACCAATTTTGGAGGCAGGTAAACGGAGTTTCGTTTGTTAATCCTGGAAGCGTCGGGAGGCCTGGAGATGGAAACCCTCAAACGGCTTATGCAATATTAAGTTTTAATCCGTTTAAAGTTGAGTTGCTAAGAATAGACTACGATGTTGCAACTGCGGCAGAAATTCTGAGAAAAAAACGGTTACCTCAAAGCTTCGCTCAGATGCTACTACAGGGTCTATCTTTGGATGCAATAAATAAAGAGGATGAGAAGAAAAAAGAAAGTCTGATCCAAAATTGCAGGGAAATCGTTCAGAACTGTCGGAATTTTGCACTCAAATATTGGAAAGATAACAAGCATAGCTCACAGGTTACTAGACTTTCTTTGAGGTTCTTTGATAGTTTAGTAAGCACACACAAGTTAGGTAATCGTGAGAGATGCTGGCTTGAATGTGCTGCGATCCTTCATGACATAGGCTTATCCAAAGGCAGGGGAGGGCACAACAAAGAAACAGCCAAGATAATCCTCAATGATACTCAATTACAATTTACTTCACAAGACAGACAAATTGTGGCAAACATCGCGCGATACCACCGCAAAGGTTTACCTAAGTTAAAACATTATAACCTTGGTTCATTGGACCCCATAACTGTAAACAAAATTAAGGTTTTGGCGAGTCTCCTTCGGGTAGCAGATGGCTTGGATTACACACATCACTCGATCGTGAAGAAATTGAACATCAGAGAAGACACAAATTGCATTATAGTAGAATATGAATCAGAGAATAAGTCAATCTTAGAGGAGCAGGCTTTTAATAGGAAAAAAGATTTGTTTGAAAAGATCTTTGCAAAAACAGTGGTGTTGATTTGGAAGCAACACTCATAAAGAATTCTGCTCGTGTAGTCGGTTTCATTGACATTGGGACAAACGCAATACGTCTTTTAGTTGTTAGAATGAACCCTAATTTCTCTTACACAATCGTTAGCCAAGAAAAAGAAGTCATTAGACTCGGCGAACAAGAATTCAAAGACCATGTTCTAAAACCAGAAGCAATGGAACGTGCCATCTTTGTGTCTAGAAAATTCCTAGAACTGGCCAAAACATACGGCGCCACGGAAATGATAGCAGTAGGAACTTCAGCAATTAGAGAAGCTAAAAATCAAACTGAATTCCTAAAAAAACTGTTCAACGAAACAGGACTCAAAGTAAACGTGATTAGTGGAGAAGAAGAAGCACGATTGATTTGTCTGGGCGTTTCAAGCGGGATAGATATCGGTGAAGAAAAAGTTGTTTTTATGGATTTGGGCGGCGGCAGTACTGAAATCTGCATCGGAAACCAGTTCGATTGTTTTTTCGTGAGTAGCCTTAAGTTAGGTGCAATAAGACTGACTGCCCAGTTTATTGGTGAAGGCTGGACTAAACCTGTAGACTTCAATGTATACCTTCAAATAAAAAAATATGCAGCCACTAAAATGAGAGCAGCGAAAGCGAAAGTCCAAGATTACGGAGTTAGACTAGCCTGGGGATCGTCAGGCACTGTCATAAACTTGGCGGAAATCGCAAGCAAATTATTCAAGAAGAACGGAAACGGCGGTCTCGCACTATCGAGGAAGAACTTAAAGAAGTTAGCGCCCATTCTTTGTTCTCTGTCGCTTGAAGAAAGAAAAAAATTGCCTGCAATAAACCCTGATCGCGCAGATATTTTAATCGCAGGAGCAGCCATAATGGACGCCCTCATGGAGGAGTTAGGCTTGGGAGAAATAAAAATTAGCCATAGAGAACTACGAGACGGACTTCTCGTTGACTATCTCTCAAATTTTGAAGGCTTCAGAGAGCTCCAAAAGTCGCCTATGAGAAATAGGAGTGTTTTGCATTTAGGCAGATCCTGCAACTTTGACGAGAAACATTCTGAAACCGTTGCTTCGCTGGCACTTCAGCTTTTTGATAGCGCAAAACAAATTGGTCTACACCATTTGAGTGAAAATGAAAGAGAACTCTTGAAATATTCCTCAACTTTACATGATGTCGGCGATTTTCTTTCTTTTAACAATCATCATCTTCATTCTCACTACATAATTTGCAATGCTGACCTTCTTGGTTTTGACCCTCAAGAAATTCAGTTAATGGCAAATATCGCACGTTTTCACAGGAAAAAATTACCTTCAAAAAAAGCTATGAAAGCGACAGGAATAGATGAAAAAATTAAGGAGTGCGTTGCCATTCTTTCAACTTTTCTAAGATTTGCAGAAAAACTTGACCGGAGCCATAGTGGACTAGTGAAAAAAGTTGAGTTTATCAGGGAGGACAAAGACCGGATTTTGCTGGAGTTTTATTCAGACTCAGACTGCAGTTTCGAAGAATGGAGCGTTATCCAAAACAGGCAAGCGTTCTACGAAGCCTTCGGCAAGCAACTAGACGTTCACTGTGAAGTTACACCCAGCACGTAAGTACGTTTATTCTTTTTCCAACTCAGCCTTCGCTTTCTTTAATGCTTCACGCTGCTCTTTGCTTAAAACAGGATATTTTAGGTTGAGCTTTTCAATTTGCGAAACTATGATTTCAGAGATCAGTGCATGAGAAACCCATTTCTTGTCAGCAGGAATAATGTACCAAGGAGCCCATTCGGTGCTTGTATTGTTAAGCATATCCTCATATGCTTCCATATAATCATCCCATTTTGCCCGTTCAGAAAGGTCAAAAAGTGAAAATTTCCACTCCTTATCAGGAGTCTCTATGCGTTTAAGCAAACGCTGTTTCTGCTCTTCTTTTGAAATATAAAGAAAGAATTTCAAAACTATTGTACCATTTCGGTTAAGATGGCGTTCAAACATATTTATGTCCTCATACCGTTGGTCCCAAAACCCTTTTCCCTCTAATTGTTGAGGAAGCTTCTGCTTCTCAAAGACTTCCGGGCGAACCTTCACTATGAGAACATCTTCATAGTAAGATCTATTGAAGATTCCAATTTTGCCTCTCTCGGGCAAAGCTTTTGTTTGGCGCCAAAGAAAATCATGATTTAATTCTTCTTCCGAGGGAGTTTTAAAACTAGTAACTTGACAATCTTGGGGATTAACTCCTGACATTACATGTTGAATGGTGCCATCTTTTCCTGCGGCATCCATACCTTGCAAAATAATTAACAGAGAGTAACTATCGCTTGCCCAAAGTAACTCCTGCATTTCAATCAGTTTCTGCCTATTAGCTTCAAGAATGACTGATGCTTCGTCTTTTATCGTTTTTTTGTCTTCTTTGCCTTCTTTTTCCTTAGCCCATTTAGGAATCCAAGCGGGATCATAATTGTCTAAATTGATTTTTTTGCCTATGGGCACCTTAAAATCTTCTGCATCGGTTTGCATGCCAAAACATCCTTATTTATTGTAGGTTATGGTGCTTAATAACAGCTACTGCAACCATCAACGTCAATATTGTCCAAATTGGTAGTATTTAAGATGATAACGATAAATTTGTTGGGCAGATAATTTAAAGTCACCTAAAACTGTCCTTTTGCGGTCGTTAAAAACTCAAGGTATAATTTGATATCTGCTGATTTTCCGCTAATGCAATAATGTAAAAATTGGGCAATTATGGCACCAACATCCAACTGCTTTAACAGTTTCTTTAGCTTTTCTTCTGGCACAAAAAAACATAATTATTAAAATTGATTGTTTATATGTTGGCAATCAGAACATGGGTATTGCTTTGTATTTTCATTTGTATCTGGAACTGGGTTTCCTAAAACTTTCACCAGAAGCATCTGGCTTAGGCTAATATTTTTATGTGATTGCTCTAAACTGGTAGTGAACCAAATTGGTCGTTGTTTACTCTAAATTACATAAGTATCTTGAATGGTTACTAAACCATTGTCTCCAACGATTCTCTTTAGGTCTGTAAGAAGTGGGTCCAGTTTTGATTGTTCATCAATCACTTCAATGATTAAGGGCATGTTAACTGTTATACCTTCAAGTGTCAGAGTTGACTTTCCCCTTTTACCAAAACCGTCAACGCCAGTCCACACCGTTGCGCCGCTGATACCTGCGTTGATTAAAAAATCAATCACAAGACTCTCTAGACGCTTGCCGCCAACCGTATCATTTTTCTTAATCCGAATTGTGACACTCCACATTTTTGTTCGCATTAAAGAATCCTCGTCATTAACTCGTTACACAAAACTTTTCCACTCACAAGCGCTCCGAGAGACAATCCAACGTTGGCGAGTATGTTTAGTATTACAAGGATAAAGCGGTTGCCATCCATCAAGTTGCTGGTTTCAAGTGCAAAAGAGGACATTGTTGTGAATGCACCACAAAATCCTGTAGCTATTAGCAATGTGTAGTTTGAGTTTAAGTTTAAGGCGACTGCTAAGACCGAAAACAACCCTAGTATGAAGCTTCCGATTATGTTAACAGCCAAAACATTGACCGGTAGTCCCCCGATAGTCTGGGGAGAAGCAACCATTATATAACGTAGAAATGCTCCGACTATTGCGCCAACCGCTAAGAATACGAATTCAATCATTTTCATATTTACCTACCTGATTTCTTTTTGGTAGGCATTATCAGCATCCAAAGGAGCGGTTCTGACTGGTTAGTCAAGGCTAATGCCATAGCCAGTTTTTCTTTTCAAAAAAAACAAGCCAGAAACTATTATACCTATTGGCTTTTCAAAGTTGATTTTGTGTTTCCGAAACCTAAAATAAGCTGGCAACAAAATTATAGCCGTTTGAGGTTTACAACAGTGTCATCTATCATCGAAGACCTCATTGCAAGAAAGGTTTTCAACAATCGAGGAGAAGAAACAATAGAGGTCGACGTAATAACTAATGGAGGTTTTGGTAGAGCATCTGCTCCAGCGGGAAAAAGCCGGGGAAAAGCTGAAGTTATTTATTACCCGCAAGGCGGAGTCGAAGCAGCCATTAAGAAAGTGGATGATTTGATTGCTCCTGAACTTGCAGGGCTAAACGCTGATTATCAAGAAGAAATTGATAACACGCTTCACGAATTAGATGGCACTACTGACTTCAAAAACATTGGCGGAAACACCGCGTTTTCAATTTCTCTTGCCAACGCTGAAGCTGCAGCAAATTCTCACGGATTTCTCTTATTCCAATTCATGGGCGGAAACGCCGCAACGACCTTGCCTTATCCTCTCGGCAACTGTTTGAGTGGGGGTCAGCATGCAAGGGGCAAAGCACCCGACATTCAAGAGTACTTAGCATTGCCGCATGGGGCTGAAAGTTTTATTGAAGCTCAAACAGCCAATACCCAAATCCACAAAAAAATCGGTGATGCTTTAAAAAGGAAAAGCAGCCAATTTAACGGTGGAAAAAGTGACGAGGGCGCATGGATAGCCAATATAGACACTATTGACGCGTTCGAAGTTATGGCCAAAATATGTGAAGAAGTTGGTAACGAATTAGATTTCGAATGTAGCTTTGGCATTGATGTTGCAGCCTCGTCGCTCTGGAAGCCTAAAGATGAAAAGTATGTTTACGAGAATGAAGGTAAGAAACGTGACACAGCCGAACAGCTAGACTTTATGTTGGAATTAATTGAGAAATATCATCTTGCCTATGTCGAAGATCCCTTCCATGAAGAAGATTATGAAAGCTTTGCTGAATTAACCCGCAAAGTCAAAAACTGCTTAATATGCGGCGATGATTTATTTACAACGAATACTGAAAGGTTAAATAATGGAATCAAGATTAACGCTGGAAATGCTATCATAATAAAAGTCAACCAGATAGGCACCCTATCGGATGCAGCACAAACAATTCAAACTGCGCAACGACATGGTTACGACCCAGTTGTGTCCCATCGTTCAGGTGATACATGCGATTGGCACATAGCTCATTTGGCTGTGGCTTACAACTGCCCTTTAATAAAAACAGGCGTAGTTGAAGGCACACGAATAGCCAAACTTAACGAGCTAATAAGAATAGAGCATTTCCTTGGAAATAGAGCCAAAATGGCTGATTTAAAAATACGCTAATAGAGAAAGTGAAAAAATGTCAGAAGACGAAAATAAAGAGATTCAACCAGTAGAAAATGAAGAGGAACCCCAAGCAGAAAACACAGAGGAACCTTTTGAAGAGGTTTCTGAAGAGCAACCAGCAGCGCAAGAAGAAGAAAAAGTTCAAGAAGCCCAACCTACCGAAGAACTTCTTCTACCAAGAGACACTCTATTGTCCGCAGGTATCCATATCGGAACACGAATGAAAACATTAGACATGGAACCCTTCATCTACCGTGTAAGACCAGACGGATTATTCGTACTTGACGTTAAAAAAACTGACGACCGAATAAGAGTCACTGCAAAATTTCTCTCACGCTATGAACATGCAAAAGTAGCAATTGCAGCAACAAGACTTTACGCTCAAGAACCAATAAAGAAATTCTGCCAACTAACAGGCGCAACACCATTAATCGGACGCTTCATACCAGGGCAACTATCCAATCCTCAGTATCCAGGCAGAATTGATCCCGAAGTCATAGTTGTTTCTGACCCAAGAGCAGATGCACAAGCAGTCAAAGAAGCCTCCAAAGTCGGTATTCCAATTGTCGCGTTATGCAGCACAGATAACGAATTTGCTGGCGTTGACCTAGTTATTCCGACAAACAATAAGGGTAGAAGAGCTTTGGCAGTCATATTCTGGTTACTAGCGAGACAGGTTCTCCGCGAAAGAGGCGATTTAGGTCCAGACAAAGATCCACCAGCAACCATAGATGACTTTGAAGCAAAAGTCACTCGGGAAGAGGAGGAGGAACCCTAACCCGTTGCCGACGATTCGGCGTCCAAATGTCGCTGGTCAGTTTTATGAAGCCGACGCCGAAGCGCTCAGGGAACAAATTAAAAATTGTTTCCTCAATGAACTTGGTCCAAAAAAACTT
>Ga0224559_1001117_pt1 | contig 15292 bp, 18 predicted proteins | sample 714S33034metaG_FD_180676 | JGI IMG/M metagenome (GOLD analysis project Ga0224559, IMG submission 180676) | Peat soil microbial communities from Stordalen Mire, Sweden - 717 S3 30-34 | ecosystem: Environmental > Terrestrial > Soil > Wetlands > Peat | place: Sweden: Norrbotten County, Stordalen... | reverse complement strand
TGGCTATGCTGCTGGCGCTGTCTCCAAATCCGTATTGGCTCGAATTTATTTCTCCTGCGTATAATGTTATTTGAGTGGCTGCGTGTACCTGACTGATTCCTATTGGAACTGCAAGTAACCCGATTGAAAGTAAGAGTGTCAAAACTAATATTGGTTTTTTCATAGAAGATTCTCATGTTTTTTAGAGGATATTTGCTTTAAAATATTTGTTGTTGCGTCTAGCCTACAACAACCGCTTGCACGGCATTGACCAATATGCAATGTATAACTCTAAGAGAATTGTTCCTAAGTTTAGCTTGATTTGTTCGATACGGATTAATCAAACAGCCATTGGCAACAACATTGCTTTAGCACATATTCCTATCAGATAATATTTATATTAGGCTTCATTGTTTAACTGCAAGGAAAAACAAGGGAAAAGAGTATCTTTGACCACTCCTCATGACGTTCCAGCTTCAAAATTCATCGATCGTTTAGCTAAATATCTTAGGGAAAATGTTGATGAAGTTCAACCTCTTCCATGGGCAACTTTCGCTAAAACTGGTAACCACGTAGAAAAACAACCACAAAACCCTAATTGGTGGTACACTCGAAGCGCATCCATACTTCGTAAAGTTTACATTCATGGACCAATCGGTTTAGAGAAACTGCGTGCAGACTACGGTGGAAGAAAAAATAATGGCGTGAAGAAAAACCATGCTGTTAAAGCAGGCGGGAATAATATTCGTAAGATTCTGCAGCAACTTGAAACTGCTGGCTTAATTCAAACTACAAAGCCTAAGGGCAGAGTTATGTCTCCTAAAGGCCGCAAGCTTCTTCAAGAAGTAGCTGGAGACCTGAATAAAGAAATAGTTAAAACTATCCCTGAGCTCAAGAAATATCAAGGCGAATAGTGAAAATGTCGGATGATCAGCTTGACCAGATCCGCAGGCGAAAACTTTCCTCGATGCAGCAGAGAGTAAGTGATGAGCAAAGGCAAACTCAAGCAGAACAGCAGGTTGAAGCTCAAAAAAACGCGTTGCTTGCAAAGATATTGGCGCCTGATGCCCGATCTAGGTTGAATAATTTGAAGATGGTTAAGCCCGAGTTCACTGAGCAGATTGAGATGCAGCTGATTGAAATGGCGCAAACAGGTAAGTTGCCTATTCCACTTTCAGATGCTCAGCTTAAGGGAATATTAATGCAGCTTCAATCACGGAAGCGAGAACCAACAATTAGAAGGATATGAAAATATGGCAAGAGTTAAACCTACCGCAAAAAAGCTTAGGCTAGCTAAGGCTGGCAAAGAGGCAACGTCTGTTCCAACATGGGTAATTGCTCGTACAGACGGTAAAGTTAGAAATAACCCTAAGCAAAGACGAAATTGGCGAACTAGAAAGATAAAGGCATAGGAGTAATTTTACATGGTTAAAGAAGTCAAGGAAGAGCAGATTAATGCTGAAGACGAAGAAGAATTACCAGCTTTAACTGAAGAAGAAATGGCTGAAGAAAAAGAGTCTGCGTTAGAAGAAGTTACTCCAGCTGAGGTTGAAGCAAAGCCTGTTGAAGAAGAGGCAAAAGTAGCTAAATCCAAAAAGAAGAAGGCCGAGGAAGAGATTGTTGAAGAACGAACCTATACTGTTCCCCTTTCAAGAGCGCTGGTTAGACCGCCAAAAAAACGTGCTCCACGTGCCATACAACTGCTAAAGATCTTCATAACCAAACATATGAAACTTGAAATGAAAGTTTCAGAAGAAGAGGAAGAAGAAGAGTTACCTCAACTAATCATAAGCCAAGAAGTAAACCAGAAAATCTGGGACCGAGGTATCGAGAAACCTCCACGAAAAATTCGGGTACGCGCAGCAAAAGACAGAGACGGCAACGTAACCGTTTACTTAGCTGAAGCCCAATAACTATTTTTCTTTAATTTCATTTATCTTTGTTTTGCATAGCTTCTAGAATAAGCCAAGTTTATTCTCTGGTTTATTGTTGAAAATTTATCTTTTGTTTTTAAGGGTGCTTTTCTGGTTTAGCGTTTGTGGTGTTTGCAGGTCATGTGCTAGTTTGTGCCCAAATGTGCTAGTTTGTGCCCAAATGTGCTGGAATGTGCTGTTCTGTGCGGTTTATGTTTTTGGCACAAGATCTGTCATTAGTTTCTGCTTCTTAAAAGGTTAGAGTTCAGTTTGTTGTTTTGTTGGCAGTTGATGCAAATTTTTCTGAGATTGTTTGAGTTGATTTTTCAGTTTGGAGCTTTTTTTGTTTGCAGGTTACATCTCGAATTGTCCCTAATTATCCCGAAAAGTTTTGGAAAGTCCAAGAAAGATGATAAGCAGACGGCGTCCGTAAATGGTTGGATTTATAGAAAATTTCCTTAAAAAGAGAAAATTTTTAGTGTTCAAAAGGGGCAGAATAATGAGTTAGGCGGATTTAGCCAAGCGCTAACATAGATAAGGCGGAAAAATCGTCGGGAACGCCTTATCCGAGTTAGCTGCCAGACCCGCCCAACATCGTTGGCTCCTAGTGCTACTCCGTTCTTGTTACCCTCATAACAATTCAAAAGGATATAACGTATTGTTGTCACAGAATGAAACAACAAGTGCTAACTTGAAATCATTATTTCATGCTCAGAATATAACTTAATGTTTTGTTTCTGTACTTTATTTGTTAAATCTTTAATTCTTTGCTCTTAGAACCTGTGAAATGTTACCATTCTGCAGTTTTAAAACAGAAAAACAAAAAATGTGTATAAAACCAGTTTTAACGGCTAAAACAGACCACAATCTAAAAAAAGGAGTATGTGTGAGACTTCGCCAATAGCGTTTGTCATCAGGAGAAATTATTCTTGACTGTTTATTTATCCAGCATAGTTGGAAGCGCAAGCATAGGCGTATACGCTTTGGCAACTGAAAACATAGTTATGATTCCAAGAATGGTTCCTAAAGAGAAAGCACAGGAATATGCTGATTGGTTAAAAGTTAAATTAATCTACACGTCTATCGGTGGCTCAGTCCTCGATGGTGCTTTAACTTGTGCGAACTCGAGCGGAATGTTGCTTCCAAACTATATCCGCGAAGAAGAATTAACCCAAATTAAATCGGCTTTTGAAGGCAATATCACAATTATGGAAACAAAAAAGACAGCTTACGGCAACCTAGTCTTAGCCAGCGACAAAGGAGCAGTAGTTGATCCTCGCTTCAAAGAAAATGAGATAAAACGTATATCCGACGCCTTAGGCGTTGAAGTAGTGCCAACAGAAATTGCAGGATTACCATACGTCGGGTCCTTAGCAACTGCAACAAACAAAGGCGTTTTGGCTCATCCGTTGCTGAAAGATGAAGAGCGGAAAATTTTGGAAAGCGTTTTCAAAGTTCCAGTAGATGTAGGCACAATTAATTGCGGTGTTCCTTATGTTGGTACTGGATTGCTTGCTAATTCACATGCTGCTGTAGCTGGTTCTATGACAACTGGACCCGAGATGTTTATTATTGGGAATGCGCTGGATGTGGTGCAGGAAGATGAAAAATGAAGGCTTTCAAAGTAACTGGCGAGATCAATAAACCAAGACTGAATACTTCTTTTGTAAGAGAATTATTAGCTGACAAAAGTGAGCATGCAGTTGAAAAGGTTTATGCTGAAATAGGCAGCAGGCACCGTGTAAAAAGATGCCATATAAAAATATCGTCTGTTAAAGAGATCTCTGGTGAAGAAATCGAGAATCCAATCTTAAAGAAAATTGTAGCAGGAGATTAAACCTTTGGCCCAAAGAGCTCAATCCGAAGAAGAACTTCGCAGACTCAGCATGGAAATGCGGTATCTAGAGCAAACTGCAGATGCCTTGCAACAACGCATAAACATGGTGAACGCTGCAATTACTGACATAAGCTATGCCAACATGACCTTAGATGGAATTGAAAAAGAAAAAGAAAACTCTGAACTTTTAGTTCCAATCGGCGGAAGCTCTTACGTGAAAGTTAAACTTGCTGACCCAAACAAAGTTATTATTGGAATGGGCGCTGGAGTATCAATCGAAAAAACTTTGGCGGAAGCAAAAGCAGCTCTTAAAGAACGGTTGGATGAACTGGAAAAAACGATGAATTCCGCTCAGCAGCAATTTACTCAAGTCGCTGAAAGAATAAATTCGGGCAGAAACCGACTTGAAACTATGCTTGCTAGTACAAGAGAAGGGAAACCTTGAATCGATGTTTGAGAAGCTCAAGTCAGGGTTTAAAGGCTTAGTAAACAAGGTAACAACAACAGAACTTAAATCTGAAAATTTAAAACCAATTTTATCAGAATTTAAAATGAGCTTATGTGAAAATGATGTTGCTTTTCCAGTAGCAGAAAAAATCAGTGATGACCTTGAAAAGCGCCTTGTCGGCGTTCAAGTAAAACGCTTAGATGACAGAAAAAAAATCGTTGACGAAAACCTTAGACAGGTTCTCTTGGATGTTATGCTTACAGGCATAAGAATTGATTTACTCAAAATGGCTGAAGAGAAACGCAAGAAGAAAGAACCCTTTGTTTTAATGTTTGTCGGTATTAACGGGACAGGAAAAACCACTACAATCGCAAAGGTCGCATACTTCTTGCGAGATAAAAGCTACAGTGTGATCCTTGCTGGCGCTGACACTTACCGTGCCGGCTCAATCGAACAGTTAGAAGAACACGGAAAACGTTTAGGCATACGCGTGATTAAAAGCAATTACGGCGGAGACCCAGCAGCTGTAGCCTATGACGCAGTAAGTCATGCTAAAGCTCATGGAATTAACATAGTTTTAATCGATACTGCCGGAAGAATGCAAACTAACCAGAACTTAATGAATGAACTTGTTAAAGTGAAGCGTGTTGTCGGTCCAGATTTAACGATATTTACTGTTGATTCTTTAATTGGCAACGATGCAGTCCAGCAAGCAGAAGAATTCAACAAGGCTGTCGGCATTGATGCAACAATCTTAACCAAAGTAGATGCTGACGTAAAGGGTGGTTCCGCTTTAAGCGTAACATACGTGACGCAGAAACCGATTCTCTTCATCGGGGTAGGACAAACTTACAAGGATTTGGAACTGTTTAACCCTGAAAAATTCGTTAACATGATACTACGCTAACCGATTCCCTCATTTTCACTTTAAAGGTTGAAACATTGATAGTTAGACAGGAACAACCATCCGAATTTCAGAGCGTTTATGATTTAGTTAAAATTGCTTTTCAAACCGCTAAAGTGTCTGATGGAAACGAACAAGATTTTGTCAATAAACTCCGTGCCAGCATGAACTACATTCCTCAACTTGCATTAGTTGCAGAAGAGGACTCAAAACTTGTAGGACATATTATGCTGAATAAAACTTATGTCACAATGGGTAACTCAAAATTTGATGCCCTTTTGTTAGCACCTCTTTCTGTACGATTAGAGTATCGTAGACGTGGAATTGGCTCAAAACTGGTTAAACAAAGTTTTGAATTAGCGAAAAACTTGGGGCATAGCGTTGTTTTTGTAGTCGGTGACCCAGCATTTTATGGTAGGTTCGGTTTTTACGTCATCCGCGCTTTTTGGCATTAAGCATGTTCCCACGATTCCTGTCCAATTTGTTATGGTTCATGAGTTATTCGCTGGTGCATTAAGTGGCGTTACTGGAACTGTAACTTTTATATAACAAACCAATCGCCAATTTATTCTAAGGCTCTTCCATTTCTGCCAGTTCAAAACGGATTTTGTTTGGGTAAATCCAGTATGCTTTGATGAAGTCCTCAGTACTTTGATCAACATCTAAGGCTTCAAAGAAATTAATAAAATCTTTATCGACAGATGCCACGTTTTTTGCTGTGTACACTTTCAAGTTAGCCAAGTATTCCTTGTCAACATTTAGCTCCTGCATCGAGATCGTGTCAGGCACCTCGGCGGCAAACATCAAATTTGTTAAAACATCCAAAACAGTAACTTTACGCTCGTTTTTAGTTTTAACGACAACTAACCGTTTATCAAAAACCCTGAAATTCCAATCGGCTTCTAAATCGAAGGTAGCCGGCATAAAAATCTCACAATAAGATTAACCGCTTCTAGCTTTAAAAACTTACAGAATGCTTTTTGAACTGTTTCAATAGTCTCTATAGATTATTTGTGAAACTCTTAAGAATAATTGAATAATCTATATGTTTCGCCGAGAAACGCAAAGCCAATAGTGAAATCAAAGCTTCGGCGAACCCACGTTTAATAGGCTTATATCCCCGAGATTTGATTCCCAGATCTCTGCCCATTGCTTGTTAAATGTAGGTTCGCTGGGCAATTCGACTTAAATTTTTGAATGAAAATAAGAAATTATTTTACTTGGTTTTTTTCCATTTTGAGGCGTCACGCAGGTTTTGCACTGGTGAATCATCCAAATCGCCAATAGGTACCTGGGTTTTTTGCTTGTATTTTTCCTCATCCACTTTTGCTTTGCACTCTTTGGAACTGAACTCTACACTACCCTCAAGCTTACGTATTGTTCTGCCAATTCTGCGTTGACCTTTTGTTACAGTGCATCTTCCCATTTTTGCTCAATATTGATTAAACGTTAAAGTTAAAAAACCCTTCCAACACTAGTTTGATAGTGATTTTTTTATGAAAACACAAGTTAAAACCATAAATCAAAAAGTAGTAATTCCAGCCTCTCCCCAAGAAGTTTATGACGCTTACGTCGACCCGAAAAAACACAGTGCATTCACAGAAAGTAAAGCAACTGGAAAAGCCGTGGTCGACGGTAAATTTACGGCTTGGGATGGTTATATTTTCGGAAAATTCCTTGAGCTTGATGACGGAAAACGTGTGGTTCAAGAGTGGACTTCGACTGATTTTCCTAAGGGGTATGGCCCTTCAAAGTTAGAGTTGTGTTTCAACAAAGTTGCAGGCGGAACAGAAATCATCATGGTACACTCAAACGTTCCAGAAGAACTTGCGGATGACACTGCTGATGGGTGGACAGAATGGTATTGGGATCCACTTAAAAAATACTTCAGCGAACAAAAAGCTTGATTCACAAGAACTTAAAATTAAGACCTAAGCCTTTTCCCATAATCATTTTTGCATTAAAAAAGAACCTGCTTTATTATCAAGAAAATGTTACAATTTCACTCCAGCTTATTTTTTGCAATACCTGAAACGTAAAAGACAATGGCTGAAGCGGCAAGCAACACGGTTAACGAAATGAATAGTCCACTAAACTGGAAAACGGAGGCTAAAATTACTCCGCTGATTATTGGTCCAACTGCCTGCCCCACATCCATCATGGTGCTTAAGAAACCCATGGATGTTCCCAAGGGGATGTTTGAGGTTAATTCGCACATTAATGGTGCGGTTGATGAGACTGACATGGCAAAACCTAAACCGAATCCAATTGAAATTAGAAGCAGGAACACAAAAGATATTGTGAACGGAATCAAGAACAGTAAAATGGCGCTTATCAGACAGCCCAGAATAATTGGTGTGCGTCTACTAGTTTTGTCCGAGAAACGCCCCATTATGGGTCTTGAAACAATCAAAGATATGAGTTGAACACCCATAACAATGCTGAACTCTAATGGGTTGAATCCTGCCACTTGCTGCATGTACTGGACTAAATAGAATTCGACAACGCCGAACACATAATATTGGATTGCCTGTACAAAGCTAATGGTTAAAGCACCCTTATTTCGCGCGACTTCCATCCAGCCGTGAAGCATTTGAAATGTTGTTAGCTTTGTTTTAGCCGCCTGAGAAACGGCGTTCTTTGTATCTTTAAGCAAAAACAAAGCCGTTATGAGCGATGTAACCCCTGCAACACCTACAGCAAGGTATAACACTCCAAAATTATGGAGAGTTACCGAACCAACATTTGTAACTGTTAATATTGCGCCGCCTAAAAATGGGGCTGCGCCTCGTCCAATGTACGTTGCTGAGTTGAAGGATGAAATCCGCTCACCTCTCTTTGCAGGATACCGCTCTGCAATTGCGGCTTCAGCTACTGGAACGAATATGGCGGTAGCGAAGCCATGGTAAAAACGCACGAGAGCCAGCTGCCACCAAACTGTCACAAACAAGTAGAGAAAGGGGGCAGAAGCGAAAATAAATGCTGAGAATAAGAGCACTTTTCTTCTGCCAAACTTTTCGGAAAGAGAACCTGCTGGTAGGCTGACAATGATGCCTGGGATTGTTGAAGCAGCTGCAATTATACCTGTCAGGTCCTGGGGCGTTCCGATACTCAATGCAAAAGGGTTAAGCACTGGGGTCTTTGACATGGTGGAACTAAGGATGGCGAACGCACCCATTACGCAAAGAACCCAGAAGTATCGGTCGCTGATTATTTTCCCAAATTGCATGATTATCTACTGTTAACTTTTTGATCTGGTATTATTTTGGCTTTTGCTAGAGACAAATATGCTGGCTTTGAAAATTACTTCTAATTTGAATTATAAGTAGCAGTTACATCTTTGTAAGTGCCCACTTCAAATGCAAAGATTTTTACCTGTGATCCAATTGCACTGCCCCAGTCCCAACTTTGGTATCTGAGTGGGTTGTTCCATACTTTGTCTGAAGGGTCAACATGAACCCATGTTCCGTTGTAATAGTCTTCGGCCCAGACATGAATATAATTCCAACTTGCGGTGTCAACTGCAACTACAAGCCTGCTTTGGTAACCAAGTGCTAAACAAGCAGACACATAAACTATGCTCCATTGTACGCAGATGCCTTTTCCGCTTTCTAGAATTTGAAATGGGTCTTCATAGAATCCTGTTGAATCTTGCACAAATGTCATTTTGGTTTGTTGCCAAGCAAAAAGATCAGTTTGATTGTAGCCGGGATTTAGCTGTGATACTAACTGAGATCGTGTCCCGCTTGAGTTCAAGTTATTCATAATTGATAAATAGTGATCCGTGAAGGCTGTGAAGGCTGGATCTGTGTTTGCAATATTTGGCTTATTGCTTAGTGGATATATGAGATATGCAATTGTAAGTATTGAAATAATAAGAATGAAGGCAGAAAGGGCAACTGTCCATCTTCGGGGTTTGTTCCGTTTCCTTGATGCATGCACTTTCTTAGTCAGATTCATGTCGCTTTTATAAAGACGTTTCCAACTAAAAGCTTATCCCTTTGATGCAAGCAGACCTGATTATATTCATTATTGCATGATTTAGTTGACTTCGGATTTTAGTTGGATTGAAGAGTTATCGAGTGTGGGGTCGAGATCGAAATTTGTGAGTCTGAAGTTGAGGTTACAGTTATAGTTAAGGTATTTGATCCAAATGAGCCACTAAGATTTAGGTTGAAATTGGGACTTGTGTTATCAGAACCTCCAGTGCCTGAAGCCTGTGCATTAAATTGTGAACCAGAAATTGTGCCTGCAAAGTTGAAGGTTACAGGGGAATTTTGAATTGCCTGACTTAAGCTTTGGGGCACGTTTGTTGGCGTTATAGTTAGATCCAACTGTATGTTATTTTCGCTCTGTTGAACTATGCAGTTGACATTTGCCGAAATCGTTCCGGAAGCTTGAGTGCCGTTGTCTGGGGTAGTCACAGAAAATTGGCTGCCGGTTGAACTGTATTGACCGGTCGGATTAGTTATTGCGGGATTGCTATTATTAATGCCCTGGCTTTGGCTGTCGTTTTGGCTGTTGTTTTGGTTTCCTGTGTTTGCTTGGTTATTGTTGTTATTTGGGGTGCTTGTAGGTCCTTGATTGTAGGTATTTTGATTGTTGTCATTTGGGTTATTTGGGATGCTTGTAGGTCCTTGATTGTTGTTACCATTTTGGTAGTTGCTGTTTTGGTTTCCAGTGGTTGCTTGATTATCGTTGCCTTGTTGATGAAGTTGGCCAATATAAGGTGTTATAACCAGTAAAGTAACAGCTCCTCCAATTATCATTCCTACTAAAAGAGCCACTATAACAAAACCGATAACTCCAGAGAGCGCAATGGAGCGTCCTTTCTTCGTTGTCTTTTCTTCAACCATCAATTTAGCCTTCGATTGTAGTTTCCAAGATCAAGTTAGAAGTTAAGTAATTTATGAATTCTAACTCGACTTTATTGAATCAAGTTTTAGTTGATGATTGAATTGAATATGCTGGCAAAAACAGTTTAATCATTGAATCCAAAAGAGGTCACGTAAATTATTATGAGTTAGTGGAAAAACGCGATTATGGAGTGATTCCTCAAAAATAGTTGTCTTCTCATAATCAAAATACCATCAAATTTTTTAGATGCGCTAACTAGATTGTTAATTGGTGCTTTGTTTGCCAAATCAAAAATATTTAGCAATGATAAGAATTAGTCCAAATATGGCTGCCAAACTATATGGGCCTCTAATGGAGTTCACTGAGAACCCGATTGAAGGTGTCAAACTTGAAGAAGCGTATCAAGTGTTTGGTAAATGGGATTTTGCTGTTCTCTTTGAGGCTGATAATAACGAGAATGCTCTGCATTTTGTCGGTGATAAAATCCGCTTGATAGAAGGGGTCATGGAGACAACCACCATTCCGTTAACACCGATAAAAAATTACCGTAAACAGTGACTTAATCAAAAGTCTTTTTTTTGTTCAATCACAATTGGATAGCACTTAAAGCTTTAAATTATTTAATTGTCGAAAAATTCGAACAAAATTATTTTGCGGAGCAACATTTAGTTCTGCAAAAATCTTATAAGATAACTAACGCAAACAGCAGAAACTCAGACGTGAAAGTATGATCCCTTGCGCTAAATGGGGGAAACCAATAGTGCTTTTACTTCTTACCATATAGGTTCGCAATCGGTTTATGGCCAAATTTTTCCCGAGTTCAGTCGTAAGTATATGTGTGAAACGTGCTACAAACAACTTAAATCTGAAGCTAAACCTGGTAATAAAACCCAAATTCAGAATACAAAACACACCTTTGTATTATGTAAATACTTGAAGAATGGACGTTGTCAAGCCATATCTGATTTTGAAAAAGGTCGAGATACACTAGAAGAATCCTGCCTAAATGTAAACAAAAAAGCATGCTGTTATGAATGCCCTCAACAACAAAACTGCCGAATTAGTTGCGTGTATTTAGGCAAGCCAGACCTGTCTTAAGTAAGAATGCCAGTATAATCTAATCTCTAGTTTGTCTAACATAATGATAGTTGAGAAAAATACTTCTCCTTTTGTTGGCTTAAAGTGCTCACTGATATCTGTCTTAGATATTGGAAAATCTATTGATTGTTTAGGGTGGGAAGTAGGATTTGAATTGATTCTCTCCTAAAATCACTTTTGAAATTGTTTTTTTCCAAAAGTTGCTCAAGTTTGACTAAAATTAAAGAATCTTTAGCTTTTGGCAAAGTCCTGAATTGGAGTATTACTAACTCCGACGATAGTAACACTATCTAGCAAGTTTTATATAGTAACTTAAACAGAAGTCGAGGTTAAGCAAGGACAATTCAATAGTTCTTGCTTAGATAAAAACAAGGAGAAAAACAAACAAATGCAAAATTTTGAAAACAAAATCTTAGCTATACTAATCTCAATGTTTATGATAATTGCAATCGGAGCAATACTACCATCACACGCACAAACTTCAAACAACATTCAAACTTATCCATACATTAATGTCGCCCCCAACCCTACCGGCGTTGGACAACCAGTGACAGTTAACTTTTGGCTTGCAGTACCCAACGCAGATCAAGAACTTGCAACAAACATGACAGTACATGTAACACATCCAGATGGGACAACTGAAACACTCGGACCGTTTACCTCAGATCTTACTGGAGGCACAACTACTCGATACACTCCAACAGTGGTTGGCAACTACACATTCCAATTCTTCTATGGTGGACAAACATTAGCTGGAGCCCCTAATGCTTTCGGAGGCCCAACATTTGCAGGATATGTTAACCTACCTAGTCAAAGCTCTGTCGCAACTCTTATAGTGCAACAAAACCCAGTAACCGGTATTCCATTTACTCCGCTTCCAACAAGCTGGTGGCAGACTCCAATTAACGCTGAAAACGTTCAGAATTGGGCTTCTATTAGTGGATCTTGGATGGGATACGCTGCAAATACTTTTGCCAGCACTGGAGGATACAATGCAACAGGTAACTATAACCCATACACGACAACACCACTCACTGCTCACGTACTCTGGACAAAGCCTTGGTGCATCGGCGGCGTAGCTGGTGGACCACTTGGTAACGATGAACAAAACAGCAACTATTGGACAACCTCACAGTATGACCCGAAATTTGCGCCAGTAATAATGGACGGAATAATGTACTCAACTTGGTACACAACAAACACTGGTGGCCAACAAGGACTCATGGCTACAAACCTGTACAATGGGCAAACCATGTGGGTGATAAACACTACTGATCCCTTAAGATGTGGCATGATAGTCAACTTCGAAAACATCAATCAATACGGTGCTGTTGGTCCATACATCATTACACAAGGGGGCGGCGGGTCTTTCGCACCTCCTGGCAATTGGAAATTATATGATGGATTAACTGGTCAATACCAATGCGAAATCGACAATACTCCCTCGTTCTCGTTCCTCGGACAAGACGCAAACGGCAACATAATTGGCTACGCTTGGAGTAGCACCACTGGTAATATTACTGCATATCCCAACGGACGATTTGGAGCATTTGGCAATGCCATTCAGGGAGTGACATATACTGTTAAGAACACAACTACTTACGGACCTGCCTTGATAATGTACAACTTGACAGCGGCTATGCAAGAATCCGGTTTGAACTGGGCCATAACGCTTGGCACGAAGTATTCATGGACTGACGGAATAGAGTGGGTAACTCAATCCTTACCTCCAGTCGTTAACGGCATATCTACAGCAGGTTTAGGCGGTTCAGCTTTTGGCTATTCAGCATGGTCAGGCAATACACTAGTCTTGAGTGCAGGAGCAACCTCTGTCGAAGAAACATTAGGATGGTTAGTCGAAGCAGGCTTTAGCGCAACCGACGGCTCATTACTTTGGATACAAAACCGAACAGGAGGCGCATACGTACCTTTCACAAGGACAAGCAATACTCCCTCAGCTGCAGCTGGAGTCTACGTTGAAATAAACCAAGCTACCTATGACATGGAAGCCTTTTCTCTAACTACAGGCCAAAAAGTATGGGAAAACTCTCTCAATGTGCTAATGTCTGACGGTCACATGCCAAACACTTATGACGAATTTGACTTCGAAACTGTTCCAGACACAACAACAGGCGTATTGTACGTTTGGGCTTTAGGAGGAGACGTTTGGGCTGTCAACATGACAAACGGCGCTATTATCTGGTCGTTTAGTTCTGCACAGGCCAACGGAGACGCAGGAACTGAAACACCCTATGGCATTTACCCAATATGGGTCTTCTCTGACGAAGCTCTAGCTGGCATGACTAACCCAGTGCTATATCTCTCTGAAGGTCACGAATACAGTCCACCACTATTCCACAATGCACAAGTATTAGCCATAAACGGCACTACAGGACAATTAATATGGAGCAACCTAGCTTTCGATGACACAGCAACAGCAGTAGCCTATGGAGTAATGACGACCTTTAACTCGTACGATGGCCAGATTTACGCTTACGCGCAAGGACCAAGCAGAACAACTATTAGCGCACCACAACTCGGTGTATCAACAGCGACACCAGTGACAATTACAGGTACAGTAACTGATGTATCTGCCGGCGCATCACAAGCAGCAGTTGCAGCAAACTTCCCCAAGGGATTACCATGCGTTTCTGACGCTAGCATGACACCGTTTATGGAAGCAGTTTATGAACAGCAAGTAATGCCACATAACATAACCGGAGTTCCAGTAACAATTTCCGTTACAGACTCTAACGGTAACTACAGAGATATCGGCACAACCACAAGCAATGCATACGGTACTTACAGTCTAACATGGACACCAGACATTACAGGTAATTACACAGTCACCGCAACCTTCGCAGGCTCAGGAGGATACTATCCATCGTCAGCAGCAACAGCCTTCTACGCAAGCAGCCCACCAGCAACTCAAGCACCAACAGCCGCACCCGCGTCAAACTTAGCGACATCAGCCGAACTAATGACATACATAGTCGCAGCAGCAATCGCAATAATCATTGCAATAGCCATAGTCGGCATACTTATGCTAAGAAAGCATCCATAAAAACAGCATAAACCAAAAAATCCTTTCCTTTTTTTGATTCATTTCTTTTACTGTTTTTTCTAGATATCATAAACTAATATACTTTAGAAACCATTCGTCAAGAACTGACAAAATTTGGATTCAAACCAGAACAATAACATTTGGTGAGAACGCCCAGTTTTGTTCTTTTCTGAAAGAATCTCTTAAAGAAGAAGGACATCGAAATTAACATAGTGTCCTCCTTCTCCTTCTTCTAATCGTGTAGAAAAAAGGAACTTGGCGATAGCAAACATTTTCCAAATGTTTGGTTTGTCTGTTAAGCTTTCAAGCATTTTAAGACATTTGGTGTAAGGTTATTTCAAAAATTCCTCAAGATATTGTATGATTAATGCGTAGGCTTGTATTTCGTTGGGACCAACTCTGTTGTTTTCTTGGTCACGGCTAATTAACGGTATGCCTTCATGTTCTCCAACTGGATTATTATTTTTGATTCGATAGACGCATCGAATGACTTCATCTGCATGAGCTTGGAAGGTAAGCAGAGGAAATTTTATTCCCGACAAGTGTAAATCGAATTTTCCACCTGTTTTTGGTTCAATGATGAAATTTTCGGTTTCTTCAAATTTTAGAAGACTTTGCAAGAGTGAACCACTATATTGTGGAAACTGAGGTTGTTTTTTTAGGGTGGCTTTTTTTCTAACTTCATCAATCTTGCTTGTAACAGTGTCTCTGTCCCAAAGTTCAACACTTGACTTTTGAGCGTCTGCAATTGCTTGTTGCGTAAAATACGCGGTGACTAATACAATCGACTCTTGGCACCCATGGATTTGCTTTGCTTCCTGCGATATTAGAACAATAGCTTCCGATACCAAGCAAGTTTTAGGATACCTTCGAGCTTGAATAGCAATCGTCTCGCCATCCTTAGTAGCCACCAAATCAACCCCTAAATGAGCTGGGTGCTTTTCTGGGTGGATTTCATATCCTAGTTCTTCAAATAGCCATTTTACAAAAAATTCAAATTCCTTTTCCGAAAGACAATCAACTGAATAATTTTTTGTTTTAGCAGGAACCATTGAATTATTGTTTTTTTGTAAAATTGTTCTAACTTTTTTTTGCATGATTTCTTTTGTTGTTTTTTGGAAATATTTTTTTTCTATTCTAGCTGCCAGTTCCTCCGCCTTATAATCAGGGAGTTGAAGTTCTTGCTGCAGAA
>Ga0224559_1001116_pt1 | contig 15311 bp, 15 predicted proteins | sample 714S33034metaG_FD_180676 | JGI IMG/M metagenome (GOLD analysis project Ga0224559, IMG submission 180676) | Peat soil microbial communities from Stordalen Mire, Sweden - 717 S3 30-34 | ecosystem: Environmental > Terrestrial > Soil > Wetlands > Peat | place: Sweden: Norrbotten County, Stordalen... | reverse complement strand
ATTTCCTCTGCACTGAAATCGCGATGCCTAAACTCTAACTCAAAATCAACCTAAACTTACGTTAAATCAATTAGCTGCTCTAATGGCTTCCATTGGAAATTACGGTCTATTGGGAAATCTCGGTTTATTTTAGTCAGTTATCGCCCCGTGCGTAATTCCGGATCAAACAAAGTTCCGGACAATGACAGCGAAGACGAGCCCTCGCGCGCTTTTAATTCAACCGAAAGACGCCCTGTTAATTGCGCGGACGAGGAAACATCAAACGAGCCGCTTCCGCTTAAAATTCCGGAAGAAATTTGCAATAGCTGGATGTGCTGACCACGACCGTTTGATTGAAAGTTTCCAGTCAATTCGTCAAAATGCGTGCGCCCTAATTGACGGTCGCCCTGGCGTACTGTTTCGACAATATCCATATTATTGACCATGCCTTTAATGATCGAGAAGGCGCCGTCAACTTGCTGAACATTGGTGATTGAACCGAGCTTACTACCCGAAAATAAAAAATTGCTGTCCGATTGGATTTCTCCCGAAATACCAAACTTGGGAAACAACTTGTCCAGATCAATACTTTTTGCCCCGATCCTACCTTGCAGTTGCCAGCCTTTACGCCAAGTCAACTTGGCATTTCCGTGCAAGAATCCTCCATAGGCCTGTGCATCAATGCCCGAGAAATTTGCCCCTTCCGCACTAATATCCCCGTTGGCGCTCAATTCATCCAACTTCAAATTCGGGAATATTGGCAGAGCAGCAGCTTTGGCATTCATTACCAACTGCCATCGGTCTTGAACAGACTGAATAGTTAAATCTAATTTGCCATCGTCACTCTTGAATATGACTTTACCAACACGGCCTTGCCCGGTAATTTCCAAGTCCCCACTAAAATCCGGCAATGTAATTTCTGCACTCGATATTTTAATATGTTGTGCCGAGATTTGAAACATCTTAAAATCGGTATTGGCACCAACTTCCTGCAGCCAAACTGCTTCGTTTTCGAGCGCAGCACCATCCAGGCTGACATCTTTTAATTCTACCGTGCGTATATTTTTTACCGGAGAAAAAAGTGAAAACAAATCAAAGGTAAGAATAACATTACTGATTTTTATTTCTTGCCCTGATCCAATTGAAAGCTTCTGCAATTGAAGTTTGGGCAAAGGCAACAGCTCGGCCCGCATAGCACCTATATGAACAGGCTGTTTAAATTGAACTGAAAGTTTCTTTTCCACCGGCGCAATATAGTCATCCAATGACATTAGTGAAGGTACCAGCCATACGGCAAGTAAAAGCACAATAACTAAACCGGCCATTATTTTTCCGACTGGAATAGCATTGCGCCTCACCCTCACAGATTTCTGCATATTGGCTTTGACTGGTTCTTTGGCCGTCTCCATGTGCCGCAAGGCTTCGGCTCTTGCCAGCACGTTAGCGCGTTGCTCGGCTGCGGCCCAAGCCTTGGCTTGCTCTTCAGCTAATTTTTGCGATTCCGCATTCGCCTTATGTATAGCCGCCTCTTGTTCTGCTATTTTATGTTCAAGCAAAATACGCTCGGCATCGAGACGTTCATCTTTTACTTTTTCATGAAACTCGATTGAATGCGCGTTTGGACTTGGATCCGGTTGACTCAATGCCCAATTGACTGATTCTGCCATCTTTCGTGCAGACTCATTCTCTGCATTGATTCGCACGATTTCCGCTTCTTGTCGGGCACGCGCTGCAGCCAGTGCTTTTGCCTGGGCTTCGGCTGACGCCCTTGCCTTCAAAATATCCTGCTCTATCTTAATACGTGCCGCGTCCTGCTCCGCCTTGATTCTCGCGGCCTCGGCTTCCTGTCTGGCGCGTTGTTCTGTCAATGCCCGCGCTTCAGCCTCGGCTCTGGCTTTAGCGACTTCCAACTCGGCTTTCAAACGTGCCGCGTCTCGTTCTGCCTCGACACGGGCTTTTTCCTGTTTTGTCCGCTCTTCAGCCAACGCTTTAGCTTCAGCATCTGCCTTGGCTTTCACGGCTTCCAATTCTAACTTCACACGGGCAGCTTCAGCTTCTTGAGCCGCACGCTTTTCAGCTAACTCTCTGGCCTCAACTTCAGCTTTAATCCTGGCCGCTTCTTGTTCTGCTTTAATTCTAGCTGCCTCAGCCTCCTGTTTGGCTCGCTCTTCTGCAAAGGCTTTAGCAACAGCTTCAGCCTTGATTCGTGCCGCATCCTGCTCTGCTTTTATTCTTGCAGCATCTTGTTCTGCTCTCTGCCGGGCAGCTTCGATCTCCTGCTTGGCGCGCTCTTGGGCTAATGCTTTGACCTCGGCTTCTGCTTTCGCTTTAGCTGTTTCCTGTTCCATTTTAATTTGAATGGCTAACTGCTCGGCTTTAATACGAGCCGCCTCAGCTTCTGCCCTAGCCTTGGCTGAGGCTTCTAATTCCGCCCTTGCTCTCGCAGCTTCTTGCGCAGCCTTCAATCGCACAGCCTCAATTTTTTGACGTGCCCGCTCCTTGGCTTCGTCCAAAGCTTTCGCAGTCGCCTCAAGTTGCAACTTAGCTTGAGCTGCAGCATGTTCTGCAAGCGCACGTGCTTCGGCCTCGACTTTTGCCTTGGCTTCAGCTTGAGCCCTCAATATTGCTTCCTGTTTAGCGCGGGCCTCAGCCTCAAGTTTATTTCTTGCTTCAGCTTCAGCGGCTTGTTTTGCGCTGGCTTGCAACTTGGCCTCTGCTTCGGCTTTTGCTTTAATCTTGGCAGCCTCGACAGCGGCCTCAACTTCGGCACGGGATCGTGCCACATCATTCTCATCAGCCTTTTCTCCATGAGCTCCCGGAAGAGAAGTGAAGTCAAGCTCACCACCGGATTCTTTCGATTCCAGAGCGGACGCTCTGGGAACAGCGAATTGAGCCTCAGCAAAAGGCTTTGCCTTGTCGCGGATATAACCGTCTGCAATTAATTCTGCAAAGATTTCTGGCAACAGACTACGCAAACTTGGTGCCGCACGTCTCGAAACCTCATCAAATGTTGATATCTCATCAACCAAAAGTAGAGCACGTTTAAGATCCCCGGACAGACTTCCGCTTTTGGTCTTTACCTCGTTATCACCTTTTGTGGTTTTAACGAAAACTGTTTTCTTATCCATAGATTATGATTAAGCGCGCCTAGCCTTATTCCTCAACTTGCTAATAATCTAATGCTACCAGTTTTTCACCTAAAGTTGCATCCACTTATACCGGATTCAAGTAATGATATATAACTCCAATACCATATGAACCTTGATATTTCTTTAACACATTAATTTATGAATATCAATAAAGACGACTTTCAGACCAAGAAAATATTGTCTACCATCCAAAAAACTATCCGGCACTTGTGTTTAATGGGTTGCCCTGTATAATGCGCGCCTGTTGAAAAGTTCAATTCCCTGATAGCTCAGTCGGTAGAGCGACGGACTGTTAATCCGCAGGTCCCTGGTTCGAGTCCAGGTCGGGGAGCCAAACAACAACTAGATTAGTTTCATGCAGTTAGTAAGCGATATGCGGACTATTAGGCCACCTGAAAGGGTGGTTTTTGCATTTCCGGGCGGTGAAAATACCGGAAGTCCGTGGGTCGGTATTGCTGATCCCGTTACGGGCTGGAAATAGTCCGATGCTCTTGGCGTGGAGGCAAACCGTCATGTACAGAAATTAGTTTCAGGTAGATAGCTTACGTCCAAGCTTCTGTTGTACAGATTCGATCTTACTTTTGAGTCTGCCGCTGATACCTGCGCGATAGTCAATTTTGATAGTAGTGGAAATACGATCGCAGTCTGTACTCATTGTGTTGTGGCAGGCAGTGACAACTGCCATCACCTGATCCCACTCACCTTCGATGATCGTTCCCATTGGCGTCAGTTGATATGGCAGGCCGCTCTTATCGATGATATCGAGTGATCGAGCAACAAATGCGCTGACACTTTCTCCTTTGGTTAGTGGTGACATTGCGAATTCAAGTAGTACCATAGCATTTCCCCTTGTTGATATTCTCAGCTCGACTCAACCACTCTCGCCACATCACTCTGACATATTGCACATTTGCCCACAAGTAACAAGTCACCTGCTTTGACAGTCCCTGAGAAATTAGTAATCGTTACCGCATCTTGACACTTACTGCACCAGACATTTGATAGTAATTGCTTTCTAGTATCAGCGGAGATTGCTGCCCATATCTTGGCGGCAGGGCCTGTCAATTTTGGGAGATATTCAGTAGTCATGCTCTATACTTTTAGAGACGAACCGTATGCTTACTTAGACGAGCTTTTAATTCATTAAAATTCTTGCGCCATTCGTTGCGACGATCATCCTCAATCTCTAGTTGTATAGCTAAAGCGTCTAAAGAGGAAATTTTATTATCGTCAACCCGGCGTCCTAATTTGCCATGAATACGCATTAGCAAATACTCAGCCTCTTTCCCTGTCAATTTCTCGGCCTTCTTGAGATATTCTTCTGATGGTAATTTTTTCATCGGCGCTCTCCTCCAACATGTAATCCGATTATCTATGTAATTTGGAAAAATATCTAGGCAGAACGGCCTAGGCTGAACGTACTATCGATAGTATGGTTATTGATGATATTTTTGTAACAAGCACAGTTCACAGTGAGGCTGTGAAACTCCATTGATTTCCAACCACTCAGGTACTTGATCATGCCTATCAATTTAAAAATATTCCTGCACTCCGTTATACCGTTGGTTATGGCTATCTTTCTTACTCCGGTTACAGCAAACGCCTATACATCAACCGGAGCTGATGGAGCTTTCCAACCTACTACTTCAGTAATACTCAACTCAAGCCAAACAGTTTACAACTTCACCAGTATTTTCATTCCGACTGGAGTAACTGTAAGTTTTAGCGGCGTGGCGTCACAACCGATTGAGTTCTTGGCAACTGGCAATATTGATATTGCAGGCAATATTGATCTGGGCGGAAATAGTCTTTTGATCGATACTGGTGGAAGCTTATCATTACCCAGCACAGGTTCTCTGATTGGGACTGCCGGTAGCTCAATATCACTATCCGCTGGGTTGGGTGTTGTTCCAGCATTAATAGGCGTTCTCAACTCAAATAGCAGTAGCATTTCCATTATTAATAGTGGCGTCATTAGCACTCCTACTTCAAATAGCGTTAGCGTTTCCATTCTCAATGGCGGAAACATTAGCTTGAGTGGGGCTGGGACTGGTATTGGTATCCTTACTTCCGTCCCCGAACCCAGCGAATGGCTGCTGATGCTCTCTGGTATTGGACTAATAGGCTTTTTCGCAGTACGCCGGAAGAACAATTCTTCTAACATGCTCATGGCAGCATAACCTGGCGTTTACATCAATATAGTTCTATATGTAGTCCCAATGTTAGGTACAGCATCATTCCCCTCAAAGCGCCCTTGATCTAAATGATCCGGGGCGTTTCTTTTTGCATCACCACTCGCATCATCAACCACCCAAAGGAGTATCAACTATGTTCGCATGGCCCGTAGTAGCAGGATTATTCGCAGCAGGCCGTCAGCACAAACTCAAGCTAGGGCAATCGCAACTAAATCCTATCTGCGCCCCGTGTTTGCCTGATGCTCGAATGAAAGGTGAGCTTATCGTTCTCCCATAGCCCTTAATCTCCAACAGCCCAGATGCTTCAGTCCATTCTTGCAATCTCAAATTCAGAAAGTAATAACTTGCAACAATATGGAACGCCATTTTGCAAATCGGAATTTTACGGCGAGCTGAAAGTCCTCCCATTTTTCTATTTTTCTATTTTTCGGCTTAGATGTTTGCGATACAATATTCTTGACTCTGCTATGCTGATAATCTCAAATATTAAATCTCGTAACAATTTTATGAATTAGTACGCAGCCGGTAGCCTGAATATACAAAAAAAATGTAATTAATCCGGCCTGACCTTTAATAGCCCCGCTGATTAAACGTCGCGGGGTTTTGATTGACTATAATAACGATTTATTAGACCCAGTTTATCAGCAAATCAAAAGAGGTATTTACCATGAAGCATTTAGTTATAGCCGTGATTTTGGTTTGTTTTGCTGAAGTAGCAATCGCGGATGAGATTACAGAAGTAGATAAAAAAGTTATTGAAGCCTACTTACGGCCTGATAATAATGTGCCATTTACCGAGCTTTATACACAAATGACCGGAAAGAAATTTGCAGAGGTAAAAGAACATATAGAATATTTGCAAAATATTTCAGCCGTAAAAAATGTTTGGAATCAGGTTAACAAGGAAGACAGAGATATTGACAAGCGAGTAACAGAAGAATTCTTAAAGCCCAGAAACAAACTATTTTTAGTTGATCTCTATGTAAAAATGACCGGATATTCTTATGATGTAGCTGAACGCCGGTGCAAATGGATAGCGGATAATAATGATGAGGTGAAAGCCAAGTGGAATAAACAATATGAACAGAGCAAAAAACGGATTAGCTTAAAGGATAATAAAAGAAAGGAATGCGACGGATATTTAAAAGATGCAAAAGCTCTGCATCCTACAATTAACTATAAACAGCATAACAAATGCGTTGCTTATAACAATAGTGATAAATCTGACGAATACTCGGAACGAAAAGATTATAAGCAAACAATTGAAAAATGTTTGGATTCCGAAGTTGAATTTGCCAATCAGGTTAATGAATATGAGAGCTTGCTTGAAAAGCAAAAATCTTGTGAAAATGAATTACTGACCATGTAATTCAAGCAACTTGAAGTTAAATAAAGGGAAGGCTAAATGATTTCAAAAATTGGTTTAATTGTGCTTGCGCTAATATCGTGCGGATTATTTTACATGTTGGATTATTTCATCAATCAAGATAACAAAGAAAGTGCCGAGCAACTTCATGCTTTCGTACAACAATCGCAGCAAATGACTAAAGCCCAGTCATTGGCAAAGGAAAAGTTTGAAATGCAACTCATGTCCGACATTGCCCGTTGCCAGAAAGATGCCTTGCTAACGCATAATTTATACGTTGACCTTATTCACAAAGTCGCGTCCAATAAGGGGGAGCATCCTGATATTTCTCCTGAAGTTATTGGAGATGCTGCCAATATCCTTGAGCGCCAAATTTCCAAATGCAAGAAAATCTATGACACCAGGTTAATTGAAGGCAGTTAAGAGTTTTTGGTCTCAGCCCTATCCGTTTAAGTCGAGATAGGCAATAACTTCTGAGCCATTACCCTGAAATTCGACCTGTTCGCACACGCTTGAAATCAACTTTATTCCACGGCCGTAACGTTGACCTTCATTCTTTATTGATTTATTCATTGCTTTAAAATCGAAACCCTCGCCACTGTCCCGAAATTTTATTTTCAACCAGGATCCGTAATGAGACTCTAAACGCTCCAATTCGATCTCAATCTGCCCATTATCTAATTTTTGCAGTCTGGAATCTCGTTCTTCATAATAATCCTGCATCCCTCCATGATCTTTTAAGGTTGAGTCTAGTTTGAGCACCCCATGATCCAGTGCGTTATTGAACAATTCAGACAGTACCAGAAATATAGTTGAATCATCCTGCTTGACCTCCAATGATGAAGTGATGCCCATTAGAAATGGAACCACATCAAGGGTTTTTAACTGTGGTGCTGTTAAAACAAGACTCATCTTCCAAGTTACTCTATCTATTGTTGGTTCACTCACATCGATTGCATTAAGTGTATCTTCTGACAAAGAAAAGGGCGAACCAACCAAAGGTTGGTGATTTAAATCTTCAGCACAATCTACCATTAGTAATGCGATGTCATCCCGCGCGGGTTGTCCGCGTAATTCTTCCCCGAGAGTTTTAATAATATAGTTAAAACAATCCTTTTCTTGGTGGGCTCTCAAAAGCATTCCGCCCAAATCCAGATCTTGGTCTTGGTCGGCTCTTAGTTCGGTAACCCCATCCGAACACATAAAGACACTGCATGCGTTTCCTCTAAAAATATAATTCTCAGTGGTACTGTCAAAATCATTTTCGTTGATTACCCCCAATGGTAAATGTTTAGACTTGAACCTGTGAGTTATGTTTCCAACCCGATCTAAAACCAGAGTGTCAGGACACCCGCCGTTCCAGACCCTTAATGTTTGTTCACGCAGATCTAAAGAAATAATATTAGCCGCGACATATCGGGGTAGTTTTACAAATTTACGAACTCTTTTATTCATCTCCGCGGCGATTGCTGAAATTTCAAAGCCTTTGGCAGTCATTCTGTAAAAGGGTTCAACTATAGGCATAATGGTAAATGCCGATGCCAATCCATGACCTGCACTATCTGACAGTAAGACGTGTAAGCAGTTGTTCGGAGATCGGGCTGCTGCAATTAGATCACCGCCGAAATCTTCTGCTTGCGACAGATGAAATTTTATTGCTGAATCTGTAATTCGGTCCAGTGCAGACAAATTTTTCATAAATCTGACTGCAATGTTCCTGTCTTCTTCAATACGATCTTTGTATTGCTCAAGCTGTATATTTTGAAGTGATAGCTTTGACAAAAGTTTTAGTCGTTCATGAAGCGTGTTTATCTTCGCTTGCAGAAGTTCATAATGAATGGGTTTGTGCAGATAGTCGTCTCCACCGGCATGAAGTCCTTCAATAATGTCTTCGGGTCTATTGAGTCCTGTTAAAAAAACAATGGGTACTTGTCCCTCGGCAACGAGTCTCATTGCCCGTGCCGTATCGTAACCATTCATGTCCGGCATCATAACGTCCAACAAAACCATATCTGGACGCCACTCACTTAGCAAAACCAAAGCTTCTTTTCCACTTGATGCAGAAATAGACTCATGCCCCATCTTGCGTAGCATGGCTTGCAGCAATGTGCAATTTATTCGCTCGTCATCGACAATCAATATACGTAATGGAATATTGGTTGGCATAGTAGCCGTATCAACTATTTGATCATTCAATCTTAAAAAGTTTGCCCATATTGGCAATGTCCAGGATTTGTTGTATTTTTTGATTGGGGTTACATAATGAAATAGCTTTTCCAGCCTCAACTGCGCGCTCTTTCAGTAACATCAATATCCCCAGAGCAGAACTATCCATATAACTTATATTTGCCAAATCAATTTGTAATGTTCGTATAGTCACATCTTGCAATAATGGTGTGTAAGCCACTCTGAATTCTTTCTGGGAATTGAAATCAAATTTTCCACTTAACGAGATGGTTGCAATACCATTAACCGACTTTACATTTATCAGATTACTCATCTTAGCCACCCTAAATTTAGTCTCCCATAGTGTTAATTTACCACTAATCTTGAAAATACTTTTATCCTATTACAACTTCCGCGTTCAGATCGCAACGCCATTCCGCTAAATAACTTATCAAAAATACATAAACTTGAAAATTATTCAACAATTCAAGGTAAACTTGTGGCTATATACTGAATTAGCCACGGAACAAATCCGGAACAAATCTACAGCTTGAGGCTTCTCCCAAGCAAACGATAATTTGAAAAACGGGGGAGAGTAAACACTCGTAAACCATGAATAATATATTTGAATTTCTAGCTCATTGCGGTATCACTGCAATTTCACTATGGATTGCGAGTTTAATTTTTCACGGAATAAAATTTACCGACAAAGCATCTTTATCTTATTCTGCCGTTTTGCTCGGCGTCGCCAATGCAATTATCAAACCGGTCGTTATTTTACTGACCATTCCTTTGACACTCATTTCATTTGGATTTTTTCTGTTGGTGATTAATGCACTAATGATGTTATTGGTCTCGTCGGTTGTTCCGGGATTCAAAATATCAGGATTCTGGACTGCATTTTTCGCCAGCATCTTTATCACGGCTCTGAACTTTTTTGCTGGTGTATTTATCTTCCAGACAGGCGGACATCCAATTGAAATGCCAGCGCAACATAGATTGATCATTTAATAGCACTTTGGTTGTCAACATATTGACGCTTGAAAGTCGATACTTCATAATGACCTTTCAGATAATATGGCTTAATTAGGGGGAGTGATGGGAATTGAAGAAGATCGCACAGGCACATGGCTCGCCTACGGAAGGACTTTACCTAATCAAGCAGAATCCGGCTCCGTTGGTGGAAGTCCCCGTTTTTCGGACTATCTTGCTGCACATTTTCCAGAAGTGGTGTCGACCATTGACCAATCGGATTTGGGTGATTTGCAGATCGAGGTGGACGCGCTGAAGCTGGCCACTCGTGAAGCTATCCTGAGAAACGATTGGACAACCGTAAGTGCGCATTTCGCCATGATCGACAGTGTGCTTGAGTTTGCCGACACCAAGCTTCATGATGTGATCGGTACAAGCTATCTAATCAGCCTTTTTTACAACGAAAGTTCTCTCAATTACGCAAAGGCACGCATGCTGATGCCCAAACGTCTTGCCAACGCCCTTGAAATTATCGAACGCCATTACGAAGAATTGGCGAAGTAGGGTTCGCCATAGACAAGATTAAACGAACATCGTCAGAAGCACTTGCTGTCCAAACAAACAAAGTAGTTGACGCAAGGATATTTCAGATAACGCAATTTTACGAATTGCTGTTGTTTGTTCTGGTGGCATTGCTCCCCTTTTTTGCCGGTGCCTACATCTATGTATTTCAGAATCCATCTTTGCTTTTCATGGATCATGAGTTCCACGAAATTGCCATCGGCGTTGCAACGCTACAGGGAAGTTTTATCAGTTATGTAGCCTGGCGCTGCTATATGGCATCCGGTGAACAGGTGCTACGCTGGCTTACTCTGTCATTTATCGGTTTCACGCTGGTTTACGGACTGCACGGAATTTTTACCCCGCTCAGCAATTTGCATATGGCGCTTTTTTTACTGTATGGCCCTGCCGCACGAGTGGTGATGGCTTGCTGCTTGCTTGCGGGTCTTTTGACGTATGGTAAACCGCCTCATCAATTATCGGAACGAAATCAGAAAACATTTTGGTTCGGCTGGATCGTTTGTTTTCTGCTCCTGGATATAATAGTTGCCTGGGTTGCTCTGTCGGTACCTGCCTATTTGCAAGCGATTCGCATAACGATGGAGAGCGGTGCCTTGATGCTTATTCTTGCGGGTGCGGCTTATATTCTTTTGCGCAAGATTCAATCATGGATGATGGTGGTATTCATGTTTGCGCTAGTTTATCTGGCTCAAAGTTCACTGATATTTCTCGTTGCCAAGCCATGGAATCATTTGTGGTGGCTGGCCCATATTGCTTCGGCAGCCGGATTTACGATCCTCAGTTACGGGGTAATCAAGGCATTTCGTACTACACGCAGTTTATCTTCGGTATTTAATCAGGAAGAAATTTTTGAACAATTGGTGGTTGCAGAAGCCAAAGCGATTGAAAGTGCGCACAAATTTAAATCTATCCTAGATAACCTTTATTCCTACGTTGCCCTGCTAGATATCAACGGCATTATTCAGGAGGTCAATCAGGCGCTTCTGGATCGGTCAGGTTACTCTCGTGAAGATGTGGTTGGCCAATATTTTTATGATACTCCATTCTGGAATTATGACGATCAAGTACGGGAACAGCTATTAGTTGCAATTAATGCGGCCAAACAAGGTATGTCTAGTCGCTATGACGTGGTTGTCAAAATGGGTGATGAACTTGTACCGATTGATTTCCTGATTGCCCCTGTTCGCGATGACTCAGGGGAGATTGTAGGCCTGCTACCAACTGCGGTTGATATTACAGACCGTAAACATCTTGAGGAGGAGCTTCAAAGTCAGGCGCATCTTGATTATCTTACCGGACTTCCAAATCGCCGTAGTTTTATGGGGCGTGGTGAAGTTGAGTTGTCACGAGCACAACGTTACGACAACCCTCTTTCAATTCTAATGCTGGATATAGATCACTTTAAAAAAATCAATGACGCTTATGGGCATCAGGCTGGTGATATTGTACTAAAGTCATTAGCGATGACTTTTCAGGAAGTATTACGTAATGTAGATATTATTGGTCGCTTGGGCGGTGAAGAATTTGCTGCAATTTTGTCTGAAACGAGAATTGAAATAGCGACTGAAGTGGCCGAACGATTAAGGGAAGTCATTTCCGCTGGTGAGGTTAGATTATCTGATGGAACTAAAATCAACTATACAGTTTCCATTGGAATCGCTTCCATCATTGATAAGGTTTCAAACATCCATATATTGCTAAATGAAGCAGACAGAGCACTTTACCGGGCAAAGCAAGCTGGTAGAAACAAAGTCTGTATATAACAATTACCCCTGTTTCAACTCTTAACGGGGCACCGCCTTGAGTTCAACATATCCGCATTGAAGCTTTCCTCTCTAGTGACAAATACCTTATCAGCCAAGTGTGTATTTTGCATTTATTACTTGCACCCTCCTCATAAACTTATATATATTACGGTTATCATGGTTGCATAATATTTAATTATTGGAAACTTGCATTTCATTGAAGTCATCAAGGCCGAACGCAAACTTTTCCAATTGACTGATTTCTAACCACGAAACAATAAATTACTTATTGGCATGACTAGTGCTGTAGTCCGGCAACGGCAACACAACAGGCAGGCAATGAAAAATACTCAGCTTCTGATTTTAGGCATAGGCAACATTCTTTGGGCCGACGAAGGTTTTGGCGTGCGTTGCGTCGAGGCGCTGAATGCAGCCTATCAATTTGGCGAAGATGTCACTGTAATGGATGGTGGCACGCAGGGTTTATATTTGCTGCCCTATCTTGTAGATGCGCGTCGACTTATCGTGTTTGATGCTGTGGACTACGGTAAGCAGCCCGGTGAAATAGTCATCGCCAAAGATGATGAAGTACCACGCTTTATGGGCGTCAAAAAAATGAGCCTGCATCAAACCGGCTTTCAAGAGGTGATTGCGTGCGCCTCATTGGCAGAAAAGTTGCCCGAGGCTATGGTGCTGATCGGCGTGCAGCCTGAACAACTGGAAGATTTCGGCGGCAGCCTGCGCGATTCTGTCAAAGCACAAATTCCCAGCGCTATTAACATTGCACTGGAGTTAATCAAGAGTTGGGGTATTCCCTACGCTTCACGCACGACCCCCATTGCCACCCGCAGTATTAACGGTGATGTGCTGGATATGCAAAGTTATGAGGCCGGACGCCCCTCTGCGGAATTGGCGTGTCGCATCGGCGATGATCGATTTCTGGCTGGCTCGGTAGAGGGCTAAGCATATGTGTATAGGCATTCCGATGCAGGTGGTTGCGGTTGAGGATGAAATGTTTGTATGGTGCGATGGGCGCAATGGTCGCAAACGTATAAATACAATGTTAGTGAACACAGTTCAGCCCGGAGATTGGCTGCTGACATTTCTGGATAGCGCGCGAGAATCCATTGATGCAGAACGTGCGGCCATGATCAATTCGGCACTGGATGCGCTCGAACGAGTGGCCGCAGGCCAGAATGATGTCGATGACTGCTTTGCCGATCTAATCGGCAGAGAACCACAGTTGCCCGATTTTTTACGACCTGATTTTGTACAGAAGGGATAATGATGACTGCTGCTCTTGCCTGGAAACCACCTGTCTCTGCCATGAGCAAAAACTTTAGCGGCCTGCTGGATAAACTAGTCGCCAAACACGGCATTTCGGAAGTCGACCATGACGAATTTCAGGCGTTTATAGACGCCGCGGGAAATGGCGTAGCATTGTTGACAGAAGAACCCGACACCGCGGCAGAAAGCTGGGATATGGCGGTAATTTTCCCGGAATTACTTGCTGTAATCGGCAGCGACTTGCGTGCCGCCGTGGTGCGCCCGGAGAGTGCCCGATTATTGCAAACACGTTTTGGGCTTGGCCGCTTGCCTGCCTTATTATTTGTACGCGACGGTGGTTATGTTGGTGCCATCGAAGGAGTGCGTGACTGGTCCCAGTTTGTCGGCGAAGCTGCCGAGATGCTGCAAAAACCCATTAGCCGGGCACCGTCAGTCGGTATTGCAGTATCGGTAATTTCATCTTCCACTTGCCATTAACGAGGTAAACGTCATGAGAGAATTCCCTATCCCGGTCGTTGCCTTTGGCGTCGGTTCGCAACCCGAAGAGGAAAGTGTAGATTACCTGCCGCTTCCGCATGAAATGACCACTTTTGCCCTGCCCGTTTACAACCTTGAGGCCGACCCTGATGTTCTGGAAGCTGCCTGTAGAGTAATCGAAAACCTGCGCGCCGCAATGCAGGCAGGCAGTGATGCGAGATTCGAATTGTTGGGCTTGCCTGCAAAAGTAATTGAGTTGATCAACCAATCATTGGGACACGGAGAAGTTAGCGTGTTAGTCCGCGAGCCCGGCAATCTGCATATTCAGGAAACGGTCTTCGCCGGAGTTTGGCGCGTGCAAGAGATTTCCGGTGATGGCAGCCTGCTACGCGATACGCTGCACGCTTGTTTCATCCCCCCCGAAGTTCTGCAATCTGCCAAATCGGGCGTAAGCGAAGCAATCACTGCTCCTCCAATAAATCAGGGGATCATGAACGCCCCCGCCATTTTGAACGAGTTAATCGAGCGCTCAAGCAAATATCAAACGGGACAAAGCGCGCATGTGATCAATTTGTCACTGCTACCCATGTCACCCGAAGATCTGCAATATCTGTTCGATGCCTTCGGTACCGGAACCGTCAGTATTTTGTCGCGCGGTTATGGCAACTGTCGCATCACCAGTACGCGATTGGCCAATGTCTGGTGGGTGCAGTATTTCAACAGTATGGATCAAATTATTCTGAATACGATTGAAGTAGTCGAGGTTCCTGAAGTTGCGTTGGCCTCTAAAGAAGATTATGAGGAAAGTGCCGAACGACTCCAGGAATGGCTTGGCGTGATGCGCGAAAACTAAAATGTTTGAAGGTTCATATCTCGGCGACAACAGTAAAATTGATCCAACGACCCGCTTGGAATGCGGTATCTGTTGGTGGGTATATGATCCGCAGGAAGGCGACGTTATCGCCAATATAGCCAGCGGTACACCATTCTCGGATTTACCCCCACACTGGCACTGCCCGAATTGCGATGCGCCAAAAAACAAATTCATGGTGTTAAGTGAATGAACGCAATCGTCAATAAACTTGAGACGGTATTTGACGAAATCGCCAGAACACGCATGGCAGGCATCCCTATTATCAACCCGTCGTTGCGGGTCGAAGCCGTGGGCTTCCGTGAATGGGAAGACAGATGGATCGGCGTGTTGGTTACGCCCTGGACGATCAATCTGGTTTTGTTGCCCGGGCAAGATGCCCCGCTGACTCCCCTAGCCCTGGATAAAAAACAACTATGGAATTTTCCCTCCGGCGCGTATGAGTTCATGGGACTTAACGAACCCGCAATCGGGACTTGTCACATGTGCTCTCTGATCTCGCCCGTAACCGAATTCGTTAAG
>Ga0224559_1001114_pt1 | contig 15324 bp, 10 predicted proteins | sample 714S33034metaG_FD_180676 | JGI IMG/M metagenome (GOLD analysis project Ga0224559, IMG submission 180676) | Peat soil microbial communities from Stordalen Mire, Sweden - 717 S3 30-34 | ecosystem: Environmental > Terrestrial > Soil > Wetlands > Peat | place: Sweden: Norrbotten County, Stordalen... | reverse complement strand
ATTCGGGGGGGGGTAAGGATATTCTTACGACAATCGGGCGATACAAAATATGGCCACATCTGTGTGAACGGTAAAGTTTTGAATGGCTGTTTCCAAGCAGCGAATTCACACTGCTCAACGGCAGAGAGGGGTTACCTGGCGCCGAATGTCGACACAGAATCCATCGGTCTCTTTATAATCACATAGCTGCCATAGGAAACTGCGGTGGTTGACTGGGCACTCCCGGCCAATTTGCGACGGTCACGACCGGCAGTTATGCGGAAGGCAATTTTACTGTTAGATATGCTATGAAACGATGTGCCAACCCCATTTTAAGGAGCCAGACAGCAATCTCTACTGAACTCTGAGTTTCATTTGAAGTCTTTTCCACAACAGCCCTCAATGAAGAAAAGAGGCGCGAGGCAGACCTACTACGGAGTACCGCTAAGAATTGTTCCCAACAGATCAAGTGTCAATTGCCCGGTGCTTAAGATCGAGTGAACTTTATGTCTTCGCATGAGCAAAGAGCGTTGAAACCGTGCGCTAAGCAACGCTCTAGCTGGACTGGCGAGAATCCGCTTTATCGAATTGAGCTAGTCATCCACGCATGAAGATTGAAAAACAGGGGCAGCATCGTTAGACTGATGCCATTTTTCAAACCATGCTGCATAACATCTGGCCAACAACGTCCAGAAATCCAAAAATGATGACTCACGAAGAACCTGCATTCAAAATAAAAAATTCCAATTTCCATTTATTTGTACTCCACCTCAACACAACCGACATCAATAAATTTAAAGCTGAACTGGAGAAGCGCCTTATTCAGACACCCGGTTTCTTCTCCAACGCGCCAATGGTTATAGGACTTGCTGCTATTGCCGATACAGGTATCACGCCGGACTTTGCCAGCTTGGCGTCGTTTATGCGCGGCCTCGGTATGTGTGCTGCTGGCGTGGTTGGTGGTTCTCTTGAGCAGCGTGAGGCAGCAGTGCAAGCTGGCTTAGGACTTTTTCATGACACACCTGCTCGCCCCGTTCTGAAACCGACAAGTGTTCCCGAAGTCAACACCAAAACGCTAGTCCCGCTTCAGCCGGAATTGCCCGGATTTGAAATTGAAATCGCGGCAGAAACGAATGTGCCAGAGTTTAACGAGTATTCCGTCTCTAGTGATATGCAAACTCCCCTGTCCGATCGCATTGGGGCTGCGTCCAGTTTCCGCCCGACCATGGTCATCGACAAACCAGTGCGTGCCGGTCAGCGCATATACGCCGAGGGCGCAGATTTGGTTGTGCTTGCCATTGTCAATGCCGGAGCAGAGGTGATAGCCGATGGGGATATTCACATATACGCCCCAATGCGTGGCAAGGCAATTGCCGGTGCTCTTGGCAATCAAGGTGCGCGAATTTTTGTACAGAGACTGGAGGCAGAACTGATCTCCATCGCCGGATGCTTCCAGATATTTGAGGATGGCATTCCAGAAAATGTGCGTGGCAAACCAACTCAAGTGCATTTGGATGGCTCATCTTTGGTTTTTCAGCTACTGCCGACTTAGAAATTGTCAGCCTAGAGCTAAAATAGCTTGCTGATTTACGTGTAAAATAGTTCTTTTTTCAGGAATTGAAACGTGGCTAAAGTAATTGTAGTGACCTCAGGCAAAGGTGGTGTAGGTAAGACCACGACCAGTGCCAGTTTTTCCAGCGGCCTTGCTATGCGCGGCAATAAAACGGTTGTTATCGACTTCGATGTGGGCTTGCGTAACCTGGATCTTATTATGGGCTGCGAACGGCGCGTGGTATATGACATCATCAATGTTATTAACGGCGAAGTGTCGCTGAAGCAGGCGCTTATCAAGGATAAGAGCTGTGACAATCTGTATATTCTTCCAGCTTCGCAGACGCGTGACAAGGATGCGCTCAAGCTCGAAGGCGTAGAGCGGATTTTGAACGAACTTAAAGAAAGTTTCGATTGCATCGTGTGTGACTCACCTGCGGGCATCGAGACTGGGGCTTTCATGGCGATGTATTTCGCTGATGAAGCATTGGTGGTGACCAATCCCGAGGTTTCGTCAGTACGTGATTCGGATCGCATCCTTGGAATACTCGCCGCTAAATCGAAGCGCGCAGTAGATGGACTCGAGCCTGTGAAAGAACATCTCTTGGTTACCCGCTATGATGCAAATCGGGTGGATGCAGGTGAAATGCTTTCCGTGACAGACATACAGGAGATTTTACGTATCCCTCTGCTAGGCGTTATTCCAGAATCAGAATCCGTGCTAAAGGCATCTAACTCAGGCACTCCTGCCATTCACATGGAAAAGAGCGATGTGGCAGAAGCTTACCGGGATGTAGTGGCTCGTTTCATGGGAGAGGAAGTGCCAATGCGTTTCATTACAGCCGAAAAAACAGGATTTTTAAAACGTCTTCTCGGAGGCCGCTAATATGTCCATGATCTCTGGTCTGCTCGAATATCTGCGTGGTGATGAAAAGAAAACAGCTTCTGTCGCCAAGGAACGCTTACAAATAATCCTAGCTCACGAACGCGCGGGGCGTGGCGCGGCCACTCCAGAATACATGCCGGCCCTCCAAGAGGAATTGCTGGCGGTGATAGCGAAGTACATTCACATTGACCGGAATCAACTCAAGGTTCAACTTGATAAACATGGCGAATATGATGTGCTTGAGGTGAACATCATTCTGCCGGAAAACATACGCAAATAGGAAATTGAATTTATCCTTGAATCAGCATGACGCACAAATATACCATGATCGGATACCATCGCGTCATCCAGTCAGTCGCAGGCATTAGGGGCTCTTGTTCGCGATAACCGGTTTGAACTTTTCCAGAAACTCAGGGCTTGCGAATACCGCAGCACGTCGTTCATTGTGCATACGCACATTTTCCAGATATTCACTTTCATCCAGAAAAGATACCAATACAGCAAGAGAGTCCACCGACCAGAACAAGATAAAGCAGCACAGGAAAAACATTGCCGTACCTAAAGAGGAGAGGGCGTAGCTCCACAGGGCAAGGTGGCGCTTAATGTGGTTGGTGGGGTTGGCGGCGGCAATACCTTGGGCGGCTGTGGACAGTCTTGTGTTCAAATTTTGCAGCAGCACAAGTTCGCTGGCGTGAGACTGTGAAATGTTGTTCAGGTCTTCACGCTTCATGTTGTACTCAAGCATGATTTGCTCGTACATCCGGTTGCGCTTGTCCGACTGGTTGGGTTTTCCGGTGACTCCCTCGCCAAGTCGTTCCTTTTCCAACTGTTCCGAAATGCTGGACAAAGCGCTGACTTCACGCAGATAGTCTTGATACCAAGTCTTTTTTTCGATTTCGGAAATCTGGTTTTTAATCGGTATCGTGGCTTCACGCTGCTGGCTGTCATTGGCCAACAGATAAGAATCTACATCCGATTTGTAGATGTAATCCAGCGGGATGGCGGAAAAAAGATATCCCGTGGTGAGCGCGATCAGGATGCGCACCACCTTGGCGCGCCTGGATTTTTGTGCGGTAATAATCGAAACATCGAGAATAAATATGGTTGCCGCCACCAAGGCAATAGGTGCTGCCAAAACGTACCAATTAAGTAATTCCGATGGTTGTCCCGACTGCACGATCAGCAAAGTCAGCGCAAAAATACACCACGCCACCGGAATATAAACTGATGCCGCTTTAATGTAGCGTATGGTTTTGCCATGCATGGAGGTTTGCCCGAAGGCGTATATGTCAGTGCCAATTGAAATCAGTGGCGCACGCAGCAAAGGATTGCCCCATGCGAAAGCTGAAACTTCTTTGACCCTGTGGTGGTCGCGTGCTTTAGACTCGGCAATGTAATTGATTATCGGCTTTGCAATTACCAGATAGAACATGGTCAGCAGAAATACAACAACGATAACAATCACAAGCACTGCCATAAACATCTTTAACCCATCCGGCATTGCACTAAAAACATAATTAAACATAATCAAATACTTTTGTAAGTGTACCGACGTTACTCTCGGCAGATAGGAGGCGTTCAGCAAGATCCCGCGCGAAGTCTTTAACTTCGCGGGAACTACGCCAAAATTAATGCTTCGTAGGTAGAATCGGTAGGAGATTCTACCCGATTGCTCCTCTTGTTGATTCGAATATAATAATTGCCACAATAGCCCCGAGATGCTACTCGCACAGGCATGTTGAAATAAACGCTACCAAAAATTTGCCTCACCACTCGTGACCGTCGGCTCGACAGCCGTGCTTCACGGAGTACCTCTATTGAGTAACGAAAAACTTTATCGGCCTGTAAGAAAAATATAATTTTCACTGGCAGCTTGTAATTCAGGAAGAGTCGTTGGATGATACGACATTCGAATGAGCCATCTCGGCCAAATTGGGTCACTCACCAAGGGCCGCCTTCCGGCAAGCAGCTTGGTAAATTGAAGTTCAGCAATGCCAATAGCTGAACTATGAGGTTGTTCTTAACTCAATTCTCCATTTCACTCTCCAGTAAAAGATTGTAAATATTTAACCTGTGTACTCCCCCCCTCCTAGAATATCAATATTTGAGCTGTGTTACATAATCCAAAGTTATTCCGTTTCCACATTTCTTAGGAGCATCGTCATGCTTAATTTCATTAAACTTGTCAGACAATGTTTTGAATTCTTTTTTTGTGCATTGATTGTTGGGGTACTGATTGCAGGATGTGGTAGCGGTAGTAGCTCAACAGCGACCACTCCTGTTGCCGGATTTACACAATCGTATACGTCCTCTGCTGGGGCAGGTGATGTCTTGAATTTCACCGTGAATACTGCCAGCATGACCTATTCTTTCCAAGTGTTAGAAACGAGCTACGGAGCCTCAGCTGTTGCATCAGGTATACCATCAGCCTCTGAAGTATTAACGACTGAGACAAGCACAGGTACTCTCACGGGGCCAAATGCTGTTGGTAGCTACACTGCATCAGCATCTGGTGACGGATTTATCATTGGCGGCGAGATTTTTCCTTTGCAAAATTCATTTTTCATTGGACACGTGATTATTTCCAAAATCGGCGGTTCAACAAGAAAGATTCCGGTTATGGGAGTGACCAATCCGGTGACATCATTAACCGGATTATCTGGTGAATATAATTTACAAGGATTTGGTTGCTCTGGTAGATCGGGGGGGCTTGTTACTGGTGGCACTGTTTCGTGTGCAAACCACTATGGTACAGCTTGGATAACCCCAGCTGTTGGTGGGGCAACTGCAACGATAACAACCTGCAGGTTTGGGAACTTGGCTAGCTCTTCAGTACCAAGCACAACCTGTGTGCCACTTGGTGGTGGTGCCGCAGTTGCATCTATAACGGCAGATGCGAACCTTACTGCGGTTTCAGGTGTGCCGGGGGTTTACGATTTCAAGACTGCCTCTGATGGTCGTCATAGGGGTTGGTTATTTGCATTTACTTCGGCAGGACAGAATGTTGCAATAATTGACCATGACGATGTCTACACTCCGGAGTTTGGACATTCAGTCGCTTTAACTCAGGCAAGTGTGACCTCAGGATCGTTGGATGGAAATTATTTCGTCAAAAATAATATCGGTGAAAGGCATTTAATGGCGGTATCGGGTGTGACATATACCGACATCAGCGATGCCACCGGTTTATCGGCTTCTGGGTCACTAAACTACGACTACCCTTGGACAGGTCTAATCTCATATCAGTTTAATTCAGGAGCTGCTTCCGGCGTCATGGATATAGCAACGGTGGGTGCATTCTCGTATACAAGCAATACGTACCGCTATATTTTTGGAGTTGGCTTAAAGTATTAATCAAAAGACTATCCTGAGATCAAACCGCCGTCACTTTGAATTGCACGGCGGTTTTATTTTGAGTCAATCAGATTTTTGATCCGGTACACCTCCTTCAAAATTCAGCATTGCCAACGACTGGTGTAACGTCTCGATTCCTGCCCTAAGGTTTATTCTGCTTTCGGGAAACGAAAATAGGTTTCGGACAGATATCGAATTTAAATTTTCACTGGCCACTTGTCACGCAGGAGGAGTCGTAGGATCATTCGTCACCTGACTGAGTCTTCCCGGCCAATAGCAGAACCCTTTTTATGCTACACACAACGAAGTAGCCATCACGTAGAATTAACTTGGAACTTAATTTAAGTAGCGATCACTTTTACAATATTTTAAATTGCCTAACGCTTCCTTGTAGCTCATGTGCTATTTGTTGAGAACAGAGCTAATATTTAATGGTGTTGGTGATGGTTCCAATCGTGCTTGCATTTTTGAAAACAATTCGCACCACGAGCCCCTTGCCATTTACTGGCGTGGATAACACCACCCTCGCATTATGAATTCTCGCAATTTCATCTACAATCGCCAAACCTAGGCCACTTCCATTTCCTTTAGCATGACGGCCTCGGAAAAAACGTTGTAAAACTTTGTCCTGCTCTTCTTCGTTTATCCCTGGACCATCGTCCTCAACTTCAAGGATAGGAGAGCCGGCCAAAACATAAGTCCTTACCGTCACTTTGGCGCCCCTTCCGGCATGCTCAATAGAATTGTGTATTAAATTGGATAATAATTCCTGAGCAAGAGAAGCTTGTCCGCTTATGACTGCCGGTTCCAATTCAAATCCCAAATCAATTCCTGCAACACCGGCTCGGTGAGACCACTCATTGGCCGCCCAGGTACCTACGTCTATAAGCTCCACGGGCGCAAAATCTTCCTTAGTTTGAAAGCTTGGATCAGTGCGGGCTATCGTTAGCAATTGATTAGCCAGTTTGGCAGATCGACTTGCCGAGTAATGCAGGCGCTCCAATGTGGGCTGCATTGAGTCAGGATGCGGCTCCATGAGCGCCAACTCGGACTCAGTTTGCAATGCCGTCAGCGGCGTTCTCAATTGATGAGCAGCATCAGCGATAAATGCCTTTTGCGCTTTGCTTGCTTCATTCAAACGACTGAACAACTGATTGAGCGTAGTCACCAGAGGTTGTACTTCGCTGGTTATGTTTGGAGCATCCAGTGCCCTGAGATCATCGAGAGAACGATCCGCAAGTTGAGTTCGAAGGTCTTGCAGCGGACGCAAAGCGTGTCGCACCGCGATCAGCATGACGCCGGCAGTGGTTAACCCCAAGACCAAAATCGATAAAAGTGTTGCTACTAATGCCTGATAGTGCAGCCTGTCGCGCTTTAATAAAGTCTCGGCGATACGAACTTGGCAGGGATGTTGCCCGCAGTCGACACCATAAATCAACATGCGAATTCTTCGATTACTAATTTTTCGATCTACATAGCGCAACTCACCCGTAGCGATTTCCTCTTCGCTAGTGTTGAGCGTTGTATCCCCGGCCAACATTTTGCCGTTTGGGTCAACGACCAAAAAGAACTCGGTATCAACTTGATCGGTACGAAGTAAATGTTCGGTTTCCGGAGACATTTCAAAACTAACTTTGTTGCCATTCTGTTTTATAAAACTGGAGAGTGCGATTGCAAAATCACCCATTTGATGGTCGATTTCCAATTTTGCCGGTAGTAGCGTCAACCGGTATTGCACAACTGCCGCAATTGGCATGATGACCAGCAATGGAACCAACAGCCATAGGAGCAACTGTTGTTTAAGGCTGCGGGTCATTTGCCGACTCCTCCACCAAATAGCCGAACCCGCGAATCGCTCGAATGGAAATTCCGGCACCAACAAGTTTCGCCCGAAGTCGGGAAATATAAACTTCGATTGCATTGCTTGAAGGAGATTCGTCCCATCCCGAAATTGCATCCAGAATTTGTTCTTTGCTGACCACCTTGCCGGCATTATTGAGCAGATAGACCATCACTGCCCATTCGCGGGGTAATAACTCCAGAGGCTTATCTGATAAAAAGGCCCGCTTAGCAATCAAGTCCAAGCGCAAATTACCCAAAATTAGTTCGTTATGTTGACGCGCATGGAAACGCCGTGTGACTGCTTGAATACGCGCAAGTAATTCGGTTAACGCAAACGGTTTTACAAGATAATCATCCGCGCCAAGTTGAAGGCCATGCACCTTATCTTCTACTGCATCTCTTGCGGTGAGCATCAATACCGGCATTGCCTCATGATGCGAACGCAAACGCCGCAAAACTTCAAAGCCATCAATGCCGGGCAATCCGACGTCCAGAACTACCAGATCATAGACAGCTAACTTTATAGCGCTTGAAACAGTTTCACCGTTTTGACTCCAATCGACAATCCAATTTTGCGAGCGCAAGGCTCGGGCAGTCGTTTCCCCTAGAGAGAGATCATCTTCCACTAACAAAATGCGCACGAATATTGTTCCTTGCTTTAGTTTGGCCTGCATTTTTCAGGATCACTTGGATAGCTGCCCTTACTGGAAATATATCAGACCGCGTGCATTTATAAAGAAACTTTCCACTGTCAGCTTCCTGAAAGGTTTGGCACAGCGTCTTGTAAGCCTGTTCACTTAGACTCCGTGCGTTGTCTCGACAGACTGTCGGGTTTGCTTACGGATAAACGATCGAAGATTAAAAAATGACAAATCATAGTGAAAGCTTTACCAATGAAAATGCTCACAAGGCACGCGCTTTGCCTCGTAGAACGCAGTTAGCCATTATCGTCGGCATCGCCTTGTTGGGATGTGCAGCGTGGCTTGCAGTGCGTTATATGTCTGCTACGCCAGTGCCCTCAGCCCCACGTACAGCGCCACCGGGAACCTTTCTCCCCACAAAATCACAATTGGATAGCCTCAAGATTGCGCCTGTTCAGGAAATGAGTTTCCGAGGCGAACAGGTAACCGACGGTGTGATCGCCTATAACGATGACACAACGACCCCTGTGTTTTCGCCTTATTCAGGTCAGGTTACACATGTCATCACCCAACTCGGCAGCGTGGTAAAAAAAGGCGATCCGCTGATGACGGTGGCGGCATCGGAATTTGTGCAGGCCCGAAGTGATGTGTTAACGGCTCGCGCGCAAGTCACACTAGTTTCAGCAAATGAAAAGAGGTTGCACGAACTTTATGATTTAAAAGCGGTTGCCCAAAAAGACTGGCAGCAAAGCCAATCGGATTTGGCATCTGCGGAAAGCAATCTGCGCGCGGCGCAGAATCGTCTGCGTATTCTTGGCAAGTCAGATCAGGAAATCAGCACCATCGAGACTGAAGGAAATGGCGCCAAGATGAATCCGGACGCGTTGGTTCTGGCACCCGTTTCCGGCACAATTATCCAACGTCAAGTCGGTCTTGGACAATATATTCAGAGTGCCTCGGCTGGTGCGAATAATCCGGTATTTACGATTGGGAATTTATCGTCGGTCTACCTGATTGCCAATGTGCGCGAAGCTGATGCACCCTTAATGCGAATTGGCCGACCAGTCGAAGTACATGTGCTGGCTTTACCGGAGCGTGTGTTCAAAGCCAAAATTACCTGGGTAGCACCGGCGATTGATCCCAACACGCACCGCTTGCCGGTGCGGGCTGAAATCGCCAATGCAGACGGTATGTTAAAACCGACGATGTTTGCCAACTTCAATATTGTGACCCGTGACGAGGTAAAGTCGATAGGCATACCGCAAAGCGCAGTGGTGTATGAGGGGAGCGACGCACATGTGTTTGTTGCCAATGCCGATGGCTCGGTAGCGATTCGCCAAATCCGCGTCGGAAATACGAGTGGAAACATGCTAGAGGTCACTTCTGGTTTGGTGGCTGGAGACAAGATTGTCACCAGTGGCGCTATATTCATTGATCGAGCAACAGAGGGAAGCGAACAATGAATCGTGTCGTCGTATTTGCACTCCAACAGCGATTCGTTGTGGTGACCATGCTGGTTATCCTGTTTATTATTGGGATTGTCTGTTTCGCCAAACTCAATATCGAGGCCTATCCGGATCCCGTTCCACCACTGGTGGATATTATTACCCAGAGTAGTGGTCAGTCGGCTGAAGAGATCGAGCGCTACATCACCATTCCGCTGGAAATTCAACTCGCCGGCATTCCGCACGTCACTTCTATTCGTACCATTTCTTTATTCGGGCTTTCCGATGTCAAGGTGCAATTCACTTATGACGCTACCTATAAAGAAGCAGAACAACAGGTCCTCAACCGATTAGCCCAATTGCCTCCGCTACCCAACGGGGTCATGCCGCAAATTTCACCGACCAGCCCGATAGGTGAAATATTGCGCTACCGCGTGTTCGGCCCGCCGGGTTATTCAGTGCAGGACTTAAAGACAGTAGAGGACTGGATGCTGGAGCGCCGTTTCAAAGCGGTACCGGGTGTGATCGATGTTAATGGTTGGGGCGGCAAGACCAAGGACTATGAGATCACTATTGATCAGTCCAAGTTGTCCCGCTATAACCTGACTATCCCGCAAGTACTGGCATCGCTCAACAACAGCAACATCAATGTCGGCGGTCAAACGGTTAACTTCGGTGCGCAGGCGGCGGTGGTTCGCGGCGTCGGCTTGATCCACTCGATGAACGATATTCGCAATACGATGCTGACTTCAATCAACGGTGTTCCGGTGTTGATCAGTGACATCGCCACGGTGAGCGTCAGCAATCTGCCGAGATTAGGCATAGCGGGCAATGATGATAATGACGACATCGTGCAAGGAATTGTATTGATGCGTCGCGGCGAGCAAAGCACGCCTACGATCCAGCGCGTGCAAGCCGAACTTGAGAAGATTAATAGTTCGGGGATATTGCCGCCGGGTGTTCATATCGAGCGCATCTATGACCGCAGTGAGTTGATCAGCATCACAACGCACACGGTTCTGGAAAACGTATTGGTCGGTATCGTGCTGATATTTTTAGTGCAATGGATATTTTTGGGTAACTTGCGCAGTGCGATTATTGTCAGCGCCACCGTTCCGTTTGCCATGTTCTTTGCCATCATTATCATGACCATTCGCGGAGAGTCGGCCAATTTGTTATCGGTTGGAGCGGTAGATTTCGGCTTGATTGTCGATGCAACGGTCATCATGGTGGAAAACATATTTCGTCATCTGGCACAAACCAAAGAGGAGCGCGACTCCCGGACTCCGTTGTTCATGCAACAAATGACTCCAAATACTTCGTTGCACGGCATCTTTGCCAAGATCGCCTTCTCAGCAAGAGAAGTTAACCGCTCAATATTCTTTTCAGCGGCAATCATTATCGCAGGCTTCCTGCCGTTATTTACTTTAAGCGGCGTTGAAGGACACATCTTCGGTCCGATGGCGACCACCTATGCTTATGCCATCCTTGGAGGATTGATTGCGACCTTCACCATCGCACCGGCACTCAGCTCCATACTTTTAACCAAAGATGTAACCGAAAAAGAAACATTTTTAGTGGAATGGATGCGGCGTGCTTACAATCCCATGATTGAGTTCGCTTTGGTTAACCGCACCCTGATTCTGACTGGTGCATTGCTGTTGATCATCATCGCCGTTTTGGCGATGAAATCTTTGGGACTCGAATTTTTACCCAAACTGGAAGAGGGAAATATGTGGATTCGGGCATCTATGCCCGCTTCTATTTCTCTGGAAGAAGGTAATGCTTATGTTAACCGTATGCGCACCTTGCTCAAAAGTTACCCCGAAGTTAAAACAGTCATTTCTCAAGATGGGCGTCCAGATGATGGCACCGATGCGACCGGATTTTTCAACGCAGAATTTTTTGTGCCGCTCATCCCTTTTGATACTTGGCCCGAAGGCGTTAATAAAGAAAATTTGACCGAAACCATCAGTGCAAAAATGCAAGAAGAATTCCCCGGTATCGAGTTTAATTTCTCGCAATACATCGAAGATAACGTTGAAGAAGCATCGTCAGGTGTCAAAGGCCAGAACTCGGTAAAACTATATGGTAACGATCTTGCCACGTTGGAAAAAACAGCAAAACAAATCCAGGAAGTGATGGCGACTGTACCGGGCATTACCGATCTTTCAATTTTCAAAGCATTGGGGCAACCGACCGTTAAAATTGATATTGATCGTAGTCGTGCCGCCCGTTATGGCTTGGCTCCCGGTGACGTTAATGCTACGGTTCAAGCTGCAATCGGCGGTCAGGCTGCGGGCAATTTATACGAGGATGGCAGCGACCGGAATTTTCCGATGACGGTACGCTTGGCTCCTAATTACCGCCAAAGTCTGGAATCGATTAAACGCATTACAGTTGGCGCACCCAATCCGAACGGCACCGGAGTTGTGCAGATTCCGCTCACCGATGTTGCCAATGTCAAACTAGTTTCCGGTGCTTCATTTATTTATCGGGAAAATCAGGAACGTTATATTCCGATCAAGTTTAGCGTGCGTGGTCGCGACTTGGGAGGTGCGGTAATAGAAGCGCAACAAAAAGTAGCCGAACAGGTAAAAATTCCCGGTGGCTATCGTATGGAATGGGTTGGTGAATTTGGTCAGCTGGAAGATGCGATAGCCCGCTTGAAGATCGTCGTGCCTTTGAGCATATTGCTCATTTTGATGCTGTTATATTCAAACTTCAATTCAATTGTCGATACCTTGCTTGCGGCGAGCGTTATGCCGATGGCGCTCATCGGCGGGATATTTGCATTGTATTTAAGTGGGACGCCATTTAGTGTTTCCGCTGCCATCGGTTTTATCGGATTGTTTGGGATCTCGGTGATGGAGGGAATTATTGTTCTGACCTATTTTAACCAGATGTTGGAAAGTGGTTTGACCCGACCGCAAGCGATTCTGAAATCTTGTCATACCCGTTTACGTCCGGTGATGATGACTTGTAGTGCGGCTTGCGTTGGCCTTTTACCTGCAGCCTTCGCGACGGGTATCGGCTCTCAGGTACAAAAACCTCTCGCACTTGTAGTGGTGGGCGGTATCTTGTTGGCACCGATTTTGATCTTGGTCATTCTGCCTTTGTTGATTGACTTTTTTTCGCGTCGACAAACTTTATCCAACCAAGATGCCGCAAGTGTTATGGAGGTAACAGAATGAACATGAATTTATATTTCCATTCTTTTTGCAGCAAGTGGGGGAGCGTTTCTAGCTGTCTAGTGATCGTACCGCTTGTCATTTTGACCGGCTGCGCCGCCGGCCCGGACTTCAAGCGCCCGGAAGCGCCCAAAGTAACAAGCTACACCGTACAGCCACTGGCTAAGGACACAGTTGCAACTCCCGAGTCCTTGCAAGGTGAAGCCCAACATTTTGTGGCATCCAAAGACATCCCCTTTGACTGGTGGAAACTGTTTCAGTCGCCGCAACTCAATGCCCTGATCGAACGCACCCTTAAAGCCAGCCCCACCATTGAAGCGGCTCAAGCCGCCTTGAAACAGTCACACGAAAACGTGGTCGCCCAGCAGGGGTTCTTCTATCCTACCGTGAGTGTTAACTATTCTCCGTCGCGAAATAAACTGGCGGGTAACATGGGGGGCAACTCGCCCGGCCTGCAACAGAATGGCGACAACATTCAGAGCACACCGTCTGCTCCCGCCTATTACACGTTCCACACTGCGCAACTCTCGCTCGGCTATGCACCGGATATCTTCGGGATTAATCGCAGAATGACTGAGTCGGCGCAAGCGCAGGAAGAGTGGCAGCAAATGCAACTGCAGGCTGCGTACATTACGCTGGTTTCCAATGTGGTGGCCGCCGCCTTTCAGGAAGCGGGCTTGCGTGCACAGATCACAGCCATCAACCGCATCATTGCGATCAACCGCGAAAATCTCGACATCATGCACCTGCAACTGGACAGGGGCTATGTGGCCGAGATTGACGTGGCGGCGCAGGATGCGTTGCTGGCTCAATCCGAACAGGCTTTACCGCCGCTGAACAAACAATTGGAACAGACGCGTGACTTAATCAGGGCGCTGGCCGGCAATCTGCCCAATCAGGAGATACCTGAAACGTTCGAGTTGGCCGATATGCACCTGCCCGAGGAATTACCACTGATGTTGCCTTCGACGCTGGTGGAACAACGCCCAGATGTGCGTGCCGCCGAAGCCCAGTTGCACAGTGCCAGCGCGCAATACGGGGTTGCCATTGCCAGCAGACTGCCGCAATTCATGGTGACAGCCGATGTCGGCGGCATGGCCTCTTCACCAGAATGGATGTTCCGTAGCGGAGGAACATTTTTTAATCTGACCGGCAATATTACCCAGATATTGTTTGATGGCGGCACTTTGAAAGCCAAATCGCGGGCCGCTGAGCAGGCGCTGGTACAAGTGGGTGCGCAATATCGCAGCACCGTGATCACCGCTCTGCAAAACGTTGCCGACACCTTGCACGCTATTCAGGCGGATGCCGAAGCACTTAAAGCGGCAGCACGATCCGAGCATGCCAGCAAAACCGTACTGGATTTATCCACCAAACAATATCAGTCGGGTTATATCAGTTACCAAAATCTGTTGGCGGCGCAGCAAAGCTATCAGTTGTCAGTGGTGACGCTAGTGCAGGCGCAAAGCGGACGCTTGGGCGATACCGCCGCGTTGTATCAGGCGCTGGGCGGTGGCTGGTGGAATCGTTCTGACGACAAAATCAACTGAAGGTTGTCATCTAGCGAATGACCGATATAGGGACGTTATATTAGAACCTCGAATGACGGTTCGGGTTACGTGGCGACGAAGAGCAAAAAGAGTAAGATACGTCCGGTGTAAAATACAGAGCGGACATGGCTGTTAGTAAAGGCAATCAGGCAAATGTCGGCCAATTTGCGTCATTCGTGACTGGCAGCTTTTTTCCATCGAGTTCGCAGGTTTTTACAACTTCATAGAGCCAAAACCGGAACTGCTCACCACCACGGCGAATGTTTAGACGGAGGAGGTTCTTGCAAAACCCTTGGTATGAGTGGAATTAACCACCGATTGGTGGGTGTAAAAAAAGGTAGAAATGGGCGGCCATTGCTGGCAAGATAAAGGTTCTCAAGACTTAATCGACGCCCGATATGAATACTACGCAACGAAACGGAATTATGCAACGGTGGAACATCATTCAGCACGAACTGATGCCTGAATTACGCAACGAGGTTGGTCCTCTGACTCCGAAACTGATACAGGTTGTGCATATTCTTGAATGGGTGCGTATTGAAGAATTCGTCAGTTCGACTTGGGGTTACTGTGGACGGCCTGAATTTGATCGTGGAATGTTGGCGAATGCGTTTGTAGCCAAGGCGGTGTTGGGGATATCGACAACTGCAGGGCTGATTGAACGCCTTGCAATAGATCGTGCGTTGAGGCGCATCTGTGGCTTTTCGGTGTGGAAGAACTTGCCCAGCGAAGCGACATTCTCGCGAGCGTTTGCAGAATTTGCCGAGGCCGGATTGGCAGAGCGCACGCATGCAGCCTTGGTAAAAGAGACGCTGGGTGAGCAGTTAATTGGACATATCAGTCGTGATGGCACGGCAATTGAGGCTCGCGAGAAGACCGCCAAGA
>Ga0224559_1001113_pt1 | contig 15327 bp, 17 predicted proteins | sample 714S33034metaG_FD_180676 | JGI IMG/M metagenome (GOLD analysis project Ga0224559, IMG submission 180676) | Peat soil microbial communities from Stordalen Mire, Sweden - 717 S3 30-34 | ecosystem: Environmental > Terrestrial > Soil > Wetlands > Peat | place: Sweden: Norrbotten County, Stordalen... | reverse complement strand
TGACCGAAGATGAGTGGGCGCGTCGCCACTTTTCAAGGGACTTCCCCCCTATGGCCTCAGTTCTCTCCACGCCCGCTCCAGAGCTAGCTCCTGAAAGCTCCACCGCAGTGTCGACCGAATCACTTCCCGAAAATCCTCTGGCTCCGGCCTCCGCCGCGCCGTATGCCGAGCCTGCGCGGCTTCAGGTTCGCATGGGCCGCGCCGCAACCGTTGGCGACGGCGTCAACTGGCTGACCCTGGGGGTGATCATCTTTTTCCACTTGGGCGCATTAGCTGCGCTGTTCTTCTTCACCTGGCAGCGCCTGGCAGTTACGGCAGTGCTTTACGTGCTGGCTATCAATGTGGGCATCGGCATGTGCTATCACCGGCTGCTGACCCATCGCGGCTACCAGGTTCCCAAGTGGGTTGAATACATCATGTCGATCTGCGCCACGCTCTCGCTCGAGGGCGGGCCCATCTTCTGGGTATCGGTGCATCGCGTCCATCACCAGAATAGTGACCACACGGGCGACCCGCACACGCCGCGCGAAGGCGGCTGGTGGGCCCATACCGGCTGGATGATCTGGGGCAACTCGCTGCATGCGCAAACTCAGGCCCTGGCGCGCTATGTTCCCGACCTGGTGCGCGACCGCTTCCACGTCTGGCTGAGCAAGTACCACTGGATTCCGCTCGTCGCGAGCGGCGTGCTGCTCTTCGGCCTCGGCTGGCTCTGGGGCGGCTGGGAAAATGCCGTCGGAATGCTCCTCTGGGGAGCTTTTCTCCGCGTGACCCTCGGACTTCACGCCACCTGGCTGGTCAACTCCGCCACCCACCTCTGGGGCTCTCGCCGCTTTGAAACTCGCGACGACTCGCGCAACAACTTCTGGGTGGCGCTGGTGAGCGGCGGCGAAGGCTGGCACAACAACCACCACGCGAATCCGGTTTCGGCTCGCCATGGCCTCGCCTGGTACGAGGTTGACCCCAACTACTGGGGCATCTGGCTGCTTTCAAAACTGGGTCTGGCGCGCAAGATTCAGGTGGTCAAGCTTAACCCCAAACCAACATTAGACTGAAGAGGAACGCTACCTATCCAGCTTGGCCCTGATCCAAAGCACACCAAAGGTTGGCAGGGCCACGACCAGCACCAGCAGGCCGGCGGGAAAGCCTACATAGCGGTAAGTGTCGGCGTAGTTTACCGCGTGGTGGCCTGAGAGATTCCATGCCAGCAGCGCGAAGATGGCGATGGTGGTGGAAGCAAAAAACGTGAAAAACGCGGCAGCGAAAGCCAGCAGAAGGCTGGTGAGGAAGCCGAATCCCTTCAGCGGAAATCCGAAGACCTTTCCGCCGGCGGGGCGGGCGCGTTGTGAGGATTGCGTCAGCTTGAGTGCCTCCGTGGTCTAGAATACAAGTTCATGGCGAGCAGCGCACAGGTCGAGCTTTGGCAGGCGGAGAAGGTGGCCGCGCAGGTGGCCGTGACCCTGGCCCCCAACGGAATTCATTACGCAATGTGGGGCGAAACGCGCATCTCGGAAGCGGACCTGGAACGCCTCGTGGGCGCCGTGCCGGCCACGCTCTCAACCGCACTCGAACACCGCGCTTATTACTTTGTTCCGCTGGCCATTGCTGATACCGACGAAACCATGGTCGCTCCCGGCTACAGCGTCGATTTGGGCGACCGCGCCATTTGCCATCGCAACGCCGTCTTTGGCTCGACCGAGGCGGTTTTTCTTTCCACGCGGCTGGTTGAGGACCGCTTCGGCCTGGCTTTCGAGTTTTTCATCAACGTGGCCCACAACTTTGTCGAGGCCGCCGGAGTTCCGGAGAGCTTCTCGACCTTGGTCTGGCAGCAAGCCGAGACCCAGGTACGCGGCGAAACCAGCCAGGACGCCTGGGAGACCCGCCGTCACGCGCAAGAGAGCCGCGCCGCCAAAACAAGTATTGACGAGCGGTCCCGCAGCGCCTATTTTGAGTCGGCTTTCTCTGATGCGCTCGCAATTTATATGCTGTCGCTAGCCGTGGACTTTGACTACCACGACCTGCGTGAGCGCGATTATCCGCTGCTCGCCGCCCCGGCTCTCGCCGAACGCCTGCGCCATGTAGCCGGCCTCTTTCCCGCCAACCAGAGCTATGAGTTCCAAGTGCTCTACCGGCGCAAGGGATAAAGAGACCGGCCGCTGCAGACGAATTCTAGATGGACTGGATTAGCCACTCGCGGAAGATTCTAAATCGGGGGCAGTGTTTGGCCACCTCTTCCGGGTCGATTACCAGAAGGAGTTTGCTGGCGTGTTTGATCTTGCCGTACTCGCCCTTTTGAGTATCTTTCGTGGCATTCTTGAGCTTTTCGTATAAGTCGGCTTTTGGGACATCCTCAAGATTGGGACGCTTGGGAAGTCTGTCCATCTTGAAGTTCTGTTTATAGAAAGTCTCCAATGCATCGGGGTCGGAAACGATCCACGCTTCCATGCACTGGACCATCAGATGAACTCGTTCAGGCGGCACATTAGCTAACTCCCAACCATCCCCTTGCCCACGCCCAGCGGTTCCATCCTTTTGCTTGAGGTGCGCAACGCGAATCTTTGCGTCTTCCGCCTCGATTTGTGGAACCGGCGCCATCGAGGTTTCCGAATCAACAAGCAGCGCACTGACAGTATTTGTATTCATTGCCATAGAATTAACAAACGCCTCATAAGCCTGCTGCCGCCCACCGCAGCAGATAAATTTCAAACTCCCTCGTTTCTCTCTCGCCTTCGATTTCTCGCTCGCAAACAAAGCATCGAAGCCTTGACGCAGTTCAGCTTTCTGCTCCGCGGTGTTTCCGCCGCCTTCGATATAAACGGCAATCTCGGTCACAGGTTGCCCCCGATCTCACCGATCCGCCAAATCTCGCCAAGCTTGTACTTCTCTAGCCAGAAGCGCAGCTTTTCCGATTCGATTCTCTTGAGAACCGTGCCGCCCCGGTATTCACATACCAGCACCGAATCGGCAACTTCAGTCAACGCGGAGACAAGTGCATCCGAGTGCGTGGTAACGATTAATTGTGTTCGCACGGAGGCTTCCTGCAACAAACTCGCCAAAAGTGCAATGGCGTCGGGGTGCAAACCAAGTTCAGGCTCCTCCATACAAATTAGCGGCGGCGGAGTCGGAGAAAGCAACTGAGCAAGAATCGCCATAAAGCGGATGGTCCCGTCAGAAAGCCGCGTAGCAGGAATCGGATCTTTGAGTTCGGTTTCATGAAGATAGAACTGTACGGTTCCACCGACAATTCGCGTGCTGAACCGATCAAATCGGGGCAAGAATCGCTTCAAATAGCCATTGAATTCCGACCATGCGCCGGAGTGTTCTAGTTGGTTAAGGATTAGTCCGAGGTTGCGCGAGTCATGCGAAAGACTGTCCGCTGGCAAATCAGCCCGCTGGGGCTTGCGAACTTCCGCGTCGCGCCCAAAACTCCACTCGCGAAAGCTCCGAATATCTTCAAACTGTCTCCCAAGTTCATTTAATTCAGGATAGGACGACGGATCCTTGAGTTGCATCAGGATAGATTCTTCTAGCTTGAGATTCTTTTTATCCAAAGCTTGGTTCATTCTATGAGCTTTCTTGTATAAAGCCCCAACCACGTTGGCATTAACTACTGGACTACCATCTTGGAAATGATAATAAAAGCGAGCACTTTCGCCAGCAGGTTTCAGGTAAGCCTGTTCATCAGTGGGTTGTGCGTCCGTATAATCCAAATCTTCAAGAACCTCATCCACTATTTCCACGCGCTGGCCTAATGCAACAAAGGAAACTCTGTAACGAAGAGTCGGAGCCTCAACAGCTTTCAGCGTCCCGTATAGAGATGAGCGGTGGGCAAAACCATAATTTTCAACGTGCGCCTCAATCGTGCCAATCCCGTTCGCATCATCGCCTTTCCAAAGCCACTCCCGCACGCCTCCGCCGTCACGAATAGCGCTTGCAAAGCCCGTCGTCGTTGCATGGAGAAGCTCAATCCCTTCGATCAGATTAGACTTTCCCGAGCCATTGGGTCCGATCAGGACGTTCAAGGGCTGAAGCGCAATCGGCGCCGAATCCGGAGGAAACGAGAGCAGCCCATCTAGGCGCAAAGATTTCAGAAATGGCACTTTAGCCTCCAATGTGTATTGCTGCCAAGATACAACAATACAGTGTACCGGGCCACAACCGGCACTGGATGCAAATCTGCGTTGACGGTTTCGGCGCGCATCGTGGGCGCCATAGCGTGGAACCCGAAGCTCCGCGCTCATCCAAAGTCTGAGTCTTTACCCTCTTCGGTAGTGTGGTACTCGTCCTGGCTTTGCACCTGGCTGTGGCGCGAGTCCATCCACTGACCGATCAGCAGAGCTTCCTCGGGGGTTGATGCGTCCTGAATCTCCGATGCGCCTTTGAGCAGTTTTTTACGGACATCGGCGGCTCGCTGCGCGGCAGCGGTCTTTTCGTTCTGCGCGGCACTGTAAAAGCTGGCCGCGTTGATGCTCATGGAGTTCCCGTGGATATGCATCGTTCCCTCCCTTGAAGCGGAAGGGCAATTGGAGAGCCAGGAATCTGCCAGAAAGATGAGAAATGACTCATTCAAAAGCCGCCCGATGGCAACCCGAGAAGGTTGACTTTGCTAAGTGGACTAAGCATACTTAGTCCATGGCTTACACCGTCCATCAGGCGAAAACCCACCTCTCGCGGCTGCTGAAAGAAGCTGAAGCGGGCCAGGAGGTCATCGTCTTGCGCGGTAAAAAACCTGTAGCCAAGGTCGTGCCGATTGCAATGGCACCTGCTCCTAAGCGGAAACTTGCCGGACTCTATCGTGGGCGCATCACGTTCGACGACAAGGCGCTTGATCCGTTGACCGACAAGGAACTGGCGGAGTTGGGCTTTGATAGCCTGTTGGAAGGGAATCTGGCTTCCTCGCCCGCCGAATGAGATACCTGCTCGACACACACACTCTGCTTTGGTGGGTTTCAACACCCGAGGCTCTGCCGCAGTCCCTTTGCGATTTGCTCGACGACACTAGCAATGAACTGTTGCTTTCTGTTGCGGTTCCGTGGGAACTGGCAATCAAGACGAATGCCGGGAAGCTGGACGCACGCCAAATCCTTCGTGATTTAGAGTCCGGGCAAATGAAACTGGACCTCAAAGTTCTCCCGGCCGAGATCTCTCATGTGATTCGAGCCGGGCTCCTGCCTCTGCTTCACCGCGACCCCTTCGACCGGTTGCTGGCCGCGCAGGCGCTGGATTTAGGGGTTCCGATTGTAAGCCGGGACAAGATTTTTGATCGCTATGGAGTCGCGCGAATCTGGGATTGATGCAGGCTCTTACTGCAAGCTGATAGAGAAACTAGAAACACTGCCCAGCCCGCCAAGTCTGGGCCAAGCAGCGATTGGAGACAAGTTTTGTCGAAGTATCATAAGTCGATTGTGCCGATTAAAACGCGCGCGGTTGCGCTGCCGCTGGTGGCCATTGTGGGCCGCCCCAACGTGGGCAAATCCACGCTCTTCAACCGGCTCACCAAGAGCCGCCGCTCGATTGTGGGCGACGAGCCGGGCATCACGCGCGACCGCATCTATGGCGAATACGAGTGGGCTGGGCGCGAGTTCCGGCTGGTGGACACGGGCGGCATGGTGCCCGACGACACGGAGCTGATTCCCACGGAGATTTATGCCCAGGCGCAGGTGGCTCTGGAAGAGGCCGATGCGCTGGTACTGGTGGTGGATGCGCGCACCGAGTTGGCCAGCCCGGATTACGATCTGGTGCGGATGCTGATTCGCGGCGGCAAGCCGCTGTTTCTGGCTGTGAACAAGGTCGAGGGCGAGGCCATGGCGATGGCGGCGGAGAACTTTCGCCAGTTGGGCATTCGCAATATGTTTCCTATCAGTTCCGAGCATGGGTTGGGCATCGGCGACCTGCTGGAAGCGATCGCCGAGGCGATTCCCGCGCCGCCGGAGGCTGTGCTGACCGAGGCAGAGACGCTGGCCGCTGAAGCGACGAATGACGCCCAAGCCGAAGAGGAAGAAATCTCGGAGGGTGGCCCGGTCGCGCCAGAGTCCGCAGACGAGTTGCTTCGTCCGCTCCACCGCACGCACGGAGAGTTTGAACAGCACGAAACATCAGTGGCCATCATCGGCCGGCCGAACGTAGGCAAGTCCACGCTGCTGAATGCGCTGACGGGAACCTCGCGCGCCATTGTTTCGCCTATCGCCGGCACAACTCGCGATGCGGTGGACGAGGTAGTCGAGTTCGAAGGAAGCCAACTGCGGTTTGTGGATACGGCCGGAATCCGGCGCAAGGGCAAGACGCATCTGATGGCCGAAAAGATGAGCGTGGTAATGGCGCGGCGTCATTTGGAAGCAGCCGATGTGGCGCTGCTGGTGCTGGACGCGACCGACGGAGTGACGGGGGCAGACGCCACCATCGGCGGCTATGCGCACGAGAGCGGGCGCAGCGTGATCATCGTGGTGAATAAGTGGGACGCGGTGACCACGGGCCGCACAGACGGCAAACCGCCGGCTGATCGCGAGATCTTCGAGACTCAGTTACGCACGGTGCTTAAGTACCTGAGCTACGCGCCGGTGATTTTTCTTTCCGCGCTCGAAGGCACCGGCCCTGACGCCAAGAAGATGCTGCGTGTGCTTCACGAAGTGGTGGCGGTGGCCGCCGAACGGCGCAAGCGCGTCTCCACCGGGCAGATGAACCGCTTCCTCGACAAGATCGACTTTCAGCGCGCGCCGGTACCGATGGCCAAGCGTCTTCGCATCTTCTATATGACGCAGGCCGCCGTGGCTCCGCCAACCTTTGTGCTCTTCACCGACCGCGACATCAAGCTGCACTTCAGCTTCGAGCGGTTTCTGGAGAATCAAATCCGTGAGGCCTTCGGCTTCAAAGGCACTCCGATCTGGTTCAAGGTGAGGGCGCGCAACGAGAAGAAGGACGAGTAGGGCACTTCGGGCTGTTCTCGTGAGATGAAATTCTTGTGCCGGCTTTCCGGCGGTTTTCTCTCTTGTGGGTCCGGCGTCTGCTTATATACTTGACGTGCCTCATCCAATGAGCCTCGAAAGGCCCGTGGTATCCAGCCTTGCGCTGACCTTGCCAAAGCTTTGAAGACGTTGTTGTCGCAGAAAGGTCGGCGAATACAGTCTCTTGGAGAAGATCGGCTGGAGGGTAGAAAATGAAGTCTCTCATGCATTCTTGGCCGGGCGCCACCGCGTTGACCATTCTGCTGATGGCTTCGCTGACACGGCCTTGTCTTGCGGCCCGCTGGCAGGCACTCGGCAATGCGGACAATTCGCTCGACAAAGTTTACGTCGATGCCGATTCGATCGAGCAGATGGACGGTTTTCGTATCGTTCGCATCATGACTGTTTATCCCGCGCCAAGACAGAACAAGAACAAGATCACCTTGGATAGCCATATCCAGCAGGACGCCTTCGATTGTGAAAAGAGGATGTTTTACGGTATTCAGACCTTCGGGTACTTAAATGGCAATCAAGTCGGGACCGGCCCGGCCTCAACCGATTGGAAAACGAAGATGATTGCTGTGGGTAACGATTCCTTCTCGCAGCGCGTCCTTTCCACTGCATGCAGCCTTCCAATCACAACTGGGAAAAAAGCTTCCATAGCGGCGCCTCCTGCCCAAGCCCAGCCGCAGCCAAAGTTTTCGACCGGATCCGGGATTATTGTTAACGATGAGGGATACATTCTGACCAATGCTCACGTCGTCAAGAGCTGCAAGAGTATCTCAGTTAAACCGCTGAATGCCGACGCACTATCCGCGAAGCTTGAGGCTATTGACCCGAAGAATGATCTCGCTCTTATCAAAACAACTGCCGGGTATGGACAACCCGCCCAGTTTCGTCCGGAATCGAAACCGGCCAAGCTCGGTGAAACCATCGGTGTAGTTGGCTACCCTTTGACGGGCTTTTTATCGGCAGAACCTAAGGCGACATTCGGCCAGATCAACTCCGTCGCTGGGGCCGGCAACGACTACACGTTGCTGCAAATCTCTGCTCCCGTCCAAACTGGAAATAGTGGCAGTCCGGTATTTGACGCATCCGGTAACGTAATAGCCATTGTGGTGTCGCAAGCAGCGTCACTGGCACAGCTTCTTAAGACCGGTACCGTCCCCCAAAACGTCAATTTTGCGATTCGGGGAGAACTGGCCCAGATCTTCATGCAGGCACACGGGGTAAGGTTCAAAGTCGGAGACCATAAGAGAATACTTCGCACGGACGAGATAGCGGACGCAGGACAGAAATCAACGGCATTGTTAATTTGCTCTTTCGAGTGAGTTGAATTTCGGTCCGGCAGGTTTGTTCCCCGGGAAACGCCGATGTCGTCGCGAAGGGGTCTCGCTTTCCGCATAATCGCCATCCAATCGATTAAGCCATGCAGTGTATCCGCTTACTGTCGCGGCGGGTTGGATTGGCTCGATGAGGGGGCGTCGAGCTTGGTCACATGAATGCTGGCCTGGGTTTCCGGCACAGTTCCGTCGTTGACCTGAACCTCTGTTGGCTTGCCCTGGACGAGGATGCGTTCGGTCACCTTTTCGTGAGCCGGGACGCGCACGCGATGAGTAACGAAGGTGGAAGCGGAGCGAACAGTAACCGGGACTTCAACCTGCGCGTAGCCACTGTTGCCGACTTTGACTGCCACCAACCAGTTTCCAGACGAAGCCGGTGTGGGGAAGATGCTCTCGATGCTCAGATCGGGCAGACCTTTGTCGGCATCAACCCAGTCAGCGAAAAACCACGCAAGATCGGGATGGGCTTCGGATTCTTCGAGGAGCTTTTCAAAATTGCTGCGTGCGGCAGACTTGTTGGAATCCTTGCTGGCTGTTGAATTAAGAGTTTGCAGCGCGGCCGAAAGTGCGGGGTCGCCGGCCAAGTCGCGAAGCATCCAGAAGACATAGGCGGCCTTGGTGCGGTAGTAGACGGGCGAAGTGGCTTCGGCGAGCGGCTGTCCGGCGCTTTCACCGGGACTCGCAGGCTCGGCCAGCGCCAGAGCGGCGCGGTCCGCTTCCAGCATACGCAGGGCAGTATCGCGCCCTTGCCGCCTTTCCACCCACAGCGTGCCCATGAAGTGAGCCACACCCTCACTGAGCCAGGCGGGAAGCAGCTGCGCAGAATTTGGCGACTGAATCCAGGCATGCGTGAGGGCGTGGATCAGAACACCGTTCAATGCGCCCGGAATCGCCTTCGGGCCTGGCTCGCGTAGCGGTGCTGCCAGTAGCGCGCCAGTCTCGAAAGGCGCGTCTTCCGGGTCAGGCAGATCAAGCAGAGTGAGCGGGGCGCCGGGCTTCTCTCCGAGCCAGCTTTGCAAAAACGGAGTTACAGCCTCGGCCGCCGTGGTCCAGAATTGCACGGCAACATTGTCCTCGGGGAGAGCCCATGCGGTGAGGTTTGCGCCGGGATGGGGCGCGCGAATGGCGACAAAAAGGCTTGGGGCTTCAAAGCCGAGGGTTGTGCTGCCGGAGTCGGCGGTGGCTACGCTGGCAACCTCTTGAGTCTGGTCGAGAGCTGAAGCCGATTCAGTGACAGTGAGCGGGACCGAATGACCGTTGATCAGTGCGACTGTGGGGGCGTGGCCATGGGGGAACTCGACGGTGAGGCGCAGACGGAAATGCGCGCCTGTGAGCCGGAGCTTGTGCGCGCCGATCTCGTCGAAGAGACGCGCGCCATCGCCCAGCATGACGGGAACGCTGGAAGCCGGGTACCAGACCACGTTGCCAAAGCCGCGCAGGCCAGTGAAGGGAAGACTGATCTGATCCCAGTCCGAGTGCAGCGCCACGCTCTCCGGCGCGCCGATGGACAGCATCCGTTGAGCGGAGAGCGCGACTACGCCGGAGTACGTCGCGTCGAGCTGGAGGCTCTGGCCGGGTGCGAGCGGCTGAGTGAGCGGAACAACTGCCTCGTGCAACTGGCCGGTGTGGTCAGCGTCGGAGTTGATGGTGGCCGCCTGGAAAGCAACGTCTTTTGCGCCGACGCGAATGTTCTCCCAATTGAGCATGGAGGAGATTTGCAGCGGAATGCGGGCGAGCGGAGTTTTGCCGTCGTTGCGAACCGTGAGCAAAGCTCGGACCGCCATTTGCTGGTCTGCCGGAGTGAGGTGGACATCGAGATCGAAGGCTGTGAAGGTGATGGCCTGACGCTCGGCGTCCTGCGGCGGGGCCAACTCGCCTGGAGGGGAGGGAGACGCCGCGGCGGGGCCGGTTTGCGAGGTGGTTTCGCCGTTTTCGTCGATGGAGCGGAAGTAGATGACCTGGCCTTTGGAAGGATGAGTTTCCGATGCCGGCGGCGTGGAAGGGGTGGTTTGCGCTGCGCAAAGGAGGGTCGTCAAACAAATAACGGTGATCGCCACAGTGCGGGGAAAAGAGAGCTTCATGAGCCCAGGCCTTTCTGTTTCTTTGGTTTAGACGCGGCTCCTGCGCTGGTAGGGCCAGCGTCGCGGCGGGCGGCCAGGCGGCGTTGGCGGAAGGCTTCATAGAGGACCACCGCTCCGGCAGCGGAGACATTGAGGGAGCTGACGCCGCCGGCCATGGGAATGCGCAGCAGATGGTCGCAGGTGCGGCGAACCAGCTCGTGCAGCCCCGCGCCCTCGCGGCCCATCACCAGAACGCAGTTGCCGGTCAGGTCAAATTGGTCGTAATCGGTTTCGCCCCGCTCGTCGAGGCCGATAATCCATAGATTCTGGCGTTTGAGCTCTTCGAGGGCGCGGACCAGATTGACGACGCGTGCAATGCGCAAATGTTCTGCGGCGCCGGCGCTGGCCTTGACGGCTACCGGACTCAGGGGAGCCGAGCGCCGCTCGGTGAGCAGCACTCCGTCTACTCCGGCTCCGTCAGCCACGCGCAAGAGAGCGCCGAGATTCTGAGGGTCTTCAACGCCATCAAGAGCCAGCAGCAGGCGAGCCGCGCCGGGAGTCGCAGGCGCGAAAAGATCCTCGATTGTCAGAAACTCCTGCCCGTGAACCAGGGCCACAACGCCCTGATGAGCGGGAGTCTGGGCGAGTAGCGTCAACTGATCGCGCGTCTCCTGGCGAACGCGCACGCCGCTTTCGCGACAGAGGGCAACGAGCCGCTCCAGCCGCGCGTCTTCTCGCTCACGCGCCACCATAACGTGGTCAAAGCGCCGCCGTCCGGCCTTGAGCGCCTCTTCGACCGGATGCACCCCGTAGAGAACTTCCATAAAGGCTAGTGTAGAAGATCGACGAAGCGCTCTGCGCTCTGACCTTTCCTAAAACCCGTCGCATGCAAGGCTGAGGCCAATTGCATCTGCGATCTCCGGGGCATGGAACCGCTATACTGTTCCCCATGCACGATGACTCAATCGCGGATTGGCAGAGGCTCACGCAACTCTACGGCGAGATGGGCGATGTGGAACTGGAGGAGCTGAATGCCAGCATCGGCGACCTGACCGAAGTGGCGCAACAGGTCCTCCGCGACGAAATGAAGAAGCGCGGGCTGAATGAGCCGAGTGTTACCCGTGGAGCAATCGAGTCTCCAGTCCGCTTTGCGCCTATCGAATCGGACTCTTACGTCGACTCGCTGACTGACGAAGGCGACGCAGAAGACGGCGAGCGGCCGCATGAGTACACCTGGAAGACGCTGCTTTGCGATTGTGTGGATCGAGAAGAAGCGTGGCAGATCAGGGAACTGCTGCGTCAAGCGGGAATCGAGAGCTGGATCGAAGGCCCGGGATCACGAGTCTGGGATGGCATGAGCAATCCCCGGATACTGGTGGCAGCCGATCAGTTTGAGCAAGCGCGGGAGACTGCGTCGCAGCCGATTCCGCAGGCAATCGTCGAACAATCGAAGATGCAAGTCCCGGATTTCGAGCCTCCCGTATGCCCTGGTTGCGGCGCGGATGACCCGATTCTCGAAGGCGCCGATCCTGTGAATTCGTGGCGCTGTGAGAGATGCGGGCAGCAGTGGACAGATCCCGCGGAAGACGCGAACGATTCTCCGGCGCCGCAACAATAGGCTTTCCGCGCTTAGGAGGAGAGCTTCGCGCTGGCAAGACGATTCATGCTTATGCCTTGTTCGGCGGCCTGCAAGGCCAAGGAGCGATGCACTTCAGGCGGGATGCGCACGCGGAATGCGCCGCTATAGCGCTTCACGGCCAGCGGAACGGGAGCCAGTTCACCAGCATTTTCCATGTCTTTGACGGCGGCTCGTACTACCTTGCGGATGCCGGCGAGCGCAGCCTCGGGAGTGGATGCAAGCCAGGAGAGGGAGGGAAACTCGGCACAGAGACCGACATGTTCTCCATCCTCCACAGACCAGGTCACACGATAGGTGTATTGGTCGTGTCTGGAGTTTCTTCTAACTCTTAATGTGGTCTTCATCCTCAATTCCTCCCGGTTGTTTGAGCTTGTCGATCGCCAAAAGAACCTGCCGGACCTGGTAAGCCTTGGCTTTGCCCTTGTCGTTCTGGATATTCACGCGCGGGTCTCCGGACCAGGGAGTCTTGAACACCGCATGGCTCGTCCCGCGCTGCCGCGGTTCGCCGAAGTGCTCCACGCACACCTTGAACAAGTCCGTGAAGCGGACATTTTTGGGCGTTCGCCGCATTGCTTCGAGAGTCTTCTTCGAAGTTGCCATCGCCGTAATGGTATCACTATTGGCACCACTTGTGGCGGATTTTGTTATCCGAATCCGGTATCCTCTTTTTAGTCATTTTCGGTCAGTTGTCGCATTTCATCTCAAATGCGCCTCGGCCAGTTTCGACAGAATGGAGGAACTTGTCCATTATCAAATCCTTCACTGCCGTGCTCGAACCCCTGCGATCGGAACTTCGCTGGGTGATTGCGCGCATTCCCTTCGATGTGGCCAAGGCGTGGCCTGCCCGGCGGCGCTTGCGGGTGCGTGGCGAGATTGAGGGCTTCGCCTTTCGCACTTCGCTCTTTCCTTTCTCCAGCGGCGAAGGTCACTTTCTTCTGGTCAACAAGAAGATGCAGGCTGGGGCGAAGGCTGCGGTGGGCTCCAAGGTGCGAATTCGGCTGGAGCCGGACCTGGAAGAGCGCGCAGTGGTGATTCCGCCAGAACTGACGCGAGAGCTGAAGGGCGACCGCCGGCTGCCCAAGTGGTTCGACGGGCTGAGCGACTCGATGCGCAGGGAGATTGGCAAGTGGGTCAACGAAGCAAAGAGCGCCGAGGCTCGGCAAAAACGCGCCGAGCGAATGGCCGAGTGGCTGCTGTTGACCCTCGAAGGCGAAATTGAACCTCCGCCGGTGCTGGTGGCGGCGTTTTTGCGTCAGCCGCTGGCTCGGGCGGGATGGGAGGCGATGACGCCAACGCAGCGGCGCGGACATCTGTTGGGAATCTTCCACTATCAGACTGTTGAATCCAGGGAGAAGCGTGCGGCGAAGGCGGTCGAGGAGGCCTTGCGCGTAGCAAAAACAAGTTCTCGCGCCGCTAAATGAACCACTTGCACCATATCTTCTGCTACCAAATTGCCTTCGGAAAGCTGATTTTGGAACGGAATTCATCGTTCATCGAAACTCGGCGGAAAATCTGGCGTCTAATTGAATGAGATGAGCATAGCTGCGTCTATTCGCCCTTTTTTCGGCCAGAGTTCCTCCACGATTGCAAATGAGCAAGTGAGGCAGGAGAGCCTTGCTGTATCGGCGGGGCTAAAGCGCCAGGACGCCGGGCTGCTGGATGAGCTGATCGTCCGCTACCAGCACAGGCTGATGCGCTATCTGCTTTATTTGACGGGCAATCGCGAGTTGGCTGAGGACATCTTTCAAGAGGTCTGGATGCGGGTTCTGGTGCGGGGAGCGCAATTCAACGGCAAGGCGCGGTTCGACACCTGGCTGTTTGCCATTGCGCGCAACTTGGTTATCGATCAGAAGCGCAAGAAGACGATGATCAGCCTGGACGAGTTGTTTGAGGGCGGCAGCGAAGACGACCGGCCGATGAGCTTCGAGATAACCGACGGCGAACCGACGCCGTTTGACCGCTTTGCCAACCTCGAGGATCGAGAGCGGATTGCGGCTGGGCTGCTCAAAATGGACATGATTTATCGCGAGGTGCTGGTGCTCCGCTTCCACGAGGAGTTGTCGCTCGAGGAAATTGCCAAGGTGACACACGCGCCGCTTTCTACTGTGAAATCAAGACTTTATCGCGGACTGGCCGCAATTAAGCCCAAGCTGACGCCACGGTTATTGGCACTTTCGGAGCCGAGGACGGCATGAAACAAGGCGAAGGCACCGATGGCGATCGCGAGCTGGTTTCGGCTCTTGCCGGGACCGATGCTGATCGCGACCGCGCCGTGGCCTATCGTACTCGCCGTGTGGTTTGCGCCTCGCAGGGCGTGATGCAGGAACAGAAGGCCGGGCGCAAGCGCATACGCGCAGTGGCGCTGGCGGCGACGTTGGTGGTGGTTCTTGTGCTGGGCCCGCTGGTCTGGTGGGCTGGAGATATCCTGCTCGAAGAGGAGCACCTGACCGGGCTGACCGGCCAACTCAGCATGTTGATCTTCTTCCTTTGCGCGGCAGTCCTGGGCGCGGCAGTGTTAGCCGGCTGGGCGCGGCGCAAGCCCTGAATTGAAAAATTCCATTAGAATGCGCGCAACTTACCGAATCGTCTTTCCGTCCACTCATACAGGAGCGAAGCAGCATTTGATATCCTGAAAGGCTCTTGGGAGACGGGTTCGTCCATGCGCAATCCAGAATCTATCACCGCCAACGAAGATACACGCCTGATTCCGGTGTGGTCGATTGTTGTGGCTGTAGCAGTCTTTGTGCTGGTGGAGTACTACTTCTGGATGGTCCTGCCGGGGCAACAGCGTCACCCTTCACCCCTCGGTTTTCACATCTACTTCAGCCTTTCATGGGGCGTGCTGGCCGCGCTCTACTTCCTGATGGTGGGTTACGTCAGTAAGGACGCCCCGCGGCGTGCCATGAGCGCGCGCTTCTGGATCGCCCTCTGCTTCGTGATGCCCGGCGGCATTGGCGCGGTGCTTTACTTCCTGCTGCGCCAGCCGGAGGTTTCGAGGTGCCCGGCGTGCTCCACGCATGTGCAAAGCGATTTTCACTTCTGCCCGCAGTGCAACTATCAGCTTGCCGCCAGTTGCGGACATTGCTTCCGCACAGTGCGCACGACCGACCAGTTTTGCACGCGGTGCGGCCATGAGCTGGCAGCGGACCACATGCCGGCTCGGCTGCGCGTGATGGGCGAGTAATCCGCGCTACTTTCGAAACAGCGCATCTTCTGACCCAGACCGACACCCCCTGCTGGATATACCCGTCAGCGGTGTAAACTTCTTCTTCGCGCTCAAGCTGCGGTTTTAGCTGCGCGAACAGGAAAAACACCATGCGCAAATCCTCGTTTGTTCTCGCACTCGC
>Ga0224559_1001112_pt1 | contig 15340 bp, 17 predicted proteins | sample 714S33034metaG_FD_180676 | JGI IMG/M metagenome (GOLD analysis project Ga0224559, IMG submission 180676) | Peat soil microbial communities from Stordalen Mire, Sweden - 717 S3 30-34 | ecosystem: Environmental > Terrestrial > Soil > Wetlands > Peat | place: Sweden: Norrbotten County, Stordalen... | reverse complement strand
TATGTTCAGCTCCACTTAATGGATTTTTAACTTGTTTGCCTATTAAATTCTTGGCATTTATTCCAGATTCTATAGAAATGTCTTTTTTCTGGTTGAATATATTGTCACAGGCTTTCTTGGCCATGACCCATATCTCATTATCCACCTTAATTCTAATATATTCTGAGTCGGGATTTAACCAAAGATTTGTGGCTGCAAATAATGTTTCAGGACGGAATGTAGCTGCAACTAAATATTCTCCTTCTAATTCAAACTTAACAAGTGTGAGTTCATTTATTCCTACTCCCTCACCCTCAAGAAGATCATGATCCCCCACTGGATTTTCACATTCAGGACAGTATTTAACAGGGTGCTCTCCTATCCGAACTAGGCCCTTTGATTTTAATTTCCTGAACTGCCATTCAATGAATTTTTGATAATGGGGATCCAAAGTCTTAAACTCCCGTCTCCAGTCTATTGTATAACCCATACGCGTCATTACATCATGATATTCTGTGCTGAAATATTCAACAATGTAATTAGGATCTGTGAATTTTTCAATCTCTTCTTCCGGCACCTTATGAATATTTTTGTAAATATCCATTGTCCATGGATCATGCCTTCTGATACGCTTAGCTATCCCAACAACTGGTGCCCCTGTTACATGCCATGCCATTGGGAAAAGAACATTATATCCTTGCATTCTTTTAAAACGAGCATATACATCTGGAACTGTGTAGGTTCTTCCATGTCCAATATGCATTGCACCACTAGGATATGGGTATGCAACTGTCACGAATATCTTCTTTTTATTGTTTGGATCAGACTGAAATATGTTGGATTCCTGCCATCTCCTCTGCCATTTCTCTTCAACTTTAATGTCTGTCAAAATGATCACCCCAGAATAAAACTTAAATAATTCTAATTACGTTTAATATTTTCCTGATAAATCGTTTATTTTGATAAAGAATTAATTTAATATAATTTTTTTATATATTGTGTTAAAACAATCCAAAATCATTTTATTGATTGTTTGTTTGTATATTAACTCTTAGTTGGTAATTACACTTTCATCAGAGTAGTTCTGTTTCCATCCATTTTAAATAATTATTTGATCCTTTATTTACAGTTATTTCAAGTATACACGGAGTTTCGTAACTGTGAACGTTTTCAACCATCTTGATAACTTCGTCAACAAGTACAGATTTAGTTTTAACAACCATCATAGACTCTGAATCTTCCTCAATTTTGCCTTTCCACAAATACATCGATTCTATAGAAGGGATTATATTAACACAACATGCTAATTTATCTTCTAGGAGCCTTTTAGTTATTGCTTTAGATTCTAAAATTCCTGAAGTTGTTATATACACTATAGAATACATTATAATACACCATGATTTAGGGGAAATAAACTAACTATTCAATTAATCCCGGAGACTGTGCAGGTTCAGATTTGTGTTGAGAGTTATTTACCTTCATTTTTATCCTTAGAACCTCTGTAATTGGTATCTCAAGTTTTTGTGCTATTTCTTTATCATCCAAATTTTTATCGACCATTAAATATAAGATCTTATCTAAAAGCTCATATTTTATGCCTAATTCCTCTTCATCCGTTTGACCTGCCCATAAACCCGCTGTTGGAGGTTTGTTGATTATTTCCAAAGGCACACCTATTTGTGATGCTAACATCCTAACCTCGGTCTTGTAAAGATCACCAATTGGCAATATATCAACACCACCATCACCATATTTAGTGAAATAACCTACAAGAAGTTCTGTTCTATTTCCAGTACCCACTACAAGTCGGTTAAGATCATTTGCATGGTAATACAATATCATCATTCTTATCCGGGCTTTAAGATTTGCATTTGCAATATTTCTATGATTTGAATTTCTTTTATCCCTTGAATGAATGCAAAGATCAGTGAATGGGGAGATTAGATCATCAACATGAATTATCTCATATTCAATTCCAAGAGTCTCTGCAACAATTATTGCATCTTCAACATCCTCAGGATGTGTAGTAACAGTCGGCATTATCATTCCCAATATTTGATCACTTTTAATAGTTTTAGAACATAGATATGCGGTTGTTGACGAGTCCAATCCGCCACTAAGGCCAATAACAACTCCTGATGTTTGGGATTCCTTCACCTTTTTATCAATAAAACTGGATATTAATTCAATAGTTTTTTCTTGATCTCTTCTTGGAATATTAATTGTTTCTTCTTGCATTTTTTACCACGGATAATGATTTACTAATTACTATTTTTTCAACATCTATTATTATTGTTTTTTAGTTAATAAAAATTAAATGAGAATTTTTTACCTTTAAATTTGAGATAAATTTAGTTGAATATTAGAAATCATATTATAATATAGTATAGTATAAATAAGAAGTATAAATTAATATTTTACCCCAATAGTTTATTTGAAGTGAAACTTAAATACAAAGAAGCAATAAAAAATTGAGTTTTTTATTCAAATTTAGTTAATATTAAACATTAAATTTGATCTTAGGTTTGTTCAATATAATGCAAATAGAATAACTTTAAAAATAAATATAACATATCATACAACAAAGTTAAGCTTATTTTAGCTGATCATATTATGAAAATGGAGGCAGATTATGGCATTTAAAGACCTTTTTAGATTTAATAAAGGAAAAACTACATTTGTATTTATTGGAGGTAAAGGAGGAGTAGGTAAAACAACCATATCCGCTGCTACAGCTTTATGGTTTTCAAGGCAGGGCAAAAAAACCTTGATCATATCTACAGATCCAGCACACTCCCTATCAGATTCCTACGAGAGAAATATTGGTCACAATCCAACACCAATAGCTGAAAATCTTGAAGCACTTGAAATAGACCCTGAAATTGCTATGCAAGACTACCAATCAAAAATGAAAGAACAGCAAGCTATAAACCCTGGTATGGATATGGGTATGATGCAGGATCAGATGGATATGGCTTCGATGTCACCAGGTATTGATGAAGCAGCAGCATTCGATAAATTTCTTCAGTACATGACCACAGATGAGTACGACATAGTAATATTTGACACAGCACCAACAGGACATACTCTCAGGCTACTTTCATTCCCTGAAATGATGGATTCCTGGGTTGGTAAAATGATTACTGTAAGGCGCCAAATTGGAAGTATGGCCAAGGCATTCAAGAATATCATGCCTTTCATGGGTGACGAAGAAGAAGAAGACAAAGCTTTAGAGGACATGGAAGAAACTAAAAAGAGAATTAAAGTTGCAAGAGGCATTATGGCAGATCCTATGAGAACCTCCTTCAAGACAGTTGTAATACCTGAAGAAATGTCCATCTACGAATCTGAACGTGCTATGGAAGCACTTCATAAGTTCAACATGACCACGGATGGGGTTATTGTAAACCAGATCCAACCTGAAGAAGTTGACTGTGAGTTCTGTGCAGCAAGAAGAAAGATTCAACAACAGAGACTTAAAACCATCCAACAAAAATTTGGTGGACAAGTTATAGCAGAGATACCTCTACAAAAATATGAAGTAAAAGGAATGGATCGTTTAACCGAAATTGGAGATATCCTATACGGAAATCACATAGAAGAAATTAAAGCACTTCCAATGACATAAACAAGGGTTTTTTAATCCATTATATTTTATTTTTTTGATTACTTAAATAGAAATTCATTGACCCCAAAATATATCCTTAAAACTATTTCTAAGGGTTATTTGCAATACAATATCTGCAAAGGGACTTTTCATCTTTAATAAAAATATTTTTTCCAGTACAAAAATAGCAATCTTCACTTTGATAAACTTTTGATCCATTTGAAAAAATAATCCCCGGAGGATGTAAAGGTTTTTTTGCAATATATGTCAAATATAATGATATTATCTTTATAAAATCCCTAAATTCTTCATCATCTGAGGCATATAAACTAAAATAATAATCTATACTCAGTTTAAAATCTTTTAATTCTCTCTCATCAATTTCCTCATCATATCCTTTAAATTCTAAACTCATGATCTCATTAAAATTTTTTAGGTTATATGCAGAAATAATATCCATCAAAGAATTATCATCTCTATCCAATAATAATCCATTAGATGAAACTTTTGATTGATATTTTTTTATATCTTTTTTAAGTTTGATTAATAGGTTTGAGCTTTTAATTTTTAACACCAGAATATTTGATTAATAGATAACCAGCACACACATATAATTAAATTTTTTATTAACTACATCTTTGAGTGTAGTTTTTAAAATTCTTTCATCTGGATAGCTTAATTTCTCACAAACAGCTATATTTCGATCTGGATCTATACCGTTTTCTAGTAAAAAGTTTGCTAACTCTTCTACTGTCCTATTTGGAAGAATTATAGTTGGTTTACCATTTGATAATAATGATATAATTTCATTTGAGAGTCCCTTACCATGCATTGTAATGATATTGGCATCATCCCAGGGGATTTGAAGTTTTGCAGCACAGATCTGAATAGAACTTATGCCAGGAACAACTTCAATATCCAAATCATCAACCAATTTCAGTATTGGTTTTAAAACACCAGAAAATCCAGGATCTCCAGTTGAGAGAAGAGCAACCGAACTACCTTGACATGCTTTGTAAACAGCAAGTTTGAATATTTCATCCATATTCCCTGCTCCAAATTCTATTTTATCATTATTTACATCATCAAACAGTTCAAGTGCCCTTCTACTGCCAATTAGAATATCTGATGATTCAACAGCCGTTCTAGCTTTAAATGTTAAATATTCTACTGATCCCGGTCCGATTCCAACAAGATAAAGCTTTGACATTTTTATGTATACTCCTTTTAATGAAAACCTTTGAATTCTATCAATTTATTAAAATTTATATTTTTAATAACTATTTTTCTTTTATTATTTAACTCCTTGAAGAAGTTGATCTACACAATAAATTTTTATAAATATTTTAATAATTTAAATTAAACATCGAAATTATTATTTAACATGGTCTTTTAAATTAAACTAGAGGTTCATTATTATTTTAACAAATTCAGGAAGGATAAAAATGCTTCAAATCGCAGTAACCGGAAAACCAAACGTTGGAAAATCATCTTTTTTTAATTCTGCAACACTTTCAGATGTAGAAGTCGCTAGTTACCCATTCACAACTATAAACGCAAATAAAGCAGTTGCACATGTAGTAACAGAATGTCCATGTGTCGAATTAGAGCTTACTTGTAATCCCCACAATTCAAAGTGTGTTGATGGCAAAAGGATGATTCCTGTTGAACTTATAGATGTTGCAGGACTTGTACCTGGAGCTCATGAAGGCAGAGGTCTTGGAAATAAGTTTTTAGATGATTTAAGACAAGCCAAAGTATTCATCCATATAATAGATGCTTCAGGATCCACAGATGAAGAGGGAAGGCCATGTGAACCTGGAAGTCATGACCCCCTCGAAGATGTGGAGTTTTTAGAACATGAAATAACAATGTGGCTATTTGAGATTTTAAAGAAAAATTGGAACAAAATGATAAGGAAAGTTCTGTCCGAAAGATTAGATCTCTCAAAGGTTATTGCTGAACAGTTAAGTGGAACAGGAATAAAACTTGAAGAAATAATTGAAGCCAAAAAAGTTGTTGATAAAGATTATGATAAATGGGATGATTCAGATATCATAGCAGTACTTGATGACCTAATTAAAAGATCAAAACCAATGTTGATAGTTGCCAACAAAGCGGATTTACCGACATCCGAAGAGAATATTAAACGTCTTGAAGAGAAATATGGAAATGTTATACCTGCCTCAGCAGAATCCGAACTAGCACTTATACGTGCATCAGAGGCAGGATTGATAAGTTATTTCCCTGGTGACTCTGATTTTCAAGTAATTGAACCAGGAAAACTCAATGAAACCCAAATGAAAGCTTTGAATTATATTAAAGAACATGTTCTTATGAAATATGGGAGTACTGGAGTTCAAGAAGCGCTTAATAAAGCAGTGTTCGATATTTTAGACATGATAGTTGTTTTCCCAGTAGAAGATGAACATAAATTATCCGATCAAAAAGGAAATGTTTTACCAGATGCCCTCCTCATAAAAAAAGGTTCAAATCCCCGCGATATGGCTTATGTAATACATACAGATATAGGCGATACTTTTATGCACGCTTTAGATGCTAGAAGCTGTAGAAGAATTGCTAGTGACCATGAACTAGAAAATCGTGACATAATAAGTATCATATGCCATTAGAGGGATACAAAATGAAAACCATAATAATTAATTAGGAAGTATTACTAAAAATAATTGTACTTTTATAAAAGTCATAATATTAAAGTTCAAAAAATCTTAAAAGTACGGATAAGACATAAATCGGAGATCAAATGGATAATCGGGAGATTGAAGAAAAAATTGAAATAGTCCTTTATACAAGTAATGAAAGTGCTGAAACTGTCAAAATATTATTTAAAGATGAAACGATGTAGTTATCATTAAATCAAATATCAGAATTATTTCAGAGAGACAAATCAGTAATTTCAAGACATATAAAAAAACATTTTTGATGAAGGTGAACTTGAAGAATAGCCAACTGTTGCAAAAATTGCAACTGTTCAAGAAGAGGGTGATAGAACAGTTTCAAGAAATGTGACTTTCTACAGTCTTGATGTAATTATATCTGTGGGTTATCGTGTTAATTCAAAGAAAGCAACCCAATTTAGAATTTGGGCAACTAATACTTTAAGTGAATTTATAACAAAAGGATTTGTACTCGATGATGAACTTTTAAAGAATGGGACTAGATTTGGAAAAGATTATTTTGATGAATTATTAGAACGAATCAAAGAAATTAGGGTTATCATAATTATAAATCTTATTCTGTCTTTAAGTTTATACTTGTTAACCGCACACTATTAGGAGGGGAACTACATGGCCCGATCATTTCCCCTTGAAAAGTTTATCTTCATCGGACTGGTTTTCTTTGGCTGTTACATTTTTAGGTGTTAATCGATAAATCGAAACTGCATTTCCATCAAAGGACGATCTATATTTTTCAATCAGTTTAGGAGTTAAAGGATGTTTATAATATCCCGGTGTGTATTTTTCAACAAGATCTTGTAGAACCAAAGCTGCCTCATCAAAATCTACAACCTTTTTTACCTTTCCAAAAAGCATTACACTCATATATGATGTGTCTGCATGACAAGGCATTGGATCTGTCACGGTACCATATTCTTCATAGACTGTAAAACAAACAGAAGGCTCTGATGAAAGGATAGTTTCCTTTTTACCCGATCCCATGCCGTGAAAGAATAATGAACCATTATTCCAAACGAAGTTCACTGGAACTACATATGGAAAATCATCACCATTCATTCCAATTACCCCAATCCGTGACTCTAACAAAAACTTTTCAATTTTCTCTTTATCTCTACAATCTCTTTGCACATATCGAATCTGATTCATAAGATGTAACCACCTTCTTTTTCCATTCTTTTTAACTGTGTGAGAAACATATTCATCAACTGATTATCCTGTTTAATATATTCTGGATGTGAAAGTAATTCTTTCTGTGTTTGAACAAAAGTACCAGGAACCATCTCATCTTGACAGTAATTCAAAAGGTTTTCGATGATCTCCTCCGTGTTTTCTAAATGAAATTGAAACCCAAACACCTTCTTTTTATATATAAATGCCTGATGACTGCAAGCATTATTTTCTGCTATGCAAATTGCATCTTCGGGTAGTTTACTGAATGTATCTCCATGCCATTGGAAAACAATTGGCCTTTGGGGAAAAAATGAAAATAACTGAGAAGATCTTGCCTCCCTACTAAATGTAATTGGGAACCATCCAATTTCCTGATAAGGATTTTCAGTTACCTTACCTCCTATCACATCTGCAATCAATTGAGCCCCAAGACATATGCCTATAACAACTTTTCCAGAATTAATAGCTTCATGGATGAATGATTTTTCATTAGCAAGCCAAGGATAATTTTTTTCATCATAAATATTCATAGGCCCGCCCATAATAACCAACCAATCGTAATCCTTATTTGCTGGAACAGTTTCATCATCATAGAAATGTGTACTTGTTACATTGCAACCATTATCTTCTGCCCATGTAAGAATACTTCCAGGGTTTTCAAAAGGTACATGCTGTAAATAATGAAGTCTCATATTTACCTCCAAAAAAAAATATATTATTTTCCATTCATTATTAATATTAATAAATATTATTGAAATCCATTTAAACAATTGGATATTAGATAAATCATAAGGAAATTTAAATTTATCGATGCACCACACTTGTGATGCACCTGCAAATTTAAAAGTACACTGTTTATCTTGATTGATGCATAGTTATTAAACTATAATACCAGATAAACAGTTTTAAAGTCCTTAAATATTACCATACATTGAGTATCCATTCTTTGTTCTTTTTATATTCCATATCTGTGAACAATACATTTGCCATCTCCTCAACGAGCCAAATAGCCCCAGCATATCCTACGATAGGATGCCTGTAATATCCTGCCCGGTCGTATACAGGGAAACCTACTCGGAGCATTGGGATGTCATTATCAATTGAAGTAAAACGACCTTTTGAATGTCCAATAATCAGATCAAGATCAATCTCCTTATTTTTAATTCTATTTTCCAATTCCCAAAGATCCGCATTTTGGACAATTTCCATGTCAAATTCAACTTTTTCCTGAAGCTCTATTATACGAGGATCTTTAGAATATTTTTTATTGTCATCTCCAAGCAGTAGCAATACAGGTTTCATTTCTAGATCCAGACAAAATTCTGCAAGTCCTATTACGAGATCTGGATTTCCATATATCGCTACTTTCTTATCTGCAAAAAACATGTGAATAAGATCTGTCATTGTATCTATGGCTATACCACGCTCACGAACAAGGGATTGGGGAATTGGTTTACCGGTCATTTTTTTAACATTAGCTAAGAATGTATCGGTATTTCTAATACCTATAGGGGTCGGTCCAATCACCGCAGGAACTTCAAACTCTTTTTCAAGATAGTTGGCTGCCTGACCACCTTCATATCTGTTAAGTGCAATTGTCCCAATTGCATTGGCCATACTTCTCATGTCTTCGATCGTTGTACTTCCATGGGAAACTGCTTCCCCATCAGGCATAAGTGGAGAATCAAAGCTTTCAATTTCAAAGAGGACAGTAGCATCTACATCCATCTCTGATAAAAGATGTTTGAGAGCTGTTACATCTCCAGGATTCACCCAACCGGTTATAAGATTAATTTTCCCATTTGGTTCTTCTTTTTTAGCAAATGCTTTTACAAAATCTTTAACTGCAACATCATAACCTTCTATCATACTTCCCTTGAAACTTGGTGTGTGTATTGGAATTAAATGTACTTCACGATCTGCGTATTTTTCTTTCAACAGACCACTATTAAGCTTTCTTACAACCCCATCAATATCATCACCAATGATTTCAGTTGAACATGTTGAGATGATCGGTACAACTTTAACTTCAGGATACCTCATTAAAAGCACATCTACCGCTTTTTCAACACGATGTACCCCACCAAGTACCGCCGCATCCTCATGCAAAGATGAAGATGCAAGGAGGAAATTATCCTTAAAATGCTGAGCAAACAACAGCCGTACAAACATTACGCAGCCCTGTCCACCGTGGACAATACCTATACAATCTTCTATACCTATACTGGCATATTGGGCACCTGCAGGCTGGCAGGTAAATATGGGGTTTATAACCCCATCTCGCTCTTTTTTGTTTAATTCACAAGACATAATTTCACCTCTTAATAGGTTGGGTTGGTAAGCTCCTTATTGAGCGATCCCGCTATTGTCAAATAATCTATTCTTTCTTTAAGGCCCTGCATAAGCAATTTAATCTCATTATTATCCATTGTAGAAAGCCATGGATAAGTGCTTTTGAAATCTCTTGCTAATAACACAGCTTCAACCCAGTAACATCTATCAGCAGGAGTATCATGTTCAGCTGGCTCCTCACATAGAATTTGCGTTGTTTTCGTAAGAATACCTTCGTTTTGATCCTTTCGATCCCATGCACGGGAGTTAAACTGCCACAGACACCATTTCATAATATAATCAACCAGTTGATCTACCTGATCTTTCATCATGTCATCCATCTATTCTCCTCCTTAATCAATACTTAAAACTTCCTTCTCTAATTTAGGATATTTTTTTCCGCGCAGTTTAGTAACACAATCATAATCCCCTGTGTATTCCCTTTCATCACTTGCCGCAGCCGCTTCCTTATCAATTTTCATATCTGAAATCATTTGTCTTGTCATGAATCTATTATCTGTGTCAATTTCATCTTTACTAATGTCCAATCCAGATAACTGGTGAATCGGCGAATAAACAGCGTTGTAAATATCACGTGCAAATCGAACCCATCCTTCAAATCCTTTGTATGGTCCGTTGTGATAGGCATGTGCGTTAAGATATTGCACCCTCATCTTTTTGGCAACTTCACCTGGACGAACACCCGTTAATATGATGTCAGGTTTTAATTCTTTCATGGCTTCTATACCTTCAAGTTCGTTTGGATCATCAATAGCAAGTGCACCTTCAGCACAACGTGCTATACCCTTTTCCATATCGCCCTGATGGCCAAATTTTGTGTACAATGAAACAACATCAACATTCATTTCATCATGTATCACATGAGCCCAGTGCCAGAGTTTGGATCCACCAGGCCATAAACATACTTTGACTCCCTTCAATCGCCTTGCATACCAGTCAAATTCTGGTTTCCATCTGGCAATCTCCTCATCAATAATGGCTTGGGCTTCTTTTTCAAGACCAAAAAACATTCCAACCTTTAGGAGCGATTCGGAAAGAGGTTTGAAACCAAATCCATCAATATCCATACGGGGTGTCCCGTATCTTACCCTAAGCTCGTTACAGATGTATTCAGCTGAACGTGCACATTCTAGAACGTTGAGATCTGCTTTGTGCATGCCTCTAAGGTCATCATATGACCCATTTCCTGTAAATGTTGAAAGCACTTGAATACCCATCCTTTTGAAGTAGTCTACCATAACTTCCTGGTCACCCTGGATGTTATACTCTCCAACATAATTAATGACATAATCACTTGTGATCTTTGGTTCGAATGTACCGACTTTTTGATTGACCCAAGCAATATTGATTAAATGGTGCCCACCTGACTGGCTCGGACCCGCAAATCCCGGGGAATTACAGACGAATATATCGACATCAGGCATTTCACCCATCACTTCCTTCGCAATTGCGTCAATATCATCCCCAATCAAAGCAGAAGCACATGTTTGGTAAACACTCATTCGTTTAATTTCAGGAAATGCTTTAAAGGCATCTATAATATTTTTCTTTAAAAGTTTTTCAGCACCAAACACGATGTCTTTTTCCTTCATGTCGGTTGCAAATGTATATTTGAACTGGTAATTATCGTTATCACTGATGTACCTTTTTGTTTGCCAGGTATCATAAGTACACCCAACCGGTCCATGGCACAAGTGGATAACATCTTTCATCGGAGTACCTATCACATGCTTTGCACCGCAGAACGCACATCCCCTTTCGGAAATTGTTCCAGGTATGGTGTTAAGATATCCTAGAGGAAGACATGATGTTAAATCTTCCCCCTCCCCTTTTACAACAGCATGTTTTTTTCTCTCAGGAATGCATTCACTGCATTTAAATTCATGATACGGCATTATTTTTCCTCCTTTTAAGTGGATATTAAATTTCGATTGGTGTTGTTAATACTTTGTTCGTATTTTTTGCAACCATTAATTTGCATATCCATTGGATTCGAATTACATCATTCATCAAATTAAGTAATTTTAATTATTTCTAATAAATTGCTTATGAAATTGCATTATCTCCAGTTTCCATAGTTCTAACCCTAAATGCATCATCTACTGGTGAAACAAAGATTTTACCATCACCAATTTGGCCAGTATGGTTTATCTTCATTATAGCTTCCACAACAAGGGATACATCTTCATCTGGTACAACCAATGATAGCATTCTTTTTGGGATGTATCTCATTGCCCCCTCTGATTCAGTTAAGTTAGTTTCGTTGATTTCTAGTTTGATCTCGTTCAGGATAGCTTTTTGCTTACCTCTCCCCATTACTCTTACTGCATTCATTGCAGGAAACCCCAAAAAATCTAAACCTTCTTTAGTCTTTGTTACCATTTTTGGTCTTATTATGGCCATTACTTCTTTCATTTTAACCCCTTCAATAATACCTTAAAGGCCGCAATTTCTAGTTCTAACAGTATACACATCATCTATTGGACTTACAAAAATCTTACCATCCCCGAAATTTCCAGTGAATGATGATTCTGTGATTATTTCAACTATTTTCTTGGTTTGTTCATCTTCTGCCACTACTATCAACATGGTTTTCGGTATTTCATCGTAGTAAATGTTTTCAAGCTGAATACCCTTTTGTTTACCTCTCCCTATAACATCCATCTTGGTGAGGGCAGCGAATCCTGCTTCATCCAGGCTGTCAACTACATTTTCCACCTTTTCAGGCCTTACAATTGCTCTTACCATTTTCATAGATCCACATCCTAGTCGGTTAAACCGTATTTCAAAACCATTTCTTCAAGTTCTTCCATTGTCATTGGTTTAGGTATTACAAAGTTTTTGTTGTTGATTATTTTACTTGCAAGTTCATTGTACTCGTTAGCTTGGTTGCATTTATCATCAAATTCAATTACAGATCTTTTGTTGAACTCGGCTTTCTGGACTATGTTGTCTCTTGGAACGAAATGTAACATCTGAGTACCTAATTTATCACAAAATTCTTTCAGAAGTTCAGCTTCTCCATCAACATTCCTACTGTTACAGATTATACCTCCTAATCTTACACCACTTTGCTCAGCGTATTTAACCATACCTTTACAGAGGTTGTTAGCAGCGTAAAGAGCCATCATTTCACCTGAAGCTACAACATAGATTTCATCTGCTTTACCTTCCCTGATGGGCATTGCAAATCCACCACAGACAACATCACCAAGAACATCAAAGAAGACGAAATCTAAATCCTCTTCATAGACCCCTTGCATTTCCATTAATGTAATTGCAGTAATGACACCTCGACCAGCACATCCAACTCCAGGTTCGGGACCTCCAGATTCTACACATTTTATTCCTTCAAATCCTATTTCCATTACATTTTCTGTTGTACATGCTTCTTCGCCCTCTTCCCTGAGAGTGTCCATCATGGTTGTTTGCATTTTTCCCCTAAGGATCAACCTTGTACTATCTGCTTTAGGATCACACCCGTGGATCATTACTTTTTGATCATGGAAATAAGCCATTGCGGCTGCTGTATTCTGCTGGGTTGTGGACTTTCCTATTCCGCCTTTCCCATAAATTGCGATTTTTCTTACCATTGTAACCTCTCTTTAATTTTTTTTATTTTGAATATTTTATAAAACGGAAGAAGGCAACCGACTTCCGATAATGATGCTTAGTTTTTATTATATATAAATATTTCGATCAAACGTACATCATTTCTAAAAATTATTAAACGTTAACTTAATTTTCTGAATGAAATACAATAGTAATATGGAAAATATCATAAATAGCTGAACATAATTATATAATAATCTGAAATATCAAATAATATAATCAATGCAATAGTGGAAAAATCTAAAATCAATTGCAAAATCAGGAATTGATATTTATCCCCAGAAGAAGATAAATATAAGATTTATCCCAAGATGAGATTGAATACCGTTCTATTCACTAATTATTCGTTAATTATGAGCAAATTTTTAATATATTAAGTTAAAGTGCTTAGATTTCATATAAGGAATGACTCCCGTAAAACCAATTCAAAATTTAAACTGAATCATAAAATCACCATTATGAGGAATATAGTTTAATTGAGTATTAATTTATTAAAAAAAATAATTGTTAAACAAATAAAGGATCATTTCTATCTTAAAATAAAAATTTTATTATTTCCTTATAAAATAGTTGATAGTTTGAGCCCTTTCCCTATTTAGATTCAATTGATAAGACCAATGATTTTCTTAACCAGTACCATCCCCCATATCTGTGTCAAGATCTATCCTTCAATTTGTAACCATCTAAATTCATGAGAAGTGTTTATTTCAAGGATTACTAATATCAATATCCTTAACAATTAGATTGCGTTTTATAGTACTAATCAAAATAAAAAAATATGTATCAAATAATTGTGTTACAGGGAGATTTAAATGACGATTTATGTGGGTATTGATAATACAAGCAATAATGAATCTGTTGGTACAGCAAAATTTGCTCGTAGAGTTGCCAAGAAAATTTCAGATAAATATCCTGTTTACGCTGTTTCAAGACACCAATTTTATTTGCATCCAAAAATAAACTATTCTACATACAATTTTGGTGCTGTAATCCATTTAAATTGCGATGATGAAAAAGTTGTAGACGATATTTTCTTAAGAATCAAAGGGATAATGGAAAATGAGTTTAACACAGAAAGCAATCCCGGTCTTGCAGTAGCACATGAAAAACAGATATCCCCCGCAGTTATTAATTATGGTAAAGATGCTAAAAAAAGTATTTTAACACAAGAACGAGCAGTGGATCTTGCAATAAATTCCAATATAAAATTAGAAGGCTTTGGAAAAACTAAAAATGGTGTTATTGGGGCAATTGCAAGTATAGGGCTTGCAGCAACTAAAAATGATGGTAGATTTTTACAAATTGGTAATATAAGAACAATTAAAGAACCGCAGCTAATTGAAAATTTCATAAAAGCAGGAATAGAAAAAATTTTTACATTAGATGGGCGCAGGATAACAAATGGTATACTATTTAATGACGACAATAAACCGGTGAAACCGTCCCCTATAAATGGTGAAGTCATATTGTTTGTTGTTGAAGAAAATGGTAGATATAAAGCTGTTAATAAAGATTAATAATGAATATTTTCTAATTTACTGATTAATCTCTTTTTTAATTCATATACAAATCTAAATCAAATAGCATACCACCTCCTTTAGTATCTTTTAAATATCATTATATTCAGAATTTCAAGAAGTATAATAAAATAGTCAAATAGATTTTTTTTAATCCTTTAAATCTTGACCCCTCGTAATCAAATATGCACATGATTTTAAACAGAAACCATGTTACATGAATATCCTGCAACCGTTTGATTGTTTGAATAACTTGGAAGTTCATGTTTCTAATTATTAATTTTCATCTACTTTTTTCCATTTATTTTTATGTTGGACAATCTGATCTTCACATTTACACTTTAGTTCTGTACCATTTATTTTACAAATAAAAGTTCCATCTTTCATCTGCATGTTTTCACAAT
>Ga0224559_1001111_pt1 | contig 15348 bp, 11 predicted proteins | sample 714S33034metaG_FD_180676 | JGI IMG/M metagenome (GOLD analysis project Ga0224559, IMG submission 180676) | Peat soil microbial communities from Stordalen Mire, Sweden - 717 S3 30-34 | ecosystem: Environmental > Terrestrial > Soil > Wetlands > Peat | place: Sweden: Norrbotten County, Stordalen... | reverse complement strand
GTGGCGCCTTAACGCCGGAAATCTACTGGCTCCATTACGCCGGAAATAAAGTGGCGCCATTACGCCGAACATTTACTGGCGCCATTACGCCGGAAACGAAATGGCTCCATAACGCCGAAAGTTCACAACGACGGACTTGGACCTTTGTTTATGAGAGCGAAGACTTAAGTCCGCAATAGGAATTGGGATAAGATATTCAATCATGGAAATATCAATTGTGGATTATTCACCTCGTTTTGCGAAAGCGTTCAGGACGCTTAACGAACAGTGGATTAGAAGTTACTTTGAAATTGAAGAGGCCGACCGGCTGGTATTAGGTGACCCAGAGGGCTATGTGCTCAACAACAAAGAGGGACATATTCTGGTTGCGATTTACGGTAACGAGCCTATCGGAGTGGTCGCACTCATTTCGCACGGGGAACATTGTTTTGAATTGGCAAAAATGGCGGTGTCACCAGCATTCCAAGGCAAAGGGATCGGTTTGATACTTGGACAGGAGGCGATACGCAAAGCAAAAGCGCACGGAGCCAAGCGCCTCTATTTAGACAGCAACACTGTGTTGGAGCCAGCAATGAAGCTGTACCGCAAACTTGGTTTTTATGAGATTGAAAGTGGCGTATCTCCGTATCGGCGCTGCAATATCCAGATGGAAATGCTTTTTCAATGAGTTAATTATACGTATCACCTTCAGATGACTCGCTGAGTGCATTCAAACCAAACTTAAGAAAAAATCAGAATTGATTGTGATTCGTCTCGATGACGGTACATTGATTTAATTGCCTTTATTAAATAAAACGAACGTTTGATTTAAATTAAAAATAGATATATGATGGATTCCTTGGGCAAGTTGTCTGGAATTCTAGTTTCGGACTGGTTCAAAATTTGCCAATCAATTACTTAGGGTTGAAATATGGATAACTTGCAAGGAAAGACTATTTTTATCACTGGAGGTAGCCGCGGCATTGGGCGCGAAATTGCATTGCGATGTGCACGCGACGGGGCGAACGTGGTTATCACAGGAAAAACAGTGGAAGCACATGCAAAACTGTCCGGTACTATCCACAGCGTAGCCGAAGAGGTGGAAAAAGCGGGCGGACGTGCACTTGCTATTCAACTCGATGTACGCGACGAATCAGCGTTGCAGGCCGCTGTCGAGCAGGCGGCGAAATATTTTGGCAGTATCGATGTGCTGGTCAACAACGCAAGTGCCATTAACCTGACAGGTACGCTGGATACCCCCGCAAAGCGCTTGGATTTAATGTGGGACGTGAATATGCGCGCAACTTTCCTGGCTTCGCAGGCTTGCATTCCACATCTTAAGAAGTCGTCCAATCCGCATATTCTTACCATGTCACCGCCGCTCAACTTCGAGGCTAAATGGTTTGCACCTCATGTGGCCTATAGTATTTCCAAATTTGGCATGAGCTTGTGCGCGCTGGGCATGGCGAGCGAATTTGCCAAAGACCGCATTGCTGTAAATTGTCTGTGGCCACGCAGCGTTATTGCCACGGCCGCGATTGAGTTTAATTTTCCTCCTGCAGTCCTGCGCGCATCGCGTTATCCGGCCATTATGGCGGATGCGGCGCATCACATTCTGACGCAGGACAGTGCCAAATGCACCGGTAACTTTTTTGTCGACGAAGATGTGCTGCGCACCGCGGGTATAGAGGACTTTGATCGTTATGCAGTGACGCCTGGCGTAGCGTTGTTCGAGGACTTTTTTCTTGATCATCCTTGAAGGGGGAAGAAAGCATGGAAGGTCACTATATCAATCCGAAAGATGCCGTCACACTGCACGGCGTGTTTCTGGAACGGGCGAAGCGAACGCCGGGGGGCGAGGCCTATCGTTATTTCGACGAAAAACAAAATGTATGGCATACGCTTTCCTGGGGCGAAATGCACGGGCATGTGGCACGCTGGCAGGATGCGCTACAGCGCGAGAATCTGGCCGAGGGGGATAGGGTCGCGATTATGCTGCGCAACTGCCCACAGTGGGTGATGTTCGAGCAGGCTGCGCTGTCGCTTGGTTTGGTTGTCGTCCCGCTCTACGTCGAGGACAGGCCGGACAATGTTGCCTACATCATCAATGATGCGCATGTTAAAGTGCTGCTGTTTGAGACTGCGGCACAGTGGCAGGCGTTGCGCACGGTGATAGGACATCTGGATTGCGTGCAACGATTTGTCAGCCTGGATCACATTGCTGAGGATGTTGTGCCGCACCTGTGCAGCGAACAAGGCTGGTTACCGTCGCAGGCATTGATGCAGCCGGAACGCGAGCGTAACGGTAATGCGCTCGCAACCATCATGTATACCTCGGGCACAACGGGAAAACCCAAGGGGGTGATGTTGTCGCATAACAACATTGTGCATAACGCTTATACGGGGCTGCGGACGTTTCCGGTCGGAACGGACGATATTATGCTTTCTTTTCTGCCGCTTTCGCACGCCTTTGAGCGCACGGCGGGTTATTACATGAGTATGATGGCTGGAGCAAGTGTTGCCTACGCGCGTTCCATTCCACTTCTGGCTGAGGATTTGATGATCATCCGGCCAACCATTCTGATGTCCGTGCCGCGCATTTACGAACGTGTTTACAACGCCATATATTCCAAACTGAACGAAGCCTCACCCCTGCGGCGTATGCTGTTCACGCTTACTGTTGACGTAGGCTGGGCGCGTTTTGAATACCGGCAAGGGCGGGGGGCCTGGTCGCCGAAAATTTTGCTGTGGCCGATTCTTAAGCGTTTGGTTGCAAATAAGGTGATGCAAAAGTTGGGAGGACGCTTGCGGCTGTCGATCAGTGGTGGCGCGGCTTTGCCAGCCAATGTGTCACGTTTGTTTATCGCGCTTGGATTGCCGTTGATACAGGGCTACGGCATGACCGAAACCAGCCCGGTGGTGACAGTAAACCACGTGGAAAACAACCTTCCAGCTACGGGAGGTTTACCGTTGGAAGGCGTAGAGGTGCGTAGGGGCACAGAACGCGTTGTTGGTGAAAGGCCACTGTACCATGCTTGGCTACTGGAATAATCCCGAGGCCACAGCCGCCATTCTGGACAAGGATGGCTGGCTGAATACCGGCGATACGGCCATCATCGGCGCAAGCGGGCATATCACTATCACCGGGCGGCTGAAAGAAATTATCGTCATGTCCAATGGCGAAAAAATGCCACCCGCCGATATGGAAAACGCCATTCTCCGTGACACCCTGTTTGAGCAGGTTTTGTTATATGGCGAAGGTCATTCATATCTGGTCTTGCTGGCGGTGGTTAATTCGGAACAATGGCAAATTCTCGCTCAGCGGGCAGGAGTGAGGTTCGACAATCCAGAATCGCTGTGCGATCCGCGTGTTGAACAATTGGTGTTACAGCGCATAGCGGAACAACTCAAGGACTTTCCAGGCTACGCCAAGGTTCGCCGTGTTTGGCTTTCACTCGAGCCATGGAGTATTGCGAGCGGTTTGCAGACAGCAACGTTGAAGCTTAAGCGCGCCAGAGTTTTTGCTCATTTTGAAAAGGAACTTGCGCAACTTTACGAGGGGCACTGATACCTCATTTCGGGTTAATTTGCCAAGCTCATGAAAAGTACTTGCTTCGGGAAAGTTTTGCATCTAGAATTAAAACGAACGTTTGTTTTAATATTTAAGAAAGAGATAAAACACAATGACTAAACAGAATCCACAAGATGTCCGCGAACGCATTCTCAATGCGGCAGAGAGGCTGTTTATGCAGCATGGTTTTGATGGCTCGTCGATACGTATGGTGACTAACGAGGCTGGGGTCAACCTTGCGGCTGCAAATTATCATTTTGGCTCCAAGGAGGCATTAATGCAGGAAGTATTGCGGCGGAGGCTGGGTGGAATCAATCAAGAACGCTTGCGGCGGTTAGATGAGGAAGAGGTGAAGGCGGGTGGAAAGCCGTTAAAACCCTCAGTAATTGTCGATTGTTTTTTCGGTACGCTGTTGCGCGTCGCATCTGATCATAAGGCAGGAGGGGAAACTTTCTTGCGGCTGCTCGGGCGCACCTACACTGAACCTTCAGCATTCATCCGCACCTTGATGTCGTCGGAGTATGCGGACGTGCTGGATCGTTATAAAGAGGCGCTGTTTCGCTCTCTACCCGATGTACCCAAGGCGGAAATTGTGTGGCGCTTCCACTTCATGCTGGGGGCAACTTCCTACGCTATTGCCGGAACCGACTCTCTGCATCTGGTGACCGACTGGCAAGTGGTTGAAGGGGCAGAGCATCAAGATGAAAATCTTTTGCCGCGTCTGATGTCATTCCTGTTGGGCGGCTTGCGTGCGCCGCTGCCGCAGTTGGATAGTGCCGATACGGGCGGCAGCGATATACCCGCAAAAAAAGCAAGGCATTCCAAACCGTAATCATCTTCCCACCTTATCTAGGAGTAATCATCATGCCCACTGTCGCGTTATTGCTGTTACTTGCCGTTATCTTGCTGGTCGTGCGTCCGCTGCGGAGAAGGGTATTGAGCGCAGCGCTGTTTACTGCTTATAAAAAAATCCTTCCGCAAATGTCTGACACTGAACGTGAAGCGCTTGAAGCGGGCACAGTGTGGTGGGAAGGAGAGTTATTCCGCGGTAATCCGGACTGGAAAAAGCTGCATGCCTATCCCCGACCGAAACTGACTGCTACCGAGCAATCTTTTTTAGACAACGAAGTTGATGAAGCTTGTCGTTTGGTTGACGACTGGAAGGCTACGCAGACGGATTACGATATTTCGCAGGAAGCATGGCAATACCTCAAGGATAAGGGTTTCCTTGGCATGATTATTCCAAAAAAATATGGCGGTCTGGAATTCTCCGCCTTCGCACACTCGCAAGTGGTGACCAAATTGTCCACTCGCTCATCGGCGCTTGGCGTATCAGTGATGGTGCCCAACTCGCTCGGGCCGGCCGAATTGCTACTGCATTACGGCACCGAAGAACAGAAGAATTATTATCTGCCTCGCCTGGCCAAGGGGCTGGAAATTCCGGCATTCGCGCTGACCTCACCGTGGGCAGGTTCAGATGCGGCATCGATTCCTGATGTGGGAATAGTGTGCAAGGGAATATGGCATGGTAAGGAAGTGCTCGGTATGAGCGTTACCTGGGACAAGCGTTACATTACTCTTGCTCCTCTGTGTACTATCCTGGGTTTGGCGTTCCGACTATACGACCCTGATGGCTTGCTCGGCGATAAAAAAGATATCGGCATAACGTGCGCGTTGGTTCCTCATGACCATCCTGGTGTTGACATCGGTCGCCGCCACTTCCCGCTCAATTCTGTGTTTATGAACGGACCTACCAGAGGCAAGGACGTTTTTATGCCGCTTGATTTTATAATTGGCGGCCCGGTGTTGGCGGGGCGCGGCTGGCGCATGTTGATGGAGTGTCTCGCCGCAGGACGCTCCATCTCCCTGCCCTCTTCCAATACCGGCATGTCCATGCTCACTGCCCGCTGCGTCGGCGCTTACGCCCGTGTACGCAGCCAGTTCAAGATGTCGGTAGGCAGATTTGAAGGTGTCGAAGAGGCACTGACCCGCATCGGTGCCCACACCTACATGATGGATGCAACACGCAGCATGACCGCAGGCGCGATTGATCTCGGCGAGAAACCCTCGGTGGCCTCCGCAATTGCCAAGTACCACGTCACCGAACTGGCCAGAAAAGTGGTCAACGACGGCATGGATGTAATTGGCGGCAAGGGTATTAGTCTCGGACCAAATAATTTCCTCGGACGGGCATACCAGCAGGTGCCAATCGGTATCACCGTCGAAGGTGCAAATATTCTCACGCGTAGCCTGATCCTGTTCGGTCAGGGAGCAATTCGCTGCCATCCATACGTGCTGAAGGAAATGCAGGCAGCCAAGAACCCGGATGCTGTACAGGGCTTGAGAGACTTTGATGCTGCATTGTTCGGCCATATTCGCTTCACCATCAATAACGGCGTGCGTACCTTATGGCACGGACTTACCGCATCGTACTTCGTCAGCGTGTCTGCCGACGTGGCGCCCGAAGCAAAGCGCTACTACCAGCAACTGACTCGCACTTCGGCAGCTTTTGCCTTCATTTCTGACGTGTCCATGCTTGTACTGGGCGGTAGTCTGAAGCGCCGCGAAAAAATATCCGCGCGTTTGGGAGATATTTTGGCGCAGATGTATCTGATGACGTCAGTACTAAAGCGTTATCAGGACGAAGGCCGTCAATCAACCGATGCTCCTTTGCTGCACTGGAGTATGTGCAATTCCCGGTTCCTGGCACAAGAGGCATTTGAAGGCGTGCTTGCCAACTATCCAAACAAGTTGGTCGGCTTGTTTCTGCGCTTTGCCATTTTTCCGTTCGGTCATCCCTATGTCCTTCAGTCTGACGAAGTCGGTCACCAGGTGGCAAAGCTTCTAATTGCACCATCAGAGACGCGGGATCGTCTCACCGCCAACTGCCATATTCCGAAGACAGTGGATGAGCCGGTGGGCGCTCTCGAACAGGCACTCGCCGCCGTAATAGCGGCCGAACCGATAGACGCCAAGGTGCGCGCAGCCGACAAACGCGGACTGTTTGAGAACAACCCGCAGGCCAATGTGCGTGACATCGCACATGTAGCTTTCAAACAGGGCGTGATAAACGCGGAAGAATATGCAGTTTTGAAGCGCCGCGACGAATTGCGCGACATCGTTATTCATGTGGACGATTTCCCATTTGATTACGGTGTTGCTACTGCTGCCAAGCGCAATGTTGCACCCAGCGCAGAACCGGTATCGGAGCGCATCGCTGCTTGATTGATGGATTTTCTTAAGGAAGTAGGGTGGGCACGCATTTGTGCCCACACTGAATTAGATACCGCGTGGGCACAAAATCGTGCCCACCCTACAACTACAACGACATGATTGATGGATTTTTTGAAGTTACGAAGTGCGTTAGTGTGGCGATAAATACACCAGGAGGAAAATAGCGTGAAACGTTTTAATGTAAGAAAGGTGGCAGTGTTGGGGGCGGGGGTGATGGGGGCGCAAATAGCAGCGCATCTGGTCAACGCCAATGTCGAGACACTATTGTTCGAGTTACCCTCGAAAGAAGGTGATCTTAACGGCAACGTGAACAAAGCACTGGCCGGTTTAAAAAAATTGGAACCTGCTCCTGCCGCCAGCCCGGAAAAACTCTCCTACATCCAGCCTGCCAATTACGAGCAGCATCTGGAAAAGCTGCGCGACTGCGATCTGATCATCGAGGCGATTGCCGAGCGCATTGACTGGAAATCCGATTTGTACCGCAAGGTCGCGCCGTTCCTGAATGAGCGCGCTATTTTCGCCACCAACACTTCGGGTTTGTCGATCAACAAACTGGCCGAAGCATTTCCGGAAAATCTGCGTCACTGTTTTTGCGGCATTCACTTCTTCAATCCGCCTCGCTACATGCATCTGGTCGAACTGATTGCATGCAAAGGTACGGATGCCACTTTGTTTGATGACCTGGAAACCTTTCTGGTCTCCACCGTGGGCAAGGGCGTGATTCGTGCCAAGGATACCCCCAACTTTATTGCCAACCGCATTGGTGTTTTCTCGATGCTGGCGACTGCACATCACGCGCAGCGTCTGGGTTTGGGCTTCGAAACGGTTGACGCTTTAACCGGGCGTTATCTGGGGCGTCCGAAAAGCGCCACTTTCCGTACTTTGGATGTGGTCGGTCTGGATGTGTTTTCCCATGTGGTGAAAACGATGCAGGAAAATTTAACTGACGATGCCTGGCATAGTTTCTTCAAGTCGCCGGAGTGGATGAGCAAGCTCATCGAGCAGGGCGCGTTGGGTCAAAAAACAAAATGCGGCGTATATAAAAAAGTCGGCAAAGAAATTCACGTGCTGGATTTGGCGAGTGGTGCTTATCGTGTTTCCAGCGGCAAGGCCGACGATGAAGTTAAAGATCTGCTACGCGAACGCGATTGGTCAGCCAAGCTGGCCAAACTGCGTGACAGCAAAAATCCGCAGGCACAATTCGTATGGTGCATTCTGCGCGATACTTTCCACTATTGCGCCGTGCAACTTGCCGACGTTGCTGAAAATGCGCGCGACCTTGATCTGGCTGTACGCTGGGGCTTTGGCTGGGATAGCGGGCCGTTTGAAATCTGGCAGGCCGCCGGCTGGCAGCAAGTTGCAGGTTGGATTAATGCCGATATAGCGGCAGGTAAAACCATGTCGAGAACGCCGTTACCGGCATGGGCAACCGAAGTTTCCCGTGTTGCAGTGCATACTGCGCAGGGTTCATATTCTGCTGTAAGTAATGGCAATCAGGCGCGTTCGTCACTGCCGGTTTATCGCCGCCAAATCTATCCCGATGCCTTGTTGGGTGAAACGCACCATTACGGCGAGACCGTGTTCGAAACTGATGACGTGCGCTTATGGCACACCGGCGACAATATTGCCATCTTAAGTTTTAAAACCAAAATGCACGCGGTCAACAACGAAGTGCTGGACGGTGTGCTGCGCGCAGTGGATGAAGCGGAAGCGCATTTCAGTGCGCTGGTTCTTTGGCAGACCGAAGCCCCGTTTTCTGCCGGGGCACATCTGTTGCAGTTGATGCAAGGCGTGCAGGAATCGAAAGAAGATACCGGCCTGTTCGGCAAGCTCAAACAAGCGGCGAGCCGTGTCAAATATACGGCTGCGGGTGGCGGTGGCATGGGCGATCTGTTCAATGCAGCCACCGGCAATGTGCCGCGCGTCGAAGCCGTAGTCGCCAAGTTCCAGCAAGCTTCGCAACGCCTGAAGTATGCTCAAGTGCCTACCATCGCCGCAGTAGACGGCTTGGCACTTGGTGGAGGTTGTGAATTTGCCATTCACTGCACCCGCACCGTCGCCACGCTGGAAAGTTACATCGGGCTAGTCGAAGTGAGTGTCGGTCTATTACCGGCGGGGGGCGGCTGCAAAGAAATGGCACAGCGTGCGGCAGCGGAAGCACGCGGCGGAGATATCTTCCCCATTTTGCGCCGCTACTTCCAGATGATTGCCATGGGCGAAGTTGCCAAGAGCGCCGAAATGGCACGCGAGATGGGCTACCTCAGAGCATCAGATCGTATCGTGCTTAACCGTTTCGAGTTGCTGCATATTGCCAAGGAAGAAAGTAAAGCGCTGAATTCCACGGCCTACCGTCCGCCGTTGCATCAGCACAAGATTGCCGTGGCCGGACGTACCGGCATAGCCACCTTTAAAGCGTCGATGATCAATATGCTTGAAGGCGGATTTATTTCCGAACACGACTACAATATCGGCTGCCGTGTCGCCGAGACGCTGTGCGGGGGAGATGTGGAAGCGGGCAGTCTGGTTGATGAAGATTGGTTGCTCGATTTGGAGCGGCGTAATTTCATGGAGTTGCTGGCGACCGACAAGACGCAAGCGCGTATCGAACATATGCTGAAAAACGGCAAGCCATTGCGCAATTAACGATCATGGTCCAGACCATACAGAGAATGAACGTCTGTGCCTTGATTGTTTCCCTCACCCCCGTCCCCCCTCTCCCGGGGGGAGAGGGGTACAGTCGGAAGCAATGCTGATAAAAAATTTTAGGAGACGAACATGAGTAAACAAATTCAGGAAGCATACATCGTTGCGGCGACCCGCACACCGGTCGGCAAAGCGCGCGGCATGTTTCGCAACACACGTCCCGATGATCTGCTGGCGCACGTATTGAAAAGTGTCTTGGCACAGGCACCGACATTGGACCCGGCAAGCATAGCTGATGTCATCGTCGGCTGCGCCATGCCCGAGGCAGAACAAGGCATGAACGTGGCGCGTATCGCGCTGCTGTTGGCTGGGTTGCCAAACACCGTACCGGGATTGACGGTGAATCGTTTTTGTTCGTCCGGGGTGCAGGCAGTCGCGCTGGCGGCGGATCGCATTCGCCTAGGCGAGGCCGACGTGATGCTCGCAGCCGGGGTGGAAAGTATGAGTATGGTGCCGATGATGGGCAACAAAATTGCTTTCAATCCGGCTATCTTTGAAAAGGATGAGAACTACGGCATCGCTTACGGTATGGGTCTGACGGCTGAGAAAGTGGCCGAATGCTGGAAGGTGTCGCGTGAAGCACAGGATGCGTTTGCTTTGCAAAGCCATCAGCGTGCTTTTGCCGCTATCAACAGCGGCGAATTCAAAGACGAGATATCACCCTTCCACGTTAGTGATCACGTGCCGGACCTGGTGACACGTGAAGTAAAAATCAAGGCGCGCGATTTGGCGCAGGACGAAGGTCCGCGTGCCGATACTTCAGTTGAAGCGTTGGGAAAACTCAAAACGGTATTTGCCCAAAGAGGCTCGGTTACGGCGGGAAACAGTTCGCAAATGTCGGATGGCGCAGGCGCGGTGCTCTTGTGCAGCGAAGCAGCGCTGAAGCGTTACAACCTTACTCCAATTGGAAAATTTCTTGGCTTCGGCGTGGCGGGGGTTCCGGCAGAGATTATGGGCATCGGCCCGAAAGAGGCGATTCCTCAGGTGTTGAAGCAAGTAGGTTTGTCGTTGAACGCGATTGACTGGATCGAACTCAACGAAGCTTTCGCCGCACAATCACTGGCGGTTATCGGCGACCTCGGGCTTGATCCGGCCAAAGTAAATCCGCTGGGTGGCGCGATTGCATTGGGGCATCCGCTCGGCGCGACCGGCGCGATCCGCACGGCAACCTTGCTGCATGGCTTGCGTCGGCGCAAACAAAAATATGGTCTGGTCACGATGTGCATAGGCACGGGTATGGGCGCAGCCGGGGTATTTGAAGCACTGTGAGGGAAAGCACAACATGATGCAATCCTGGTTTAACCGCTGCTCTAATGAATGGAAAGCGCGTTTGGTTCGCCTGGGTTTCAATTGGCATCCGGCGTACCGGAGAACGGGCGGTCGTGTTGATTTTGTATCACCGGATATGACCCTGATTCGGGTGAGCTTGCCACTTCGTCGCCACACGCGCAATCTGGTTGGGTCGATTTTTGGTGGTTCGTTGTTTGCTATCACCGATGGGCCGCATCCTACGATGCTGATAATGGGACTAGGTCGCGATTACATTGTGTGGGATAAGTCCGCCAGCATTCAGTACAAGAAACCGGGGAGAAGTACCTTGTATGCCGATTGTATTGTCACTGCGGAAGAGCTTGCCGAGGTGAGGGACATTTTGACCCGGCAACCGGAAGTAGATAGGATTTATCGCGTGGAGTTGAAAGATAGTAACGGAGTCATTCATTCGATTGTTGAGCGCACCGTGTACATAGCGAATAAAGATTTCTATAAACAGAAGATTGGAGAATGAAACTTACGATGAATTTGCAATTTGTGAAAACTGGCGCGATTTAACAGACGCCGAGTTACAGAGTGAAATTGATTTGCTTTGAGTATTGGTTATGTTGCCCTTTTTGAGCATCTGCGGAATAGTACCTCGGCACCCGCTAAAATTTACTGTAGTAAAAAACGTAACAGCGCGAAAATAGTCTATGTTAGAATGCGCGCCGTTTGAAAGGTAAGTATATTTGGTTGTGCTGATACGTTTTAGTTATTAGTCGTTGATTACAAAATAACGCACTAACTTCTAAGCTGGGGATTGCTGGTTTGATTCCAGCCGGTCACACCAACAAAACTTTTCGCTCGCTAGTTCAATGGTGGCTGTAGCTCAGTTGGTAGAGCCCTGGATTGTGATTCCAGTTGTCGACGGTTCGAGCCCGTTCGGCCACCCCAAATATAAACCCGCTAATTCATCAAGTTAGCGGGTTTTTATTTTGCTTTTGTTTGTTTTTTCTTGCTTGGTTTTGATGCTTTATTTACCTTCTAGTGCGATAGAATTGCGATGAAGTTAAGGCAAAATGTTTTCTGTATAAATTCGTATTTGATTTTCTTTGCTTCGTTATGCTTTTTATCGCTACCGCATAGAGATAAAAATGCGATGGGTTGATTTTTCGTTTGTTGTGAACGGCAGTAGGTAATTTAAACCCGCTTACAGATACCGGCCCGCCACGATTGGAGACGACCAGCCACCTGCAGTTCTCGGCCAATGCAGTCACTGGCGATTTTCAAAAGTGGCAGTTTATTCGAGCTAGATGAGGGGCGGCTTCCAAGTTTTTCGAACCATCACTTTCGAAAAATTGAATTGCCAGTAAGCGGACGGATGTGGCCGGCAGAAAGTAACCCAAAGTTGTCAGTCGAAGTCGAAATCAGGTTGCCGCATAACGGCCATTCTGGAAGCTCTCCTTAGGTAAGATGATTCTCGTTTAATGTCCAGACAATGGTGACCTATATATTTTAGCTATTGAGAGTTCAGCAAGCCGGAATCCATGCCCAAAAACTCATTGCAAACCGATTTTTATCGCTTGTTGCAACGAATTCAAAGAGCATTTTGCGCATCAGACCCGTCCCACTGTCTTCCACTTATTCTGTACCAAAGAAAAATAGCCAATCATCTATTTCAAGATCCTGTTGGCATTCAGGATTTGCGGCTAGAATCTGCTGCCAACCACTATATTCGTTAAGCCGCTGAGTATGTGCCTGTAGTTTTTCCATGCATTCGTCGAGATCCTTCTGGAGGTCGTTGCGCACCATCACCTGTGCCCCTCTATCCCAGTCACGTGACTTCGGACTTTTGAATTCGAGCGAGATTTTTTCGTCAACTTCTATTCCCTCTTTGCGGATGGTGGCAAAAACTTCATTCTTTTTATTTTTCCACCAATCAAGCCGTTCAGTATGCCAGTTAACTTTGGCATGGACAGCTTCCAAAAGCTTGCTGGCTGTGTATTCAAATTTCCAATCTCTACGTCCCATACTGATTCTCCTTAGTTTTAATTTTCCGCTGTTTCAAGTCGTAGCATTTCACATGATGCGTCAAAATAAGTCGTAGTCGATTGGCATTCTAAAAAACCATAATTCTGGCATACCATCGCTTCTTGTGAAGGGAGATGAAAATCCCACAAGCTGAATAGCTTGCTGATTTCGGTCCAACCTTATGTATCAAGATACTGACCGATAGTTTCTGGTTTGTGGCAAAGCACGTAGTTCAGGAACTTGCTGGTCGTTTCAAGATTTCTGCTCATGATGAATTTAATTTATTCAGCAACAGGATTCAGATTTCAACGGGAGCAGCCAGTTTGTTACCCCATCCGGGTCACCATCGTAAACTGGCCGATCATCAAGACGCTTAAGCTGTTGCATTAGGTTAAGCGTGCGATCCGGTTCAGATAATTTTTCTTCGTTTTGAATCAACTTTGCCCAAGTACATCCTCTATCGTTGATACACGATATCTTTAGCCAGCGTGCAAAAGCGAGTGTTTCATTAACCCATTGCAGGAAAGGTAGGAAAAGGTGATCCAACCAAAGTGCCTCGCGAGTTGGGAAGAGTTCGGCAGATTCCCCATTTTCATGCACACAAAGATCGCATTTGTAGCCGCCAGACACTTGGTGCATATAAGCATCATAATCAATCAACGCATCCCACGGTTGCCCCTCCCATTCAACGTAGACGCCGAGTCCAACACGGGAAAGGCAGGCAGAAAGACAACCAGGGTAATTATTAAAATGAAGCTCTACGCACTCGGAAGTAATTTTACCCAGTCGGAAAGTGACATTGAAGCTGGTGCGGTTCTCGTTTAACCAGCGCAAAAAGACACGTTGAATGCAGTCACGCGGAAGATATTTTATTGACTTGAAGGCACGCTGTATGCAGCGGCGCGGAAGACGTTTTTTCACCATGATTTTTCCTCAAAATTAATTGCCGTTATTGATAGCGAGCTTTCTGTCTCCAATGGCTTTGTCCCATCTCCCGGTTTCCAAATCGAGGAAATATTGCTGCCTCACAGTCACTTCAATCCATACTGACCCTATCCGCAGGCAATCACGTAGCGGCACACTTGGCTTTTCCACTCCATAGCTGTGGTCATAAAGGTCATGAAATAAATTACAGTGCGGTTCTGCAGCAAGCTGATCTGTTTCGCCGTTACATGATTCGCGGAAATCGATTTTCTCTTTGCCAACATCCTCTTTGTCTGGATAGTAAACAAAAACTTCTCTTGTCGTTAATATGTTGTCACTGTCCTCGCTTGCTTCAGGGTCACCGTCACGTAATATGAAGTCAATTTTAGTGTCGATCTCAAAATCACCCATCAGATTATTCTGATTTTCAATCTTGCCTATCGATTCTGACCAGAGTTCATGCGAAGTATCGTGTATTAACGTTTCGATTTCGCCCAAGCGGCGGTTCAGCATCATCAGGCGCTCGACTTCGCTATCGGTAAATCGAGCAGAATTTTCTTGAACATGCCGATTTTCTGAAAATATAACATTAATATTTTTCATAAACTGGGTATACATATTGGCATGCGAGTTTAATCTTTGTATCTCCTTGATCAAATCACGCAGTATTTCGAGCTCAATAATCGAAAGCATGCTGAAATCCCTTCATAAATATAATTAACTAACCAAGTTGCGCAGTAAATAATAATTCCCCGCAATATCTGCACCCTAGGAATACATTATCAACAGCGATACGTCAGAATAGGTCGTAGTTAAGTTATTTTTATGATTTCAGAAGAAAGCAGATCAGTGGGTGGCCGTACACAGCTTGTCGAAAATAGCGACTTGTTAGCGACTTATTATGACGCTACACTGATTAACATACCAATTGAACTAGAAACAAATTTCCAATCATAACGTTCAATAATTTGGGACAAATTTACTATGCCAATGATCATCTCAACACCGGAAGAATGGTTTCGTACTGAAAAACGCGATCTATACCTGATTTGCCGTAATGAAAATATTGGCAAATTTTCTAAGAAGAAATATTTGGCAGACCAGAAGTTATTAAACAAATGGTTTGATAAGCAACTCCCCAATACACCCCTTAGAATTATTGGTGTTTCTGAATATAGCGGGTGGATAACCGGTGGTCCTTGTTACTTCACCGCTGATTTTGATGCCAATACACTCGCAATGTTTAACGCAGACTGGGGACCTGAGTCAGCGTGGAAAATAGAAACGTGGTCATTTGATGAATGGCGTGAGCGAGTTGAGTCAGTCAATTTGATTACATTGCCCGGCCTTAATTGTAAAAAAGTTCGCTGGTGGGATACTTCTCGGGGCATCCTAATTGTTAATGCTATTTCAGAAGGGCGTTTCGTGGGAGGCGACGAAAAGCCAGGAGACATTCACCTTACCCTTAGAGATGGATGGTGGCGACTGCAGCAGCTTTTTCCGGAGTTTTCGGAGTATCGGGCAGACAAATTTCCAAGCGGGGTTTTTTGGGCTAAGGCAAACAAATGTGATAAATCAATTTTGATTCTAGACTGGACTTGTGATGCAGAATGGAAGCCTGAAGATTATGCAAAAGATTGTGAAAAAATTCG
>Ga0224559_1001110_pt1 | contig 15350 bp, 16 predicted proteins | sample 714S33034metaG_FD_180676 | JGI IMG/M metagenome (GOLD analysis project Ga0224559, IMG submission 180676) | Peat soil microbial communities from Stordalen Mire, Sweden - 717 S3 30-34 | ecosystem: Environmental > Terrestrial > Soil > Wetlands > Peat | place: Sweden: Norrbotten County, Stordalen... | reverse complement strand
GGTCCGCGTGCGCTCAACCAGCACATAATCGCCGCTGATAATGTGCTCGTCGCGCATGGAGTCGCCGCGCACCTCGAGCGCAAAAACGTCGCGATTGCCCACCACGTCGTGCAGCGATATTGTCTCAGGGTTTTCGACCGCTTCCACTGGGAGGCCGGCGGCGATGCGCCCTGCAAGCGGTAGCCTGTCGCTGGTCCGGGTCCGGGTCCCCGGCGGAAGCACATCGATCGAGCGGCTGCGGTTATGCACGCGGTCAAGCAGCCCCTTCTTTTCGAGGTTGGTAATATGCTTGTGCACCGTGGCCAGGCTTTTCAGCGCCATTCCGCGCGCAATCTCCTCGAACGACGGGGAATAGCCGTTGCGCGTAACAAACGACTCGAGGAAGTCGAGAACTTCTTTTTGCCTTCGAGTAACTGCCATGGCCGCATTATAGCGAATAAAAAGCGAACCGCAACAAATCTTTTTTACTCCGCCGATCCTATTTGGTAACTGGGAATCGAGGGCGGCCGGCATACCTTAAGCACTAGAAAGAAACAAGATTCCGATTCTTCTGCAAGTTGAACAATCCAAATGAGAACGGCGTGTTCGGTTCCATGCAGCGAGTTAGCCCCCGCTGAAGCGGGGATAGCGAGTTGGCAGGTTAGCGGCGGTATCGTCGAACCTAGTTTCATCGCTCCGTGGGTCGGCAACGCCGGTGGGGGACTAAGAAGGAATCCCTCGCTTCCGATAGCCTGAGCATTCGCCACAATGCCAGGGTCAGCGCGCGCCTCAATTCTCCGGCTTGACAAGACTGTGCGCCGGAACGTGCGGAAGTTGGCTGGTGAAGGCCGGAAAGGCGGTACAAGCCAGTAGAATGAGCGTGCGTGGTTCAGAAGGACGGGCATGGAAGACATCGAACATCTTTTCGGCGGAAAGGAGACAAAGCTCTTTGATCCGCAGGATTCCGCTTCAGGCAAGGGTACTGAAGTGCTCGATGCGAGCGTGGTCAGGCGTGGCGATCGATGGTGGATGTATCTTGCCGGACAGGCATGCGGATATGGCGCAACACAAATCTTCAGCGCTTCACTCGATCCCGGGGAACCTCTCTCAGCGCAGGGCTGGAAAGTCACTCGAGATGAAGCCGGCGAATTGGCGCCTCTAGCCGGACAGAGCGTGAGCCGCGCGTGGGACGGCAATGGTGGTCGGCACTGCCCATCGTATGTAAGAGGATGGGCCCCGCACAAGCTCGAATGGGTGGAGCGAATCTACTACGCGGGAGCCGCGGAAAGCTTGTGGGGACCCTATACGATAGGTTTCCTGGAATGGGACGGGGAGACGTGGACCGATCGGCCCACACCCGTGTTTGCTGCCAATGAGGAGTGGGAACACGGAAGCGTGTACGAACCGAACCTCATCTATCACGGCGGCAAATGGAAGATGTGGTACGTGGCGGGGTCGAACCACGAAAACTACCTGGTGCAGGGGTATGCGGAGAGCGACGATGGGATGACTGGGTGGAGCGCACACACCGTCTTCGCCTCGCCCGAAATGAAGATGTTCGATTTCAGCGTCCGTGAGCGAGCCGGTTCGTTCGACGCGATCTTTGCGCGGGTGTGGGTCGGTGAAGGCAATGCACCGGCCGAGACTGGGTTGTGGTGGTGCAGAGCAGAGAAGCCGTCGGGAAGTCTGTCCGATTGGAGCAGGCCGGTTCGCATAATGACGGCTGAAGATCGCGGGTGGCACAGTGGTCCGTGGAAGCCCTCGCTCCAGTTCGACGAAGGGAACGCAAACCAAGCATTCGTGTTCTTCGACGGGCTTTACCGAACCAATGACCCGGGTCCTTTTCCGTTCGCCTTTACCCTAGGGTGCCTTGAAGTTGAACTGCCGATAACCGCCGTGAAATTCTAAATTCCAACGATAGAAAACCGCGCAACCGGCGAACAGCCCCGCTGTTTCTATCCAACTGCCGCCATTTGGCCCCAACACAACAGCACTCAGCCATTTTTGCGCCGACCGGACAGGGGCGAAACCGCTTTCGAGCAGGACCGAACGTTCAAGCTCATGACTTGCCTCCTGGGGATTGCGCGGACGGTGCCGCCGTTCCAAGAACGACCAAATCGACTCGCCGATTTACTTTGCGGCCTTCGGGTGTTGCGTTGTCGGCAATAGGCCGGTACTGCCCGTAGCCAACCACCGAGATTCTCTTCGGGTCGAAGCTGGCTTCATTCACAAGGAGGAGCAGCACAGCCATCGCGCGCGCCGTCGAGAGTTCCCAATTCGAGCGGAACTGCGCGGTATGGATCGGCTGGTCGTCGGAATGCCCCTCGACGCGAAGCTCCAATCCATGTTCCGACAATATCCTGCCTATCTTTTCAATCTTTTCGCCTGCGCCGGGTAGCAGTTCAGCTTGGCCGCTGTTGAAGAATCCAAGTTCTCTCAGGCTGATGACGAATCCCTCCGGAGTGATTCGCATCTCCATTTCATTGTTCTGAAGTTCCTTGCCGACGGCCGACTGCAGCTGTTTTCGCAACTCGGTGACATCGACGGACGGGGCCGCCGCGTCGTCCTTCCTTGGATTCTCCGGAAGGTAGGACGGCGTTCCAATCGTCGTATCGGGGACGATGTTGGGATAGGCTACTCCACTGTTGTTCAGCCCACCGGAAGATGCGCCCAGTTGCTGGAAGCCTACCTGGATGGCTTGAGAGAGCCGCTTGATCATTCGATTGTCCCGGTAGGAAGAAGCAAACAGGACAACAAATAGCGCGAAAAGCAGAGTCATGAAATCCGAGTAGGAAACCAGCCAGCGATCCCTTTCGGATGCCTCCTCGGTTTGTCTTCTATTTCTTCTCATCGACTGGCCACCTTTTTCAACGCATGCCCAGGCTTATGAAGGAACTTTCCAAGCCGCAGCTCCAAGGTCCTGGGATGCACACCTTCGACGATCGACAACACCGCCTCAAGCGTCATCTCCTGGATCACTTGTTTTTCGCGCAGCCGGATTTTGAGCTTTCCAGCCCAGGGCAGGAAGAGGAGATTTGCCGATGCGACACCATAAATGGTGGCGACGAACGCGACCGCGATGCCCCTGCCGACCGCATCGATATCCTGAAGCCGTTGCATCACCTGAATGAGGCCGAGGACTGCACCGAGAATCCCAATGGTTGGCGCGAATCCGCCCGCGGCCTCGAAGACTTTCGGGATTTTCTCATCCTTTTCGCCTTGATAGTCAAGTTGAATCTCCATCATCTTGCGCAGATCGACAGGCTTGACACCATCGATTGCCAGCATCAGGCTTTCTCTCAGGAAAGGGTCTCGAATCTTGTCCAGTTCCGCATCGAGGGAAACGATGCCTTCCTTGCGAGCCTTATATGCGAATCGGAGGAGATTCTGGACCAGATTGTCGGGCTCCGGGTCCGCATGCAGCAGGACCTCCATGAGCTGTCTCAGCGCCTGCATCACGATGCGAATTGGAAATTGGACCATGACGGCGCCCAGGGTGCCGCCGAACACGATCAGGGCAGCAGTCGGCTGCAGCACCTGCGGCAGCTTGACGCCCTCCAGCATCAAGCCTGTCCCCAGCCCCGCGATCGCGAAGGCTAACCCCCCGATGGTGCCTTTGTCGATAGTCGTCTTCACGAAGTCCAGTCACCGAAGCAAGAGCAAGCAGGCGGGGCAACCAAGCACGACGGGCACAAAGTTCGCAGCTTGCTCGCTCTCATCTGCTGTCGAACTTTGCCTGAACGCTGCCGTGCAGCATTCCAAACTGGTTTGTCCTCTATCGGCAAACCGAACAGAGGTTTCTAGGGGCTCGGTACTCGAATAACCGATGCGAAAATTCATTGTCGTTGGGCACTCACGAGTGACGTTCAACGGGCGTCTTGCCGGCCCTCTAGGCGGTGATGGAAAAGGTGTTGGTGGTGGGCAGCACTGAGGCGTTCAATGCACCGCCGGTTTGGCCTTGCTGGAGTGAACCGTACGCCAGCATCGCGGCAGCCAGCGGATCGGAGCCGACGCCAAATAGGCTCGATTGACTGGATGCACCACTTGAGGAACCGTTGCCTCCACTCGACGCCTGTCCGGTCGACGAGTGAAGCGACATCTGTGTCCGGTATTGTGCAAGGGTCGTCTTCAAAGCGGTGAAGTCGGCTTGAGCAGCGGTGAGGTCGCCCGATTCCAGATCCTTGCCGACCTGCGACAGCTTCGCGGGAACCGAGGTTCCACCAGAACTCGAATTGGAGCCCGACTCGAGCAGTCCTTGCCGCAGTGCCCCAAATACGGACTGGGCGTCCGTGTTCAGGCTAGCCGCGGACGACAGTTTCTGTGCGACCTGAGAGACGGCGTTTGTGAAAAGACTGCTAGCAAGGATTCCTGCTACGGACATGTGCGCCTCCGGAACAAAAATGCATGGTGCCGCGGATCGAACTCGCAAGTACGCCACGCGGTTCAGCTGCCTGAATGATTTGCACGTCGGGAGCCAAAGCGATGCGATCGGCGGCGCTGAAATAACCATCGTGCAATGAGTTGTTTAGCGCGAGACTCCCCGATGCATGTCGGCCCAACAAGTGGGCAAGAGTTGCCTATCCGGCAAGAATAAGGCGCAGGAAATGTCCGTTGGAGCGAGCAGCGGTCCAACGGGCAACGCAAAATTCACCCGAATTCAGGCGTCTGCCGGTCGGAGACTACAAAGAAACAAGATTCCGATTCTTCTGCAAGTTGAACAATCCAAATGGAGACAGGGTGTTCATCTGGATGTAGCGAGTTAGTCCCCGCTGAAGCGGGGATAGCAAGTTGGCAGGTTAGCGGCGGTATCGTCGAACATAGTTTCATCCCCCGTGGGTCGGCGCAGCTGGTGGGGGAACTAGAAAATGAGCCTCGATTTGCCGATTAAGAGCGGGCAACTCGAAGCCGCAGTCCTTCCGGGGCATGCCAAAGGGCGAAGCCACATGTTTACGATTATCGGAATTGTCATCGTTTTCGGCGCGGTGCTGACCGGCTTCCTGATGGAAAAAGGGCCCGTTGCCGTCCTGATCCAGCCATCGGAATTTGTGATCATCGCCGGGGCTGCGTTTGGAACTCTGCTCGCGGCAAATCCTGTGCACGTCTTGAAGAAGATCGCCAGCGGCCTGGCGGGACTTCTTGGAGGCTCGAAGTTCTCAAAGAATCAATACATCGACTCTCTCAAGATGATGTTCAATCTGTTCAACAAGGCGCGGAAAGACGGATTGGTAGGGATCGAGAGCGATGTTGAAGAACCGGAGAAGAGCCCGGTGTTTTCCAAGTATCCAAGTTTCCTGAAGGACAGCCATTCTCGAAGCTTCGTGTGCGACACAATGCGCACGGCGATTACTGGCGGTGTGAGTTCACACGACGTCGACCAGATGATGGAACTCGATATGGAGGTCCATCATGCCGGCGCCAGGACTCCCACTGCCGCATTGTCCACGATGGCGGATGCCTTGCCGGGCCTGGGAATTGTCGCCGCGGTTCTGGGGGTTGTGCTCACCATGAGTTCGCTCGGCGGACCACCCGAAGAGATCGGGCACAAGGTGGCGGCAGCGCTGGTGGGAACGTTCCTGGGAATTCTGCTGTGTTACGGAATGGTTGGCCCACTGGCGGCGAAGATGTCCAAACAAGTCGAAGAGGAACATGCCTACTACCACGTTTTGCGTGTCGTCATGCTTTCCTACATCAAGGGAATGTCGCCGCTGCTGTCGATAGAAATGGGACGGCGGGCAATTCCCGATCATGTTCGACCCAGTTTTCAAGAAGTGGAGAAAGCGTGCCGCAAAAAGGACGAAACGGCCACGCCGGTAGCGGCGTAGAACGGCTTTTGACAGCGCCGCATTTTGCCGGGGTCCTTCCATGCAGATGTTTCCCAAGGAAGGATCGATTGAACGGCAGTGGTTTCTGGATAAGGTGATTGTTGAGTCACCGTAACCGTCTTCAGAAGAGAACATTATGGAAAAAGCGCCTCCAGTCATCATCATCAAGAAGAGTTCGGGGCACGCTGAGGCTCACGGCGGCGCCTGGAAGGTGGCGTACGCAGATTTCGTGACTGCAATGATGGCCTTGTTCATCGTTCTTTGGATGATGAACGCGAGTAAGGAAGTTCAGGAAGCGGTTGGCGGCTACTTCAAAGATCCACGCGGCAATTCCAAGATGGTGGGCACCAACAAGAATGGCGCCGGGGTCTTTGTGGCGATGAAGAAGGACGACATGCAAAAGCTGAAACAGAACCTCGAGAAGTCCATTCACCGTCTCGACCCAACGGACAAATTGAAGGGACAAATCGAGATCACGGTTACGGACGAGGGACTGCGGATTGAGCTAATGGAATCGGCCACGGGTACATTCTTCGAGTTGGGAAGCCCAAAGCCTACTCCCGCGCTCAAGGTTCTGCTCAATGTCTTATCGGATCAAATGGGGCAGCTTCCAAACAAGATATCGATCGAAGGGCACACCGATTCCAAGCCTTACTCTCTCAGCAAGACCTACGACAACTGGGATCTTTCAGCGGATCGGGCAAACGAGGCTCGACGAATGATGCAGACTGAAGGTGTTCGGAAGGACCAGATATCGCAGGTGCGCGGATTCGCGGATCAGCGGCTGAAGGTGCCGGGGCAACCAGAGGATCCGTGCAATCGCAGAATCTCGCTTGTGGTTCAGTACCAGGCCGACGATTCCTCGCAATTGGCTCTTCCCAAGCAACTTATTTCCGCCGCCGCGCAGCCGGCAAAGTAACTGTCAGCGGGCCCTGACTAGACAATGAGTTGAGGGCCCGGCCTGTTTTGCGTCTCTGCCACTGAAGCAACAAAACGAGCCATTTCCTTGCGCTCCGCCTCCGATCTATAGATGAATTCCAGACCGTCCGATTCTGATTCGGAGCGCACAACGCGCGCCTCGAGTTCAATTGTCATGCCCTTGTGGTTCACAGCTACCTTCCCGCTAGTATTCGGCAGGGGATGCTTGAGAGCCTCTAACACCAGGCCGTCTTTGCTGATCTCCCGGCATCGCGCCGCCACGGTCAAGTCCTCGAAGGTGAGCTGAACCAGAAGATCGACAGGAAACCTTGGAGCCCGATATACGAATTTCCGCATGATCGCTCACTTAAACAATGGGATGCACTTGCTGATTCATATTCCGTGCGGGACTGCGCCGGTCCAGTTCGCTTTGGCCGAAAAATCCCACCAATGCCGGCTGAACCTGCAGCCGCCTGAGCTACGATTTGCACACCATTGCAAACCAGAGCGCAACAGACCCGAAACTAGGCCGGATGCTAGCAGTTTTGGTGCAGGATGTCCATAAGCCTAGCGATCTCCGCGAATTGCGCGCCCTAACGATCGCTTTGCCTTCCTATCGCACCGGAGTAACCGATTGTCTGCTGCGCGGTATCGCTACCAGCACTTTCTAATCCTAGGATGTGATGTGCATCACGGGAAACGAAATTCACATAATTGTGGAACCATGCGAGACGATTACAAGTTTGGTGCAGGATGATCGCACTTTCGTTGATCTTTAGAAAAGGCGCAGGTTACCATGGCCTGACATCCAAATAACACTAAAGTAATCACACTAACCAGTACGAGGGGACCCGCGGCATTACTTTAGGGTGGTGGACAAGAGTAACAGAACCAGATGCAGAATTCGCAGGATTAGGACAGTAAGGGGGCAAATGATCTTCGCGTCTGCGCAATATCAAGAACGAACTAATCCTGACGCCAGAGTATTCAACCCATACGCTGGCCGGCATGTGCTGATCGTTGAAGACGATGTTTCCCTGGCGAAGTTCCTCAGCGATGAACTTCGGGCTGAATCCTTCGTCGTCGATTTGGCCCACGATGCCGAAGCGGCGTTAGAGATCCTCGAGGAAGGCCGGCGGTGCGATCTGGCGATTCTGGACCTGAATCTCCCCAATCTCGATGGCATGAGTCTGCTGCAGCGCGTAAGGCCGAACAGGCCGCGGATGCCAATGATCGTGCTTTCCGCGCGGAGCCGCGTGGAGGACAAAGTAAGAGCCCTGCAAAACGGAGCGAACGACTATCTCGTAAAACCATTCTCGTTTCTCGAGCTTCTGGCGCGGGTTCAGTCGCAGTTGCGTCATAATGCGGGGCCGATTGAGAACGTTTCCCAGGTGGGGGATCTTACGTTGCATCGGGAGGAGCATCTGGTTGAACGGAACGGCAGACGAATCGATCTGACCCCCCGCGAATTTGCAGTTCTTGAGTATATGATGCGCAACGCTGGACGCTCAGTGCCGCGCGCGCAGCTTTTCGAGGAAGTGTGGAACATGCCGCACGATCCGTCTACGAATATCGTCGACGTCTACATGAAGTACGTGCGCGACAAGGTGGACCTTCCGGGGGAGCACAAACTAACGCATACAGTTCGAGGGATCGGCTATGTTCTGCGCGCAGAGTGAGGAAGTGTTGAAGAGCGAAGGTCCAGCGGATTGGATGGGAGCCGAAGGCGACAGGTTCCATGCCAACCTGTCCTCCTGTCTCCATGCCATGGGGCAACCGCTGACAGTGCTGCGCTGCACGGTTGCGGCCGCCGCTGTGCAGGGCATCCCCGCTGAAAAGCAGCAAAAGTATTTGGGCACTTCGGCTGAGCAGGTCCAGCTTCTGTGCGGCCTGTTCGACTGCTTGCGGGAGCTTTTGGATTCAAGCCAGCTCGGCGGAGAGCGCTCACCCGTGGCAGTTTCGCAGTTATTGTCCTTTGCCGTTGAAGACCAAATGCCCTTGTTCCAGGCGTCTGACCTGGCGATCGACGTCAGCATCCCAGCAGAGCTCGATTCAACCGTGCTGGCAGATATGAACAGGTCATTGAAGGCGCTGACCTTCGTGCTCAAGATTGCAGCTTCCGTCTCCTCTCCGGGCGATGTCATTGAGTTGAAGGTTGCGCCAAAGAATGGTGGCGTTGGGTTGATCGTCGAGAACGAGCGCGCGCGCTGTAGAAGCTTCACATCGTTGCAGCGCCTGACGCTGGCGGTGGCTGAGGCTAATGTCCGGAGTCAGGATGGGGACTACGCGTGCGCTCAAGACCCGTTTCGTGCGACCTTGACGCTGCCGGTTCACAATCGGGTCCACAATCGAGTTCTGGACTTAGCTCAATTGAAGGGTAATACGGCTCGCTATGAAGCGCAGGCGGGCTGCCTATGTTCATAGTATCCACGGCAAGATCGAGCCCCCGCTTACGGGAATTGTTCACAGTCTACGAAGGGAGAAAAGCTTCATGGCAAGTACGGTAACGCAGTTGGTCAGCCACGGCGATCGAAGTCCAATCGATGTGTTCATCGTCTGCCCCAGCGCCAGGCTCCGTCAGGAACTGAATCGCAAGCTGAATCTTCCCCGCTGGAATGTGGTTCAGGCAGGAACCGGAGCTGGAGCGTTGGAGATGTTTGAGCAGCATGGCGCGGACGATGGGATCCTGCTACTCGATCCGAATCTGCCGGATGTGGGCCTCAATGAGTTTCTCGACATCGTAGAAGTTCAGTATCCGAACCTTCAGCTGATGACCTTGGACTCCGAGACTGGGCAGTTGAAGTGTTCCCGGTCCGGTTTTGTTCACAACTTCCATAGCTGATTCACGAAGGCATTCCGGTTTCTAGTGCGCCTGTAAGAACCGGCAAAGGAGAAAGGCCGCATGGCAAGTCTGGTCGCGCAGTTCAGCCGTCAAGAGGATCGGATTCCAATCGATGTGTTCGTTGTCTGTCCCAACTCCAGACTCCGCCAGGATCTGAACGAGAAACTGGGACTTCCGCGTTGGAATGTGATTGAGGCGGGAAGCGGCGCCGGAGCGCTCGAGTTACTGCGAAGACATGGCGCTGACGATGGAATCCTTTTGCTTGATCCGAATCTGCCGGATCTCGAGCTGAATGAGTTCTTAAGTATCGTTAGAGTTCGGTGTCCGAACCTTCAGCTCATGACACTGAACTCCCACACCGGGCAGTTGCTGATCGGAGGCGCATCGCCGACCCCCATATCGACGCGACTTGCAGAATTGATCAACCGAGGAGTCGGCGCGGGTCCGAGACCGGTTGCGGAGGATGACGGCAAGATTCACCGTCCTGTGCATGACGGCAGGCTCAATCTGCGCGGCATGATTGGCGATTCGGAGCCGATGAAGCGCACCTACCATTTGACGCGCATGGTCGCGGCCCGCGACACGACGGTCCTGGTCACGGGGGAAAGTGGTACGGGCAAAGAACTGATCGCACAGGAGATTCATTTAATCAGCCCGCGGAGAAGACAGCCGTTTGTAGTGGTGAATTGCTCCGCCATCCCCGAAGCACTGCTCGAGGCAGAGCTCTTCGGCTATGTGAAGGGCGCGTTTACCGGCGCGGTTCAATCGCGGATCGGACGGATACATTCAGCGCACGGGGGCACGCTGTTTCTCGACGAGATAGGCGACATGCCGTTGTCGCTGCAAAGCAAGATTCTGCGGTTTCTGGAACAAGGCGAAGTGCAGCGTTTAGGCGGACTCGACAATCTGAAAGTCGACGTTCGTGTGGTCGCGGCAACCAATGCCGATCTCAAACAGCTCATCTCCAAGCAGCTATTCCGCGAGGATCTCTATTACCGTCTCGCCATTTTTCCCATCCAACTGCCGCCACTGCGCGAACGGATGGGCGATCTGGAGGAATTGGCTGAGGCATTTGTTGCCAAATACAGCCGTGGGATTTCGCTGAGCCGCGAGGCATTGCAAATGTTGCAGCAACACAACTGGCCAGGGAATGTCAGGGAGTTGCGCAACGTGATTGAGCGGGCAACGGTATTGGTTGGTTCAGGGGACGAAATCAAGCCCGAGCACATTTTTTTATAATTCAGTTTCCCATTGTGGGCAGGCTTTTCCAGTTTGGCATTCATCGTGCTACTAGATAGGCAAATGCTGCCCGGTTCTCATGTAGTTCCAATAAATAGCATCGCGCCGCCCCCTATGCACAACCAGGGGATGCTGGCGGATGCCTTTTCCGAGTTCATCTCCGCGTCGTCGATGCTGGAGGCGTCTTATCGCGACCTGCAGCAGGAAGTTGCGCACCTCGGATTCGAATTGGCGGAGCGCAACGCCGCTCTCACCAGCAGCCTGGCAGAGAACGATCGGATGCGCGCAGCCCTGCAGCAGATCATCGATTCGATGCCCTGCGGCGTGCTGGTGCTGGATGCCGCCGAAGCCATTGTGACGATCAATCCCGAAGGGCGCAGGCTGCTGGAGCTTGGAAACACGCATGTGCGCAATCTGCGCGATCTCTCCGCGATGAGCCGGATTGATTTCGAATCTCTCGCCGGCAAGTCTGAAGATCGCCTCGACAATGAACTCTGCATTCCGTCCGCGGCGGGCGAGCGCTGGTTGGCAATCGGTAACCGAAAGCTGCGTTGCCCATCTGCAGACCGGGAGCGAGGCGATCGGAGGACTCCGCTCGAAAGCGTTTGGATTCTCCGCGACATTACCGCTCACAAGCATGCCGAGAGGGAACGTGAATCGGCGCGCAATACCATGGCGCTGGCCGAGATGTCGACGATTCTAGCCCACGAGATTAGGAATCCGTTAGAGAGCATGGAATTGTTCGCCGGGTTGATCGCCGAAGATCCGGCACAGACGTCTGAATGGGTCTCTCACCTGCGCGCAGGCATTCGCATGCTTTCGGCAACGGTCAACAATGTATTGAGCACTCATAGTGGAGGCAATCCTCATCTTGCACCCGTGAATCTGACTGTTTGCGCACGAAGCGGAGTGGAATTCGTGCGCCCGATCGCGGAGCAGGCGGGTGTGACGCTCCGGTTGGCCGAAGGCAACGACAGCCTCGCGATTCAGGGAAACGAGAACATGCTTCGTCAGATGATCCTGAATCTCATTTGCAATGCGATTCGCCACACACCGGCGGGCGGAAAGATCGACGTGTCGACCAAGAAACAAGCGCGGCACGGAACCATCCGCGCGCTGCTTGAGATCAAGGACACTGGCTGCGGAATTCCCGCGAACCTGATCGATCGCATTTTCGATGCCGGATTCAGCGGGGGCGGCGACACGCCGGGCCTTGGCCTGGCCGTTTGCAAGCGGCTCATGAACCAACACCACGGAGACATTCGCGTTTCAAGCCGCGTCAACCGCGGCAGCATTTTCCAATTGGAGTTCCCGACCTTATGACGATTGATGAAGCGCCTTCGGTAATGGTGGTAGACGACGAACCGGGCATACGCACCGCGCTCCGCGCCAATTTTCTTCGCCACGGTTGGCGGGTTGAGACTGCCAGCGGCGTTCGCGATGCGATCTTCAAGCTCGAAGACCGCGAGTTCGACCTGGTGGTGACGGATATTCGCATGCCGGATGGAACTGGCTTGGAAGTGATGCGCTCGGCCCGCCGCGCCGCTCCGGGAGCAGCCATCATTTTGCTCACGGCATACGGCTCGGTTCCGGATGCGGTGAGCGCCATGCGCGACGGGGCTCTGGATTATATGACCAAGCCGATTTCGTTCGACCAATTGCAGGCAACGGCGGCGCAGGTCATGCAACGGGCCAGACAAACTGCGGTCGACGATTCAACCTTGGCGGGAGACATTGTTGGGCGCGCTCCGTCGTTGCTTCGCGCATTGCAGCGCGCTCGAGCAGCCGCCGCTACAGGCGCCGATGTTCTTATTGAAGCGGAAAGCGGAACCGGCAAAGAGCTGCTGGCGCGATTCATACACGATTCGAGCGATCGCAGCCGGAAGCCGTTTATTGCCCTGAATTGCGCCGCGGTCCCCGAGTCACTGCTGGAGAGCGAGCTATTTGGCCATGGCCGGGGCGCATTCACCGGCGCATTCGCGGCCAAGCCGGGGAAGTTTGAATTGGCGGATGGCGGAACGATTCTGCTGGACGAGATCGGAGAGATGCCGCTCCATCTGCAACCCAAACTCCTGCGGGCTCTGCAGGAACGCGAGTTCGAAAGACTTGGCGAAGCACGATCCGTGCATGTCGATATACGAGTGATCGCCACGACCAATGTCTCACTCGCCTCAATGGTCGAGCGCGGCGATTTTCGCAGCGATCTCTACTATCGGCTGAATGTGATTCCTCTCTCGCTGCCGCCACTGCGTGAGCGCCGCGAAGACATTCCCGTTCTTGCCCATCATTTCGCCGCACAATTTGCCCGCCAGTTGGGAACCGAGCCTCCCCGGCTTCATCCAGAGTTTCTTAACCGCTTGCAGTCGCACAACTGGCCCGGGAATGTGCGGGAACTGGCGAACTTCATGCGGCGGGTTCTCACCTTGAGCGGAACGCTGGAAATTGACGGCCGCTGTTTCGAGACGGAGTTCCAGGGAGCCTCGAGATTCTCGATCGCGTCCCCGGCCGCGTCTTCAGCTCCTGCCGCGGGTACCCCGATCCGCCAAGTCGAACGGCTGCACCTGGAGAGCACCCTGGCGCTGACGGATGGGAATCGAACCCACGCGGCTGAGATGCTGGGCATCAGCCTGAGAACCCTTCGCAACAAGATTCGCGAATACGGTCTTCCACCCAGGAGGTACGCATAACATGGCCACGTTTTCTTCGATTCAGATGTTACAAGGCTACCTGCAGGTGGTCACGGACCGCCAGCAACAGATCACATCGAACATCGCGAATGTCGACACCCCCGGATATCACAGTAAGGATGTGAACTTCCATGAGGCAATGCAACGAGTGATGAATGGGGGTCCCAGCTTACAACTGCAGCCGGCTTCTCAGGAAGAATTCGGACTCACGGAGCGCCCAGACGGGAACAACGTAGATATCGACCGCGAAAGCCTCTTGCTATCGCAGACGCAGCTTCAGTATCAACTCGGTGTGCAACTGGTTAAGTCGCAGTTTCACACCCTTCTGACGGCTATCAAGGAGTAAGCAGTCATGGGCCTTTTTGACATGTTGAGCATAAGTGCCTCCGCCCTGACCGCGGAAAGACAGCGGGCGGAAGTTACCTCCGCAAACCTGGCCAACGCCGAGACGACACATACCGACCAGGGCGGGCCGTATGTGCGCAAAGAAGTAGTTTTCAGCGCCACGACAGGCTCGCCGTTTCACAACGTCTTCAATCAAGTTGGTCGGTTTTCACAGACTCCGGCGGGTACGGTCCGGCTTAGTCAAGTTGTAAGTGACCCAACCCCGCCTATCCGCCGCTATGAACCCGGAAATCCGGATGCGGACGAGTCGGGATATGTGGAGTATCCCGCTATCAACCCGGTCAACGAAATGGTGGACCTCATGGGAGCTGCTCGCGCATATCAGTTAAATGCATCGGCGGTTTCGGCGGCTAAGCAAATGATTCAGGAATCCATCGACATTTTGAAGTCTTCATAAGTCGGGAGTTAAAAGATGAGCAACGTCAGTCTAGGCGGAATTCCAAACTCGTACATGCCGGATACAACGTCGTTCGGCGTTGGAAACGACAGCGAAGGGATCAGTTTTGGAGACGTGTTGAAGAACGCCGTTCAAGGCGTGAATCAACTGAACCAGTCAGCCACGGCGCAGGTCAACAACCTGGTGCAAGGCGGAAGCGGCGACGTGAACAGCGTCATGATTGCCGTGGAAAAGGCGGACGTTTCATTTCAGCTCATGATGCAGGTTCGCAACAAGATTGTGAGCGCATACCAGGAAATAGAGAAGATGCAGTTCTAAGACGGAGACGAGATGGCAGGCCCCAACGAAGCAATCACGCAGGCACGGCAGTTCTGGGAGACGCGGAGTTCGCGGCAGAAGTGGCTCCTTCTCGCTGGGGCGTGCGCAACCGTGTTGCTAGTCACACTCTTTGTGCGGCTGATCGGCTCATCCGACTATAAGCCGATTTCAACCGGTCTGGAACCTGCCGAGGCAGAAGCACTCTCCGCCCAACTCGATGCCGATGGCATTCCCCATCAGACCAGCGCCGACGGAAAGACAATCAGCGTTCCCGCCGAGAAACTGGCGGAAGCGCGCATGAAGACCGCGTCTCAGGGCGCCCAGCACAGCGGGAGGATGGGATTCGAGTTATTCGACAAGATGTCGTGGGGACAAACTGAATTCGACCAGAAGGTCACTTATCAACGCGCACTTGAAGGAGAGCTGGAAAAGACCATCGAAACGCTCGGCGATGTGGAAAGCGCTCGCGTGCACCTGGTGATGGCGAAGGATTCCGTTTTTCTGGACAAGGAGCAACCTGCCAAGGCGTCGGTCATTTTAAAACTTCACGGCAAGGGTCTTCCCAAAGAGTCGGCTCAGGCCATTGCGCGGCTGGTTTCAGGAGCGGTCAATCAACTCAGTCCGGAAGATGTTTCCATCATCGACGCCGATTCAGCCAGGTCTCTCGGAGTGGGACACAATGGGCAGGGTGATTCTGACGGCATTGAGGAAAGTCTGACGCAGCGCCTGATCACCACGCTTGA
>Ga0224559_1001109_pt1 | contig 15367 bp, 13 predicted proteins | sample 714S33034metaG_FD_180676 | JGI IMG/M metagenome (GOLD analysis project Ga0224559, IMG submission 180676) | Peat soil microbial communities from Stordalen Mire, Sweden - 717 S3 30-34 | ecosystem: Environmental > Terrestrial > Soil > Wetlands > Peat | place: Sweden: Norrbotten County, Stordalen... | reverse complement strand
ACTTGCGTTGTTCGCTTCATGTTCCACACTGGCAAGTGACGCGTCCATGCGCAGTGCCAACTCCATGTGATTTCGCTCAAGGAAATGAAACGTCGCTGCTTTTCCCAGAAGGCGGACGCCGTACATTGATATGAGCATGACAACAACGACGGTTCCAATTGCAAGTGCAAAACGCCTCTTCAACGTCCAATTAGCTGAAAAATATGAGATTTGTTTATTATATTTATTCATAGTGTTCCTTTAGAGGTACCAATTTGTAATGCACTTAATCTAGGTTTAGTTGTTCTTACATCAGCAAAATGGATGGTAAAACCATGAATTGACGTAACAATAAACGCACATATATTGCGCAGTCAATATGCCAAACGTACTAGATATATATAGAACTTGGCGAAGATATTCGTCAGGATTTAAAGATGTGCTGATAAAAAATGCTGTGTAGAAATGCGATATTGCAAAAAGGACCGATTGAAAAGCCCTAGGATTATTTGTCGGGATTTCTTATTACCTTTTCGTTTTCGAATTCTAAAAATGAAGCTTTTAAATTTGCAAAAGCTTTATCAGCTTCGGCTTGTGAAAATACTATTGGTTTTTCAGCTATTTTATTCGCCAGGATTTGTTGAATCGTATCGCCAAAATGATAAACAGTATTAATTGAATTATCGGTCAACTCATTTATGGTTTGAAGTTTCTTTTCAAGCGAAATATCAGGCTTTGCATTTGCCACTTCAATACCGTGCCTAAACTTTTCCAAAAATATATATAAATCCTCAATGGTCGAATAAATTATTTCAGCATCAACATTTGATCTTTTTGAATTAATCACCTTACCGGCTTTAATATCAGCCAATAAATTAGCTATATCAGGTGACACACCAAAATCTTTGTTAATTTGTTCAATTATTTCAAGCGCACCAGCCGTATCACCTGATTTAAACAACTGAATAGCCTTAGCCTTTTGCCTTTTTTTAAAATTGCGTTGGCTATCGGTCAAAGCTGATTTGTTAATTCGTGAAGGCATAAAATCGAATAGGCTAAATTTGAATTAATTGTGGATCGGTGTAGTTTTGCGGGCCGTGAGTCGTAGTGATAAATGGTTGACCACTATGTTGGAGTGGGCACAAAAATACCGCTCTAACGAGTACCGAGTTAAATTGCCTTGATCTCTATCCGCTTGGAGGGCTTATCGCCCGCTTCACGCTTGGCATATTTTTTCGCCACGTAATCATCCACAATCTGCGTAAACTCGGCGGCGATGTTGTCACCACGCAGGGTGACAGTTTTCTCGCCATCCACATACACGGGCGCTGCCGGATTTTCTCCTGTGCCGGGCAAGCTGATACCAATGTTGGCGAGTTTGCTTTCGCCGGGACCATTGACAATGCACCCCATCACGGCAACGATCATTTCTTCCACGCCGGTATATTGTTCGCGCCACAGTGGCATTGACTGACGCAAATAAAGCTGAATGCTTTGTGCCAGTTCCTGAAATACCGTGCTGGTAGTACGACCGCAACCGGGGCAAGCGGTAACCATAGGCGCGAAAGACCGCAAACCCATGGTCTGCAATATCTCTTGTGCCACCACCACCTCCTGCGTGCGGGCACCACCCGGCTCCGGTGTGAGAGAAATACGGATAGTGTCGCCGATACCTTGCTGCAATAGCACAGCCAGTGCGGCAGTAGAAGCAACGATTCCCTTTGAGCCCATGCCCGCTTCGGTCAAACCTAAATGCAACGGGTAGTCGCTACGTGTGGACAGCTCGCGGTACACCGCGATTAAGTCTTGCACTTCGCTTACTTTGCAGGATAGGACAATGCGGTTATGCGGCAAGCCGATCTCTTCTGCGCGTCTGGCGGAATCAAGTGCCGACACGATCAATGCCTCACGCGTCACCTCTGCCACCTCTTTGGGCTGCGCCAGCTTGGCGTTCTCATCCATCAAACGCACAACAAGGTCTTGATCCAGACTTCCCCAGTTGACACCAATGCGCACGGGTTTGTCATATTCTTTCGCCACTGCAATCATCGTGGCAAACTGGTCTTCGCCCTTGCGATTTTTGCCCACATTACCGGGATTGATCCGATACTTTGCCAAAGCCTGAGCGCATTCCGGGTATTCCGTAAGCAAACGATGACCGTTGTAGTGAAAATCGCCGATTAAGGGAACATCACATCCCATATCATCCAGCATCTTGCGGATGCGTGGCACTTGCACAGCGGCTTCGGAAGTATTAACAGTGATACGAACCAGTTCAGAACCGGCATGCGCCAACTCGAAAACCTGTCGCGCAGTACCTTCCGCATCGACGGTGTCGGTATTGGTCATGGATTGAACAACGACAGGGGAACCGCCGCCGATGGCGATACCGCCGACAATCACCTGCTGCGTTTTGCAGCGCCGAATGGGAGCATGACTCATGCTTTATTCCAAAATCAAACGGGCAACTTCAACTTCGGTAAACTCCTTGAGTTCAACTTCATCGCCCTCGTAATACAGACGCACACCGCTGGCATTTCCAATCACCAAAGAAAAAGGCGCTTGTCCATCGATCCATTGCTCGGTACCCGGTGCATTTACTTGTTTGAGCAACGTCTTACCGTATTTGTCTTTTAACTCGACCCACGATTCAGTATTGAACACCAGATGAATCGGCGATTTGTTCGAACCTTTTGATGCAACTTTTACTTTGGGAGCGATGACAACAGAGGGTGCCTCATTGACAATGACTTCTTCAGCAACTTCAGAAGCCGCAGCTACAGAACTGGCAATCTGGACAGCCGATACAGCAGAATCCTGCACCGCTAACGGCACAGCAACAACCGGTTTGGATTCGTCCGGTTTTTTTGCCGGCCTATCATGGAAGAACAAGACCCCGAGTCCTAATATTACAGCCAAACCCAATGCTGCTGAAAGCCATACAACATTTATGCTGCGGGCTGATTGTGGCGTCGGAAACGGCACTTCGGCCGTGCTTTTTAAAGGAACGGGCTGCTTGGTTGTTGATGGTAAAGCGTTAAGCAAAACTGTTTCATCAAGGTGCAACAATCTCGCATAACTGCGCACAAACCCCCGCACAAATGTCAGCTCCGGAAGCTTTTCAAAATCATCTGCCTCAAGCGCTTCAACTTGGCGAGGTGCAAATTTTATTCGTCCGGCAACATCAGTAACGCTCAATCCTTGAAGGATACGAGCCTCTCTTAACATTTTCCCGGCGCTAACCGGCAAAGCAGTGTCGGTGACGGAAACAGCTATATCATCGTTTGGTAGTGTATCCATCATTCACCATGAAGTAATAATTGTGTTTCGCGCGAATCGGGAAAGCGTTTCTGCAATTGTAAAGCATAACTCTGTTCCGAATTTCGATCACCTATTTTTCTTTCTATACGAACAGCCAGCCAAAGTTGAACAGGGGTCAACTCTGTTACCAATTGGGAAAATTTCAGAAAATATGATTTTGCACCCGCAAAATCATGTTTGACAAAATTCACATCGGCCATTCCATATAAGGCATCGGGCAAATTTGGAGCCCTCACCAAAGCGCGTTGATAATATTCTTCCGCATCGGCTAATTTTCCTATTTTTGTCGAGCACACACCCGCATTTACAAGGGCTTGTTCAGGCGTGGCATACAGCGGATTTTTTACTGCTTCAAGAAATTGGGGGATCGCCTCAATTTCCCTTCCCCTCTGGCACAAAAACCAACCGTAGTTATTGTGTGTGATGGAGTCGGTACTATCCAACTTCAAACCATGTCGAAAATCTTCCTCAGCCAGTTGATCCTCGCGCAGTGTCAAATGAATCAGTCCCCGCACATTGAAGGCGGGAGCATAATCGGAATTCGCTTTCAATGCAGTTTCGACTTCTTGCAAGGCAATCGAGTATTGTTTGCGCTCGAAATAAGCCGCCGCCAGCTCGGTATGTATTTTGGCGCTGGCCAAAGCCCGTTCGGGTGGTAACCCGCTGCCTCTGGAGGCACATCCGGCCAAGCAAAAAACAATCAACGCAATTCCCAAAATCCTCACTGAGTTACCTCCGTCAAACGATGCGTTCTCTTTGTTTTATCCTGAACCTTGCCTGCCAGTTGCCCGCATGCTGCCGCAATGTCATCACCGCGGACTTTACGGATGGTTGTCACAATATTGGCCTGCATCAACACATCGCGAAAACGCAAAACCGATGGCATGTCAGAACGCTGATACGGCGCTTGCGGAAACGGATTAAATGGAATGAGGTTAAATTTGCACGGCACATCGCGCACCAGCGCAATGAGTTCGCGTGCCTGTTGCTCACTATCATTCACGCCTGCCAACATCACATATTCAAAAGTAACGAAATCGCGCGGCGCTTTTTCCAAATAACGCTGACAGGCCGCCATAAGTTCACGCAACGGGTATTTTTGGTTCACCGGAACCAGCACATTACGCAGCGCATCATTTGGCGCGTGCAGAGACACCGCCAAAGCCACGGGGCATTCGTCCCGCAGCCTGTCCATTGCCGGCACAATACCGGAAGTGGAAACCGTCACACGCCGGCGTGACAAACCGTAGGCGTTGTCATCCAGCATCAAACGCAAGGCACTTACCGTATTGTCAAAATTCAGCAACGGCTCGCCCATACCCATCATCACTACATTGGTGATGGGCCAGTTTCCCTCGGGGGTTTTGCCAAGCTCGCGATTCGCCCACCACAACTGGCCGATAATTTCTGCCACTGACAGATTGCGGTTAAAACCTTGCTTGCCGGTTGAGCAAAACGCGCAATCAAGCGCGCATCCGGCTTGTGTGGAAATGCACAGCGTACCCCGATCCGTTTCCGGAATAAACACTGTCTCCACCGCATTGCCGGTGCCGACATCCAACAACCACTTGTGCGTTCCGTCTGATGCAGTTTCTTCGCGCATCACTTGGGGCGATTGCACGCGCGCGGTTAGCTTTAGTTTGGCGCGTAGCGATTGCGCCAAGTCGCTCATTGCATCGAAATCGGACTCTCCTGCCTTATGCAGCCAGCGCAACACTTGCTTGGCGCGGAACGGCTTTTCACCTTGTTCCGCAAACCAATCGGCCATCTGAACTGCATCAAAGTTAAGGAGATTTTCCGTCATTAACGTGAATAGATGTTCAGCGAGGGGAAAAAGTAAGCGATCTCAACAGCAGCTGTTTCAGCCGCATCCGAACCGTGAACGGCATTGGCATCAATACTGTCAGCAAAGTCTGCACGGATGGTACCTTTTTCGGCCTTTTTTGGATCAGTTGCGCCCATCAGATCACGATTTTTCAGAATTGCGCCTTCACCTTCAAGTGCCTGAATGATTACCGGACCAGAAATCATGAAAGTAACCAGGTCATTAAAAAAGGGACGCGCACGATGCACTGCATAAAAGCCTTCCGCTTCGGCGCGCGACAGTTGCACCATACGTGCGGCAACAATTTTAAGACCCGCATTTTCAAAACGGGAATAGATTTGACCGATAACATTTTTTGCTACTGCATCGGGTTTAATAATTGAAAGGGTACGTTCTACGGCCATGCTTCTCTCCAAACTGTGTAATTAATAGGTTCCCAAAATCCAAATTTGAAGCTGAACTGCGATGCTCAACTATTTTATGGGATGCTACAAAAGCGGCACGCATTCTAACATCTCCGGCATTTCAGACCAACAACCGATTTTGCTTGCTTAATCTCGGTATCTCATAACATTCCGAACGAACCTGTCCAGTTTTCAAGCCTTTCAGAGGCCAAGAAGCCAGAAGTATATTTTCAACTTAATGCTTTGGTCATAGCCTGATGTAATTGACAATTTTGGTGCATAAAACTAACAATCATGGGCGACAAGCAATGGCTGAATGCTTATTAACAATATTTTTTTCTTATAATTCAAGCACAATTTTAATACGTACTCTTTTTTCTATTCTGGCATAACAATTGCATGATCAGTATTGTATAAAAGAATTCAGTACCGCTTTGTTCTTTTATGCATCTTTGTATCTCCTCCTATTTGGGGCATTCTTTAAGAATGCCCTTTCTTTTTGCATTTCCATTCAAAGGGGCGATTAAATCGCCCCTGCACAATTTCAACTTGAAAAGTTACTACATTCCCTGACATTAAAGTTATTCACAAATTCTGTGGATAACTATATGGATAACTTTCCCGTTGCATCGAAACCATTAATCAGGATATACAGTATTTTTCTCTGTTCAATAATTAAGCAATTTCCTCTCAATGAGTTTCCTTGTTTAACATTAAATTACGGTATTGCTCACTGAGCTTGGAAATCAATTCAAAAGTATTGACAGGTTTAAGCAACACAGGCCATTCAAAGAGAGCCGCCTTGCGCATAAAATATGATGACGTGTAGCCGGACATCATGACTGCACAAACCGGTTTGTGCAGTTTTTGGCGCAGGTTAAGTAAAAAATTGGTGCCATCAACATCGCCCGGAAGCATGTAATCAACTATGTAGCAATCGGCTTTTTCAATATTGGGATGATGCAAAGCGTATTCCGCATTATCAAAGCATTTAACCCTCCCCCCCATGTTTTCAAGCAAGTCCTGCAAGGATTGAGAAACTAATTCGTCATCTTCCACCACAACAAATTGTTTGCCTTGAGCAAACAGTCGGCAAGTATCTATATCAATTGAATCCACGCAGTTCTTTCCTTTGAATATTTACGATCAAAAACAAGTCAACTTTGGCAGTGCAGCACCACACTTTAACTCTGTGTTGGTTCAGACTACCTGACTTTCCTGCATTACACCATAGGCTAAACAGACTATATAGAATTGGCAACACACCCCCAATAGTCCAATTGTGCCGTTAGCATAAACCAGCCCAACTTTCTTGCCGGTTAAATTGCCGGCAGTTTCTTTACGCCCGCGCAAGAATACTGATTAATTTGGATACGTTGACGGGTTTATGTAAAACGGGCCATTCACACTTTTCGATTTCGCGGGCAAATGCAGTCGATGTGTCGCCCGAGACAATGACGGCTTTGACAGGTTTGTCCGAATTTTGACGAATCTCATTTAACAACTGTATTCCGTTGAGAGTCCCCCCCAGCATGTAATCAACGATGAAGATGTCGACAGGTGCTGCATGGGTATAGCGCACAGCCTCTTCCGCTGTGGAGAAGATTCCCACAGTACCGCCCATCGATTTCAGCACCCCGCCCAAAGCATCCGCAACTAAATTATCATCTTCCACCACCACAAAACGCTTGCCGCGGACAAATTCAATTTGTACAGCTTCGTCAAGCAACGCTTCAGAGCCGGTTCGTGGAAGCTCATCGGATAAATTGTCGGTCAAAGGCAAGAGGAACTCAAACACTGCTCCCTTTCCCACCCTGGAATAGCAAGCGATATCCCCGTCAAAAAGCCCTAAAGAGCGTTTGACGATGTATAGCCCCAAACCCAGTCCCTGCGTTCTGTCCCGTTGCGGATTATCAACTTGATAAAACTCATCGAAGATATGTTTTATATGTTCATCAGATATTCCTATACCGGTATCCCATACTTGAAACAGAAGTCGGTGTCCCCGGTGTCTGGCGCACACCAGAACGCCGCCCTTTGAAGTAAATTTGATGGCATTGGAAATCAGATTCATCAACACTGATTTGAGCAAGCCGATATCAGTGCGAACGGAAATCGCCTGCTTCATCGGAAAATGCAAAATGAAGCGAATTTGTTTTTTGTTGGCGGCAGGAGCAAAACTCTGTTCAATCCACTCGAATATTTCGGCAACAGGAACATCTGTGTATTCAGGTTTGATCATGCCGCCATCCAGTTTGGATACATTCAGCAAAGCATCGAGCAAACCGTTAAAATTGGACATTGCCTGATCCAACCGGCCAATGATCACATTTTGTTTTTCCGTCGGGTTGGTAAATTTAAGCGCATCAATGTACAAATTGGCTGCCGCCAGCGGTTGCCTCAAGTCGTGCCCCGCAGCCGCAAGAAAGCGCGATTTGGCCAACTCTTTGCGCTGGAGTTCGGTTCTGGTTTCATTCAGTTCGGTAATATCATGGCCCACCCCCAGCACAGAGACAATATTCCCCGACAAATCCCGCTCTGCACTTAGTCCTATATGGCTGCTTATCTGTTTGCCTTCTGCACCAAGCCAATGAAGTTCAAACAGGATATTCTTGCCGGTAGCGAAAACCTCTTTAATTTTGGACTCGTAAATTTCGGTGTTGGGGCCGCCAATACTCTCGGAAGGCCTTTTGCCCAACAGACTTGCAACTCTGCTCCCGGCCAAAGCAATAAATGCCGGATTAACATAGATACGGCGGCACTCGCGATCATATCGGGCAATTGTGTCGGGCGTATTTTCAATCAGCGTGCGGTATTCCTGTTCGCTGGCAACCAAGGCAGACGTTCTCTCCGCAACCGTTTTTTCCAAAATTTCCTGATGATGTTGTAACTTTTGCGCCATCTCGTTGAAACCGTTGGAGAGCATAGACAACTCTGGCACCTTTGGATGCACCTGAACCCGGCTATCCAGATTCCCTTCCCCAAAACTGTGCAGCACCTGGCTCATTGCAGTGATAGGATATGAAATCCTGCGGGCGGCCCATAACGCCAGTATTATCGATACCGTAAAAATCAACAGCGTTAGCATCAAACTCAGAGAAATAATTTGGTGCCTCTTCGTAATAAGGCGATGTTTGCTGATTTCGATAATGACTGCACCCAGTAATTTGAGCTGCTCCGCTTTTACCCCATTGTCAAAATCAAAATCATTCAGCCTGATTTGTGTGGTGGTGATAGGCGCATACAAAATCAAGACATCGGCATCCTGATACAAAGGGGAAGACGCATTGACTTTTGCCAACAGCGTTTCAAATTGCCCGAGCCCGTCACGCGTTCTTATCACAAACGGTTTAAGCGATGCATCCAACACTTCCACCTTGCTAACATCCCTCTGAATTAGCACGGCATCGACACCTTGCTGCAATAAATCCCTATTATCAGAGAAAACCGCATACTCGCTGGATGAAGCAATTTGACTTACCAACATTTGCGAGCGTTCAATCAGCGCTTCATCCAAATCGTCAAAACGCGAGAAAATAAAATAGCTCGACAGCAACATTGTCATCATCAGCACGGGTGTCAAAGCCACCAGTAAAACCTGTTTTTCAATACCGATAGGCTTCATTGCGCATCCTTGGTATCGCTATCGATTTCGTCATGCAGTACAGACGCACTTTTGACTTGTAAACCCAGCGAATCGGCAACCTGCGCGTTAACCATCACTTTAAACTCCCGCGGATACTGCGGAGCTGGTAATTTATGAGTCTCATTGAATTTAATAATCAGTCTGGCAGCCTGCGCGGCAATTTGTGCCGGGGTACTGTACACCGCGCACAGGGCACCGGCTTTGACATAGCCCGAAGAATATCCGATCAGGGGAATGCCCCTGCGGTAAGTCGCCAGCAGGATATTACGAATGGATGAATCGTTATAGACAGCGGCATCCGGTATTGCGAGCAACATCTCGCTGCGCCCCAGCAGAATTTCTTGCAACGAATCCGCCAGAGAATGAGTTTGGTCAACCTTCTGTTCCTGCACCTTCAAGTGATGCTCGTTCAATACTTGCCGCACGTCTTCAAGCTCAGTTGACTGGTTTGAATATAAAATTCCGACGTTGTGTTTGCCCGGCAAAATGGCAGTAACCAAACCAAGCTGGCGATAAACCGGTTGATTCAGATAAATAGCTGAAATATTCCGCGAAGTCGCCCGATCCGGAAAATCATGCAACAATTTGTTGTGGCTGGCATTCGTGATTAGTACATTGATTACGGAGGCGGCATTACTTGCCGCAACCACAACAGCAGCTTTCATTCCTACTCCGATAACCAGCCCCGAATCGGGAATAGACCCGGAAGAATCAATCACCCGATGAGACACCCCGCTGGCGGAAAGCTGCGTATCCAACGCATCGCTGAATTCTTCATAAAAGCCGTTTTTCTCGCTTAATACAATGGTGACATTTGCTTGTTCGGAACGCACTGGAGACAGCGCATAAACATGATTTGAGGCGCACAGCAGCAACAATAATCCACACCCGGTACCTTGGCAAATTTTAACGCCAAAAAAAAATACCGCCGTCAACAATACATTTATCCGAGCAGATTTTTCCAAAGAATACTTTCGGCTAAAGTAAAATAACCACCATTTCTTTGCGGGTTATCATTATTGTAAAACGTGAAGGCTACTATAAACTCTTGAAAAGTAACATAGACCATATGGCCTAGGCCTTTTTATAAACTAACTAGATATTAATCTAAAATCCGCATCCATAGTCATTGAGAAAAACGCCTTGATTTCATAAATTCATTTAATATTACCTTTATTCACCTTTACCCAATAACTATCATGCAACATATACGTTTATTTTGCTTTTCGCTTATCGGAATAAGTTTTTGGGTAGGCGCAGCGCAAGCAGCAGGTGAAGATGCTTTTCTGGGACAAATTCGGCAGCCGACTGAACAAACCCTTGGGCAAGGCCGCAGTGCAATCTGGACAATGCCACTGGTCGCCACCCAATACCAACCCGCGCAGCCCGATACCTCATTACAAACTGCCTTGCAGGCACAGCAGGAAGGCCGCTTTCTTGATGCGCTGATCGTACTCGATAATGCAGCCAAAAATGTGCAAGCTGGCACAAATGCCGAGGCCGAATTAAATTTAGTGCATGCCAGCTTTTTGCTGCAAGGCTATCAGTCACGGCAGACTGAGAATAAACTGGCTCCACTGCTTGCCAATACCCGCTATGCTGCGGCTGCCCACGCGCTGACCGCCATGGCCTACCTGCAACAGGGGAAAATGCAGCAAGCATTTGACGCGGCGCAACACGCCTATGAAATTGAGCCTGAATTATTGCCTACTTTGGCGTTTTCTTATACTTTGCAAGGTATGGGCCGTTTGGCGGAAGCGCGCAAAGTAATGCACGACTTTAATACCCGCCCCACCACCTCCGCGATTGCCTTGGCGCGTGAAGCCGAACTCGCACTGACGCTCAACCAGACTGCTGCGGCAAACACTTTGATGGCTCAGGTTAATCAAATGGACAGTACGCACCCCTATGTGATCGCCGTGAGCGGCCTCACCTATTTGATCGACGGAAAGGCACAACAAGCCAAGAGTGCATTTGAGACTGCCCTGAAGCGCGACCCCAAAGACGCCAAGGCACTATTCGGTTTGGGTTTGGCTAAAATCAAATTGGGTGATTTGCAAGCGGGACTGAATAGTTTACAGGCAGCAATTGAATCCGATCCAAGTAGCGCATTGATCCTCACTTATCTGGGGCGCGTGCAACAGCAACTCGGCCAAACCGACGCAGCCAAAGAAAGCTGGCTCAGCGCCCAGCAGGCCGACCCCAAAGACCCTGTGCCGTATTTGTATCAGGCACAGGCGGCATTGCGGGCCAACCAGCCATTGGAGGCGCGCGAAAATTTGCGCGAAGCACAAGCGCGCAGCGCGAATCGCGCGGTATATCGCGGCGACAGTTTGCTTAAAGAAGACAATGAAATTTTGCAGGCCAATCTTGCCGAGGCACAACGGCAACTGGGTTTGGAGAGCATCGCATTGCAAACGTTGTCCGACGCGCCCGGCGAAAAAAGTTCGGCTAATTTAAGAAATCAGGCAGATATATTGCAAGGTCAACGCTTCGGCGAATCGGCACGGCGCAGCCTGCTGTTGCAAAGCCTGTTCAACGAAAAGCCGGGCAGCCTGCCCTCGGAACTGGATATTTTTGGCGACGGCGCGGGGCAAACCGGCGCAACAGTGCCGCAACATGGCGTGGTCAGCGCACTCAATGCCTCGCAGGCCAGCTACAACAATTATGACTCGTTGTTCAGTCAGCGTGCCACACTGGCCGCCGACGCCATCACCGGCAGCCAAAATACCAATGGGGAACAAATTCGCTTGGGTGTAGGCAACGACACGCTGGGGGTGAGTCTGGCCGGCTTGCAATTCAAAACCGACGGTTTCGACTATCAGAATCTCAATTACGGTATCCCGCAAGGCTTGTTGCATCAAAATCTCGACAACAGCGTTGCGCAAGGCATCGTGCAATGGCGTCCGAACCAAGCCACACAAGCGTTTGTGTCCTACCAGACGTTCATATCCAACCACGCTGAAATTCAAAATCCAGCCGACCCGATAGTTAACGGGACATATTACCAATATCAAGATACCAGCGGCATCGCCCGTGTGGGGCTGCGCCTAAGCTTGGACGACAGCAGCGAGTTGCGCGCCATCTATAGCCACCAGCAGACCGGACAGCTAGACAATGCGGAATATGTGAGCGACTTTTTGCCACCATCAAATGCAGGCTATACCGGGCCTGCGGGCAGCTATACTTTTTTCAACAATAACAGCAGCGCTTCCAGCAGCGGTGAACTGCAATATCGCCGCAACGGTGCAGGCTATACCACGCAATGGGGCGTAAGTTCGGCGCGCACGCTGTTTGCAGTGCCGTCATTATGGGCGGCACCTCTTACCAATATCGCGCATCAAGTCTATGCGGACTGGCAACAAACGCTGAATTCCTCTTGGCAACTGCAAGCGGGATTGGCTTGGGGCGAGAACGATAAGCTTTTAATTAACAGCGGCGGCGATATAAGTACTTATGAGCATGACTGGCTACCCAAGCTGGGTCTGGTCTACTCGCCGGACAACTCGACCCATGTGCGCCTTGCCGGGTGGAAAGGCATGGACAGCGCAGCAGTTGGCGACGCATCATTGGCGTCAGCCCAGTTGGCAGGCTTTATGCTAAGCCGCCCAAGCGATACCTACGATCTGGTGCGAGGCGTTGCACTGGGCGCGGACAAACAACTGAATGCCGCCTGGCTGCTGGAAGGCCACGCGCAGCGGCGCTGGGTCGATCAACCAGTTAACAATGGTACTGTTCCACAGTATTTGGAACCAACGCATACTGACGAGTCCCGCTTGACTTTGCACTGGCAGCCCGACAATTATGCCTTGAATGTAACGCTGGCTTATGACGATGAACTCTTCTCGAATGACGACCCCACCAATTTATTGCCGAATTCTGTCCAAGAGCAGCATTTGCGCTCGGCGCAATTGGGCTTGCGCTGGTTTGCCAGCGCGCAGTTCACGGCGAATCTGGAATGGAGCCACAACCAGCTCGACGTTATCCAGCAATCGTCTGATATCAACTTCAACCCGAATGTCGCGCAGAGCTTCAATAATGCGGATGCCAGCGTAAACTGGAAATTTAATCAGCACGGCTCGCTGGATGCCGGAGTACGTAACGCCAGCAATACCGGCATTTTGTACACAGAGCTAGACCCGCTTATCCCGCGCTTTAGTCAGGGGCGGCTGGTGTATACGAAACTCAAACTGAGCTTTTGAAGAGGTATTAAGCAGTATTGTAGGGTGCATGGAATGCACCCTACGTAGCACCGTAGGCGTTTCAAACCATAACTATTTTTTAACCACCAAAGGAGAGTAATCATGAAATACTTGTTGCTGTTGTTAGCTTTGATCGTAGTACCTGCCTGGGCAGCCGATGCCGCACCCGCCGCCAGCGCGCCCGCCGCCAGTGCTGCGCCCGCACCGGCAGCACAGCCAGCCCCGAAACACAAAGCAAAAAAGCACAAGAAAGCTGAAAAGAAAACAGAAAAAAAGGCTGAAGAAAGTACGTCTCCTGCCACCGCCTCCTCGTGTATGAAACAGACTTGTTCCGGCGTCATGGGATGTTACACGAAAGGATGCGTGTCTTCTTGTACTGGCTGCTGAGATTGTTGATGGTGTGTAGTGCATCAATATCTTAGTTAAACGGCGCGGGCACATGATGCCCGCGCCGTTTTTAAATTGTTCAGCCGGAATGAATGTATTACCGCTACATCATTCCCATCAGTCGCGGCAGGAACAGTGAGAGTTCAGGCCAATAGGTTACGATGATGAGGAATACCAGCATGGTCACCAACCACGGCCACACGGCTTTGGTAAGCTCAGTGATACCCAGCTTGGAAATGCCCGAGGCAACATACAAATTCAAGCCGACCGGTGGGTGGCACAGCCCGACTTCCATATTTACGTCGATCAATATGCCCAGGTGAACCGGGTTGATACCCAGCACCATCGCCGCCGGATAAATGATGGGCGCCATGATCAGGATGATGGAAGACGGTTCCATAAAATTTCCGGCAAGCAGCAGTAATACGTTCACGATCAGCAAAAACTGAACTACACCCAAATCCTTGCCCAAGATCCAGTCAGCTAAAAGTTGCGGGATATGTTCGTTCGTCATGATGAATGAAAACAGTACCGCGTTGGTAATGATGTATAGCAGCATGGCCGACATATTGGCCGAGTTGAGCAATACTTTTTTGATATCACGCAGACGGATCGCCTTGTATACAAACATTGAAATAAAAAACGCATAGACCGCGCTCATGGCTGCCGCTTCTGTCGCGGTAAATATCCCGGAGTAAATGCCGCCAATAATGATTACCACCAGCATCATTCCCCATAGGCTTTCGCGGAATGCTTTCCAGCGTTGCCCCCAAGTCGCTTTGGGCATACGCGGATAATTGTTTTTCTTGGCCAGATACCACGTGACAACACACAGCATAAAGGTGAGCAAAATTCCGGGAATCAATCCGGCAACGAACAGCGCGCCCATCGACGTACCCGTGGAGATCGCGTAAATGACTTTGGGAATGGACGGCATCATCAAAATGCCCAGCGAGCCTGCGACGGTGATCACACCCGCCCCGAAGCGCATCGGATAGCCGCGTTCAACCATTGCCGGCAAAACAATAGAACCAATCGCAACTACCGTCGCAACACTCGAACCGCACACCAGCGCAAACATGGCACATGCCATGACGCCGGCAAGCGCCAGTCCGCCGTGAAAATGTCCGACTAGACTGGTGGCAAAATCGATCATGCGCCGCGCTACACCGCCGTGGGTCAGGAAATTACCTGCCAGCACGAAAAACGGCAATGACATAATCTCGAATTTCTCGATGCCGGTAAATAGTTTGAGTGCCACCGCTTCTACCGGCACATGTGTCATCGTAAAGATGAAGGTCAAAACAGTGAGTCCGAGCGAAATGGAGATCGGCATCCCCGTCAGCATCAGGGCAATGAGCAAGCCGAAGATGATGGCGGAGTTCATGGTTTGCCCTGCTCTTTCTGCCCAAGCTCGCGCTGCTTTATATCATGCGGATGCAGGTTGTCGTCCATGCCGTAAGGGTTGGCATCGAGCGGGACTGCTTTCGCATCCGCAATCCCTTCCACATGGGCATGATCGTGCTGGGGTAATTCACCTGTTTTATGGAACTGCCAAAATACCTGCAAAAAGCGGAAACACATCAAAGACGAGCCCAGCGGT
>Ga0224559_1001107_pt1 | contig 15419 bp, 6 predicted proteins | sample 714S33034metaG_FD_180676 | JGI IMG/M metagenome (GOLD analysis project Ga0224559, IMG submission 180676) | Peat soil microbial communities from Stordalen Mire, Sweden - 717 S3 30-34 | ecosystem: Environmental > Terrestrial > Soil > Wetlands > Peat | place: Sweden: Norrbotten County, Stordalen... | reverse complement strand
GATCCTTGCCAAGGCGAAATCCAAGGGCATGGCCCGCATGGCATTGAAGGCCCTGGCGTTTGGCAAGTGGCCCGCGGATCTGAAGGAGAGCGATCACAAATATCCGAAGTGCTGGTATCAACCCATCGACGATCGCGAGATGGCTCGCCTGGCGTTGCGATTCACCTTGAACCAGGAGATCACTGCTGCCGTGCCACCTGGTGACGAGCGTATCTTTGACCTGGCGCTGGAACTTGCGTCGGCGCCGCTGCCCAAATTGAGCGCGGCCGAACTGACAGGACTGAAGACCAGGATCTCTTCCCTCGAGCCGGTCTTCCGGGTGTGACGCGCGTCGGATGCCTCCGCGCAGGTTTAGGCTCCACGTTTCGGGGCGGCATCGGTCGACAACTTCTCCTTAACGCCGGTGCCCTACGCCTACCTCTTGCAATTCGTACCGGTTCCTCGAACCTACTGCCGCCAGATACTGGGAATCGTGGGGGCGGTATCGGGAAGTCGGAATATCCGTGATGGGACATTCTAAAATGATGTGTTGTTCCATTTCGATGCAGTCGGGACAGAGAACATTTCGTTCCCGAAGCCAGCAAGCTCTGCGTCGTGCCATGTGGACCGCTGCCATTGCCTCGGCAACCTGCTCTTCGCTATTCATCCACTCGCACAGTTCCTCAGTTCCGTCATCGTGAATCGTTCTGATCTGATATTCATTACCGTGCTTGTGCGCCATCTCTTCCTCCCTAGCGCCACGACGGTTTTGGGACTTACTGGAGGGGCTCCACAGCTTTCCGGACCGCGATCGCCCGGCTTGAACAGCGGAGTACGGGGTCCAGCACACTCAGGATAGGTGAAATGGAATGCACTGGCCCGGCCCTGCAGGGGCCCATACCATCCACTCTTACTATAGGCCTTACATAGGCGCGCGCGACACCAAAGCACACGGTCCGCGCGCGCGATGTATGATTCCGTACACATGCTGCTCTCTTACCCGACCCAAACCGAGTTGACCCCAACATTTCATCCCTCATTCCCTTATCCCTCAATCACTTAGCTCGTCCGGCCGCTTGGTCTCCGCCACCTGCCCTGCTACCCTGTAACCGGGCGGCCATCCCGACCGGCGCCTGTCCGGGAACCCCGATGAGCCAAATTACCAAACGAAGCCATTCTTCCTTCCAACCCGCACAAATAAAATCGTTTGACCACACCCCACACGAAGCCGTCTCCTCAATTCCCGCGCCTCGTCCGTACGCAACTGCACCATACAAAACGCCTTGCCTCTTGACTGTAAGTAAGTACTGACTTACAATGGAAACCGTGACCGATCCACGCACTCATACCCCACGCCTCAACGCCAGCGACCGCCGCCTTCAGCTCGTCGAAACCGCCCTCGATTTCTTCTCTCGCAAAGGATTCTCCGGCACCACCACCAAGGAAATCGCCGCCGCCGCCGGCGTCACCGAAGCCATCATCTTCCGCCACTTCCCCACCAAGCAGGACCTCTACAACGCGGTGCTCGGTCACCACCACGAGAGTGGCCAACTCGCCGAGTGCATCGCCCAGTGGAAAAGCTGCATGGATCGCAACGACGACGAGGGCTTGATGCGCGCCATCATTGAGAAGGTTCTCGAGGGCTTTCGTAACGACTTGCGCGTAAACCGCGTGCTCATGTTCGCCGCGCTGGAGGGCCACGAGGCCGCGCTCGAATACAACCGCCAGTTCTCGCTGCCGATTCTGGACCTGTTGTGGCAGTACGTCGCGCGCCGGCAGAACGAGGGCGCTCTGCGCGGCAGCGACCCGGGCGCCATTATCGCGGCCGCCTACGGCATGGCGGCGCAATACGCCACCATGACCCAACTGTACGGCTTCCGCACCACCACAACCGACAGCCAGATGGTTGACAGCTTCGTCGCCATCGTCATGCACGGAATTGTTCCAGACCAGCACACCCAAAGGGGCATAAATCAATGAACCGACTTGTCATCCTCACACTCGCTTTTACCTCTCTCTTCCTGGCCGGCTGCGCCAGCAACCGCGAGGCCGCCGCGGCCGCTTCCGTTGAGGTGCAGAAGGTGCCGGTCGCGACCGCCGTGGCGGTCACCCGCACCGTCCCCGCCGCCTTCCAGGAGACCGGCACCTTCATCGCCGATGAAACCAGCGACATCGCCCCCATGGTCCCCGGCCGCGTCATCTCGACGCCCGTCAACGTAGGCGATTTCGTCAAGCAGGGCCAGGTGATCTGCGAGCTCGATCATCGCGACGCCCAGCTCCGCCTCGATCAGGCCCGCGCCGCCTTGGATCAGGCCACCGCCGGCGTGCGCCAGTCGCAATCGCGCATCGGCTTCAGCGGCCAGGGCAAGTTCGATCCCGCCCTCATGCCGGAAACCGTCGCCGCCCGCGCCTCTCTCGAATCGGCCCAGGCGCTCGCCCGCCAGGCCGCCGCCGACGCCAAGCGCTACGAGAACCTGGTGGCTTCCGGCGACGTCTCGCGTTCCGCCTTCGAACGAGCCCGCACCCAGCAGGAAACCGCCGAGGCACAGGCCAATGCCGCCCGCCAGCAGTATGAAGCCACGCTCAATGCCGCGCGCCAAAGTTGGGGCGCCGTGGAAAACTCCCAGGCCTCGCTCGAAGGCATGCGCGCGCAGCTCGCGCAGGCTGAAAAGGGTCTCGCCGATACCACCATCCGCGCCCCCTTCGATGGCTTCATCACCGCCCGCCCCGTGGCCGCCGGCGAGTTTGTGGCGTTCAACAATAAAATCGCCACCATCGTCCGCATGGGCACCATGAAGCTTGAATTGCAGACGCCGGAGCAACTGGCCGCGCGCGGCCAACTCGGCATGACCGTGCTGGCCCGCGTCGCCGCTTACCCGGATCGCGATTTCACCGGCAAAATCACCGCCGTCAATCCCTCCGTGGACCCCAACTCCCGTGTCTTCATTCTGGAAGCGCAGTTCCCCAACCCCAAGGGCGAACTCCGCCCCGGCATGTTCGCCACCGCCCACGTCCTCCTGCCCGGCGGCGAATCCGCCGTCTTCGTGCCGCGCAACGCCGTGGTCCGCGACAAAACCACCGATTCCTACCAGGTCTTCACCATCGACAACAATACCGCCCACCTCCGCGTCGTCGTCCCCGGCGAAGTCGAGGGCGACCAGATCCGCATCGTCAACGGGCTCAGCGGCAATGAGACCGTCGCCGCCGGCGCCCACGACACCCTCTTCGACGGAGCCCCGGTACAGGCAAAGGCACAGGCACGGTAACCCATGCATACACTCGCCCAACTCTGCGTCCGCCGGCCCGTCTTCGCCACCATGCTGATTTTGTCGCTGGTCGTGGTCGGCATCTTTTCCTACTTCTCGCTCGGCGTCGATCTCTTTCCCAAGGTCGATATCCCCACCGTCATCGTCATCATCGCCAACCCCGGCGCTTCCCCCGAGGAGATCGAAACCGAGATTTCCAAGAAGGTGGAGGACACGGTCAACACCATCAGCCAGGTGGACGAGGTGCGCTCCACCTCTTCCGAAGGCCAGTCGCTGGTCATCATACAGTTCGAGTTGTCCAAGAACGGCGACGTGGCGGCCCAGGAAGTGCAGAACAAGGTCAACCTCATCGTTCCGCAGTTACCGCAAACCGCCAAGCAGCCGGTGATTCAGAAGTTCGATCCCGACGCCGCGCCCATTTTGCAGATCGCCGTCTCCGCCCGCCGTTCCCTGCGCGACGTTACCCTGATCGCCGACAAGCAGATCAAACAGAAGTTGGAAAACGCCGCGGGTGTCGGCGAGATCACCATCGTGGGTGGCGCGCGCCGCGAGATCCACGTGGAGGTGGATCCAGACCGCCTGCGTTCCTACTCCCTCACCATCAACGACGTCTTTAACGCACTGCGCGCCCAGAATCTGGAGCTGCCCGGCGGCAATCTGAACGCCGGCGCCCGCGAGCTTACCGTGCGCACCACCGGCCGCATCCTCGAGCCGGCGCAGTTCAACCAGATCACCGTGGCCACCCGCAACGACTATGTGGTCAAGGTGTCGGACATCGGCAGGGCGGAGGATAGCTATGAGGAACCGCGCTCTGCCGCCCGCCTCGATGGCGTCCCGTCGGTGACCCTGATCGTGGCCAAACAAAGCGGCGTCAACACCGTCGCCACCGCCGATGCGGTTAAACAGCGGCTCAAGGAAATTTCCGCTTCGCTGCCGCCCGATGTCACCGCGCAGGTGATCAGCGATCAATCCGTCTTTATCAAGGCCGCCGTGGATAAGATCAAGACCCACCTGGTGGAGGGCAGCTTCTTCGCGGCCATCATCATCTTCCTTTTCCTGGCCAATATCCGCACTACCCTGATCGCCTCCATTGCCATCCCCACTTCCATCATCTCCACCTTCGCCCTGATGGCCGCCATGGGGTTCACGCTCAACCAGATCACCATGCTGGCGCTCACCCTGATGGTGGGCATCGTGATTGACGACGCCATCATCGTGCTGGAAAACATCTACCGCTTCATCGAGGAAAAGAATATGCCGCCGTTTGAGGCGGCGATTAAGGGCACCAAGGAAATCGGCCTCGCCGTCATGGCCACCACCTTGAGCCTGCTGGCGGTGTTCCTGCCGGTGGGCTTCATGGGCGGCATCGTGGGCCGCTTCATGAGCTCCTTCGGCTTCACCTCGGCCTTCGCCATCGCGGTCTCCCTGCTGGTCTCCTTCACCCTCACCCCGATGCTCTGTTCCCGCTTCATCAAGCCGCCCCAGACCGCCGGGCCCACTTCTGGCCGCGCCCAGCACTCTTCCAAGGATGCCTTCGTCTTCAAGCACCTCGATGTCTGGTACACCCGCATGCTCACCTGGAGCATGGCGCATCGCGGTGTCATCGTCGCCGCCAGCGCGTGCGTCATCCTCTCCATTGCGCCCCTGTTCATGTTCGTCGGCAAGAACTTCCTGCCGGAGGACGATCAGTCGCAGTACAACGTCCTCATCCGCACCCCCGAGGGAACGTCCATCGCCGCCACCACCAACCTGGCAGAGCAGATCGCCCAGAATATCCGCAAGTTGCCCGGTGTGGCCCACACCCTGATGACCGCCGGCAGCAGCGCCGATAAGAGCGTCAACAACGCCGTCATCTACGTCAAGCTGACCGATATCGACCAGCGCCAGGTTTCCCAGGAGCAGCTCATGCAGCGCACCCGCAACCTCATGAAGAGGTATCCACGTGACATTCACACCGGCGTGGAGCTCGTCTCTACCGTCGGCGGCAGCCAAAGCAACGCCGAAATCCAATACTTCATCCAGGGGCCGGACCTGAAAAAACTCACCGAATATTCCCAGGCGCTGCTCGCCAATATGAGATCCAACCCCGGCCTGGTGGATCAAGACACCACGCTGCGCACCGGCATGCCCGAAGTCCGCCTGGAGATCGATCGCCCGCGCGCCGCCGATCTCGGCGTCAGCGTGATGGACATCGAAATGGCGCTCAATACCCTGGTGGCCGGCCAGACGGCGTCCACCTTCAACGCCGGCGAGGACCAGTACGATGTCGTGGTGCGCGCCCAGGAGCAGTTCCGCGGCGGCGTCGAAGGCCTGGCCAAGATGACCGTGCCTTCTCAGAAGCTCCGCTCCGTCGGCCTCGACGAGGTGGTGCGCATCGTCCCCGGCACCGGACCATCCTCCATCAACCGCATCGGCCGCCAGCGCCAGGTCACCGTGACCGCCAATCTGGTGCCCGGCGGATCGCAGGCCGCCATCATCGGACAACTGAACGAGGCAGCCAAGAATCTCAACATGGAGTCCGGATACCACGTCGGCCTCACCGGAATTTCCAAGGAATTGGGCCGCACCGGCTACTACTTCGGGCTGGCTTTCCTGCTGACCTTCATCTTTATGTACATCGTGCTGGCCGCGCAGTTCGAAAGCTTCATCCACCCCATCACCATTCTCATCACCCTGCCGTTGGCCGTGCCGTTCGGTATTCTGGCCCTGTTGATCGCCGGGCAAACGGTGAATATCTTCTCCGGCCTGGGCTTGCTGCTGTTGTTTGGCATCGTTAAGAAGAACGCGATTCTACAGATCGACCACACCAACGGTCTGCGCGCCGAAGGCATGAAGCGCTACGACGCCATCATCCAGGCCAATCGCGACCGCCTGCGCCCCATCCTCATGACCACCATCGCTTTGGTGGCCGGCATGGCGCCGCTGGTGATTTCTCATGGCACCGGCGCCGCCACCAACCGCTCCATCGGCGTGCTCGTGGTGGGCGGGCAATCCCTCTGCCTGCTGCTCACCCTGCTCGCCGTCCCGGTGTTCTACTCCCTGTTCGAAGATCTCGGCGATTCGTTCGCGACCGGCCGCGTCGCCCACTTCTTCTCCTGGGTCGGCCGCCGCTTCCGGAAGGCCGCCGTAGTCTCGACCGCCCTGGTCGGTTCGCTCTTTGGCCAAACACCGCCGGCCAATGTGGCGCAGGGGGTGCCCTCTGGGCCCGTGCCTGCCGTGCCGAGACTCGTCTCGGCACCTTTTCAGGAAGGCGCGACAGTGTCGGAGGCAAGCGTCGGCAAGAGTGCCGACGCGGCAGGCAAGAGTGCCCGCGCCACGCAGGTGGGGCAGGCGCTTCCGCCTGCCAACCCGCCCGTCTCCGTGACCATCCAACCCTTCCAACAGGTCGAAGTCAAACCGCGCATCGGCATCGTGACCCAGGCTACCCTGCGTCTGCCCGAGGTCATCGAACTTGTCCTGGCCAACGATCCCGACCTCGCCACCTCGCGCATCCAACTGGAAGAGGCCGGCTATCAGGTCCGCGGCGCGCTGGGCTATTACGATCCGCTGCTCGGCCTGCGCGCCTACCGCACCCGCGCCGTCGCACCGGTGGCCTCGCTGCTCGGCGGCACGGCCTCTGGCAAGGTGGGCAGCAACGACCTCAACTTCACCCCGCAGTTGAGCGGTAACAATCCGTTCGGCGGAACCTACGCGTTCACTTTCAGCAGCGCGCGCCAATCCACCGACAGCACGTTCAACACGCTCAACCCGCAATTCCCCACGTCACTCTCGCTCAACCTGACCCAACCCCTCTGGCGCGGCCTGCGCTTCGATGAGAACCGCCATCGCATTCAAGTGGCGCGCAAGAACCGGCAGCTCAGCGCGCAGGCGCTGCGCCAGCGAGTCATCGAAGTGGTCACCCTGGCAGTCCAGGCATACTGGGAGCTCGATTACGCCTGGGACAATTTCAATGTGCAGACCGAGGCCGTGAAACTGGCCGAGCGCCAGTACGATAGCAACCGCCGGCAGGCCGAACAGGGCATTTTGGCGCCCATCGACGTGGTGGCGGCGCAGACCCAGGCAGCCAATTTTCAGCAGAGCCTGTTCGCCGCCCAACAGACCCTGACCGCCGCCGAGAACAATCTGAAATCGCTGATGCTGCCCAATCGCAGCGACCTCATGTGGGGCGCGGCCCTGATTCCCCAGACGCCGCTCGATCTCAACGTCCCTATCCCCTCGCTGGACGACGCCGTCAAACAGGCGCTGGCCGCCCGCCCCGAAGTGGCCGAGACCGGCTTGGCCCTCGACATTAGCACGCTGAATACGCGCCTCGCCCGTGAGGCCGCTCGTCCCCGCATCGACGCTTTCGCCAACCTCTCGTTAAGTGGCCTCGCCGGTACCCTCGTGCCGCAGGGGGACAGCCCGCTCGCGGCCTTCTTCCCGGGACTCGGCACCGTGCCGCCCATGTTCGTCGGCGGCTACGGCCAGTCGCTCAGCAACATCGGGCACGGCAGTTTTCCCGTCGCCCAGGTGGGCGTGCAGATGTCGCTGCCCATTCGCAACCGGACCGCCCAATCCCAGGCCGCCATCGCCGCCGCGGAGGGACGCCGCCTGCATCTGGTGGAGAACCAGGTCGGCATGGCCGTGGAGGCCGATGTCCGCAACGCCCTGCAAGCGGTGAATTCCAGCCGCGCGCGCTTGGACGCGTCCGGCCTGGCACGCCAATCCGCCGAAGAGCAGAACGCGAGCGAACAGCGCCAGTTCCAAGCCGGCACCTCCAGCGTCTTCCTGGTGCTGCAGCGCGAGACCGACCTGATCGCCGCCCGCAATCGCGAAGTCCGCGCCCATGCCGATTTCGCCGAAGCCCTGGCCAACCTCGATCGCGCCACCGCCCGCACTATCGAGGCCCGCGGCATCAAGCTCCAGTAAACCCGGGGACAGACCCGACGTTCCCCGGGTTTACGCGTGGAACCCAGCGTCCGGGCATCCTATTTCTGATGCTCGACAAACAATGTGTAGTTTTAGTACCTTAAACTCTTCTAGTGACCATGCGCAGTATTACCGTATTGACCTTGCTTGCCGCACTCTTCATTGCGAATACCCCCGTGGTGGCTGAGCCCGAGGCTGGCCGGATTGTAGGGGCCTTGAAAGACCCGTCCGGCGCGCTGGTGCCGGGGGGACAAATCGGCATCAAGAATCTCGAATCGGGAGCCACGCAATCGACCACCACGGATCGGCAAGGACGATATACTTTCGAAACGGTGCCGGCGGGGCACTACCAGGCTTCGGCGACCGCCCACGGCTTTGCCGCGTCCGTGCGCAACGACATCGCCGTTACGGCGGGGCGCGAAACGGTCATCGGTTTCGAATTGAGCCTTGGCGAGAGCACGACCATTGTCAGCGTGACTGAGCCGGCAATCACGGCGGGGCCCGAGACCATCGTTCCCGCCCGGGTCCGAACCAGCGATACGGCATCCCTGCTCGCCGGCGCTCCGGGTCTGGACCTCTATAACAGTGGAGGTGTTTCGAGTCTGCCGGCGATTCACGGCATGGCCGACGATCGGGTGAATGTCCTGGTCAACGGCATGTCCCTGGCGTCCGCCTGCGGCAACCACATGAATCCTCCCACCTCCTACATCGATCCGGCGAACGTCGGCAGCGTGAGCGTGATGGCGGGGATCACGCCGGTGAGCCGCGGCGGCGACAGCATCGGCGGCACCATTACCGTCGATTCGACGGCCCCGGACTTCGCCGCCCGCGACCAAGGCCTCGCCATCCATGGCGGCGTATCGGCATTTCACCGTACCAATGGGGTTGTCAATGGCGGTAATGCCTGGGTGTCCGGCGCCACTGGGAACTTCCGGGTGAGCTATGTCGGTTCGTATGTCACTGCCAACGACTACAAGGACGGCGCCGGCGCGATGATCAAATCGACCCTCTACGAATCGCAGAATAACGACCTGCAGTTAGCCGGCCGCTTCGGGAACCACCTCATTACCGTCGATCTGGGGTACCAGCACATTCCGCAACAGGGGTTTGTGAATGCCCGCATGGACATGACCGGCAACCAGGGGAAATTCGCCAATCTTCACTATGAGGGGGTCTTCGCCCGGGTGAGGGTCGGCGCCCGCGTCTACTACGAGAACACTCGGCATACCATGAATATCCTGGCCGACAAGTCGCCCGGCATGAACATGCCCATGGATACCAAGGGCACCAACCTGGGCTACACGGTGGAGGCGGAGATTCCGCTGTCGGCACGCGACACCTTGCGGGTGGGCAACGAACTGCGCCGGTTCACGCTCGACGACTGGTGGACGCCGGTGATGGCCATGGTGGGCAGCATGGGGCCCAACACACTAGTGAACGTGAATAACGGCAGGCGCGACGTTTTCGGAACGTTCGTCGAATGGGAGGCCAGGCGGGGTAAGGGATGGACGGAATTGGTTGGCGTTCGCAGCGACGTGGTGCGCATGAATACGGACAACGTGACCGGGTATAACATGGTTGCCACCACGACAGGGAGCGCGGCGTATTTTGCCGACGCCAGGGACTTCAACGCCAGGGATCACTATCGCCTGGACAATAACTTCGATGTCACCGCGCTGGCCAGGTACGAAGCGAATTCGACCAGCACTTACGAATTCGGTTATGCCCGGAAGACGCGCTCCCCAAGCATTTATGAACGCTATCTGTGGGTCAAGCGCAGTTCTATGTCGGCCAATATGAACGGCTGGTTCGGCGATGCCAACGGGTACACAGGAAACCTGGACCTGCGGCCCGAGGTTGCCAACACACTAAGCGCTACGGCAGGCTGGCACGCCGCGTCGAAACAGGGATGGGAAGTGAAGATCACGCCTTATTACACCCGCGTTCAGGATTACATCGACGTGGATCGCTGCCCGGTGATCGCGGACGCGAGCAACGGCTGCACCGCCGCCAAGTTCAACGCGACATCCGGCTTCGTCACCTTACAGTTTGCCAACCACGCGGCGAGGCTGTATGGATTCGACGGTTCCTTCCGCATACCCTTGGGAGTCAGCGCCAAAGCGGGTAGTCTTGCGCTCGCCGGTGTTATGGGCTATGTGCGCGGCGAGAATCTCGACACCGGAGGCAACCTGTACCACATCATGCCGCTCCACGGGAACCTGGGCCTGGAGCATCACCGCGGCCAGTGGTCCAGTACCCTGGAGGTTCGGGCGGTGGATGCCAAGACGGACGTGCAGGCAGTCCGTAACGAGTTACGCACCCCGGGTTACGCGCTGGTGAATCTACGCTCCGGTTATCAATGGAAGTTGGTCGAAAGGGCGAGCATGCGCCTGGATGCCGGCATCGACAACCTGGGAAACAGAAAGTACGATTTGCCGCTCGGCGGCCGTTATTGGATCGGCGACAAGACGGGGAATTCCCCGGTACCCGGCATGGGCCGCTCGATCTATGGCGGCCTGACCTTCCGATTCTGAGATTTGGCGGAGCGCCCCTACTTCGCTTGCAGCACTTCGCGCACTTTGGCGGTGAGCGCCGCCTTGGTGAAGGGTTTCTGGATGAAGGGGGCTCCGCGGTCGAATGCGGGGTGCCTCAGGACCGGGTGCTCGGTGTAGCCGGACATGAAGAGCACGCGAAGATTGGGGCGTGAGGCGAGGGCCTTTTCGGCGATCTCGACTCCGTCGGTTTCGGGGAGCACCATGTCGGTCAGCAGCAGGTCCAACGGGGTGGAGAGCTCGCCGCAGATGCGTAGGGCTTCAAATGGGGTAGCGGGGACAATCACCTGGTAGCCGCTCGATTTCAGCATCGACGCCACCAGATTTCGGACGTTCTCATCGTCATCCACCACGAGGACGGATTGGCCGCCGTGCTGCGCAAAGTCCGGGCCGGAGGCTTCCCTGGAAGCCCGCGGCGGAACGGCGGCCGCGCGCGGCAGGTAGATGGAAAACGAGCTGCCCTTGCCGGCTTGGCTGGATACCTGGATATGTCCACCGCTCTGCTTGACGATGCCGTAAACGGTGGAGAGTCCGAGACCGGTGCCGTGGCCGACCTCCTTGGTGGTGAAGAAGGGCTCGAAGATGTGGTGCTGAGTTTCCTCGTCCATGCCCTGACCGTTGTCGCTGAGGGAGAGGCGCACGTACTCCCCGTCCGCCAGGTCCGGGGTGAGCCGCGCACCGGATGCGACGTTGGCGGTAGCAATGGTCAAAATACCGCCGGACGGCATGGCATCGCGGGCATTGACGGCAAGATTGACGAGGATCTGGTCCATCTGCCCCGGGTCGGCGAAAACGTCCCACAGACCGTTGGCCAGCACCGTATGGATCTGAATGTTCTCTCCCAGCAGGCGGGAAAGCATGCGCTGGGTACTGGTGACGTTGGTGTTCAGGTTGAGGCGGATGGGCTGCAGGATCTGGCGGCGGCTGAAGGCCAGCAACTGACGGGTGAGCGAAGCGGCGCGCTGCGCGGCCTGCAGAATCTCCTGCGCCGATTCGCGGTGCAAATCCTCGGGCGCCTGGTCGGCGCGAATCATATCGGCATAGCCTTCGATCACGGTCAGCAGGTTGTTGAAGTCGTGTGCGATGCCGCCGGCCAGTTGTCCCACCGCCTCCAACTTTTGCGATTGCCGGAGTTCCTCCTCCAGGCGTTTGCGCTCGGTGATGTCGACGGGCATCACCAGCGTGGCGGCGGCATCGCCGAACTGGATGGGGTGGGAGGCAATTTCAACGATCAGGATGGAGCCATCTTTCCGGCGGTGCCGCCAGGGGCCGTCGGTGTGGGGATCGCCCGCGGAATCCCGGGTGTGTTCGAGCAACTCGGGCACGTCCTCGGGCGGCCGGATATCGCGCAACGTCATGCCGAGGAATTCCTCGCGCGTGTAGCCGTAGCGCGCGACCGCCGCGTGGTTGACGGCCAAAAAGGCCAGCGATGCGCGGTCGAAGACCCACATCGGTTGAGGGTTGGCCTCGAACAGGAGGCGGTAGCGGCTTTCCGATTCCTCGATGTCGCGCAGTGTGGCGGCGAGGGCAGCGCTTCCCCGTGCCTCGCGCTCGCGGGTCAATTCGAGATCGGAGACGATCTGGTGCTGGGCACGCTGCAGGCGATCGATGCGCCGCGTGGAGAACCAGAGCAGTCCAAAGAGGAGCAGGGCGCCGAGTTGGATCACAATTCGCGTCTGGTAGCCGTGACGCAGGGCGGCGGCGGTGTGCTCGCGGAACCGAGCGTGCTCGTGAGCGATGACCTGCGCCGCCAGCAGACGGATCTGGTCGTTAGCCTCCTGGCCGCGATCGTCGCGCTGCAGGGCCGAGGCCACGTCCCCTTGCTGCCGGAGGCGGATGTTTTGCGCCAAATCCTCCAGCCTGGCAGCGATCATGGCGTCGAGGTGCGCGCAATCCTGGGGGCTGGCGACATCCGGGCGGCGGAGTACCTGCCGGACTCGAGACACCTTCGACAGGGCGAGGTTGTAAGCAGCCAGATAGCGCTGTTCGCCGGTCAGCAGGTAACCGGTCTGGTCAGTGTCGGTGTCCCTGAGGAAAGTCAGCAATTCCTGGTTCTGCTCGACCAGCGACCGCGAGCGCTCCGCGCTGTTGGCGGCGTTGCGAAATCCCTGGCCATCCAGGTAGGAGTAAACCGCCATGACAGCGACGATCGCCATGGCGACGTAGAGCCATGGACTGTGCAATGGCTGGAGCCCCGGAGACGGCGAACGTTCGCTCATCTAAAAGATAGAGTAGCAGCCGAGTGGCTGCTCAAGAATTGACACTGTTGGATTTCCAGATTGGGAGTGAAGAAGCGGTCCGCGCTGCGCTCGGATGGGCAGGCCGGAGCCTTCCTCGAAAATGGACGCACGGCTGGCAACCGCTCCCTTACGGTCGCGGCTCGGATTGACGCAGTTGCGAGTCCAATCCGAGCCGCGACCGTGGGAGCAGTTTGCTGGTGAGCACCGGCATTGTCGGGCGCTGGGGCGGAGAGGATAGCGCAGCGTAATCAGGATGGCGAAAGTGCGCGAGAATTGATGGAGGACACGGAGTTCGTGAAACGGGGTGGCCGACATTGACGCAGCGCCAACTAGTGCGAGCGGCGCTTTCCTGTCTCGTCTTGGGCTTGCTGCTGGGTGGATTGGCGGAGCGGAAATTCGGTTTGCCGAAAGCGCCGCGGGAAGCGCGGTACACGCCAATCACGTTCGACTCCGGGGTGGCCACCATGCCCGCGATTTCGCCGGATGGGAGGCTGGTGGCGTACGCTTCCGACCGCGCCGGCGGCCACAACCTGGACCTCTATGTGCAGCAGCTTCAAGGCGGAGACCCGGCGCGACTGACGTGGACCGAGGAGAACGAATCGGATCCATCGTTCTCCAGCGACGGCACCGCCATTGCGTACTGTTGGAGCAAGGATGGCGGCGGCATCTATCTGATTCCGTCGCTGGGCGGCACTCCGCGGCTGCTGGCGCCCGGGGGCCACAATCCGCGCTTCTCTCCGCAAGGGAACCTGGTGGCCTATTGGACGGGTCTGCGAGACGGACAGGCGAAGACGTTCGTGGTTTCCATCGCGGGCGCCGAGCGGCACGAGATTCGAGCCGATTTTTCGGCTGTGCAGCGGCCGGTGTGGTCGCCGGACGGGCGGCGGCTGATTGTGTGGGGCGTGGCGCCGGGCGAGGGACCGCCCGCCGACCGTGCCGATTTCTGGGTGACGGGGCTGGAACGGGACCGGGCGGAATCCGCGGGCCTGCTGGGGCCGGTGACTCGCGCCGGCGGCCGCCTGGCGGCGATCGAGGACATGAGCTGGACGGAACAGGGCCTGGTGTTCAGCATGCGGGTGGGATGGATGCGCAGCGTCTATCGCTGCCGCATGACCGCGGCCGGCAAGGCTCGGGGCGAGTTGGTGCGGCTGGCCGGCGGCACGGCGACGGCGGACTTTCCCGCCGTTTCGCGCGATGGCCAAATGGTGTTCGCCAGCGGAGGAGAGCGCTTCGACGTCTGGGGCCTGCCGTTGGACGGCAACCGGGGAAAGGTGCTGGGGCCGCGCTACCGGATCAGCGACAGCACCGCGCCGGCCGAATATCCCACGGTTTCGCCGGATGGCCGCATGGTGCTTTACGCGACGCCGCGCAACGGCACCGCGCAGGTGTGGATGAAGGACCTGGCGAAAGGCGAGGAATCCGTGATCGCCCCCGGTCCGAATGCGTCGGTTCCGGTATGGGTGAACGGTGGCAAGCTGGTGGCATTCGTGCAGAAGTTGGGCAAGCGGTCCGACGAGTACCTGCTGGAACTCTCCTCGGGGCAAACGCACAAGGTGTACGAAGGCGGGTTCTTCTGGGACGTGAACCCGGCGGGCACGGTGGCGCTGGCGCAGGCGAGCGACAGCAACGGGAGCGATATCCTGGCGGTAGACCTGAAGACGGGGCGGAGTTCGGCCATCCTGGGCGCGGCGCCGGGGGTGCCGCTGACACAGGCGAAGTTCTCGCCCGACGCGGCGTGGATCGTGTTCGTGGCCAACACGGGCCCCGCGAGCGCACAAGTCCACGCGGCCAGAAGGAACGGATTGAGCGAGATTCCGAGAGGCGATTGGACGGCCGTCACCGACGGCCGGGGAAAGGTGGACCAGCCACGCTTTTCACCCGACGGAAAGCTGATCTACTTCACGCAGGATAGTGAGGGGAGCCGCGGCATCCGCGCCATACGCTTCGATCCGCGCACGGGGGAGACTTTGGGGGACAGCTTTAAGGTCTTCGAGTCCGACGAGGCGCGGTTGACGCTATTCGGCGTCAGCCCGCGCTCGCAGGGAATCGGCATCGCCAAGGACAAGCTGGTGATGCTGCTGGCGGAGAGGAGTTCCAATCTGTGGACTACGGTAATCGAACCGTAGAAAGAAAAGAATTGGCCGCTGATGAACGCAGATAAACGCGGATAACACAAAAATTCTTATCTGCGTTCATCTGCGTTCATCAGCGGCTGATTTCATTCCACCATTGCCAGGGTGAACTGGCGGATATTGGGATTGAGGCCGGGGGCTTCGCGGACACGCGGCCGATCCTCGCCGAACAGCGCCCAGAGCCAGAGCTCGGCGGTTTCGGAGTTCCACGGCTGCACCTCCTCGGCGGCGGCAAAACACATTGAGAGATACCAGCAGTTCTCCCGTTCGAGCCGCATGAAGATCACGGACACTTCGCTGGGAAGATGGTGCGCGGAAACCGTCCGCAGATAGTATTGGTTG
>Ga0224559_1001106_pt1 | contig 15420 bp, 12 predicted proteins | sample 714S33034metaG_FD_180676 | JGI IMG/M metagenome (GOLD analysis project Ga0224559, IMG submission 180676) | Peat soil microbial communities from Stordalen Mire, Sweden - 717 S3 30-34 | ecosystem: Environmental > Terrestrial > Soil > Wetlands > Peat | place: Sweden: Norrbotten County, Stordalen... | reverse complement strand
TGGCCCGGTTCCCGGCATCGGCGTGTTTGCCGAGGTCGGCGCTTTGCCACGCAGTCGCGATTTCGGTACGGATTCCCAGATCGCCTGGGTGGTCGAAGGCCGCGTCGGCGCATACCTCGATTTCTAGCCGAAGTGGCGCCGGATCAAGCGCTGCTGGCCTTCCTAGGCGCAGCCCTGCCGGCTGCGCTTGAGAATCCTGAATCGAATTCGACAACCTGATGACCGACAGCGAGCTAGCCATGCCTGAGAGCCCCCCACGGTGGCGCTGGTATTGGGGCTGGTTGAGGCACCACAGGTCCACCGCGCAAGCCCTAGTGCTTGTGTCGCTGTCGTTCATTGGTTGGGGATACTGGGCGATGACCAAGCCGTATCCGACGTTGTTCGGAGGACTGTCCAGGTTCTACTCGGACCACGTCTCGCACATGAACGGTGCGCGGTTGTTTGCGCGGTGTGGTGGCTGCTTGTGGAGTCAGCCTGTCGATCAGTTCCTCCCGCACTACACTCCTGAGGAGCGGCGCCACCTTCCGGACGATATTGCGCCCCACATGACGCCCGAATCCGACATCTTCGTCGTGCCAGGATGGCCGCTTGACAAGCCGATGATGATCAACTGGCCATTCCTGCCTCGTCCCTACCCACCGGGCAGTGTGCTGCTGGCCGCCCCCGTGGCGCTAGTCTACCACTTCACGCCGCTTTCATTCACCAACGCCAATCGCCTGCTGTATTTGATCTATTTGTTGTACGCGCACCTCGGCTTTCTCCTTCTGTTGCTTTTGCTGCGGCCGGGGAAGTCTCGACTCGCACCGATCGGCCTGCTCGGAGGCTTGCTCCTATATTCGGAATCCATTCATTGGGCTATCGAGGGCTTCTACGATGTGGCGCTGATTGCCCCCTGCGTCCTCTGTGGATACTATCTTCGCCAGCGAAGGGGACTGGCGGCCCTTTTGTGCTACTGCGTGGCGGCCTTCATCCATTATCGAGCCTACTTTTTTGCGCCGCTGCCCGTCTACGCCCTCTATCTCGTGGTGCAGGAGGGGAAGCAGCAGCCCTGGGGCGTGCGGCAGTGGGCGGCGGTGGCAGCCATCGTCGGGCTTGCCGGAACGAGCCTCTACACCTTTTCGCTCTACTACCCGTTGCTCTCCGATGCCCGACTTCCCCACAACAATGTGTTGCGGCTCGACAATAACTTCGTGCACCTGCAGCTGGTCGTGGCCGGCGGCCTGGCGATGGGAGCGCTCGTGTACGCGCGGGCGTGGATGGACGTGGCGTTGCTCAGCTGGTTGGCGGTAATTCTCAGCCTCGGTTCTCACACCCAACCGTGGCACGTGCTTAGCCCGCTGCTGTGGCTGGCCCTTCCGATCTGGACCCTGCGCGATGAGCGAGTCGCGCTGGTGCGTGACATCCGGCTGGCCGTCCTCTGGCTGGTGTCGCTACTCGTCTATGGCAACAGTTTGGTCCCTTCCTCGTGGATGGACAAACTTTGAGCGGGCAGCGCATCGGTGTGCCTGCACCGCACGCCGTATCTCTTCCCCGTCGTTGCTGAGCCCTTAGGGAGGCAGAGTTCTTGCGGCCGGTGGGATCTGCCGATAACCTACTTCCAAATCGTCATGCCAGCTTGTTCGCCCGTTTTGTCCCTAAGCCTGGTCTTGCTGGCCGCCGGATTAGCCTGCAAGTCGAGCCCGTCGGCCGGTCCCGCCCTCTTCGCCGACACGTTCGACCGCGCCGACATGGGATCCGACTGGCTCGACACCAGCCATGCGGCGAGAATCGCGGAGGGTAAACTCACCCTTGGAGTCGCTCACAACCATCCGGTCTGGCTGCGCCACGAGCTTCCGCGAGATGTGCAGGTCGATTTCGATGTGTCCTCCAAGGGGCCGGCGGGGGACATCAAGGTCGAGCTTTTCGGCGACGGCAAGTCGTTCGGCTCCGACGTGCAGGGACTTTACCAGCCCACGGGCTACGAGATTGTCATGGGCGGCTGGAACAATAGCCGCAGTATCATCGGTCGCCTGGGCGAGCATGGCGACACCGTCAAGGTCTCCCGGGAGCGTCTCGGGGCGGACCCCATCGTGACGCCGGGTCGCACCTACCACTTCACCATCACCCGTCGCGGCAGCATTCTGGACTGGAAGATCAACGGTGCGCCTTACCTCACCTGGACCGATCCCCAGCCACTTGGGGGCCAGGGGCACGAGTACTTCGCCTTCAATGCGTGGGAGGTCGAAACGAGCTTCGACAACCTCACGATTGGGCCCGCGCAATCTCCGTAGCGGACGTCGGGCTGCGCTCAGTGCGCCGGAGGGGCGTATTTACGCCACACGAGGACTTCGCCGAATTGCCCGGCCAGCGAGAGGGCGACGTCCGGTAGGATGGCTTGAAGGCGCGCAAAGGCCGGAGCGTCCACAAGGATGTAGTTGATGAGATCGTTGTGCAGGAGTTCGCTCGCTCCGGCGAGGTCAAGGAGACGCTCGTTGGCAACGAAGGGGACTGGACGGTGCAGGCCGACGTAGCCGCTGGTGCTGGTGAACATGTGGTTGGCGGCGAGCCCCGAGAGATCCGGCTGGCGGGCGACAAAGGCCATGGCCTCGAAGAGATCCTTGCTCCGCGGCGCCCAGTTCGATTTCGACAGGGCCCAAGCGTGGCTGGCGAAGAAGATCGCGAGCAGGAACCCCGTCGCCTGCAAACGGCGCCACGTCAGGACCTGCGTGAGCCGCAAACAGCCCAGCGCCACGAGGGGCGGCAGGAGCGCCCAGACAGGCAAGAGAAAACGCTCTTCCTTGTGCGCCGTCCAAGACATCAAGATCAGTCCCAAGAGGAGCGAGAGCCCGGTGGTCCACAGGCCCATCGCACCCAACACCGCCGCCCCGATCGTCGCAAACGCGAGAATGCCAAGGTCGCGGTGAAGGATCCCGGCGTAGTATTCCTGCGGATCGGAACCGAAGACCTGCGCGGCCATTCCATCGACCAGGTTGAATTTCACATAGTGCCAGGTGGAATGGAATGGCGTGCCCCAGGTTGGCCAGTCGAGTAGGCCGGTGGCCATGACGACGGCACCCAGGCATCCCAGAAACACGAAGGCGTGGCGACGGCGATGCGAGAGCAAGAGGTAGAGAACCGGCACGAGCACGAAGATGGCCGCGGTGGCGCGGAAGATATAGGCGAGTCCGGCGAGCAGGCCAGCGAAAACGGCCGTTTGCGCCGGTCGCTCGTCGGTGGGCAATTCCGCCAGCAGGGTCAGGCAGAGCGCGATGAAGGCCGCGGAGGGACCATCGTTGAGCGTTCGGGGCGCGTAGAACAGTAGGGAAGGGGACAGCGCCGCCGCGATGCCGGAAAGCCACGCGCCGGTGCTGCCACCACCGAGGTCGCCAAGCCGCCAAGCCGCCTTCACAATCAGCAGGGAAACGAGCACGCTCCCGAGTCTCGCTCCCCACAGGAGTTGCCCCGGGCCATCGAGGCCAAAGGCAGCTTGCACCCGAAACGGTATTGCGTAGAAGAGGGGCGCGAGCCATGAGCGCGATCCGGCTATCCACTCCCACGACAAGGCGGCCTGCCCGAAGGCCAGATGGTGCGCCGGCTCGAGGGATTGAAAGATCTCGTCTGGCCAGACCATGCCGCCGCACCACTGCCGCCAAGCGAAGAGCCGGGCGGCGAGTGCAAGCAGCCAAAGAAACCAGGGCACTGGCACGCGGGTGCTGGTTTCAGAAGGCATGGACCTCCAACTCGTAAATGCGTGCGCTGGAAGTGGCGTCGTCGCCCTTGAGAACCTGAAGTTTGAGAGCCGAGGTTAGCACTGGCGCGAAGGAGAAGGTGGAGACTTGCTCATTGTTGCCGCGAACCTGCGCCACGGTTCGCCACAGGTTCCCGTCCTGCACCGACACGTCGAAATCTCGTACGATGAAGTCGGGGCCGTCGCGTTCGCCGCCGTGATGAATGACCACGCGCCCAACGGTCAGCGGTCTTGGCCATTCCAGCTTGAGCCAAGGCGCACGATCGCCCTCGCGGCTCGACCACTTCTCAAGCGGGCCTCCGATGCGCCCGTCGATGGCCCACAGCGCGTGCTGGCCCATCTGCAAATCCTCGCTGCTCGCACTCACGCGGGTCTCGTGGTCACATCTTGCGAGGTGATCGAGGCGCGCGCCCTTGAGAGGCCCCTGACAGCTCATGGCGGCCATGGGTTGCGGCGACAGCCATAGCAGAAGCAAGCCGAAGATTCCCAAGCATCCGACCAGCAAGGCCGATGCGCGCCCGACCCGCATTCGCGTTGGCCAGGATGGACCAGGAGTCGCTTCGCTCGGGGAGCCACTCCCCGCGGGGAGCGATACGCGTTGCATGGGGTGAGGAATTATCGCGTAGAATTGACGTCACGTCCACATAGGTGGCTGTCTGGTTTCACACGCGTTCGCAGATAGCGTTGCGCCGCGAGGAATGCTAGCAGCATGAACAGTGTCGCGAGCGTCGTGACGTCTGCCCACGACTGTGTTTCGGAAAGCTTCCAGGTTACGGGATTGCCCTGGACGAAGTTGGACAGGTTCTCGGCGTCGCTCACGGCGATGCGATCGCCGGGTTTGCAATGGTTTTCTTCTGGATACTGGTAGCAAGCGGGGTTCATGAGGTTGAAATAGCCATCGTGGGCATCCCGTACGGGCCCCACGTGCAAGACCGAGAAGGGATTGCCGCTGAAGTTCAGAATTGGATCGTAGCAGTCTCGGCTGGTGCCACTGATGAAGTCCGTGACAGGGGATATCTGTGTCACGGGGATCGACAGATCGTAGCGTTCGAGCAGCGAGCGATGGTACTGGACATTCGCTTCGAGCCGGGCCTCGGGCAAGACGGAAGCGTATCCGCCTACAAAAGTCGCGACGGTCGTCAGGCACGCGAAGAGCATCGCGCCCACGTTCCATGTCCGACCGAGAAGCCCCATGGTTTTTGCCAGCGACCAAACACCCACGAATGCGAGCAGCAGCGAAAATGGATAGACATACCGGGTGGACACATGTTGCGAGGCGCCCACCGGAAGTTCGTGAAAGACCCTGGCGAACCAGCCGTACCCTTGTGCAAGTTCCACCATCATGGTCATCACGGTGCCACCATAGAGGCCAGCAAGAAGGACAAACCGGATGCGGTCATGCATCGATTTTCCACGAAGGTGCGTTGCCAAGAGGCCCAAACCAAGCAAGAGCCCGACAAGGGTCACTGGTGCAATGAGGAAGCTCTTTTCCTGCACCTCTCCGGGAATGCCGACTGTCAATTGCACATGCTGGGGAACCATCCACAATGCCTTGACGACGAACCACAGCGTGGACACGGCCGGATCCTGATAGTCTGGAGGGAAGGTACGCGGAAAGAAGCGCATGTAGCTGTAGATGGCCACGAGCTTGCTGGCCATGAGGCCAAGGGCGGGAATCATGTACAAAGCAACCCGCTCGACAATTTGCAAGAAGCGCTTTGCGGGCTGCTCGGCGACATAGAGGTCCACTGGAAGGATCAGCGCGAATCCAATGACCAGGAAGTAGAACACGAACCAGTTGCCTGAATACAGGGTGTAGCCGCACAAAACCGTGAACAACGCGGCCATTCGTGCGGTCCGCCGGGGCGCCAAGCTTTCCCGGTCCAGCAGCAAAAGAAGGAACCATCCCAGCAGCGAGAACGCGTGATAGGTGAAGTGTCCGGCGAACAAGTGGATGAAGTAGAAGCCATTCGACAGCATGACCAGCGACAAGACGTGGGACCATTCCGTCGGAAGTCGAAGAACCGTGCGCGCGAAGCGATACCAGCCGGCGTAGCCCACGCCGAGAGCCAGGAGAATTGTGGCCTGGATGGCGAGCCAAGGATCGATGAAGAGAGAGAGAACCTGGGCTGGCGAGTAGAAAAAGTCCAACGGGTGGCCATACTGCACGCTGCCCCCACACAGGTGCAGCGCGTAGCGAGGAATGGACATGCCCGCGTGCTTGAAGTGCCACGCTCCTTCGAGCAAGCCCGCCAAGACGAAGCCATAGTCATGTCCAACGGCCGGAAAGTGCCAGTTGAAAAGGACTAGGAAAGCCACGACAAACAGTGCGAACGTCCCCACCCCGATTGCGTGGATCGTTCCTTCGTTGCGCTGTGGCTGCATCACGAAGCTAGTGCATGAGACGAGAAATACGCACGGACTGATTGCCGTCGTTTTGGAATTCCAGCAACGCCTGTCGGCCGCGCTCGGGCCAGATGTCGTAGGCGGGCAGGGGGTTGTGCGTGCCGAGGTCGATCTGCTGGACCAAGTAGATGTCGTAGAACAAATGGCGATCGAATGCGGCAAGCAGGGCAGGGTCTTGCTTGGCCGCATCGTAGTCGAGAGCGCCATACTCCATAATTGTGTAAAGGCCTGGGCGATCCGTGATGACGAGGATGCGCTTTTCGTGCAGGTTCTCGAAGAATCTCCAGGTGGTGGCGGCCTCGCGGGTCAGGGTCAACTCGTTGAGGATGCGATATTCGGAGGCAATCGGCAGATAGATGGCGAAGACAGCTGCGGCTACGACCACCGTGACCAATGGCCGGAAGCGCTTGAGGATCAGGGTCACGACCCAGGCCGCGGGGAACGCGAAGAAGGTGTCGATGGTAATGACAAGCCGGGCGGCGGCTGGGTGCCACGACCGTCCCCACACGTAGGTGAAGACGATGCCGAACAGCAGAAGCATCCAGGCGATGACCATGATCGCGAACTTGAAATCCGGGGATTGCCACTCGCGCGCGAGCAATCGGCGGTCGACCCAGCGCAAGCCCAAGATGGCGCCAACCACGCCAAAGGCAAGCACGATGCTCGCGTGCGGTGGATGGAAATCGAAGGGGTTGAAGATGGGCTTGAAGTAGTCGCGCGAATTCGTGAGGAAATTCCCGAAGCTGAAGGTGATGGCGCCGGGATCTTGTTCGGGGACATTCCCGCGCAGAATCGCCTGCCAGATGCGCGGCAGGAAATACGCGGGAGTCAGGGCGTAGATGAGGCCGTAGGGACGAAGGTGGTCCAATTTCACCATGCGGAAGAACAAGAGCAGCGCCACGACGGGCACGACGAACAGGCCGGTCTCGTAGCGGATCTCGGAGAACACGCACAAGTTCATCCACAACACGGCCAATCTTTCGGCCGAGGGTTCGCGGCTGAAGTCGAGGAGGTTCTTGACGACAAGCAGGGCGAAGAACGCCGCGAAGAAGTCGAAACCACCCGAACGCATCGAGATCAAGGTGATGGGATGGGCGACCACGAATACGGCGGCCACAATGCCGAAAAGCTCGCCGCCCAAGGATTTGGCCAACCGGTACGCCACCAGCACGAAAACGGGCAGGAGCAGGAGGTTGAAGAGAAAGGCGTTGGTGTAGGTGTAGCCACGCAAAAGATGCAGGAAGCTGACCAGGAACGGGAACATCGCCGGTCTCCGGTCGATCACCACGCCTGCGTCCCAGAAGTTGTCGTAGTAGTACTTGCCGGTCGTGGTGAAGGTGGCGGCCTTGATGGAGAAGAAATTCTTGGACGTCCCGACCAGGTTTGCCTCGTCGGAAAGAACGCGCAGGCCGGGATGGATGGCCAAGGCGGTGATGACCGTCGCCAGGAGGGCGATGACGATGCCGGGCCAGTTTTCCTTGACCCATGTGCCCGCGGTGTCGAGACGCATGTCTCGGGCCGCGTACAGGTAGGTGCCCGCCCAGCACACCACGGTGGCCAGCAAGAAGTAGTAGGTGGTGTGAATAAAAAGCGGCTCGGCGTAGGCGCGGTGAGCAACGCTGATAACGAGCAGGGTCAGAAGCAAGGTCGGCAGGACGACAAGAGCGATCTTCTGCGGAGGCCAGGCAGGCTTGTTCATGGTCGGCGGTTCCTGTGGGCGATGTCGTGCGAGCTTAACATGGTCGCCGGGGAACTCCGAAAAGAGGGGGGAAATGGTCTTGTTCCAGCCGAAGCGGGAGAGAACTTGCGGATTTGGGACTCCGAGGCCTCTTGGTGCTACGATTGTCGGGCCATGAAGCGGATCGTCTTTCTGTCGGCTATCGTGTTCGCAACCCTGGCCCCTTGCGCGCGCGTGGCGCTTGCACAGGTGACCATTACCCCCGGCTCGCAGGCGGCCGCCTTCGCGGCGGCGATGGGCACGGATGTCGCGACCTTGCAGAATCAGCTGCAGACCCAGGTGAACCAGCTGTTCCAGACCGCGAACGTCGGTTCGTTCCTGCGCGACTTCCAGAACGCGCAGAGCTTTTCCGCCAAAGGGCTGGGCGTCGACTACGCTTCCGAGGCCACCCTTGTCGAGGTGGGCGCGACGTTCAGTATCGCCAGCAATATCGACAAAGCCTACACGCCCTCCGGCTCCTATGCCAATCCGCCCATCAGCAACGGCGGGGCGAATTTCTCGCTCATGGGCGGGCTAGGGCTGGGCGTGTTCGGCATCGAGCCGCTGATGATCTTCGGCAACTGGTTCAAGGGCAGCACCACGCTGGGGCAGCTGGATGGCGACTACAATAACTGGGGTGTGCACGGGCAGCTCCGGCTCTTCGGTCCGTCGCGCTCGACGTCGGCCACCGGGTTCTTGGTTCGCTGGGGCGGCATCGCCATCACCAGCGGCGCCGACTACGCGCGCCTTTCCCTGAGCACCTCGAAGCAGATCACCTCGACCATGAACCTGCCAACCAGCCTTAGCCAGATCCCGTCCGTCACCATCACCAGTTCGGGCAGCCTAACCTTCACGGTGGACCAGACCACGTGGAGCGTACCGCTGGAGGTGACCACCAGCTTGCGCCTGCTCTCCTTGGTTACCCTGTACGGCGGCTTCGGCTTGGATTGGCAGCTTGGCGGCGGCAGCAACTTGAACATCAACATGCAAAACGCCACCCTCAAGGGTTCGTTCGGAAACCAGACCTACAACGATCTCGGCACCGCCACCATCGCCGCCAGCGGACATGTCAACCCCAGCCCGGCCAGGTTGCGCGAGATCGTCGGCATCCAGATCAACGCCATGTTGGTGCGGTTGTTCTTCCAGGTCAACGTCACCGGCTCTTCGCCCATGCTGGCCAGCGCGGCCGCCGGTTTGCGCCTGGCGTATTGAGGAGTTGGCGGCGCGGCTTGGTCCACATGTCCGTTCTATCGATTTCTGGTTTCCGCTCGTGAGAGTTCCGACGGGTTGGCTCACTTCGCCCCTTCTGCGCAAGAGCGCAGTGGTGACGCTTTTCCTCCTGGGGTGGATATGGATCGTAGTGCGTTTCTACGGCCTCGACGTCAGCCCGCCGGGATTCTTTATGGACGAAGCGGCCCCGGCGGTGCATGCCATGTGCCTGGCCGAAACGGGCAAGGACGCGGATGGCAAGCCCTGGCCGCTCTATTCCAGCGCCGCAGGTGGCGGACATCATCCCCTAACCTTGTTGGCGTTCGACATCGCTTGGACGGGGGTTTTCGGGACTTCGAGGGCCGCCTTCCGCGCGGTGTCGGCGTTTTGGATTCTGCTCACCGCTTTCGGGCTGTTCTCCATCGCGCGGGATCTGGCGGCGATGATGCCTGCAACGATACCCGCAACCACGCCTGGTCGTTCCGAGGGAGAAGACGGCAACCCCGCTGCCGAGGCGTTTCCCTGGCTGGTGCTCTTGGCGGCACTGCTTTCGCCGTGGGGTTTCCAATTCTCGCGGGTGGCCTGGGAATCGCCCCTGGCGCCCGCCTTCATGGTTCTGTCTCTCATGGGAATTCTGCGCATGTATCGCAGTGGCAAGCCCGCCTTTGCGTGGGCGACCTTCGCGGGATTCTGCGCGGCCGCGTCCATGACATCGTATCCACCTTTGCGCGCTGTCGTGCCGCTCGTGCTTCCCCTGGTTGGGCTAGGGCTTCTGGCGGTCACGCCCAGCTGGGGCGCGCGCTGGACCTTCGGCAAGGGGCTTGTCGTGGCCATCGTGGTGACCGCTATCTTCTTTGCGCCAACCATGGCGAAGTTGCTGGGGGGCGAGATCAACGAGCGGATGAACAACGTGGCGATTTGGCGGCCGGACTGGGTGAATGAACACAAGGGCGTATTGTCGCGTGGGAGTTTTCTTCTCAAGACCTTCCTCGACAACGTCGCCCTTCACCTGCAACCGTCCTACTTGTTCGTGCAAGGCGACACGAGCCTGCGCCACTCGCCGCAAATCGCCGGAGAACTTTCTCCCTTGGACATGCTGGCCCTCGTTCTCGTCCTTGGGATGGTTCTGCGTGTCCTCGCCGGCTTGGTGCGCGGACGCTGGCCAATGCCGGATGTCCCGGGCGGGATCCTCTCGCGCTCGTCGCGCTGGCTACTCGCCATTGCCCTGTTTTCTCTGGTGTGCGGATTCTTCGGGGTCATTCCCTCGGCCCTGACCTACGATGGACTTCCCCATGCCATGCGGTCGATAGGAACATGGCCCTTCGTGGCCTTATTCACCGGCGCCGTCCTGGCCCTGGGCTGGAGTTACCGCGGGTGGGTCGCGCCGGTCTTGGCGTTGGTGGCCCTGGCGTACTCGGTTCGCTACCTGCCCAAGTACTTTCACGCCTACGACAAGGCGGAAAACCACTGGTTCATGCGTGAGATATCCGACACCATCGCGGAACAGCGCAAGAGCAAGACCGTGGAAAAAATCATCGCCGAGCACCTAGCCTACTCGTATCAGTACGACGAGGTGCCGAGGTATTATCTGATGACCGAGGCCAACATGAAGTGCGACCAAGCCGCCTCGGCGTTGCGCACGTTCAAGGAGCAGGAAAAGGGGAATTAGCATTCGAGTTCCGCCCCCCGATGGATAGCGATTCTTGCCGATGGCGTGAGTAGGGTTACTCTGATCCAAGACATGGGATCGGACGCATTCGTGGCGGTGCAGCAATGTCGTATCTGCGGCAACCCGGCGCTGGACTCGGTGCTTAGCCTGGGCACCCAGTTTTTGACGGGCGTGTTTCCCCGGACCCGCGCCCAGAAGGTCTCCGCCGCGCCCCTCGAACTCGTCAAGTGCCGGGAAAGCGAGGACGGCGGCTCTTGTGGACTCTTGCAACTGTGCCACGCCTTCAACCCCGACGAGATCTACCGTGGTGCCTACGGCTACCGCTCGGGCATCAACCACACGATGACGCTGCACCTGCAGCAGATCGTCGAGGAGAACCTCAAGTGGGTAACCCTTCATGCGGGAGACGTCGTTCTCGACATCGGCAGCAACGACGCCACGCTGCTTAAGGCCTACCCGCACGCGGACGTCTCGCTCGTCGGGATCGATCCCAGCGGCGAGAATTTCCGCAGGTTCTACCCCGAGTACGTCGAGCTGGTGGTGGACTACTTCTCGACCAAGGTTTTCCGCGCCATCGCTGGCCAGCGGAAAGCCAAGATTGTCACGTCGATCGCCATGTTCTACGACCTGCCCGCGCCGGTGTCGTTCATGCGCGACATCAAGGAGATTCTCGCCGAGGATGGCGTGTGGGTTCTGGAACAGAGCTACATGCCCCGCATGATTGAGATGAACGCGTACGACACCATCTGCCACGAGCACCTTGAGTACTACGGCCTAAGACAGATCAAGTGGATGGTCGATCGCGTGGGCCTGAAGATCCTCGACGTCGACGTGAACGACACGAACGGTGGCAGTTTCCGCGTCGTGGTCGCGCACGAGGATTCCGCGCTCACCTCCCGGTCTGACCGCTGGCGTGAGATGCTGGATGACGAGGAGAGGGAAGGCTTCGCCACCCTCGCGCGCTACCAGGCCTTCAAGGAAAGTGTTTCCCGACACCGGGACGAGCTGTCCCGCCTCGTGGCGACTATCCACGCGCGTGGCGAAACGCTCATCGGCTACGGCGCATCCACCAAGGGAAACGTCATCTTGCAATTCTGCGGGCTGACCGAAAAGGAGATCCCGGCAATTGCCGAACGCAATCCCGAGAAATACGGCTGCTTCACTCCCGGCACCCTGATCCCGATCATCACCGAGACCGAGGCCCGCGAACGCCGACCTGACTACCTTCTGGTACTGCCGTGGCACTTTCGCGGCGAGATCCTGCGGCGCGAAGCGGCCTTTCTGGCGGGTGGCGGAAAGCTTCTCTTTCCGCTTCCCCACATCGAGGCCTGCGGTCGATGAATACCGCCGTTGTGACCGGCAGCCGTGGGCAGGATGGTTCCTACCTTTGCGCCCATCTCGAAAGGCTCGGCTACAAGTCGATTGGCATCGACGTGGACAGTCCGACGGATCTGCGCGACGCCGATGCGGTGGGTGCGCTGCTGGCCGCGGCGCAGCCGCGCGAGGTCTACCACCTGGCCGCCTACCACCACTCGTCGCAGGACAAATTTAGCGACGAGCCGGAGCTGTACCGCCGCAGCCACGACATCCACGGCCTTGCGACATTGAATCTTCTCGATGGCATCGCCCGTCGCTGTCCCGCCGCACGCTTGTTCTTCGCTGGATCGTGCCATCTTTTCGGGACGCCCGCGGCCGACGTGCAGAACGAGAGCACGCCTTTTCAAGCCGAGAGTATCTACACCATCACCAAGCTCGGCGGGCTCGACCTGTGCCGCTACTATCGCCACAAGAAAGGGGTCTTTGCCTCGGCGGGCATCCTCTACAACCACGAGTCGCCCCTTCGCCGGTCGAGTTTCGTTTCCAAGAAAATCGTGGAGGCCGCGGTGGCCATCAAGCAGGGGAGGCAGAAGGGCCTGGTCCTCGGCGATCTCGATGCGGAGATCGACTGGGGATTCGCGGGTGACTACGTCGTCGCCATGCACCTCATATTGCAATTGGACGGCCCGGACGACTTCGTGATTGCGAGCGGCGAGCGGCACCGCGTCCGGGATTTCGTCGAGCGGGCCTTCCGGCTCGTGGATCTCGACTGGCGGGACCACGTGACGGTCGACGGAAATCTCCTGCGCCAACACGCGCACGTTCGCTACTTCGGCGACAGCACGAAACTGACGAAGATGACCGGATGGAAACCGAGCACTTCCTTCCAGGACATGGTGAAGCTCATGGTGGACGCGGAAAGGGAGAAGCATGGCGACCGCTAGGACCCTGCTTTTCATCCCGACCTACAACGAACGCGAGAATGTCCCGGACATCTATGGGCAGATCAAGGCGCTCGGCCTGGACCTCGACCTGCTGTTCGTCGACGATAACTCGCCCGACGGCACGGGAGAGATTCTGGACGCGATCGCGAAGAACGACGGCCGCGTCCATGTCATGCATCGCGCCGGCAAAATGGGCATCGGTACGGCGCACCTGGAAGCCATCCAGTGGGCCTACGACCAAGGCTACGCCATCGCCATCAGCATGGATTGCGACCTGACGCACTCGCCGACGGACATCGGCAGGTTCATCGACCAGGCCGAGGATTTCCAGATCGTCGTCGGCTCGCGCTTCCTGGCGGAGGGAAGCCTGGCGGACTGGAATCTGTACCGCAAGTTTCTCACCCATCTCGGCCACCTGCTGACCCGCTATCTCCTGCGCGTCCCTTACGACGCCACCGGCGGGTTCCGCCTGTACCGGCTCGACCGCATCGACCGGGACGTCTTTCGCCGGATCCAGTCGAATAGCTACTCGTTCTTCTTCGAAAGCATGTACCTGCTTTGTCGCGAGGGCGCCACCGTGCGGGAGGTGCCGATCGCCTTGCCCCGGCGCAACTTCGGCAATTCCAAGATGAGCATGAACGACATCGTCGGCAGCCTGCGCATGTTGGCCGCCATCTACGCCCGATCCCTGGCCGGTGGGAAACGGAAGCTTGGTTCGTGAATCCACCGTCGCGAAGGATCGCAGCGTACGCGCTCTTCGTCCTGGGTGCCGCCTGGGCCGTGTTGCGCTTCTATGGGCTCGACCGGAGTCCTCCGGGATTCTTCATGGATGAAGCCAGGCCAGCCGTCCACGCAATGTGCCTGGCCGAGACGGGCAAGGACGCCGACGGCAAGGCATGGCCGATCTTTTCGAGCGGGACCGGAAGTGGGCAGCACCCCCTGACCCTGGAGGGTTTCGACGTTCTGTGGATCAAGCTGTTCGGAACTTCGCGAGCGGCCTTTCGGGCGGTTTCGGGCTTCTGGGTTCTGCTCACTGCCCTCGGGCTGTTCCTTCTCGCACGGCAGATCGCGAACTTGATGCCTCCCGATTCCGACGATGGAAAGGGATGGTCGCCGAAGCGCGTTTTCCCCTGGCTGGTGCTGCTCGCGGCGATGGTTTCGCCCTGGAGCTACCAGTTCGGCCGCCTGGGCTGGGAGTCGCCGCTCGCTCCCGCGTACACGGTTTTTTCGATGTTGGGACTCGTGCGTTGCCGTCGCGGCGGCAGATGGGCGATGGCTTGGGCCCTGCTCGCGGGTTTTTGCGCCGCCGCTGCCATGACCACCTACCCGCCGTTTCGCGTGGCCGTGCCGCTCGTCTTCGCGGCAACGATGGTGGCGATGCTGGTCGTGAACCAAACTTGGCATGAACGCTATCGGTATCTCCGTGGCGCGGCGGTGGCGTTGGGCATGGCGATGGTGTGTTTCGTGCCAACGTTTCGGCTGTTGTGGACGGGTGAGATCAACCGCCGAATGAATGGCATCGCGATTTGGAACAAGACCTGGCTCGCCGAACATGCAGGTACCATGTCTCATCCTAGATTCGTCGCGATGACCTTTCTCGACAACGTCTTCGCCCACTTGCGGCCATCGTTCCTGTTCATCCGAGGCGACGCGAACATGCGGCACTCGCCACACATCTGCGGAGAGCTGTCGATGCTCGACACCTTGGCCGTCGCGATCGCGGGGGGAATGGCCGTGGTCGCCGTCTTTCGATGGTTGAAGGGACGACCGACGTCGACCAACACTCCCGGGTCGTTCCCCGCGACATCCACGCGCTGGCTTCTGACTGTCGCTCTCTTGGCGATCGTGGGCGGATTCTTCGGCGTTGCCCCCTCGGCGCTAACCTGGGAAGGCATCCCAACCGCCCAAAGGGCCATCGGTGCCTGGCCGTTTGTGTCCCTCTTCTCCGGTGCGGTGCTTGCCTATGCATGGAGCCAGCACAAATGGGTGGTGCACCTCGTGGCGATCGCGACGCTCGCGCACACGGCGCTGTTCTTTCCTGCCTATTTTCACGCCTACGACAAGGCGGAGAACTACTGGTTCATGCGTGACTTGACCGACGTCATCGACAAGGAAACGCACCTGCTACCGCCCAGAACCGTCCCGCAGATTGTCGCCGACCATCTTGGCTATGGCTATGGCTACGACGAGCTGCTCAAGTACTATCTCATGAGCCAGGCCAAGATGAAGTGCGCAGAAGCGTCTTCCGCCGTTCGTTCCTACTGGGAAGAGGCACGTAGAAAGTAGCGGTTCACATGCGCGCGGGCGAGTCGAATAGCAAGTTACGCGTCTACCAAGAGGCCAGAAAACTCGCCTTGGTGGCCGCGGGGATTCTTGCTGGCCAGATCGTTCTCTACGGACCGGCCTTCAGCGGCTCGAAGGTTTTGCTTCC
>Ga0224559_1001105_pt1 | contig 15422 bp, 10 predicted proteins | sample 714S33034metaG_FD_180676 | JGI IMG/M metagenome (GOLD analysis project Ga0224559, IMG submission 180676) | Peat soil microbial communities from Stordalen Mire, Sweden - 717 S3 30-34 | ecosystem: Environmental > Terrestrial > Soil > Wetlands > Peat | place: Sweden: Norrbotten County, Stordalen... | reverse complement strand
CCATTTCAAACCTCTATCTCACAGAGTGGTATGAAATGGCGGCAAAAAAAGAATGTCCCCTCGCGGACACCCTTTGCGCATATGTGAGTAACGGGCAGAACTCCGTAGCCGGAAGCTCGATTTCAGCAAGGGGAAGATCATGTTCAAAGGACTACACAAATCTATACTGCGGGTCATGTTCGTGGCGCAACTCGTCGCGAGCCTCTCGTTCGCGTTCATCTCGCCGCACGCAAGCGCACAAAGCGGCTCTACGACTACCGGCGTTTGGACCTGGATGGGCGGTAGCAGCACGATCAACCAACCCGGTGTCTACGGCACAAAGGGAACGCCTGCCGCCGCAAACATCCCCGGAAGCCGCTACAGTGCCTTGAGCTGGACCGACAGCAGCGGCAATTTTTGGCTCTTTGGAGGATGTGCCTCGGATACCAACTCCGGAGTGGGTTACCTCAATGACCTTTGGAAGTTCAATCCTTCCACCAACGAATGGGCTTGGATCAGCGGAAGTAGCAAGTACAACCAATCCGGCATCTACGGCACGTTGGGAACGCCTGCCGCCGCAAATATTCCCGGAAGCCGCTTTAGTGCCTTGAGCTGGACCGACAGCAGTGGCGATTTTTGGCTCTTTGGCGGATATGGCTACGATGCCAATGGAAAACTTGATCGTCTCAATGACCTTTGGGAGTTCAATCCTTCTACCAATGAATGGGCTTGGATCAGCGGAAGCAGCACGGTTGCCCAATCCGGCATCTACGGCACGTTGGGAACGCCTGCCAACGCAAACATCCCCGGAAGCCGCGCCTACGCGATGAGTTGGACCGACAGCAGTGACAATCTATGGCTTTTTGGAGGTGCAGGCATCGATGCGAAAAGCAATTCTGGTGACCTCCACTAGCGTCCGGCTAAATTCCCGTATACCGCTATAACGCGCACATAATACGATAGATACTTATAACTTTCGATTTTTCGATTTGAATTATGCGCGGCGCAATTGAGAGCCGAGGGCCAATGGCGGCAGGCAGCCGCGATTGCTGACAATGAGGAATGAATGCCGGACAGACCGTCTTTTCCCAGTTTATGGAGCATCTTCCTTCCTACGAGTTTCAGAAGTGCATCGAGCGCTATCGCGGCGATGCGCACCACCGGGGCTTCTCCTGCCGCGACCAGTTTCTGGCCATGGCCTTCGCCCAGTTGACCTATCGCGAGAGTCTGCGCGACATCGAGGCCTGCCTACCGGAGACAACACCTTCCTTTACGTGTCGTCCGCAACACCATCAAGATTTTGCTCGGGGGGGCTTTCACGAACGCACTCGACCATGGGTCGGAGCTTGAACTCAGTGCGAGCAAGGCCGGGCAGCGTCCGGCTTCATTCAATCTCAATTCGATTTCAATTCGATGCTGGGCTGGAAACTAGCCTACTTTGCGTCCGCGGAAGGAATCGTGTTTGGACCTCGACACTCTTCCTGCCGCGTTCGCGGCGCTAAATCTTGCCCAGACCGTCTCACAACCCCACTCTCAATCTGCGCATTGACGCTGTCCCTCTCATTCCGGATTGGCAGCGGCCTGAGTGAAGAACCCAGCCGGAATCGCCTACTGCAATTTCATCTTATGTGTGAAGAAACAAATTTTACGGGAAGAAAGAACATATCGCTGTGAATCAAATCAGGATGGACCGGCATCGCCATCCCGAAACAGGATGCGATTGAAAAGTTGTCCAATCGCAACTCGCACAAGCGAGCCAATTAGGCTCTTCTTATATCAGGGCGAATTGGAGGGTATGGACTTGAAGTTCCTCAATCTCGGCGTCAAGCCATCTCGTTCTTTGCCGGGCCTGAGAGCATTGGGTCCGCTGTGAAAAAGGCTATGCGCCTGGAGAATCGAGACCTTTGATGCAAAGACGAGATGTTTCTCCACTGGTTTTTGTCGTCGATGACGATTCCAGCATAGTTCGTACGATTGAGGGTTTCCTGAGGCGGGCCGGCTTTCGGACAGCCAGCGCGGGAGACGTCGCTGGAGCCCTGCAAGGGGTCCGCGAGCAGTGTCCCGACTTGATTCTGCTGGATGTCAATTTGCCGGATGGAACCGGCTTCGACGTCTGCCGCTCCCTGAATAGCGAGGCCTCGGCCTTCACCACACCGATTCTTTTTATCTCCGCCAACGACGACACGTCCACGAAGCTGCAGGGATTTGAAATTGGCGGGGTGGACTATATTACCAAGCCGATCGTCGGGGCAGAGGTCATTGCCCGGGTGCGCACACATCTGCGGCTCAAACGGGCTTATGAACGTCTGGCCGAACTCCAGGCGGAGCGGGTGCAGCAGTTGGCCACGGCTCAACAGAATTTGATGCCCCGTCCGACGGATTTTCCCAACGCGCACTTCCAAGTATCGATCCGCCAGATACTCGCGGCGGGCGGAGACTTTTACGATGTGATCCCGGCCGGTGAAGGCATCGTGGATTATCTCGTCGCGGACGCCAGCGGGCACGATCTGGCGGCATCCCTCTGGACGGCATCGCTGAAGGCGCTGGCCGCCGAGTACGCGGGTCCGCTGAACCTTCCCCTTGAAATTGTCCGGGCCATCAATAGCTCCCTTTGCCGCCTGCTGCCTTCCGGCGCATTTTTCACCCTCATCTATGCTCGGCTCAACCATCGAACGGGCCGTCTGTCGCTGGTAAACGCGGGTCATCCACCGGCGATCGTGCTTCGCCATGGCGAAGTCGATCCGGTCATTGTTCTGCAGGAAGGCGACGTGGTCGGCGCCTTTGCCGACGCGGTCTTCGGCATCGACGAAATGACCTTGCAAAGCGGCGATCGCATCTTCTTCTATACCGACGGGCTGATCGAAACCGGCGGTTCATACGTGGAGGGCCTTTACTGTCTGGCCAGCGCTTGTGTTTCACGGCGGAGCTTGCCGCTCGATGAGCTTGTACCAGCAGTTGTGGACGATGTGATGGCCAACCTGTCCCCAGCCGACGACACGCTGTTTATGGGGGTGGAAAGATGAAATCGCCTCGGGATCAGATGCCGAACTCCTTCCGGGAAACCATTCCATCCCGATTGGATGAAGCAGAATTGCTCTGCCTGAGAATTCGTAAAATGCTTCAGAATTGCGGCCTGCCCCTCCTCTGTTTTCCGGTTGAACTGTTAGCGCGGGAATGCCTTGCCAATGCGATCAAGCACGGAAACCGAAACGATGCCGATAAGTCGATTGTGCTCGGATTCTCGATCGGGCGAGAGTGGATCCGCCTGCAAGTTAGTGATGAAGGTCCTGGGTTTGCATGGCAAAAAACATTTCAAAAAAGATTGGACACATCGGAGCCGACCGGACGCGGGTTGCGGCTCTACGCACTCTATGCGGAACGCGTGCAGTTCAATCGCCGTGGAAACCAAATCACACTCTGGATAAGCAAGAAGAACCGAACGGGAAAGGATGACTTGAAAATGGCTGCTTTCGTGATTGAACAGAACGACCAACAAGGCTCAGTGAAACTGACGGGAGATTTGACGGCAATCGTGGTGCCGGATCTGCAGGCGGGCATAAAAGAGGTCCTGGGCAAGGGGGTGCGTGACGTGGTGTTCGACCTGGCGAGCACCGCGATGCTGGATTCGAGCGGCATGGGAATTCTGATCGCGACGGCCAACAGCCTGGCTCCGAACGGGGGAAAGGTCCGCGTGATTAACGTCTGCCCGGACATCTTCCGCCTGCTCCAGAGCATGCGGTTGACGGCGCGCCTCAACGTCAGCGAAAAAGCGGAATAGGAGAGCTGTATGGATGCGGAAATGGATTTGGGGTTGGACGATGAACTGCTCGGTGAATTCATCAATGAATCGCGCGAACACCTGACCACGATCGAGGCTGATTTATTGGCCATCGAAGAGGGCGGCGCGCAGATCGACTTGGAACTGGTGAATAAGGTCTTCCGTGCGGCCCATTCCATCAAGGGCGCCAGCGGCTACTTCGGCCTGAACAAGGTCAAGGAGCTGGCGCACCGGGCCGAGACCGTGCTGGATATGATCCGGTCGAAGAAGATGGCCCCGAACGCCGAGATTACCAACCTGCTTCTGGCGGCATTCGACAAACTGCGCGATATGATCAATCACCCCGCCGAAAGTGCGGAGGCCGATATTGGCGAACTGGTTTTGAATCTGACCGGTCTGGCGTCGTCTTACCTGCCCGCGGAAAAGAAGGCGTCCCTGACCGAAACCGTCTCGCTCAAACCAAAAGGCGGTTCGCCCGTAGTCGTGTCCAAGTTCGATTATGAAAGTTCGCAAGAGTCGGGCCGTTACGTCTACTGCGTCGAATACGATCTGATCCACGATATTGAGCGGCAAGGCCGCAATGTGCTCGAAGTCTTCCGCACACTCTCCCTGCACGGGGATATCCTCGAGTGCGATGTAAACTTCGAGGCCGTGGGCACGCTCGACAATCCCATCGGAAATCAGTTGCCGGTGCGGTTGATTCTGGCGACAGAATTCAAGCCCGCCGATATAGCTTCGCTGTTTCCTCGTGACTGGGACAAGGTCCAACTGCTCTCCGACCCCGCTTCGAAGATGCCCAAAGAGGCGGACATGAAGAACGCACTGCTGCCGCTCCCGAGCGCCGTTCCGCCGCCCGCCCGGATCAAGCTCCCCGAAGCTCAGCCCACGGCGGCGCCCGCTGCCCAAGCGTTGCCTGCGGCCCAAGCAGCGCCCGCGGCCCAAACTGCGCCCGCGCCTCCACCCCCCGCGGTCGCCAAGCCAGCCGCCGGTTCCGCGTCCGCGCCGCCCGCCGCCGTGGTCGAGGACAGCATCCGCGTCAACGTGGCGACACTGGAGATGCTGGTGAACCTGGCCGGCGAGCTGGTGTTGGGACGCAACCAGTTGCGCGCCTCCATTGCGCAGAATAATGCGCGCGCCCTGAAGGCCGCCGACCAGCGCATCAATCAGATCACCTCCGAGTTGCAGGATGTGGTCATGCAGACCCGGCTCCAGCCCATCGGCAACGTCTTCGGCAAATTCCCGCGGCTGGTGCGCGATCTGGCCGCCTCCCTGCACAAGGACATTCAGTTGGACGTTCGCGGCAAGGACGTGGCGCTGGACAGGAGCTTGCTCGAATCCCTCTCCGATCCTTTGACGCACATGGTGCGCAATGCCGTCGATCATGGAGTCGAGCTTCCCGAAGATCGCGTCAAAGCCGGCAAGCCCCGCCAGGCTCAAGTCACCATCGATGCGCGGCACGAAGCTGGCCAAGTGGTGGTGGAAATCGTGGACGATGGCAAGGGCATCGACCCGGAGCGCATTGCCAAGGTTGCCTTGGCCAAGGGACTGATGACGGCCGAGAAGCTGGATGCAATGTCGGCCAAGGACAAGACCGCCTTGATCTTTCTTCCCGGATTGTCCACCAACACGCAGGTAAGCGACATCTCCGGGCGCGGGGTGGGCATGGACGTGGTCAAAACCAACCTCGACCGCCTGGGCGGCAAGGTGGAGATCATTTCCGTCCTCGGCAAGGGTACAACCTTTCGCATCAAGCTGCCCTTGACGCTGGCCATCATCCCGTCCCTGATCGTATCGGTTGAAGGCGAGCGCTACGCCATTCCGCAGATCAACGTGGAGGAGATGCGCCATGTGCTGCCCGGACAGGCCAAGACGCGCATCGAGATTGTGGGAGACGCCGAGGTGCTGCTGTTGCGGGAGCGGCTGATTCCACTGGTGCGTTTTGCCGACTTGCTGGGAGTGGCGCCCACCTATGACGATCCGAATGCCGGTCATAAGGAGATTGATCGCCGCGCCCGGATGGCCGACCGGCGCTCGCCGCGCGTTCCGCTTCCAGGCGAAGAACAAACGGAGCCGCAACCCGCTGGGCCGGTGCCTGCGCGCCAGCCCGGCGACCGCCGTCATAGCGGCGGCGCGCTGGAGATCGTGGTGGTCACGACCGGCACGCAAACCTACGGACTGGTGGTCAGCAGCTTCCACGACACCGAGGAGATTGTGGTCAAGCCTTTGGGCTCTCACCTCAAGGGACTGGAGGAGTATGCCGGCGCAACCATCCTCGGTGATGGCTCGGTGGCCCTGATCGTGGACGTTGCCGGACTGGGGGTCAAAGCGAATCTGGACGCAGTGACTCGCATGACGCGCGCGCGTGGGCGGAGCGCGGAAGTGCTTGAGGAGGAGTTCTCCGACAGCCACTCGCTGGTCCTCTTCCATAATGGACCGAACGTGCTTTGCGCCCTCCCGCTGGATACGGTGACGCGCATCGAACACGTCGCGCCCAAGCAGGTGGAGACCATCGGCGGTCGGCGCACCATGCAATATCACGGCGGGCTGCTGCCGCTGGTTACGCTCTCCGACGCGGCCCAGGTCGAACCAATTGGCGACTGCAAGGATCTGGCGGTCATGATTGCCAATATCCGCGGCCACGAGGTTGGCATGCTGGGAGCGATGCCCGCGGACGTAGTCGATACGGACGCCAAAATCGATCAGACGACCCACCGCCAAAAGGGCGTTGCCGGGTCCACCATCCTTGGCGACCGCACGGCGCTGATCGTCGACCTTTACGAATTGGTGGACGCCGTCTGGCCGGAATGGGCCGCGCAGCAATCGGTTGAGCAGCCGCGCTCGGTCAACGCACAGGATACCGCGGTGCTGCTGGCCGAGGATTCCGATTTCTTCCGCGCCCAGGTCAAGCGCTTCCTTGAGGAGGACGGGTATCCCGTGCTGGCCGCGCCGGACGGCGAAGCCGCCTGGGAGCTGCTGCTCAAAAGCCTCGACAAGGTTCGGGCCGTAGTGACCGACATCGAGATGCCGCGCCTGGATGGGCTGGGGCTGGCGCGGCGCATTCGCGCCGATCAGCGCACCGCGCACCTGCCCATCATTGCCGTCACTTCTCTGGCCGGCGAGGACGATATTACCCGCGGCAAGGCCGCCGGCATCAACGACTACCAGACGAAACTTGACCGCGATCAGTTGCTGGAGCGGCTGAGGGAGTATATGTCGCCTCCACACTCAATCACACCCGCCGGGAGCTATGCGGCAGCTTGATCGTTGCTGGTTTGCAGCGCTTCTCAAGGGCTGCCGACACAGCGAGCCGGTTGAATCGAACGTTGCTGTTCCGGTCCGAACGCACGAATCGGACGAGGCAGCGCAAATCACGAGAAGCGCAGTTCAACACGAATGGAGGAACAAGATGATCAACTTGGCAAATATGAAAGTAGGCAAGCGCCTGGCCTTGGGCTTCGGCATCTGCCTGGCGCTAACCATTGGTATCGGCGCGATGGCGTATTGGGGGGTTGCTTCGCTGAAACGGGCCTCGGACGATTTGCGAGATCAATCCAACCGGATGCTCATTATTAAGGATGCGTCTGTCGATATTGCCAATCTGTATATCGATATTTGGCAAATCACTACGGCGAAAGATCCGGCAGGCCGGCAGGAACACAAGGCCTCCATGGAGAAATTGAGGTCAACCTACGCGGCGAAGCTGGCGCTGTTGAAGGATAACGGCAAGCCGGATAGCGGCAAGGAGCAGATGGACAAGATCCATGAGGCGGTGGCGAATGCGCGCGATCTCAACGTGAGGGTCGTCGATCTGGCGATGAAAGGGGACAGCGCGAAGGCCGTCACCGAGTTTGCGGACGAGGGCAGCACAAAAGGGCAAGCGATCTTCCAGGCGATGACCGAATACTGCGATTGGCAGGAACTGAAAGTGAAAGACACCCAGCTAAGCATGGAACAACTGCAGACAAGAGTGTATTGGCTGCTGGGCCTTATGCTGCTGGCGTCGATCACGCTGACGGTGGTCTTCTCCATCATGGTCAGCCGCAGCATCACCATCCCCATCATGCTGGGGGTCTCCATCCTGCAGCGCATCAGCGCGGGAGACGTCAGCCAAAACGTACCCGAAAGCATGAGCGGCAGGTTGGACGAGTTGGGAGACCTGGCCCGCGCCATGCAGGCCATGAGCGAAAACCTGCGCCGGCTGCTGGGCGGTATCTCCAGCGGGATTCAGACCCTGGCCGCCGCGGCTACGGAGCTTTCCGCCGTATCCAAGGAAACAGCCTCGGGGACGGCGTCCATGTCTGACCGCGCCCATACGGTGGCGGCGGCAGCCGAAGAGGCCAGCGCCAACACCATGTCGATCGCCACGGGCATGGAGCAATCCTCCAGCAGCCTGGCCTCGGTGGCCAGCGCCACGGGAGAGATGAGCGCCACGGTGGGCGACATCTCCGCCAACACCTCCAAGGCGCGATCCATCAGCGAGCAAGCTACCGGTCAGGCGCAGACCATTACCGAGCAGATGCAGAAGCTGGGCTTGGCGGCGCAGGAGATCGGCCACGTCACCGAGACCATCACCAACATCTCGGCGCAGACCAATTTGCTGGCGCTGAACGCGACCATTGAAGCGGCGCGGGCGGGAACGGCGGGCAAGGGATTTGCCGTGGTTGCGAACGAGATCAAGGAATTGGCCAAGCAGACGGCCGAAGCCACCGAGGACATCAAGAAGAAGATCGCCGGGATACAGAATTCGACGGGCATGGCGATCACCGACATTGGGCAGATCACCACCGTGATCAAGGATGTGGGAACGATTGTCTCCAGCATCGCCGCGGCCATCGAGGAGCAGGCTACGGTGACCAAGGATGTAGCGAGAAACATTGCCCAGGCTTCGGGTGGCGTGCGGGATGCCAATGAGCGTGTATCGCAGACGGCGGAAGTGTCGAGGAGCATTGCGCGCGACATTGCCGGGGTCAACGCATCGGTCTCCGATATCCGGCGGGGCGGCGAAGACGTGCAGGCCAGCGCGGTCGAGCTGTCCAAACTTGCAGAGCATCTGGGCGCCCAGGTGGGGCAGTTCAGGATATGAGGGAGCAGTGATGGCAACAAGTCTTTCCAATCCAGAAACCAAAGAGGATCTGCTGATAGCCACCTTCCAGTTAGGGGGCGACGACGGGTTCTTCGGCATCGACGCCACCTTGATTCAGGAGGTGGTCATGGTGGGCGAGCTCAGGCCCGTCCGTCATGCGCCGGATTACGTGGCTGGCATCCGCAATTTGCGCGGCAAGATCATTACCGTCATCGATCTGTGCGTGCGGCTGGAGCTGGGAGCCGTGGAGATAGGCACGGAGAGCCGCATTCTGATAGCCGACTGGAAAGGCGAGCCAGTCGGCCTGCTGGTCGATAGGGTGGCGGATGCGATTGCGGTGCGGGCGGACGATTTGGAGTCCCCTCCCCCGAATCTGCATGGCGTTCAGATGCAGAAGCTGCTTGGAGTATTTCGCAGCGGCGAGCGTCTGGCGGCGCTGCTCGATCTTTCCGCCGTACTTGACTCAAATGACCGCACCGGAAAACCGCAGTCGAATGAAGAAATGAGAGGCTAGATGTTGAAGGTTCTTGTAGCCGACGATGCGGTTCTGTTCCGGCGGCTGCTGGCGGACGTGCTGTCGTCGCTTCCTGGTGTCGAGGTGGTGGGAAGCGCAACCAACGGCAAGATCGCCGTCCAAAAGGTCCGAGAGCTGAAGCCCGATCTGCTGACTCTCGATATTGAGATGCCGGAGATGGACGGCCTGGCGGTTTTGGACGCGCTCCTCCAGAACGGTGAACCGGCGGTAGTGGTCATTGTGGTGAGCGCGCTTTCACAGCGTGGAGGCGAGCTGACCCTGCGGGCTCTGGAAAAGGGCGCCTTCGACTTCATCACCAAACCGGATGCCGCCACTCCGGAACTATCGCGCGAGGCCCTGCTCCGAGAGCTGGCGCCCCGCGTTCGCGCCGCGGCGCATCGCCTGGAAGTGCGCGCCATCCTGCGCGGCAGTTCGCCCGCGTCCCGGCCCGCTGTTCCCGCGCCCCGCGCCGAAGCCGCCCCGGCGGACTCATCGCTCAACGGAAGTGCCGCCCGGACGGAACGCGCATCGAACCCAGCCAAGCCCGAGATGGTTCTGATCGGCGTATCCACCGGCGGCCCGGTCGCGTTAACCGAGCTTCTGCCGGCAATTCCGCGGGATATTGGCGTACCCATCCTCGTCGTGCAGCACATGCCGCCGATCTTTACCAAGTCGCTGGCCGAAAGCCTGGACGCCAAGTGCGCGCTGAGCGTCCGGGAAGCCATTCATGGCGAGTCTCCCCAGCCAAACACGGTTTACATCGCGCCCGGCGGGCGGCAGATGCGGCTGGGAGCAGGAGCGGATCATCGGCCGATCCTCGAACTGACGGACGACCCGCCGGAGAACAACTGCCGGCCGGCCGTGGATTATCTGTTTCGCTCGGCAGCCAACCGTTTCCCTGGGCGCTCCATGGCCGTCATTCTCACCGGAATGGGCAACGACGGAACACTCGGTCTGCGCCTGCTCAAGCGCCACGGCTGTTTTGTCATTGCCCAGGACGAGGCAAGCTGCGTGGTCTATGGCATGCCGAAGTCCGCGGTGGACGCGGGCGTGGTGGATGTCGCGCTGCCCCTGGGTTCGATCGCCAGCCGCATTGCCGCTGTCGTCAAAGGTGGCCGGGGATGAACATTGCGATCACGCGCGAAGAAATGCCTGTCTGGTGCCGCTACATCAAGGAAATCTGCGGAATTCATCTCGACGATTCCAAAGGGTACCTGCTGGAGACGCGTTTGGCCAGCCTGCTTGCCGAAGCCGGCGCATCCAATTTCTCCGAACTTTTCTATAAGGTGCAAGCCGACGCCAGCGGCAAACTTCGCGGAAAAATCATTGAAGCGATTACCACCAACGAAACCTCTTTCTTCCGCGATACTTCTCCCTTCGAATTGCTTCGGCACAAGCTGATTCCCGAACTCATCGACGGACGCAAAGGGAATGGCGCGCGCATCCCGATCCGTATTTGGAGCGCCGCCTGTTCCACCGGGCAGGAGGCGTACAGCACGGCCATCACGCTGAAGGAACTGCTCGGGAATCTGACGGGCTACGACATCCGCATTCTGGGTACTGACATTTCCAACAAAGTCGTAGCTCAGGCAAGCTACGGCGAATACAACCGCATGGACCTGGAACGGGGCCTGGGGCCGGAGGCGCTCACAAGGCACTTCATGGCGTCGGGAGACCGATGGAAGGTGCGTGACGAAATCCGCGCCATGGCCTCCTTTCGCACCATGAACCTGCTGGAGCCGTTCTCGTTTCCCATTCCATTCGACATCATCTTTTGCCGTAATGTGGCCATCTATTTTACGGAACCGGACAAGATCAGATTATTTCGGAATCTCACCAAGTATTTAGCGAGAGACGGATGTCTGATCATCGGGTCGACCGAGTCTATCTCCGGGCTCTGTCCGGAGCTTGAGCCCAAGCGCCACCTGCGTTCGGTGTTTTACCAGTGGAAGGGGCCGGCATGAAGGCGAATCTGCGGAATCCCAAGACTCGTCCGTCGAAGAGCGCGGCTGTTGTCGAACACGCCTCGCTGGCAGCCGCCGTCGAGCACGCCGCTGATGGCATCATCATCACCGACATCGGCGGTACGATCCAGTATGTGAATGCCTCGTTCACTGCGATGACCGGATACTCCAGCGAGGAAGCCGTGGGGCGGAATCCGCGCATCCTCAAGTCGGGACGCCATTCCGCAGCGTTCTATAAAAATATGTGGGAGACCATCGGATCCGGGCAAGTCTGGCAGGGCGAGTTGATTAACCGGCGAAAGGACGGGACCATATATAAGGAAGAGTCGCGGATTTCGCCTGTCGCGGACTCGAACGGGGGAATTGCCGGCTACATCTCGATCAAGCGCGACATCACCGAGCGCAAGAGCGCGGAGCAGGAGCACAAGAAAGTGGAGACGGATCTGGCGCAGGCCAGAGTAGAAGCCGAAGCCGCCAGCCGCAGTCTCTCCGCGCAACACTCGGCTCTGGATGGCGAGCGCAAAATACTTCGCGCTTTCATCGACAACGTCCCTGATTTCATGTACGTAAAAGACCTGGCGGGACGGTTTATGGTTGCCAATCAAACTGTAGCCCGATGGGCCGGAGTGGAAAAGCCGGAGGATCTTCTCGGAAAAACGGACTTCGACTTCTGTCCCCACGAATTGGCCATGAGCTTCTACGAAGACGAGCAGCTCGTGATCCGTACGGGCCAGCCGATGTTCGACCGTGAAGAAACAATCAGCGTGGATGAGACAAACGGAACCCATTACAGTCTGACCACAAAGGTGCCGCTCTTTGACAGCGAGGGTCATGTCACTGGAATCGCGGGTATGGGCCGGGATATCACAATGCGCAAAGTAATGGAAGATGCGCTGCGCGAAAGCAACCTGGACCTCCGGGAGGCAACGGACTGGGCGACCAAGATGGCCTTGGAGGCGGAGGCGGCCAATGAGGCAAAGAGCGAATTCCTGGCCAACATGAGCCATGAGATCCGCACTCCCATGAATGGCGTGATAGGCATGAACGGCTTGCTGCTGGGCACCGATCTTACCCCGGAGCAGCGGCACTATGCGGAAATCGTCGAATCCTGCGCCAAATCGCTGCTTACGGTGATTAACGACATTCTGGACTTTTCCAAGGCCGAAGCAGGCAAGCTCGAAATCGACACCGTAGACTTCAACCTGCGCGTCATGATGGACGACTTCGCCGAAATGATGGCCGAGCGCGTCGGCGAAAAGCAGTTGGAGTTTGTCTGTGCCGTGGCGCCCGATGTCCCCGCGCTCTTGCAGGGAGATCCGGGGCGCTTGCGCCAGGTGCTGCTGAATCTTGTCAGCAATGCCATGAAGTTCACGCATCAGGGCGAGGTGGTCGTGCGCGTAAGCCTGATCTCGCAGACCGACGACGAGGTCTTCTTGCGCTTCGCCGTGCGCGATACCGGCATTGGAATTCCCCTGGACAAACAGAAAATACTGTTCACCAGCTTCACGCAGGTGGATGCTTCGACCACGCGTCAGTATGGGGGCACCGGACTGGGCTTGGCCATTTCAAGAAAACTGATTGAACTGATGGGTGGCAAGATCGGGCTGGAAAGCAAGGATGGCGAGGGTTCCGAGTTTTGGTTCACAATCAGCCTTGCCAAACAAGTCGCCAGCACGCAGGTGGATTCTCCCAGCGTCTCAATCAAGGGCGTGCGCATTCTGGTGGTGGACGACAATGCCACCAACCGGGAGGTGCTGATCGCTCAGATGCAATCATGGGGTGCGGTGGTGGCCGCGGTGGAGAGCGGCTCGACCGCCTTGACCTGCCTGCGCTACGCGGTCGAGGCCGGAAGTCCGTTCCAGTTGGCGGTGCTGGATATGATGATGCCGGGCATGGACGGCGCCACTCTGGGGCGCGCCATCCTGGCCGACGAAACTCTGAAGTCCATACCCTTGGTGATGATGACCTCCCTGGGCCAGCGGGGAGACGCCCATCGGTTCAAGGAAATGGGCTTTGCGGCATATCTGATCAAGCCGGTGCGGCAGTCTGATCTGTATGACTGCTTGGTGGCGGTCTTGACGGGAAAGCGTCAAGAGGAGAAACGCACCCTGATTACTCGTCACAGCCTGCGGGATGTGCGCCGCGGCAATGCCCGCATCCTCCTCGTAGAGGACAATCTCACCAACCAGGAAGTGGCTTGCGGAATGCTTGGGCGAATGGGGTGGAAGGCGGACGTGACTCCCAGCGGCAAGCAGGCTCTGCTGATGCTTGAAACACAGCCTTACGACTTGGTGCTCATGGACGTGCAGATGCCGGAGATGGACGGATATGAGGCCACCCGGCGAATCCGCGATCCCAACTCCAAGGTGCTCAATCGCAACATTCCCATCATTGCCACTACCGCCCATGCCATGCAAGGAGATGCCGAAAAATGTCTTGCCGCCGGCATGAGCGACTATATCTCCAAGCCGATCGATCCGAAAGCATTGGCCGCGGTCGTGGAGAAGTGGCTGACGCAAAAAGCGCATGGCGCCCCTGAGGAAGCTCCCGTCGAATCGGTTAAGGACGGCCAGGCGCCGCCGCCGAAACCGGAAAACGGATCTCTGGTTTTCAATCGCGAGAAGTTTCTGGAGCGCATGATGGGGGATGAGGAGTTTGCTCGTGAAATTGTGGCTGGGTTTGTGAACGAGATGCCCTCGCTGCTTGCCGCGCTGAGCGAGCAAGTCGCGCTGGGCGATCCTGAATCCATCTGGAAACAGGCCCACAAATTGAAAGGCTCTGCCGCAAACGTGGGAGGGGAACTGCTTGCGGACGTAGCCTCGGAGATAGAACAGGCAGGCAAGGCAGGCGACATGGAAGGAATTATGCGCTCGATTCCCGAGCTGGAAAAACAAAGTGCGCGATTGAATGAAGTGTTGCAACAGTGGGGAAATTGATCTTTTGAAACAAGTCGTTCAGGAGAAGTTATCTGCCCGTCTACGATCGCTCCGCAGTCTGACAATACTCCTCAGGATCCGCTCAATTTGAGGGAATCCGCGCCGATAGCTGAGATGAGCCAGTCCTTTCATAACCGGCTGCATGAATCCACATTTCTGCAGCCTATCTCGATGAGCCCGGCTCAATTCGCTCGATTGAAAAACACGCCGCCCGTCTTTCTGAAGTTCCTGGAGAACACTCAGAGATGCCGCCAATTTTTCGTTCGGTGTCGCCATTTGCGCCAGTCCCCCTGCGGGTGAATACAAGTTTATCGAGCTGTTCAATTGCAAGTATATGCTGATGCGCGCTTACAAGTACACTACGCTGTAAGGATGCAAGTTAATTCGGCCAACGTCGGCTATAGCTTCGCCTTTTCCAGCCTGCGCAGAAAGCTCTCCTTGGCTGCATGGGTCTTGCGGAGATCATCCATTATCAAATGGAATTCATCTTCACCTCCCTGACGAACAGCCAAATCATGCAGATTCTTTAGCAGCATCACAGCCCTGTCGTAATCATTTGGCTGCCGCTTCTGAATGTACGCATCCACCTGTTTCCAGACCGATTTTTCGCGCTTTGCCAGTTGGTCCAGGAAGAGTGCCCGGTTTGCTTCTTCCTTTGCCTTCTTTCGCGATGCCTCCGCTGCGCATTCAATTTCCGCTTACGCTCCTCGGCGCGGGCATGGGATGCTGCCAGAAGATCGGCGACTGTGCGCCGATCAACTAATCCGTGATCCGAGGCAGAAACGTTCTGATGCTCGAAGCGTCGCAGAAGTTCGATCCTCCACCGTTCATCCATTTCTGTCAGTGCGACTACGAGCAGGCCATCCTTCTCTTTCTCAGGCAGGCCCCGAATCCAGCTTGCAAACTCCTTGCGCGACGGCGCTGCTTTCAACGACTCCGAAGCAGAGCCAGCAACTTCGACGAGATCCTCATCGATGCCAAGAAACTCAATCAACGAATCGCATGGCGCTGAAAGTTCGCCCAGGCCGGCAGGCACGGGAGGCTCTAACACTTCGTCAGAGAAATCCCCGTTTTGCACACAGAAAAGCCATCCGAGGTAGAGCGCGCGGAAGTCGCCGCGAAGCAGATCGGCACGCAAAAAGATCAACGATCCCATACAGCCAGTGCC
>Ga0224559_1001104_pt1 | contig 15425 bp, 9 predicted proteins | sample 714S33034metaG_FD_180676 | JGI IMG/M metagenome (GOLD analysis project Ga0224559, IMG submission 180676) | Peat soil microbial communities from Stordalen Mire, Sweden - 717 S3 30-34 | ecosystem: Environmental > Terrestrial > Soil > Wetlands > Peat | place: Sweden: Norrbotten County, Stordalen... | reverse complement strand
GACACCCGACAGACGGTCACGGTCCGGTCGAACCATCGCCCGGCGCAACTTATGCAGCATCATCCATGCCGTTTGGTAGCTCCCCAGTCCAAGGACGCGCTGCAAACCGATGGCGCTGATGCCGTTCTTCTGGCTGGTCACCTGCCAGATGGCGCGCAGCCAGATCGTCAAAGGCAGATGGCTGTCCTGCAAGATGGTTCCCGCGGTGACCGACATTTCATAGCGGCAACGACCGCAGAGCCAGCGGTTGCGGCGCACGGTCCAACCTTCGGTTGCCGAGCAGCGCGGACAAATCCAGCCCGAAGGCCAACGCAAGGCCGCTAAGTAGTCGATGCACGATTCTTCGCTGGAAAAACTCTTCTCCAACTCCAGCAACGTCCGTGGATAATCATCGCTCACAACTTCAAACACTACAGCTTGTGGTCGGTGGCGTCAAATAGATAGCCAGATAATGAAATAGAGACTGGAGCCGAGACGTACAGGTGTCTCAATGACGAATCTTCGCTAGAATTCGAGGCGTAGAGCGAATTGAATCTGGCGCGGCGTACCCGTTCCCACCGGGCCTGTGTTGGCGGTAGTAATGATCTGGCCGAAGGTCGAGGCGGATAAGTCCGCAAGCGGCTGGCCATACTGGGCGCGGTTGAAGAGTGATCACTCTGCCGGCAGTCCCATTCTCATCTTGCGGCTGTATGGTGATGGAATCTGGCGGCATCATACGCAAAAGGAAAGATTACCACACGCGATAAAAAATTGATTGCATGGTTCGGATGGACCGCTTGCGGATTTTAATTGAAGTATGAAAGTGAAGATGCAAGCTGGCGGAGGAGCGCGGTTGAAGCGGCACACCGCACCGTGCCAACCGCGCCGGAGCTCCTGCATTGTGCGCAAGAACCCCGGTGCGATAGTCACTCTTTTTTCAGTTTCCCGCCGGTCTTGGCGCACGAGCAGTTTTATGAGCGAGGGAGCGCCGGTAATCTGCCAGAAGCTTATCGCGGTTCTGGCGCAAATCCTTGCCGGTTGGCCGGGAGGGATAAGGCCGGTTGCCCATCATTCCCCTCCAGAGAACGCGGTTGAAGGTGTTGTCATCGACAAGATCCGCATCGGTAAAGTCCATCCCCTTGGTGACCCGCGCCCAGTACTTCACGTTCGGTGTCGGATTGTTGCATGGCAGCGAGGGGCCGGGGAGCGGCAGTTTTGTGCAGTAGAGAATCGCGGAAGGAGTGGCGGTAAAACTCCACGCGGATGGAGTCGTATTGAAGATGTCGCTCATGGGCGTGGCCAGCGCATCGTTGAGGTTCATCGGCGGCAGGCCCAGAACCTCCTCCATGGTGCGGATGAAGTCGAGGGTGTTGTACGCCGTGGAGACAACCCCGTCTTTGACATAAGCGCCAGCAATATAGGCCGTGCTGCGGTGCGAGTCGATGTGGTCGCCGCCATCCTGCGCGTCATCTTCCACAATAAAAATGAGCGTGTTGTCGGCGTAAATACTGTCGGCGATCTTCTGCACCAGCAAACCGACGGCATAGTCGTTGTCGGCCACATCCCGCTCCGGCGTGTTGACCCCGTCGATGGCTAACGCGAAGTTACCGGTGTGATCGTGCATGAAGCGCACCAAGGTTAGATTGGGAAGCCCGCCCTTGGCATAATTGGCATCAAACTCCCGTTCCCATTCCTTGAAGCGATAAAAGTCGGGAAAGGCCGGGTCGAAGCCGCGGAAGTAGGGGTCGGTGAATGGCGTGAGAGCAACACTCGTCGAGGGGGCAACGATGGTTTTGGTCGAGAACGGGTCGTGCGCCAGGGGCGTCTGGCAGGCGGGCTCGTTGTAGCAGGTCGTGTCGATGAAGAAGCCATAGTCGCGAACCGTCAGCCCCGCGCGCAGAGCGTTGTCCCACAGGTAGCCGGTGTTGATTTCGTTGCCCGGTCCATCCGGCGCATCCACGTTTGTCTGACCCGGCAATAGATCCTCGCCATGCGGCACATTGGGTGACAGTGCGCCGCCCGGCATCAGGGGATTGGCAGCCTGGCGCTGGGCAAGAGTCGGCAAGGCCACGTTTACGCTGCGATTTGAGCCTTCGCCCTCCAGGGCGAGACCGCGCTGCGCATAGTTGACCGGATACTGGTGCTCGATAATGTCGGGGGCGCGCGCCGACGTGCTCCACGGCCATCCGTCGTAGCTGACTTCAGCGGTGTCGAGGAAGTTGTCGAGGGTAACGAATTGCTGCGCCAGGTTATGCTGATTCGGCGTAATTTCCTGCCCAAACAAAGTCAGATTCGGATCGCCATTGCCGCGTCCCAAGTCGCCCAGAATCTGATCGTATGTCCTGTTCTCCTTGAGAATATAGATCACATGCTGGATGCCCTTCTGCACGGCGGCGATCACCGGGCCGGTAGTGGAGGTGGCGGCGAAGCGGTTGTTGGCCTCAACTGTCGATGTCAACTGGGAAAGCCGCGCGGTGGCGCCGGCCAGCGGAAAGCTCAGCAGGCCGGCCTTGGTCAATTGCGGGTTGTACTCTCCCGCGGGCATACAGCTAGGGTACCCAGACGGTCCGTAGGCATAGCACTCGTTGGGGTTCGCGCCGGTCGGCGACTTCATGTTGACCGCATAGGCCCAGCTTCCATCCTTGCCGAGGCTGACTGAGTTCGGATACCAGCCGGTCGGAATCAGGCCGATGACCTTGTCGCCGTGATTGGTTTTGGTGAGTTGAACCACGGCGATGTTATTCAGATTGCCGTTGGTCACGTAGAGTTTCTTCTCATCCGGCGAAAGCGTCACGCTGTTGGTATTGGCGCCGGTAAACTGCGTCAGCGAAAAGGCCGCCAGCTGATCCGGCGGGGCAATGACTGGGATGGATTCGATGACCGTGTTCACCGTTGCGGGCGTGGTTTGCCCGGGGCCGCCTGTGTCCTGGGAGTTGATGTCGATCACGTCCACCGTATCCGACTCGTCCTCCGCCACATAGAGCAGCGTCTCGGCGGAGTTGATGGTCATCTTGTTCGGCTGGCCCTTGACGGGAATCCGGGCTGTTACCGAAGGGTGAAAGGTGCAATCCGAGGGACAGCCCGCAATCATGCTGACCACGTCGATCTCCCGGTCGCGGATGCTGGAGACATAGGCTCTCGCGCTGGTTCCGCTGCCCGCCATCACCACCCAGAAGGGATACTCGCCGCCCGGCGTGCCAGGAGTAGCACTCGTGGCGGCCAGGCCGGGGCGCAGGTCGAGTTCCGTGCCTTGCATCGTGCCTCGTCCTCCTTGCGCCGATGGCGGGTTTGTGCTCGGGTCATCTGGCGCCCACTGATTCAACCAGGCGCTCAAGCCGCCCTTGAATATGGTGACCGAATCGTTGAAGTAGTTGGCCACCACCAGGTAATTTCCGTCCTTTGATACTCCAATGCCTGCGGCCATGGGAGCCACGAAGACCGCGGCATTGACCGAGGCAAACGCATTGTTGGGCACTGGAAGGCCGTTGCCCGAGGGATGCCCCTGGACTACAGGATAAGGCGGCGGGCTTTGGATCGGAGGAATCAGGTTTCGAGGATCCTGACCCAGTTGAAGTTCGTGCTTCGCCACCCAGCTTCCATTCAATTGCGTGATGATGTGGACGTTGTCGCCGTTGTTGGCCGCAGCATAGGGAATGGGATCGGTGCCGAAGGGCGCGTCGCCCATTCCGCCGGAGACATAGAACGCCTGGCCGCTTGGATCCCAGGCAATGCCATGATAGGCGTTGGGGATGGGAATGGCTTGCTTGAAGACCGGCGCGTTCTTTGATATGTCGTAAATGAAGATGTATTCGCTCGAATAGAGCGGATCAAACAACGGGAAGGCGCCCTGAAAGACGCGGTTGTATCCGCTGGTGAGAACGGCCAGGGTGTTGCCGTCGGGGCTTACCGAAGTGCTGACCGCCTGGCCCGCGAGCCACTCTCTCGGCGCAACGCCGGGATTGAAGGAATCGGTCACCACCATGCCCGTGTCCAGATATTGAAAGCTGGCCCCCGGAGTATCCAGCGGCGTAATTGACTGGGCCATGTTGGGAATCACTTGAGGCGCGTTGTAGATCGTAATGGTCAGCGGCGCCGTAGTGCTGCCGGCTGCGCTTGCGACAGTTACCGTGTAGGTAGCCGTCGAGGGCGGCGGAGGCACAATCGCCGAGGGCACAGCGGCGGGATTTCCGCTGACGACGCCGGAGCTTTGATCCATGCTCAGACCAGCCGGAAGATCGGGGCTAACACTGTACGTGCTCCCCGTGGGGATCGTTGCATTGGCCACCGGCGCGTCCGGCGTAATCGCTATCCCGGAAACAAAGACAGGAGCAGGAGTTATATAGGCAAGGCCGGACGGGGAGACGCCTGAATTATTGATCGTGATAGTCAGGTTGGCCGTGGTGCTTCCCGTGGAGTTACTGGCCGTGATCGTATAAGTGCCTGTGGAGGCGCTCTTGGGAGTTCCACTGATGACGCCCGTGCCATTGTCGGCAAGGGTCACTGCCGTACTGTTCAGTGTCAGGCCAGGAGGAAGCGCGGGAAAAACACTATATGCGTAGACTTGAACCGGGGGCACTTTTGTGTAATCTATGTGCGTGAGCGGCGGCCCGCCGGTGCTGGTCGGCCAGTTTTCCGGGATCGGGACGCCCACTGTATAGACCGCGACGCCCGGATGATAGGCCAGACCCGCCGGGGCAGCGACGGTCGTGGAGGGCACCGCGTTGACCGCGATGGTCAGGGACCCCGTCGCGCTGCCGCCCGTGTTGGTAGCCGCAACCGTGTAAATGGCCGCTGGAGACAGCGCCGTCGGGACACCGCTGATGACGCCCGTCGTTGTGCTGAAGTTCAGGCCGGCCGGAAGGGCGGGCAGCACGGAGTAGGAGATCGCCGTCCCGCCGCTGTTTGCCGGGAAGTTCGGTGTGATCGGCACATTGATCGTATAGGCCGCCGTACCGGCAGCGTAGCTTAGCGCGGCGGGCTTCTGGTCGTTCACCGTGATGGACAAGCTGGCAGTCGCGCTGCCGCCCGATCCGGTCGCCGTTACTGTATAGATAGACGCCGCGGTCACGACGGTGGGGGTTCCCGTGATGACGCCGGTCGAATCGTTCAGGCTCAACCCCGCGGGCAGCGCCGGACTCACGCTGTACCCTGTCAGGGCTCCACCGCTGCTGGCCGGATTGTCGGCGGTGATGGCCGCCCCCTTGGTGAATACCGCCGTCGATTGCGCGTAGCTGAGCGTGATGGAGACCGGCGCACTGCCGCCGCCATTCTTTCCGCATCCGCAAAGACCTACAAGAACCGCCGCAAGAACAAATCCAAGACACCGTATCGACCGCATAAAACCACCCTTCCGCTCTTCGCAAGAACACTTGGCCGATTTGCTTCCGGGCAGGAATCCCGAGGCATGGCGGCTGTATAGCCAGAATCCCATCTCCGTTTCTTGAGAGGAAGAAAAAATGCAGAATCGTCAATGGTTGCTACAGGAAAAAGGAACAGAATTCCATTGTGGGAATTTGCAACGAGTGAAATAAAGTCGTTTCGACTTCCAGACTTCGGCTTGCCCGGTGACGGAAAACGGCTAGAGACTGCCCCTGATGCGCAAGCCAATCTTGCCGATATAACCAAAGATGGCGCGGCTTCGCGCCCCACAAAGGATTTCCGATGAAAACTGCCGGCTTCCGCTTTCTCTTTCTAACTCTTGCACTTGTCCCGTTGGCCGGATGCGGCAATTCTTCCGCTCCCCTTCCTCCAACGCCCACTCCGGTTGCGCCAACGCCCGCCCCGCTCGCATTGGGAAACATTAACCTCATCTTCGTTGTCAGCGAGGACCTGGACTACCAGGCAAGCGGAGATGTAGATCCCAAGACGGCCAACCTGACGGCTCAGGGATTGCAACGGACGCTCTTGATGGCTCCCTACCTGCAACAGAATGTCTTGGGAAGCAACAATGTAACTGGCATTTATGCGCTCGAGCCAATGACACATTTGCAGACCGCCAGCGGTTATCCCGATATGGCAGCTCTTGAGACCATTCAGCAGTTCGCGTTGATGAACATGGACACTCTACAGTTCAACCCTGCCCAGTCAACCCTCTACACCGCAAACAGTTTTCATATCAATGTGTCGTATGCCATCGGGCAGACAATTACCACCAGCGTGGTCGCGCCGACGTTGTTCAACTGCTATGGTTGTCAGGGAATCGACTACGCCAATCAGGGAAAGGACAACGACACCCTGCTCTCTAACCTGATTGACTATACCCTGCCGGGGTATTATGTCTTCTCCGCGCCATGGGATACGACCTCGGAAATGATGAACACTCTGAAACAGGCAAAAGGTTATAGCCTGGCACTGCCATCCAGCTATCTCGGTCCAAATAACATCTATGCGATTACGGTCACGCCGTCGGGCGTTGCCAGCCTGGTGACCTATGACAGCAAAATAACGCCATCGGCAACGTTTCCTGTCCTGACCCCTGAGCCGTCTGTGAGCACACCCTGTCAGGCAACGCCGTTCAATTACTCGGCATCCCCTGCAAAACCGCCGGTATCGAACACCAACGAGACGCTCTACCTGGTTCGCCACGCGGAGGCGCATCCGGTGGCATCCTGGGAAAATGGCAATTACGTCGCCGCGGGACAATGGCGCGCGCTAGCCCTGCCCAGCGCTCTGCAAGGCAAGATCAGTCCCGATCAGGTTTACTCGATTGATCCCGCTCAGGCCGGCCCATCCGGCTATTTCGAGTTTTCCTACATTCGACCATCCTTGACCATCCAACCCTACGCCATAGCCAATAACCTGCCCTACCATCTGGTCGCCAGTTTCCAGTTGAACGACCTATCTACTGTGGCTCAAAACACAATCGACTTTTTCTTCAACGACGCGCAGTTTTCAAATCACAAAATACTTTTGGCCTGGGAGCATGAGCACTTCCCACCCCTGGTGACCGCCCTGCTGAAAAGTTACGGGAGCAGCCAGACCGCTCCCGCCTGGGCCTCTGGCGACTACGACTCCATTTGGACCGTAAAAATCGACTCCGCCGGCAACCTGACGGTGGACAACTCGCTTTGTGAAGGCATTGACTCATCCAAGCTACCGGCCTCGGTGCCTCAATTTTGACCGTCTTTCATGAAAGCGGTCCAGCAGCACACGTAAAAGGAGAAACTCGAATGCAGCCACTATCCCGCCGTACATTTCTTGAGTTAGCCGGGGCCAGTTTCATTTGCGGATGCGGCGGAACTGCCGGAATTGCCGGATCAAATAACTTCCCCGTACTGGTTTTTTCCGATGTGCATTTCCAGCCATATATCAATCCTTTTCTGCCCAATAGTACAACTCTGAATACTGCAACAGTGGCGGCTAATAGGACGCTGGTAGCGCAGCTTGATGCGGCGGATGTCTCCCAGTGGCCAATGATTTTCCAAGGGTCGGCGAATACGGCGAACAATGCGCCTTCCGCGCTTGGCAAAGACACGAACTATGCACTGCTGACTCTGGCTCTCGCCAGCATCAAGCAGAATCTGGGAACGAGTCCGGCGGTTCTCTTTACAGGTGACTTTCTTGGTCACGGCCTGGACCAGCTTTACCCGGTATATTCGGTGAACAAGACAGCCGCCGAAGCCGCTGCATTTGTCGACAAGACACTCACATTTGTCTTGCAGCAGATCAAGGCGGCTTGTGGCGGCGTTCCCGTTCTGTTCGCCGTTGGCAACTGCGATTCCTATACCGGATTAGGTCCAGACAGCACCTTCCTTGCCAGCAATGCGGATCAGTTCTACTACACGCTTCTGAATGGTGCCGCCGATCAGCAGGAATTTCTCAGCACTTTCAAAGCCGGAGGCTATTACGCCGCGGAGCCGATGGGAAAAAGTCTGATGGTGATTTCTCTTAATACAATTGCATTCTCGCCGCTGGTGCAAAACACCGACGGCAGTGAAAACAACGAAGCCCTTGTGGACGCTGAACTCGCCTGGTTTGACTCGAAACTGGCCGCGGCTCAGGCGGTCGGCCAGAAGGTGTGGCTCCTCATGCATGCGCCTCCAGGAGCGGACGAAGGCACCACCGCGGGCCACATTGGCGCCAACGGGCACTTGGCGGCCGCAACCATGATGTGGGAGCCGAACTATCAGGCCACCTTCATGCAGACACTCGAGAAGTATCCCGGAGTTATAGCGTTGACCCTTGCCGGGCATACGCACATGGACGAGTATCGCATCGTGCTGCCCAACACCCTGCTCGAGATAACTCCAGGCATAAGTCCAGTCTTCACCAACGACCCGGCCTACAAAGTATTTTCCCTTGATCGCCGCACGCTCGCGCCGGTCGACTTCAGCTCTATTCACTACGATCTTTCCACCATGCCCGCGCAGTTCAGCGACTACTACACATTTTCCGAAGCCTATTCCATGTCTGGCTCTTTGCCCGTTTTTTTGACGGGGCTGCTCCCGCAACTTGTCACGAACAGCAAACTGCAGGCGCTTTATCGCGGATACTATTACTCCGGGAATAACTCCCCGAGTCCATTGACCGACCTCAAGTGGCCAGCCTATTGGGCAGGCATTGGGATTATGTGGGAGCAGGATATGACCAATGCGGTGAACTCTTATGAATGAAGGCGCCGCCTTACGCTATCTCGAACCGGGTAACGTGGCGCTAGCATTTGGTGAATTGAACCCCCGGATATGCATGATTCCTGCTTATCCATGTCGTTCCTGCCATCGATATTGAATGGTGAAGTCAATGAACCCGATGAAACCCTTCGGAAAAGCACCGAAAGGCTTCATCGGATGAAAACCTGGGAGGGTGGTTAAAAGTCCTGCTGCGTTGTGTGACATGCCGACGCTCCACTGCATGGATATCATTCATATCGCAGTGGATACATTCAAGAAGAAGGCATTGCACTGCCGACCTACTCGAAGTAAATTATCTGACAACTTGCGAGCTGAAAATAGGAAACCTGAAAAATGGCGGGCGCAGTGGGCACATTTAGCAAATTAGAAAATGATGTAAGTTATTGATTCTTTGGCTCCTCAGGTAGGACTCGAACCTACAACCCTTCGGTTAACAGCCGAATGCTCTGCCATTGAGCTACTGAGGAGTGATTGGCAAACAATCTCCTCTATCAAATTATCAGAGAGCGCTTATAACGTCAAAACCTGACGCGCGGCTCCTGTTCCAACGGTTTGTTTTGAAGCGTTTACTGCGCTCTTCCGCCAAGCTTGCCTGCGGCGGAGAGAGAGAATTGCCTCGCAATCAGCGCTGCTTACCGCGTCGCGTCAATGCGTAAGAGCCATTTCGCCTTCTCCACCTCGGGCAGGAAGCTGGCGTTGATGGAATTCGCGGCCAGTTGGCGCAGTTCCCCGCGCGTAAAGCCCTGCTCCCGGTGGGCGAGAAGAAATTCGTTGGCCAGATCGGAGCCAAAGAAGGCCGGGTCGTCGGAGTTGAGCGTCACCAGCAGGCCGGCATCAAAATACTTGCGTAGCGGGTGGGCAGCGATGGAGGGGCAAACGCCGGTGCGGACGTTCGAGGTGAGGTTCAGCTCCAGCGGGATCTGCCGATCTTTCAAATCTTGAAGCAGATAGAAGTCGTTGACGGCGGAGAGGGCGTGGCCGATGCGCTCGCTGCCGATGGAGAGAGCCTCGCGGATGGCCTCGGGGCCGGTGGTCTCGCCGGCGTGGTTGGTGAGGCGCAGACCGGCCTGCGCGGCCTGGGCGTAGATCGCGGCAAAGGCCTCGGAGCCAGCGCGGCGCTCGTCGCCGCCCAAGCCGATGCCGATGATCGAAGGGTGCGTGGGTTTGAGTTCGATGGCTTTGCGGAAGACGCGCTCAGCTTCCTCCAGGGTGAAGTGGCGGACGGCGTCGAAGATCCAATAGATTGAAAGGCCCAGCTCGCGCTCGGCGCGCACCCGCGCCCGCTCCAATCCGGCAAAGATCGGCTCGAAGGCCGCCGGATCGTGGTTGCGGTATAGATAAATGACGCCGACGGCGATGAAGACCTCGGCGTGGACGACGCCCTGCTCGGCCAGATGCTCCATCATGCGCCAGGCGGCCAGCTCGTAGTCCTCCGGGCCGATCAGGCGGCGCGTCACCGCCTTGAAAGCCTCCAGGAAGCCGGTGAAGTCCGTGAAGCGATAAAGCTCCTCGGCTCCGGCTAGCGTCAGCGGCTGCGCATCGTGGCGCGCGCTCAGTTCCACCAGCGTCGAGGGCAGAATCGTGCCTTCGAGGTGCAGATGCAGTTCAGCTTTGGGCAGGCGCCGGATGTATTCCTTGATTTCCATCACAGCTCTAGTTTAACGGGTGTTTGCGCGATCTCAGCGCTGAAAAGCGATTTTCTGCTGGACGATCCGATCTGGGCCAACTGGACTCGGAAGGACGAAGAAAAAACGTACGCACCTACGCCAGAGCGATTCATTCAATGATTTAGTTGTTTGGCAAAGAGCGATAGAATTGACTGTGGCCGTCTACAAATTGACCTCTTCGTTTCCAGATTCCGAGCGGTTCGGTCTGACCAATCAACTGCGTCGCGCATCCGTCTCCGCCGCCAGCAACATTGCGGAAGGATACGGGAGATCGATGACCGCAGAATATCTTCAATTTCTTGGGGCTGCTAGAAGTTCAGACAGTGAAGTGCAAATACAACTTATAATCTCTAAAGAACTGGAATTTGGTTCGGGACAATTGCGGCAATTGGCTGAAAGCCTTTCCGAAGAGGTCAGCAAGATGCTGGTTGCCCTCATGAACAAACTGCGGACGTAATCGCCGATTTTTCTGTTCCCTGTTTTTCCGGCTTGGAGGCCGGCTCATGCTTAATCTCAGCCAGCGACTGATTCTCGGCTGCACGCTCGCACTCTGCATCATGGCGGGGCTGGTGATGGCGGTGCGACCTGCGCTGGCGGCGGGGCAACAGCGGCTGGCATGGATTCTGGTGGCCGCCGCGGCGGTGATCCTGGCGGGGATGATCTTGCTTGTGCTCCGGCCGATCCAGATGCTGGCGCGGGATACGCGGCGGATTGCCGGGGGCAATCTGGAGCATCGCGTCGAGTGGAGCAGCCGCGACAGCCTGGGCGTGATCGCCAGCGAGCTGAACCGCATCGCGGTCCGCTTGCGCGAGCTTCGCGAATCGGAGGCCGGACGCCGCCAGATGGAGTTTCAGCTCTCCGACGCAGTGCTGCAATCGATCTTCGAGCCGATCATCGTGACCGACGGCAAGGGGCACCTGCTGAAGGTGAATCCAGCAGCCACCAAGCTGCTGGGCGAAGCTGCTACCGACCGCATGGCGCTGGCCAAAGCTCCGGGGGGCGACAAGATTCTGAGCGCCATTCGTGATGCGGTGCAGATGCAGAAGGCGGTGGCCACCGAGGACGATGCGACCCTGCTGCCGATGCGCATCGGCACGCTGGAGCGCAGCTACCGCCTGCGCACCACGCCCATGCGCGACTCCGAGGGGCGGCTGCTGGGTACGGTGACTTCGCTGGAAGACGTGACCAGCCTGCAGGATACGGACCGCTTCAAGACGCAATTCATCAGCGTGGCCAGCCGCAAGCTGCGCGACCCGCTGCTGCTGCTGCGCCGCGGGCTGTACGCGCTCACCCAGGGCTTCGGCGGCCCGCTGCTCCCCTTGCAGGCCGAGTTGGCGGCAACGGCCGGCAGCGAGGCCGAAAAGCTGGACGACCTGATGGGCGACCTGATTGAAGTGGCCGAGCTGGATGCCGGCCGGCGCGAGTTAACGCTGGAGCGCGTGCGTCCGTTGCAGGCCTTGAACGAAGTACGCGACCGCCATATCGACGCGGCGGCCGAGAAACGGATTCGCGTGGATGTGCAGGCTTATGCCGATCTCTCTTTTGTCCAGGCCGACCGGCGCGCGCTGCGCTCGATCCTGGAGAATCTGCTCTCCAATGCCATTCGCTACACGCCGCCCGACGGCGAGATTATGCTGGCTGCTACCGAGATCAAGGAGTTTGTGCAGTTCACCGTGCGTGACACCGGCCGGGGCATCGAGGCCGAGCGGCTGGGTACCATCTTCGATCGCTTCAGCGCCTTCAGCGAGAAGGGTTCCGGCTTGGGCTTGGCGCTGGGACGCCGTCTGGTGGAGCAGTTGGGTGGCCAGATCGCCGTCGAGAGCCGACTGGACCATGGAACCACCTTCCGCTTCACCATCCCCGTGGCGGCTGTCGAGGAACTGCGTCACCCCGTGGAGGTTGGCTGATGGCAGAGATCAAGCTGGAACGCAAGGCCGAAGCCGCCAAGCTGCGCGTTTACATCGGCGCTGCGCCGGGGGTGGGCAAGACCTACCATATGCTCAACGACGCCTACCTGATGATGCACCAGCAAGGCATTGATGTGGTTATCGGCCTGGTGGAGAGTCATGGGCGCAGGGACACAGAATTGCGAGTGCGCGATCTGGAGATTGTGCCACAGCGCGAGATTCCCTACAAAGGCGTCACGCTGAAGGAGATGGACGTGGACTCCATCCTCTTCCGCCATCCGCATACGGTGGTAGTGGATGAGTTGGCCCACACCAACGTTCCTGGCAGCAAGAACCGCAAGCGTTACGAGGATGTGCTGGAGCTGCTGGACGCCGGCATCAACGTGATGACCGCAGTCAACATCCAGCATCTTGAAACGCTGAACGACGCCGTCAACCGCTCCGCCAATGTAATTATCCGCGAGACCGTCCCGGACAGCTTCCTCAAGCGCGCCGACGAAGTGGTCAACGTGGACGTGACGGTGGACGAACTGCGCAACCGCCTGCGTCAGGGCAAGATTTATGCGCCGGAAAAGGTCGAGCAGTCACTGGCCAACTTCTTCCGCAAGGGCAACCTGAATATGCTGCGCGAGATATCCTTGCGCACCACCGCCGAGCAGGTGGGCAACCAGGCCTCGCGCTACCGCCGCGTTCAGGGCCTGGAGCAGGCGCCGATTCCGGAGAAGGTGATGGTCTGCCTGAGCACGCGGCCCGGAACCGAGCGCCTCTTGCGCGTAGGCTCGCGCATCGCCGGCCGTCTGGCCAGCAACTGGTGCGCGGTCTACGTCACCCGTCCCGATGAGGACAAGGGCCACGGCGACCCCGAGGCTTTTCACCGGCTGGAGGAGTACCAGCGCATGGCCCGCGATCTGGGCGCGCAGGTGGTAACGCTTACGGACAAGAACGTCTCCGACGCGCTGGTCCGCTACGCGCAGCAGGAGAGCATCTCGCACGTCGTCTTCGGCCAGACGGCCCGCTCCCGCTGGAACGTTCTGCTGCACGGATCGGTCATCAACCGCTTCCTCAACGAGGTGCGCGACGCCACGGTGCAGGTGGTGCCCATGCAGACGGCCAAGCAGATGCGCAAAGGGTGAGATGTATTTTTCTGATTGTTAATGCGACAGCTTCCGAAACCGCTCCAACGCGGTGGTGGAAACCCAGTAAACGTCGCCATGCTTGCCGTCGAAGCGCGCAAAGAAGAGCACCCGGCCATCCTGCGAGAAAGTGGCCGCAAATTCATCGCCCAGAGTATTGAATCCCTCGCCCATGTTCACCGGCTCGGTCCAGCCGCCGCGTCCATTGTCAAAGCAGATAAAAAGATCTGAGCCGTTCGTCACGCCCGGACGATTGGGCACCGAGTAGAAGACCAGCGTTTTGCCATCGGGCGAGATGCCGGGATCGCCGTCGTCAAATTGGGAGTTGACCGGCAGTCCCAGATTTTCCGCCTGCAGAGGCTCTCCCGGCTTTTGGACCGTCCGGTAGATGTCCAGGCCGCCATGCCCACCATCGCGCCCAGAGACGAAGTAAAAGGTTCCATCCGCCGCCTGCGCCAGATTCCACTCTTCCTTGGGCGAGTTGAACGGCGCGGGAAGCGGCTGCGCATCTTTCCATTCCTCATTGCGCGAGTCGCGATGAACGGTCCAGAAATCCGTGTCTGCGGGTGAATTTCTCACGCCGAAGTACAGCCGGTTGCCGTCTTTGGAAAACAATGGCTCAAAGTTCTCCTTGCCGCTGACGAAGGGTACTGGAACCTGTGGCGTCCATGCGCCGTTTTGATAACGGGTGAAGAGCATCCGGCTGTTGTTGTAGCCCTTTTTCGAGTCGAAATCAAAGACGGTGAAATAACACTCCAAGCCATCGGGTGAAAAGGCCAGATGGCCGGTGTTGCGGCCGGGAATGGAAATGATTCCCGAAGCAAAGATCTCCGGCGTCTCGCCGGGCAGCTTCAATCCAAAGTAAGCGCCAGGGGTGAGCGACGTGGGCGCGGAGGCCGCATTCCCGGTTCTACCGTCCGGCGTGGCCGCAAAGAACGTGGGAACTGAAAGGCAAGCTGTGAGAAGAATTGAAGCCGGAAAGAGAGATCGCTGAAACTTTGTGGCGGACATTCATGCTCTCCTGTATAAATTGCTGTTGCAAGATCAGGATAAGCATATCTTGGAAACGGTGGTTAACGGAAAGAGTAACTGTTACGCCAAAGGTAGAGCAGTTCTCTTAACGGCTCTGCACTGCATCAAATCGCAGGTCAACGGCTTCCTGAGCAAGGTGCGCAACGCGATGGTGCAGGTGGCGCCGATGCAGCCACTCGCCCGACGTAATCGCCGCCGCGCCGGTGTCCCGGCAATCAATGAATTGCGGAACAGGAGTAGCATATAAGTAGTATGAAACTAAAGACCTCTATCACACTTTCATCCGACCTGCTCGAAGAGATCGACCGCAACGCCGGCTCCAAGGCCTCGCGATCGGCTTTTATTGAGGCCGTCCTGCGCGAATATCTCAAAGAGAAGGTCCGCGCGGCCATCAACCGGCGGGACGCGGAGTTGATCAACGCCAACATCGATTCCCTGCATAGCGAAGCGCTGGACGTGTTGCGCTATCAAGCACCGATTGAATGGACCACCGAGGACGATTGAGGAAGTCATGCAACGAGGTCAGCTTTACCGTATGCACCAGCCGCCGGAAGATCCAAAGCGGCACCGCATCTTCGTGATTGTCAGCCGTCAAATACTGATCGATACGCGCTTTCCCACCGTGATCTGTGCGCCAGTCTACACCAACGGGAGCGGCCTTTCCACGCAGGTGAGCGTTGGCCCGGATGAGGGATTGAAACATGAGAGCTGGATACTGTGCGACAATCTCGCCAGCGTTCCCAAGTCCAGCCTGACGCAGTTTGTCGGTTCGCTCTCTCCGGCGAAACTGGCAGCAGTAGATCGCGCGCTCGCCATGGCCCTCGATCTTCGATTCTAGAAATTCATTGCTTTCTCCTAGCCTCCCAAAACGCCGTCTAAAAGCGCCGGCGGATGGGGAATTTGGCAACCGGACGGACGAAATCGAATTTGGAACTTCGCTGCGCAAGGCTGCGTAGATTAGTATGCGTCTTTGAAGTACAGCTAAACTCGTCTGGAATTCTGGCTTTTTACAATCTTTCTGCAATCCGGATGACACGAATGAAAACACAATCAAGAATTGTTCTGGCCGGGGCGGTT
>Ga0224559_1001103_pt1 | contig 15426 bp, 13 predicted proteins | sample 714S33034metaG_FD_180676 | JGI IMG/M metagenome (GOLD analysis project Ga0224559, IMG submission 180676) | Peat soil microbial communities from Stordalen Mire, Sweden - 717 S3 30-34 | ecosystem: Environmental > Terrestrial > Soil > Wetlands > Peat | place: Sweden: Norrbotten County, Stordalen... | reverse complement strand
CGACGTCGAGTTTTACGCCGAAGACGCCGGGCGCGCCGAGCCAGATTACCTGTTTGAAATGATCGGTGCCGTCATCGCCGCCGGGGCAACCGTCGTCAACATTCCCGACACCACCGGCTACACCGTGCCGGAACAATATGGATCGCTGATTCGCGGCATCCGGGAAAACGTGCCCGGGATCGAGCGGGCCGTGATCAGCGTGCACTGCCATGACGATCTTGGCATGGCGGTGGCCAATACGCTGGCTGGTGTGCTCAATGGCGCGCGGCAGGTGGAGGGCACCATCAACGGACTCGGCGAACGCGCCGGCAACGCGGCGTTGGAAGAGGTTGTGATGGCGCTGCGCACGCGCGCAGACTACTTTGGCGTGCATACCGGCGTCGATTCCCGCGAGCTCTATCGAACCAGCAGACTGGTGGCAGACCTGTTGGGCGTCCAGGTTCCCCCCAACAAGGCCGTGGTAGGCGCCAACGCGTTTTCGCACAGTTCCGGAATCCATGTGGACGGATTCCTCAAACAGCGCGAGACCTACGAAATCATGCGTCCGCAGGATGTGGGCATGGGGGAGAGTCGCGTCGTGCTCACCGCCCGCACGGGGCGCCACGGACTGCTGGACCGCCTCACCAAGCTGGGATATCCGCTCTCCGAGCAGGAGTTGGATCAGGCGTACAAGCGATTCCTGATTGTGGCCGACAAGAAGCAGGAAGTGTTCGATGAGGATCTGATGGCCATATTGCATGATGAGATCCACCCCGTGCCGGCCACCTTCGAGCTGCAATACCTGCATATCTACAGTGGCACGTCGGCGATTCCCACGGCGACCGTGCGGGTGCGATTCAACGACCGCACCGAAGAAGGCGCCGCCATCGGAGACGGTCCGGTGGACGCGCTTTGCCGGGCGATTGCGCAGGTCACCGGCACTTCCGCCAAGCTCGATCGCTATGAGATTCGCGCCGTGACCAGCGGCACCGAAGCCATGGGAGAGGTCACCGTCCAACTGGAAGATGCAGGCCGCAAAGTGGTGGGACGCGGCGCTTCCACCGATGTCATCGAAGCCAGCGCCAAGGCCTATATCGACGGTTTGAACAAGCTCGCGAGCCTGGTCTCCGGCGTCCCGCGCGCCAACGTCGAGGAGTAGGCGTCTCTCGAGAGCATCTCCGGCAGCGCGTTTTGGCCCAGAAACAAAACGGGCGCGGGACAACCCGTCTGGGCCTGGCCCGCGCCTGAAATGCGACCGTCGCGGCGACGTTCTACATAGTGTTTTCGGCGGGCGGCTCGATCGGCGGCAGCTTGGGAGTAGTCGGCCGGGGCTTCGGCGCGACGACCTTCTTCTTGGCGGGGGCCTTCTTGGCGGGAGCCTTCTTGGCGGGAGCCTTCTTCACGGCCTTCTTCACCGCTTTCTTGGCCGGCGCTTTTTTGGCGGGGGCTTTCTTTGCCGGGGCCTTCTTGGCGACTTTCTTTACGGCCTTCTTGGCGACTTTCTTTACGACCTTCTTTGCCATTTAATTCTCCTCATCGTGTACTGAATTCCCCAAAGGGATAATTCATCTTATACCCAAAGAATCCCAGGGGCTAGAGAATAACGCGCCAGATGCCTCTTCCGTACGTCGCCGCCGTCAAACTGCGGTCGTGGTGGTGATACACCAGGTCCGAAATCATGGCATTCGGCAGCGTTGTGGAGACGTCGGTCCATGCGGCGAAATCCTGGGTCATCCACACGCCGCAATCCGTGGCCACGAACAGGCGATAGGGTTCGTGGGATTCAAACACCGCCGCGTGATAGGCCACATTGGGCATTTCGGGTGTGCCGATGGGCCGCCAGGAGAGCCCGCCATCTTCGGAGAGAAACACGTGCGCCATGCCTTCCACCCCGCTGGTGATGGGCGCCGCGCCATGTCGCCGCGCGCGTGGCAAGGCCCGCGAGACCATGCCGGTGCCGCCAACGGTGACCACAAGGCGCGCGGCCTTGCGCGGATGGCTCTCGATGCGCGTGATCACGCGCGCCGGAATCTGAGGCCCGGAGAGATCGCCCGACCAGGTCTCGCCATCGTCCAGGCTGCGGAAGATGCCGCCGTTGCGCGTGCCGGCCCACACCTGCCCGGGCGCGGCGGGAGGAATTTCGATGGCCGTGATGGCCGAGCCGTCGAGTTCCGGCGGCACCGGCTGCCACTCGCTGCCATCCCTGGTGGTGCGCCACAAGCGGCGCGATCCCAACCACAGGGTTCGCGGATGCGCCGGGTCGATGGCCAGTACGGCGATGGCATTCTGGTGGTGCTCGTCCTGCTTCATGTCTTTGGGGCTGATCTCTTCCCAGAAATCCTCGGCCCAGTGCTGGCCCGCGGTGTGGCGGAAGATGTGGATGTCGGATCGCGATCCCACCACGTGGTGTTCGTCTTCGGGGTCGAACACCATCCAGGCGCCATCGCCGCCCAGCACGCGCAGGAAGTCTCCCTCCCGGCCGCTGACGCCGGCCACCAGGCTCCCGTTGTCCTGCGAGCCGCCGCCGAAAATCTTGCCGTTGGCGGGCGACACGTCGATGTCGTAGAACATGGTGTTGACCATTCCGCGCGGGCGCATCGCCCAGGTTTCGCCAAGATCCTCGCTAGTCGCGACGCCGCCATCGTTCGCGGCATAAATCAAGTTGCCGCCGGGCAGAAGGATGGCGTGCTGGTCGGAGTGCACGTATTGGGGGCTATCCTCTTCGGCATCCCAGTGGCTGGCGCGTGTCCAGGTGACGCCGCCGTCCCGGGTAATGTGGATGTCCCAGAGCCCGCAGACCACGGTATCTGGATGGTCCGGATGCACCGCGATGGTGTTGTTGTAACCGCTTTGGCCTTCGGCGGCGAAGTGGGCGCCGCCCACCTCCTGCCAGCGCTCGCCGCCGTCGCGGCTGCGAAACACGCCCAGCACCTCGCTGCCCAGCCGGTTGGCCAGCAGCGCGTAAACCGTGTTGGGGTGCGAGGGCGCGATGGCCAGGCTGATGCGGCCGGTCTTGTCGCCAGAGGGCAACCCGCCGTGCAGTTGTTTCCATGCGCCATCCCCGCCGCGGCGCCAGATGCCGGTCTGCGCGCCACCGAGGTCCAGCCCGGCCAGCAGGAATCCATCGGGATGAGCCGCCAGCGAATGACACCAGTAATTGCTGCTCGATGGACCGTCCTCGCGCCGCCAGGTCTTGCCGCCGTCCGGCGAACCGTAGAGGCCGGCGGGATGCTGCTCGTTGAGTGTGATCCCGCCCAGGTACAGCATAGAGTTCACGAGTTGCAAGGGCAGCAGGACGCCGATGCGGCGCGGCAGGTTGTGAGTGTCGGCGGCTGCCAGCAACTCCCATTTCCCGCCGCCATCATGGCTGACGTACAGGCCGGTTCCGGGATAGCAATCCGGCGATAGGTTGGCTTCGCCGGTGGCGCAGTAAATCACGTTCGGATCGGCGGGGTCGATGGCCAGCGCGCCGATATTCGGGCTGGCCCAGTTCGGCCAGCAGGATCGCCAACTGCCCCCGCCATCGGCGCTGCTCCAGACTCCGCCCGCCGCCGCGCCGGCCCACAGCCGCCGGGGATCGGCGGGATGTGCGATCAGCGTGGTCACCCGCCCGGCGATGTTGAATGGGCCGAGGCACTCCCACTCCGGCAGCTTGGCAGCCCGGGAGGGTGCCTCGCGCCGCCTCCAAAAGTCTTCCAGGTCGCCGGCATGGACGTCGTGAAGCGTCTGCGACCCGCGCTGCGCGAACCACGCGCTGTGGCGCTTGAATGTCGAAAAGTCGTCGTTGATCATTTCAATCCCTTACTCGATGAAGCCGAAATCGATGAGGTATTCGATTCAACGCAGAGACGCAGAGAACGCAGAGATAAGCGCAGAGAACACAAACACAAACACAAACACGAGAACACGGACGACGGAAAGCGTGGACGTTGTCGCGGCTGTTCTTGGTCTTCTCTGCGCTTCCTCTGCGTTCTCTGCGTCTCTGCGTTGAAAAAACATTCCCGTCTGGTCCCAACTTCACGCCCACGGGACCGGCACCCTCACCACTTCATGCCGAACCTCTCGAAGTACCAGTCGTCGCTGCGCAGCCGGCGCGCCAGCATTTCCCTGCGGCGCAACGAAATATCGCCCTCCACCAGGAGCGCCATGGCTTGGCCGAAGGCCTCGTGTTTGTGCAGCGCGCGGACCGCTTTGGCGAGGCGTGGCGCCGAAAGATGGGCGAATGCCAGTCGCAACCGGTTGTGCAGATACTCCGGCCAGCCCACCGGATACGGCGAGCTCTCGCGGAAGCGGTGCCGCACCACCACCTGCGGCGCAATCAGCAGATCGTAGCCCAGCAGCCACAGGCGCACCGACATCTCGTTGTCCACCCCCCCGCGATGCAGCAACCCGCCGTCCCAGCCGCCGGTGGCCTCGAACGCCGCTCGCCGCATCATCAGGCAGCACCCCGGAAGGATGGGTGCCGCGAAGGGTGTGCTGGCCTTGCGCGGCAGCCAGTAGGCGTCCAGATCGGGCCCGGTGAGCTGCAGGCCGAAACCGCAACCGCGCCCCGCCGGCAGATGAGTCACCCCGGGGGCCACCGCCGCCACATGGCGGTCTTCGACAATATCGGCCAACGGCTGCCACCACAGCTTATCCAGGCGGATGTGCCCGTCGGCGAACACCAGGAGGTCGCCCTTGCTTTGGGCGGCGCCGAGATTGCGCGCGCGCGCCACGCCGATGCCGGGAGTCCTAATCGCGCGCCGGAATCCGGCCGTGGAACCATCCGTGGATGCATCGTCCACGATTACGACCTCGGAACGCGCGGGCAGCGTGTCGCGCAGATTCTCCACTGTGCGTCGCAGTTCCGCGCCTTCGTTGCGGGTGACAACGATTGCGCTGATCTTCACGGGATCTTCTCTTCAAGCCAGATATTTCCAGTCAGTTCTCCGAAAGAGAATACCATTCGGTCCGGTGCCACCGAAAGGCCGATCATACCGGTGGTTCCGGTCATGCGGCGGAGGGAACGCCGTACGCGGTGGAAGTGGCGCACCGCGAACGCGTCGGCGATGGGTATTTTGTTGGAGGCATTCAGGCGCCGCGCCCAGATGCAGCGAAAACCGTCGCGGTCGGAGAGGAAATAAAGCAGCTCTCCGTTGGGGCTCCAGGCTGGCTCCATTTCCTCGCTGCCGCCGTCGGTGATCGCGATCCATTTCTCGCGCGGCACGGGAAGAGCGCCATCGAGGGGCACCACGAAGACCTGCGCCGTGGTCATTTGCGTGCGCGCATGGAAGGCCATCCATTTGCCGTCGGGCGAGAAGCGGCCGTCGGTGAGCACACTGCCCGCCGGGCGTTGCGCCACGGTGACGCTCGCCTTGCGGTCCACGCTGTAGTAGGTGAGGTCTTCGGACTGCGCGGGCTCGAACGAGATGCGTTTGCCATCGGCCGAGACCGCCATGGCAGTCCCGCAACCCGCGCACAGCGTTTCCACGGCACCGCCGGCGCGGGGTACGGAAAACAGGTTGCCGCTGCCATCGGAATAAGCCACCGTCGCGCCATCGCCGGAAATTCGAGGATTGAAGAACCCCATCGGGGATGTCACCAGGTTGACGGTTTTACCGGTGGTCAAATCGCGGGCGCGCACCGACCTGGAACCGAGTTGCGAGCCGAGGTAGACCATGGATCGGCCGTCGGCGGAGAGCGAGGGCGCCAGCGACGCGGGTTCGTCGACGGTGACGGCAGCGAGTTCGCCTTTGGCGATTCCGCGGTCGGCGTCGAGCCCCTGGCTCCACACCACAGGCGTCCACGCGAGGCTGGAAAACGCTACGCGGCCACGGGCGCTGGCCGCCGCCGTGGAGGCGTGCAACTGATACCCGGGAGCTTCGGTGAGGCGCGTGGCGCGGCCCTGCACGTGCCCGCCGACGAGAGGGATCTCCCAGAGATTGCCGGCGTCGCCCGAGCCGGCGGCGAACACCACGCGCCCGTTGGCACGCCATTCCAGCGGCAGAATGTGGGTCAGCCAGGCGGTGAACACGAGTCGCTGTGCGGCCAGCGTCTGGAAGGCCCCGGTCTGTCGTGCGGCCCCCGCCTGCACGGGGACGGTCCACCAGTCGGCGCCGCCGCTTGGGGCGCTGCCGGCGGCGCGGCCCAGCACCAGGACTTCATCGCCCTCAGGCGACCAGACCGGGTAGAGCGCGACGGCCAGGTCGGCGCCGATCTGCCGCGCCTGTCCCCCACCGCTAGGGATCACGTAGACGCGCGCCGTGCCGGGCAGCAGGTCGCTACTTTCGCGGCCCTCCCAGTAGGCGAGCCAGTGCCCGTCGGGAGAAAAGCGCGGATCGCGGCCGCGGGGGGCGAGCATCATTTCATCGCCGCCCATGGATGGCACCACGTAGATGCCGCCGCCATTGCGTTCACTGCGGAAGGCCACGCGCGTGCCGTCGGCGGAGATGGCGGGCTGGCTGTCGTCGGCTTCGTCGGTAGTCAGACGGAGGGGGTCGCGCCCGCCGATCTGCTGCACCCAGATATCGAGGTGGCCGGCCTGGTCGCGGTCGCTGGCAAAGGCCAGCAGAGTCCCGTCGCGGGAGAGCGCCGGATAGTCGTTGAGGCCGCCCGTGTTGGTGACCTGCCGCAACAGCGAGACGGAGGCGACGGCATCGGCGGGGCGGAACCACCACCAGGTCGCGCCGGCGGCCAGCAACGCGGCGGCAGCCGCCAGCGCAAGAACCAGCCCCAGCCGCGGCGCCCGCGCCAGGGGCGGGGCAATATCCAGATCGGCCAGGGCCGAAGCCAGCAGCAGTTTGACATCGCCCATGGATTGCCAGCGCTCGTCGCGTCTCTTGCACAGGCAGGTATCCACGATGCGCTCCAGCGCGGGCGCCAACTCGGGGGAGAACTGCCGCGCCGAGGTTGGCTCCTTGGCCAGCACGGCCGCCAGCGTGGCCATGTCGGAATCTCCGCGAAAGGCGCGGTGCGCCGTAATCACTTCGTAGAGCACGCAGCCGAAGGAAAAAATATCGGAGCGCCAATCGACTTCCTTGCCCTCGGCCTGTTCCGGCGACATGTACGCCACCGTGCCGAGGATCCGGCCCGACATGGTCAGCGTCTGCGTGGAGTCGGATTCGGCATCGCCGCCGGCGGCGACTTTGGCGATTCCGAAATCCAGAATCTTGACCAAGCCCCGGTCGGTCACCATGATGTTGCCCGGCTTGAGGTCGCGATGCACGATGCCGGCGGCGTGCGCGGCGGCCATGGCGTCGGCAACCTGTATGGCGACCGGCAGGATCTCGCGCAATGGCGGCCGGCGCGCTGCCAGTTCGCCCAGCGTCTGGCCTTCCACCCGTTCCATGGCGATGAAATCGACGCCCTCATCGTGACCGACTTCGTAGACCGTGACGATGTTGGGGTGATTCAGCGCGCTGGCCGCCTGGGCTTCGCGCATCAGCCGTCCCCGGCCGCTGGTGCCGTCCAACCGGTCAGGCGAAAGAACCTTGAGGGCGACCACGCGATTGAGGCGCGTATCCAGAGCCTGGTAGACCGTTCCCATACCGCCAGAGCCCAGCCGCGCCCGGATTTCGTAGTGGCCCAGGCGCCGTCCGGGATTCATCGTCTCCGAAGCGGTTGGACTGCTCATGTGTGTACTAGGGATTGTACCCCATATAGGCGGAGTGCGATATCGAAGTGAGCAAATTCCCGCGAAGACGCCCGGCGCAGTCGCACTCCAATGCGAGCCGCGACCGTAAGGGACGACGCAAGAGTAAACTCGCAGCGCCGAGGTGGCGCGGCAGGCACGAGTGCCTGCGCCACATACTTTTCCCGTCGGCGATGTTCAGCATTTGTTGTGGGGCGGGCAATCGTGCCCTGGGGTCCCCTCTGGGGACGCCTTTCAGGCGGCTTTTCGGGACATGAGCGAGCCTTCGCGGGGCAAAGGCCGGCTGAAAGCCGGCTGCAGCCAGGATTGGCTGCCCCACAATTCGGGCGGGGGTGGTCTCCAGGATCAAAAAGTATGTGGCATTAGGTACGAGTGGCTGCGCCACAGGGCACCCGATCGCGGCCCGGATTGGGGCCTCGTGTCTACAACTGAGTCCCGCACCAGGCGCAATGCGTCCAGCCTGTCTGCACGGTACGGTGGCAGGCGCGGCAGGCGGGCTGGACACCGCCGCCGCAGCGCGGGCAGAACGCGTGGCTGGGTTGTACGCCGGCGCCGCAGCGGGGACAATACACCAGCAGCGGTTCGCGCAGGATGAAGTAGAGAATGACGCCGATCCCGTTACCCAGGAAGATGGCCAGCAGGGTCCACATCACGTACCGCATGCCACGGCGGCGGGCATCGCCATAGACATAGCCGACTAACAGCGCGTAGCCTGCCAGCATCAGCGGAAGCAGAATCGAGATGATCAGCCGCACCGGCACGGGCATGCCGTCCGCCTGGGTCAGCATGATGCTCACGAGCAGAAAGAACAGCAGGAACACGATGCCGGCGGCGAGCCAGCCACCGAACGGGATTACTCTCTGGCGAGGAATAACGGGGGTCATACAATACTCCTTTCGAGACGGCGGCGCGAGGCCAATACGAGCGCTGAAGCCGCGCCCAACACAGAGGAAATTACTGCCCACAGGAGCCAGACCAGGGCGGCGGTGTCGCCCGCCACGATGCGTAGCGTCTGGCCGATCAGCAGGACGAAAATGAAGGCAAAGATGGCCGCCGCTCCGGCGAAGGCAGCGCCCTGGCGGCGGTCCGCCTCGGCGGCCAGCAGCATGGTGGTGCGCGCCAGCAGGTAGGCCGGCGGCTGGGGAGCGGGCAGTGCGGAGAGGCCCGCGGAGAGCGCGGCGAACTCATCCAGTTCGGCGGCACAGGCGGCGCACTCGTGCGCGTGCTCCCGCACCAGGCGCTCTTCGCCGGCGTCGAGGAGGCCGGCGGCGCTGAGGGCAAGCAGTTGACGAACGGATTCGTGGTCGCTCATAGGATGTCTTCCTTGCGGAGTTTCTGTCTCATGGCTTCCAGGCCGCGCCGCACGCGGCTTTTCACCGTGGATAGCGGGGCGTGCGTGACCTCGGCGATTTCTTCCAGCTTCATGTCTTCCTCGAAGCGCAGCGTGAGGGCCTCGCGACACAGCGCGGGTAGTTCCAACAGGGCATCGGCCAGGATGGCGGCGCGCTCGCCGGCCAGCACCGTGCTGAGCGCGTCCGGACCGCGCGCCGGGAGTGAAAACTCGCCATCTTCCAGGCTCTCGCCGGGACGCCGGCGCAACAGATCCATGGCGGCATTGTGCGCGATGGCGAATAGCCAGGTATCGAAGCTGCGCGCCGCATCGTAGCGATGCAGTTGGCGCACTACGTGCAGCCAGGTCTGTTGGAACAGATCGTCGGCCGACGCCTGGTCGCGCACCAGCCGCAGCAGGTAGCGATAGAGCCGGTGCTGATAGTGGCCGACAGTCTCGGCCAGCGCGGCGGGGTCGGCGCTCCGCAAGCGCGCGGCATGAGTGGGGGGCTCTGCCACGGGAAAACTCTCGTCGATAGCCGCTTGGTAAATCATAACCGCATTGGGTATACGGGAGGAGCGTGGAAAAGGACGCAAGCGGGGTGCGACGATTTTCATGTTTCCAAGCCCGTTGGGCGCAAGATAGTAGCCCAGTGCGCCAGCACTGGGAGAGCGACGGTCCCGCCTCAGCCCCGATAAGGGGCGGAAGAACCAACGCGGCGGTCCCTTCTGGCGCCCCGTTCCGGGGCTGGCAACACGTCCCCGCCAGCTACCCACGGCTGTGCGCCGTGGGCTACTATCTTTCGCCCTTCGGGCTCTCGCGAAGTCTGAAACGCTTCGAGCTTTCCATTCATCCATGTAGGTGAGCTAACATGATGTTTATGGGGGGTCACGGGGTGAAACGCCTAATTTCGATGTTCGGCTTCGCGTGCCTGGCGTGGGCCGCCGGGGGGGACCTCGAGCGCGCGAATAAGCTGTACAATATCACTGAGTTCCAGCAATCTCTTGAAGTATTACAGGCAGTCCCGAATAAGGACGCCGCGGTGTACGAGCTGATGGGGCGCAACTACTACGGGCTGGGCGACTTCCGCAAGGCGACCGAGGCGCTGGATCACTCGGCAGTTCTGGCACCGGGCAATTCCACGGTCTACCTGTGGCTGGGCCGTGCCTATGGACGGCGCGCCGAGACTTCCAGCATCATTACGGCGCCGGGATTGGCCAATAAGGCGCGCCAATTCTTCGAGAAGGCCGCACAGCTAAACCCTGCAAATCTGGACGCTCAGAGCGATTTGTTCGAGTACTACCTTGAGGCGCCTGGCTTCGTGGGCGGCGGCTTCGACAAGGCTGCGGCCACGGCCGCCCGGATCGCCCGGATCAGCCCGTCCGACGGGTATTGGGCGCAAGCCAGGCTCGCCGAAAAGCGCAAGGAATTCGGCAGCGCCGAGGCGCATTTGCGACGAGCCGTGGAGATTGCCCCGCAGCAGGTAGGACGGTTGATCGATCTGGCCCGGCTGTTGACGAAGCGAGGCCGGTACCAGGAGGCCGACCTCAGCCTGGCGAAGGCGGAGCAGATCGCACCCAACAGCCCGGGGGTGATGTTTGCGAAAGCAGACTTGTACATCAAAGGCAATCGAAATCTTGGTGTTGCACGCGAGCTCTTAAAGCGATACCTGAATAGTGCTCTGACGCCGGAAGACCCGCCGCGAGCTGACGCAGAGAAACTCCTCAAGCAGGTGCAGGGCAGCTAGGCCCGGCCCATGTTCCTTGGCGAAGCGGTCCGGTTCAGCGCACAGGCGCTTCGCGCCAGTCCGGTGCGTTCGCTGCTTACCGGACTAGGCATGGCCATCGGCACGGCGTCGGTAATTCTGGTGGTGACCATCTCACTGACCAGCCGGGACTACATTCTGGAACAGGTGCAGGGCATCGGGTCGAACATCGTTTTTGCCTACTACGCTTCGGCGGGGGGCAGCACGGTCTCCGAGGCGGACTACATTAAGATGGAGGACGTGCAGGCAATCCGCCGGGAATTGACCGCTGACATCGTGGCTGCGACCGGCGTGATGTCCAGCTTCGACCGCATTCCGATTGGCGGCAAGGAGCAGGACGTCAAGGTGATCGGCACCGACCGGGATTACCAGCCGGTGCGCAATATCGTGATCGCTGGCGGCCGTTTTCTGGACGAGGGCGACCTCACACTGCGGACGAAAACGGCGCTGCTCACCGACCAACTCGCCACCCGTATGTTCGGCGGGCGGGCGGCGGCGCTCAGCCAGGCGATCAAACTGCACGGTCTGGAGTTCACCGTGATCGGCACGTTCCACGAGAAAGTGGAGACTTTCGGGCAGTCGGAAGTCGAGCGGGAGACGATACTTATCCCCATTACCGTAATGCGTTACTTTAACCCCGTGGAGCGCATCGATCCGCTGTACGTGCAGGTGCGGTCGCCGGGGGAGGTGGACCGGGTGGCGGCGCGGGTGCAGGAGATCCTGGAAGCGCGGCACCGCCCCGGGGCGCGATACCGGGTGGACACCATGACGGCGATGCTGAACGCAGCCCGGAACATCTCGCTGATCCTCTCCCTGGTACTGATTCTGGTTTCGGCTATCACGCTGTTGATATCCGGCATCGGAATCATGAACATCATGCTGGTGACGGTGACCGAGCGGACGCGGGAAATCGGCGTGCGGCTGGCGGTGGGGGCGTCGCCCCGGGAGATCCTGCTGCAGTTCCTGACGGAAGCTATTCTGGTGAGCCTTTCCGGCGGAGCCATCGGCATTCTGGTGGGGGTGGCGATCCCGCTGAGCGTGCGGTTATTCGCCGATATCCGGATCCCGATTTCGCCGCTGGCGATTGTGGTGGCATTCGGCGTCTCTTGTATGGTGGGCCTGGTGTTCGGGATGCTGCCGGCGAACCGGGCGGCGCATCTGCATCCCACCGAAGCGCTGCGGTACGAGTAAAGTACCAGCCCGTAGGGCGGAAGATAGTAGCCCAGTGCGCCAGCACTGGGAGAAGGACGATCCCGCCTCAGCCCCGGCACGGGGCGGAAGAACCAACGCGGCGGACCCTTCTTTCGCCCCGTTTCCGGGGCTGACAAAAGTCGTCCGCTTGCCACCCACGGCTGTCGCCGTGGGCTACTATCTTGCGCCCTTCGGGCTCTCGGAACATGCAATCCTAGCGGCCGCAGGCGTCGGCGTGGCAACCCGGGGACAGACAGGACTGCCAGCGAATTCCCGGCAAAGAGCGCCGGAAATTCATGGCACTCTTGTCAGTCCCCGGGGCGTGGCGCCATGGCCAGGCCGGCGGCGCCGATAATACCGGACTTGTCGGCCACCTCTTGCTCCACAATGGGCACGTCGCGGCCCAGCAGACCGCGCGAGCGGCGCCACACTTCTTCCTGCAGCGGGACCAGGAGATCGGCGCCGGCGTCGGCCACGTGGCCGCCCAGGATCACGATCTCGGGGTCGAAGATGTGCAGCAGTCCGGCCAGCGCCGCGCCGAGTTGGTAGATGGCGCCGGAGACAATCGCCGTGGCCACCGTGTCGCCCTCGCTCGCCGCCTGGAAGACGGTGCGGCAAGAGGCTAGTTGGGGCTGCTCGCGGAAGAGTCGGGTGAGCACGGAATCGCAGCCGCGATGCACGGCGGCGCTGGCCTCGGCCTCAATCGCGCGAGCCGAAAACACCGTCTCCAGGCAGCCTTGATTCCCGCAGGAGCAGACGGCGCCATACGGGTTCACGGTGATGTGGCCCATGTTGCCAGCCACGCCGGAGTGCCCCCTCAACAGGCGCCCGTTGACCAGGGCAGCGCCGCCAACGCCATTGCCCAGGGTCAACATGAGGGCATTCTGCCGCCCGCGCGCCGCGCCCCACATCATCTCGCCGGCCAGAGACACGCGCGCGTCGTTATCGGCGAATACCGGCACCTCCAGCGGCAGGCCGACCAGATCCACGATGCGCAATCCCTCGAGGAAGTGCAGCGGGCCGCGCAGACTTTCGATGCGGGTGGTCTCCGGGTCGATCATGCCTTTACATCCCACACCCACACCGGAGGGCTGTTCCGTGCTGTCCACCAGCCAGCCGATGGCTTCCTGCAACGATGGCAGGAACGTGTCCAGATCGGCTGGAGTCGGGATGGTGCGCGACGCCACAATGGCGCCATCGGGGTCCACCATTCCGGCCCGGATCTGATTGCCACCGATATCGATACATAAGACAGCCAATGGAACCTCCTGTGTGCATCTCCTAATTTAGCGCGCGCATTGCGCCACTGGTGCGCCAGATGCGAAACTGGCTTTTCATGCTCTTCCATCGGCTGCTGCCGCTCCTTGTCTGCGCGACGACCGTTTTTTCGCAGAGCAACCCGTTGCCCGCCAGGGAAACTTTCCACTACAGCATCGATTGGCGCCTTTTCTCGGCGGGCAAAGCCAGGGTGGAGATGAGCACGGCGCCGCAGCCGCGACCCGGTTATCAGGTCAACCTGCACCTGGAATCCATCGGCATTGTCTCCAAACTGTTCAAGGTGGAGGACGATTATTCCGCCAACCTGAACTCCTCCTACTGCGCGCAGAGCCTGCAGATGACCACCCACGAAGGCAGCCGTCTGCGCGACACCAGGATCACATTCGACGGGGAGGCCAGGAAGGCCAGCTACCTGGAACGCGACCGCGCCAAGAACAACGCCGTCCTGCACGCCGAGGAGATCGAGATTCCGCCCTGCGTGCACGACGTGATCGGCGGGCTTTTCTTCATCCGCACGTTGAACCTGGAGCCCGGCCAAAGCACGCAGATCCCGGTGAGCGACGGCAAGAAGAGCGTGATGGCGAGGGTGGAAGCCCAGGCGCGCGAGGACGTGAAGACTCCCGAAGGCACGTTCAAGACCATCCGCTACGAGGCCTATCTGTTCGATAACGTGCTCTACAAGCGGTCGGCGCACGTCAACGTGTGGGTGAGCGACGATCGCCGCAGATTGCCGGTGCAGATCCGGGTGCGCATGACGTTCACCATCGGCACCATCACGCTGCTCATGGAAAAGCACGAGTGACGCGATTCGTATTCCTGCTGATGGCGTTGTCCCGGTGCGCGGCCGCGGTGGAACTGCACATCCAGTTTGGGGCGCTGGAGCGCATGCTGACCGAGCAGGTTTTCAGCCAGGAGGGCCGCCGCTACGTCCACGGCAACAAGGCCAACAAATGCAACTTCGCCTACCTGGAAAAGCCGCAGGTACGCGGCGAGGGTGGGCGCTTGCGAATGAAGGCGCGGTTCACGGGCCGCAGCGCGCTCAACGTGGTGGGCCAGTGCGTGGGACTGGGAGATGCCTTCGACCTGGTGATTACCGCCCTGCCTGTCTACCGCAATGGCGCCATCGCGTTGCAGGCAGTGAAAGTGACCAGCGAAGGCAAGAGCGGGTACTACATCCGCCGCGTGTGCGAAGCCATGCAGGCCAGCCTGGCGAGAGATTTCCAGTACGTGCTGGAAGCGGAAGCGCGGAAGATGCTCGAAGAGGGCGGGGCACTGCCCGGGTACAAACGCGAAGCCCGCAAGTTCGCCGTGCCGGACATCCGCGTGACCAACGACGCGTTGGTCCTGCAGGTGGATTTCGAACTTACGGTGAAGTAGGGGCCCACCCTTGTGGCGCAGGCACTCCTGCCTGCAGCGTCGAGTCTCTACTCGACGCCCCTGCGCCTGGGGCAACGAGCGTCGGCATGAGTGCCCGACCCAGAGGGTACCCCGGCAGGCATGAGTGCCTGCGCCACACTCTACTCGCGGCCCAACGCGAGGTAGACGCCGGCTGGGACCAGGAAGAATACGGCGGCCATCGCCAGGGCCAAAACCGCGTGGTCCACCAGGCCAGACGCGATCCGCGCGAAGACCGGCGAAAGGCAGGTGGATGCGGCTCGTAAGCACCATCCGAGCAGACAAATCGCGCAAATGAAGGCGACTACCTGAACGGCGATCATGGGGCGGTTGGCAGCCTCCGCGGCTTCGCGCCGCGCGCGCAGTTGAGCCAGCCACCAGACACGGCCCGAATTGGGTATGACCGCACTAGCCCGGAGTTCTTCGCGGGTGGCCTCGATGACTCCGGCGATGGCAGCCACATCGGAGCAGATCTGGCACGCGGCAACATGGGCGCGCAATTGGGCGTCAGCCCGGTCGGGCCAGCGGGCCTGAAGAACGGCGGCCAGCACCTCCGACTCGAACTCGCACTCCACAGGTGTCATGGTTTGCTCCCTTCCGAAGTGCTGCCCAGCAAGGCAGCCAGCCTTCGTCGCGCGCGAAACAGCAGGGGTTTGAGGCTGCCGGGACTGAGGCCGAGGACAGCGGCGATCTCGCGGTGCGACGCGCCTTCGGCATAGGCCAGCCATAACATCGCCCGTTCCCGCGGCTGGAGCAGCGACATGGCGCGATTGCAGTCGGCGATGCGCTCGGCGGTGCCGGATCGATGGTCCGCGGGAGCACTCTCGATGTCGTCGCCGGCCAGGACAGTGGAGGACC
>Ga0224559_1001102_pt1 | contig 15429 bp, 9 predicted proteins | sample 714S33034metaG_FD_180676 | JGI IMG/M metagenome (GOLD analysis project Ga0224559, IMG submission 180676) | Peat soil microbial communities from Stordalen Mire, Sweden - 717 S3 30-34 | ecosystem: Environmental > Terrestrial > Soil > Wetlands > Peat | place: Sweden: Norrbotten County, Stordalen... | reverse complement strand
GCGCGAGGCAGCGGCTTTTCGCAATCGCGAGATCGGCTACGTTTGGCAGTTTCATTATTTGCTGCCGGAGTTCACGGCACTGGAAAACGTGGCCATGCCTCTGCTGGCGCGCGGCGTGCGCAAGGCGGAGGCTCTGGCGACAGCGGCAAACTGGCTGCGGGAAGTGGACCTTGAGGATCGCGGCGACCACCGGCCGGGCGAGTTGAGCGGCGGCGAGCAGCAACGGGTGGCGCTGGCCCGTTCGCTGGTGAATAATCCCCGGCTGCTGCTGGCCGATGAGCCTACTGGCGACCTGGACGAAACCACCGCCGGCCGCGTCTTCGACCTGATTGAGCGGCTGCACGCGAGCCACGGCCTCACTTCAATTCTGGTGACGCACAACCTTGATCTCGCCGCACGATGTACGCGAGTTTTGCGACTGGAGAGCGGACGGTTGGCAGCATCTCATCAATCGGAACCTGGCGCCGGGAAGTTTTAAACGAAAAATGCGCCGTTCCGGGGGGTTCTTGAGTCTAATTCAGCAAGCAGCAAGTTCGCTAGAGGGAGAACATGATGTTCGAACGCTATACAGAGAAGGCACGGCGCGTGATCTTCTTTGCGCGGTATGAGGCCAGCCAGTTCGGCTCGCCCTATATCGAGACCGAGCACCTGCTGCTTGGCCTGCTGCGCGAGGACAAGGCATTGACCAGCCGTTTCCTGCGCTCGCACTCTTCAGTGGAATCTATTCGCAAACAGATTGAAACGCACACCACGATCCGCGAAAAGGTTTCTACGAGCGTGGACCTGCCGCTCTCCAACGAGTGCAAGCGGGTGCTGGCCTATGCAGCCGAAGAAGCCGAAAGGCTGGGCCATAAGCACATTGGGACAGAACATTTGCTATTGGGCTTGCTTCGCGAGGAGAAGTGCTTTGCCTCAGAGATCCTGATGGAGCGCGGCCTGAAGCTGGCGCAGATTCGTGAAGATCTGGGGCGAGTTACTCAGGAAAAAGCTCCACCGCAGCAGCGCCAGCGCGAGAGCAGCCTGCTGGCCGAGTTCAGCCGCGACCTAACCCAGGCGGCGATGGACGGGCAGCTTGATCCCCTCGTTGGCCGCGACAGCGAATTAGAGCGCGTCATACAGATTCTCTGCCGCCGCACCAAGAACAATCCCGTACTGATCGGCGAGCCCGGCGTGGGTAAGACGGCCATTGTCGAAGGCCTGGCCCAGAGAATCGCCGACGGCGAGGTGCCGAGCTTCCTTGCCGAGAAGCGCATTCTAGGCCTTGATTTGTCGCTTATTGTCGCATGCACGAAGTACCGCGGCCAATTTGAGGAGCGGCTCAAGACCATCATGAAAGAGCTGATGGAAAACCAGAATTCCATTGTCTTCATCGATGAGCTGCACACACTGGTTGGCGCTGGCTCCGCCGAGGGTTCGCTCGACGCGGCCAATATCCTCAAGCCGGCGCTCAGCCGAGGAGAAGTCCAGTGCATTGGCGCTACCACTCCAGCCGAGTTTCGCAAGTCCATCGAGAAGGACCGCTCGCTGGAGCGCCGCTTCCAGGCCGTCAAGGTGCCTCCGCCCAACGAGGCTGACGCCATCAAGATTATCCACGGCATCAAGGACCGCTACGAAAAATTCCACGCGGTGAGCTACACCGATGCGGCGGTCGAGTTTGCCGTCTCGCACTCCAACCGCTACATCCCCGACCGCTTTTTGCCCGACAAGGCAATTGATTTGATTGACGAGGCCGGAGCCCGCGTGAAGCTGCGCCAGACGTCGCTGCCCGAGGAGATCACCGAGGTGCAGAAGCGCATCAAGTTCATTGTGCACCGCATGGACTCGGCGATTGCCAATCACGAATTCGAGAAGGCGCGCTTCTACTCCGATGAGGAGCGCAAAGAACGCGATACGTTGCGCGGATTGCGCGACAAGTATCACCTGGACGACTCGGCCAGCGGCATCGTGAGCCGCGAGGACATTGAGGATGTGGTCAGCCGCTGGACAGGCGTGCCCGTCAACAGCATCAAGGAAGAAGAGACGCAGAAGCTGCTGCGCGTGGAAGAAGAGCTGCACAAGCGCGTCATCAGCCAGGAGAAGGCCATCAGCGCGCTGGCCCGCGCCATTCGGCGGTCGCGCGCCGGCTTGAAATCGCCCAACCGGCCTATTGGAAGTTTCCTCTTCCTCGGGCCAACCGGCGTGGGCAAAACCGAGATGGCGCGCACGCTGGCGCACTTCCTCTTCGGATCAGACAAGGCGCTCATCCGCTTCGATATGTCGGAGTTCATGGAGAAGCACTCTGTTTCCAAGCTCATCGGCTCGCCTCCGGGCTACGTGGGCTACGAAGAGGGCGGTCAGCTCACCGAGCGCGTCAAGCGGTCGCCGTATTCGGTGGTGCTGCTGGACGAAATTGAGAAAGCCCACCCCGATGTCTTCAATATTTTGTTGCAGGTTTTTGAGGACGGTCAGTTGACCGACGGCTTGGGCAACACGGTTGACTTCAAGAACGTCATCCTCATCATGACCTCGAACATCGGCGCGCGCCACCTGCAAAAGAAGCAGGGTTTCGGCTTTGCCAGCGACCGCGACGACATTGTCAGCGACAAAGTAGAGGAACTGGTTAAAGCCGAGGTGAAGAAGACCTTCAACCCCGAGTTCCTCAACCGCCTCGACGAGGTCATCATCTTCCAGGCGCTCAACGACGCGGACCTGATCCAGATCGTCGAGCTGATGGTTCAGCAGCTCAACGCCAACCTGGCGCAGAAGTCCATCACCATCAGCGTCACCGAGGAAGCCAAGAAGTGGATTCTCGAAAAGACCCTGGTGGATCGCAGCTATGGCGCGCGCCCGCTGCGCCGCGCCCTGCAGCGCTACATTGAGGATCCCTTGAGCGAAGCGATGATCGGCGGCCAGATTACCCAGCGGCCAGCCTTCCTCGAAGTCTACCTCGATGCGAACCAGCTCTTCTACCGGCCCATCACAGAGGATGAAACTGTAACCGAAGAAAAGGCCGCCGGTGTGCTTCTGTTCAGCAATTGACGCGGTAGCTCTAGTCAGCAAAAAAGCCCTCTGCCGATCGGCAGGGGGCTTTTTGTTGGCTGGAACCAGGGATTGGATAGGCAATTAAGCGCCCATTCATAGAGGCCGTTTCAGCTTTCGTGCTCTTCGAGGAATTGTTCCGCTTCAAGCGCGGCCATGCAGCCGGAGCCGGCGGAGGTGATTGCCTGGCGGTAGCGGCGGTCCTGTACGTCGCCGCAGGCAAAAACGCCTGGAACTACTACACCATCTTTCGTAGTAAAAACATTTTCTGATGTGCGAATATAGCCGTCGTTGTCGAGATCGATTTGGCCGGCGAACATTTTGGTGTTGGGCTCGTGGCCGATGCCGAGGAAGAGGCCGTCGATGGCCAAAGTGCTCTGCTCGCCGGTCGTCACGTCGCGCAGGCGCACGCCCTTTACTTCGTTCTCTTCCACGCCCAGCACTTCTTCAATGACAGTGTTGGCGCGCAGGACGATTTGCGGGTGAGCATGAACGCGGTCGAGCATGATCTTGGAGGCGCGGAAGGCTGAGCGGCGATGAAGCAGCGTGACCTTGGAAGCGAAACGGGTGAGAAAGAGAGCCTCTTCCATTGCCGAGTCGCCGCCGCCTACAACGGCGATTTCGCGCCCGCGGAAGAAAAAGCCGTCGCAGGTTGCGCAACTGGAGACGCCATGGCCGATCAGAGCCTGCTCGCTGGGCAGACCCAGCCAGCGCGCACTGGCCCCGGAGGCGATGATCAGCGTTCGCGTCAAGATTTCGCCGGCCGAGGTCTCGAGCCGGAAGGGATTCTTGCCCAGGTCAACTTTGTTGAGGTGGGCAAGCTGAAAGGTCGCGCCGAAGCGGGCGGCCTGCTTCTTCATGTTGTCGATGAGTTCGGGGCCCTGGATCCCCTCTGGCCATCCGGGAAAATTTTCCACCAGTGTGGTCATGGAGAGCTGTCCGCCGGGCTCGTGTCCCTCCAGAATCAGTGGGTTGAGGCTGGCGCGGGCGGCGTAGATGGCAGCGGTGAGTCCGGCGCAGCCGGAGCCGAGGATTACGGTCGAGCGAATGTCTGTCATGTGGTTTCCCGTGTTGATTTTATCTCTTTTGCGGGCAGTCTTTCTTTTCGGAGACCGGACTATTGTTTTTGATGAGTTTCAGGACGATTTTGACTCTGATCCTGCTCCGCAACGCAACAAAATCTCATAAGGCTTCTTGTTACTTTAGGTCTCCAGACTAGACGATTCCCTGCCGATGAAAGACTTGTGGCCGTCTTCGCGCCTGGCTTGTGTTTATTCAACGAAATTTCAAGACGAGCCGGCAGTTTCACACAGGAGCACCGCTTATGTTCGACTTCCGCAACCACATTCGGATTCGTGCGGCAGCGTGGCTTATGGTAGCGATGCTGTGGCCGGCGGCGGTGGCGGTAGCCGGGGGGCCGAAATATGTGGCCGGAGTCAGTTACTTCAATCCGGGAGTGATAGGCCAGCCGGTTCACTGGGCCAACGGGCAGGTGAATTACTACGTCGATCAGGGTCCGCTGAACAGCACGGTTACCAACCAGCAGGCGAAGGCGATGGTGGATGCGGCGGCGGCTTTGTGGAGCGCGGTTCCTACGGCAGGGGCGACGCTGACGGACAAGGGCACGTTGAACGAGGACGTGAACGGCGCGAATATTTTTGTGGGCGGCGCAAAGTTCACAGTGACCAACGAGCAGACCAGCCAGACGGGCGTGATTATCGAGCCGGCTGATGTGACGCCTTCAGCCACCAGCTATCCGCTGGGCGTGATCTTCGACGCGGACGGCTCGGTAATCAATGCCATATTCGGCGCGGGAGCGAGCGCGCCCGCCAGTTGCCAGAACAACGGTGTATTTGTATGGCTTGACAACGTGAACCCGGATGCGACGATCGCGCACAGCATCATTGTCCTGAATGGCCTTTGCGCCACCAATTCCAATTTGCTGCAGATGATGAGCTTTGAGCTGGAGCGGGCGTTCGGGCGAATTCTCGGGCTGGACTATGCGCAGGTGAACACGGGCGCGCTGACCAACGGCGAAACGAACGGCACGCTCGGCTGGCCGGTGATGCAGCCGATGAGCGGAGTATGCGGCGCCAGCGGCGGAGCGTGCATTCCCAATCCTACTCAGTTGCGCTGGGATGATATTGCCGCGCTGAATCGTATCTATCCCATCACTGTCGCGAACCTGAGCAACTTTCCCGGCAAGCAGATTACCGCGGCCAACACGGTTTCCATTCAGGGGACCATCAGCTTTGAAAACGGCGCGGGGATGCAAGGGGTGAATGTTGTGGCGCGGCCGTTGGATGCGAACGGCAATCCGCTCTATCAATACACCGTAAGCAATGTCTCCGGGTCGTCCTTCAACGGCAACCACGGCAACCCGGTAACAGGGTGGACGGATGCGAATGGCAATCCGCTGACGATGTGGGGATCGAATGAGGCGGGCTTACAGGGTTTTTTCGATCTGAGCGGAATGCCGCTCCCTCCGGGCGCGAGTACGGCCAATTATCAAGTCACGTTTGAGGCGGTGAGTTCCAATTACATCCATGCCAACTCGGTGGGGCCCTATCTGGATGGATCACCGGAACCATCGGGAACGCCGGCTGCGATCTCGACGCCGTCGATGACGGGGGGCAGCGTACAGACGTTCACAGTCAATGCTTCCGGCTCGGCGGCGGGTGGATTTGACGACGCTATTGGAAGCCAGGCCGCGCCGCGGATGCTGCCCGTCAGCGGGATGTGGGCCGGGCGGTTGAGCCAGGTGGAACAAACCGACTGGTTTACGTTTCCGGTGCGGGGCGGGCGCAGCTTCACCGTGGTCACCGAAGCGCTGGACGAGAGCGGCGCTCCAACGAATGTAAAAGCTGTGCCGGCGCTGGGCGTGTGGGACACATTCGATGCTGTGGGCTCGGCGGCGGTGGGATATGAGGCTGGGCTGAACGGCCTGGCGACCGGCGAAAGTTGGCTGCAGGTGACGGCGGCGGGCGACGACGTGGTGCGACTGGGCGTTGCCGACGAGCGGGGCGACGGCCGGCCCGACTACGCCTACGAAGGCTGGGTGCTTTATGCCGATACGGTTCAGCCTCAGCGGCTGCCGGCCGCCGGTGGAGCGATTGTGATTCACGGCATGGGGTTTCGCGCTGCGGACACGGTGCTGGTGGGCGGACAGGCGGCGCTGGTGGTGAGCATCTCGCCCAATGAGATCACGGCCATTGCTCCCGCGGCAGCGAGTGGGGTCAGTGGCTCGGTGGATGTAGAGGTGGACGACTTGCCCATCTACAACGCGGCGGCGGTCATCTCCGGCGGCATCAGTTACGACTCAGGGACTGGCGACGCGCTTACGCTGGTGACCGCGCCGATGGGCACAGCGCCGATTGGCGTGCCGGAGGCGTTTACGGTGAGTGCGCTGGGAGCGAACCTGAGCCCGGCAGGCGGAGTCTCGGTGATCTATACCGTGACCAGCGGAACGGCAACGCTTGGTTGCGGACAGCGGAGTTGTACCGTGACCGCAACCGGCGACGGACGAGCCACAATGAACGTGACGGCAAACGGCAGCACCTGGTCGACTGTGACCGCAATGCTGACCAACGGCGCCAGCGTGAAGGCCGAGTTTTGCGGCGGAACACCACCTTCGCTGACTTCGCTTACGCCGATGCTCTCGCTGGCAGCCGGAGCCACCATCACATGGACGACACAGGCGCTGGCGCTGACCAATGGCCTTCCCGCGAGCGGGCAGACGGTGGCGTGGCAGACGAACACCGGCATTACCATGCAGAGCGGTGCCGTTACAACCAACTCGAACGGCATCGCCGCCAAAGCGCTCACCGCGGGACCATTGAGCGAAGGGCAAACGGTGACCGCAAGGGCCTGTATGAACGGCGGCAGCCAGTGCGTCACTTACACAGCCTTTGGCGCACGGCCGGAATACGCGACGCTTGCGGCGGTCTCCGGGAATTCGCAGAGCCTAACGGTGAGCGGAACGGCGAGTCAGATTACGCTGCGCGTGTTGGACATGGACGGCAACCCGATGGCCGGCGGCACGGTGACGCTGTATCAGGCGCTCTACGTGTGGGCGCCACCCTGTGCGCCACATGGCCGCTGCGCCCAGAGCGCGCTGCTGGCAACGCAATCCGCCACGGCCATCTCGGCATTGGACGGAATCGTCACCTTCAGCCCGGCGTCGCTGGCCGGCGTTGCCACGAACCTGCTTGGACTGGCCGTAACCGGCAACACAGGCAGCGCGAAGATCGCCATCGAGCAACACCCATGATTACCAGCATTTTTCGACGCAAAACAAGCCGAAAAAGCGAGTATTTCCTCCCGGAAACCGAGTTTTTCAAGGGGTTATGTCCACTATTTAGACAATAGTTCTATCCCTAGCTCAAACTTATATCTATTGATTATAAACATCTTAACTGTTCATTCAGGGCAGTGGACAGTCGAAAAGAGGGGCGTTGGGGGAGGGGGGGTACGGACCGGGCAGATTTCAGACAGCGCTTATTTGTTTTCCTTTGGCAACCTGCCACTGATTCCATTCTTGTCCTCTCGGAAGTTCTATTAAGATTGTGCACCGGTGGAAGGTAATACTCTGCAAACCGTGCGCGAGTTCCGTCGTGGACAGGAAAACGCCACTCCGGGTTGCCGTTTCCATGTTCAGCAATTGTGGAATCGCCTTTAGAGGCCTGGAGCATCTTCATGGAGCATTGAGAATCCAGTGAATTTGAGTACAGCGTGCCACTAAGATTTGTGGTTTTGAGCATCGAGCAAAAGGCCCGCGCAGCGCGCGGGCCTTTTGCAGTTGCAGCAGTGTGGAAAGAGGAAGCTATTTTTGCGCTGTCAGCGCGGGAGTGTGTGATGGATTGACCTGAACGTTGAGGTAGTCAGTCAGGTCGTCGATGTCCTGTTTGGAGCCGGTCATGGGCGGCATAAAGCGGCGATAGGGCGAATCGGGCTTGTATTCGTGGAGCATGGTGATGAAGTTGCCGATGTTGGCGCGGTCACGGCCTGCAAGAAGTTTGGCAAGCGGCCGGTAGCCATTCAGAGTGTGGCAGGAGCCGCACTCGCCGCGGAAGATGGCTTCGCCGCGGGAGTAGCTTGAGGTCGAGTCATTCCAGACCCACATGGAGTGAACCAGATAACCTTCCTGGTCGATGCGGTTTGCGTATGGAACACGGACGCCGTTGGAATACATCCAGCTGCCGATGACGTAGGGCTTGCGCAGCATCTCGCGGGAGTACTCGCCAGCGCCGGTAGCGATCAACGCCAGCAGCAGCAGGGCAATTGCATGCGAGAGATTGAACTCCAGCGGATTGCGATAGGCGAGGAAGTAGGCGACGCCGACGATGGTGGCCGAGGTGACGATGATGAGCAGGGCGATGCGCGTGATGATGGAGAAGGTTCCGGAGCCGATGGTGTCGATCCCCAGGGTGAGCAAGGCCTGCTGCGACGCGGGAACCATCCAGAGGTACCAGATGAGGATGAAAGGCGTGGCTACAAACGAAGGCACCAGCCACTTGACGCTCCACTTTACCAGGCTCGTCTTCAGTTCAGGCTGCTTGTCACCGTCGATGAGGCTGGCGGTAATGAGCGCCCAGATGCCGGCCAACGCACAGCAAACGCAGGCGCGCAGGAAGAGGCTGGGCCAGTATGTGGGATTAAAGAAGGCATTCCAGAATTTGCTGGCCTCCTGGCCGGTTCCGGCAACCCCAAGCCATGTGTTGCCAGGGGTGAGCATGAAGGTGAGAATGCCGTTGATGATGATGAGGGTAAAGGCAGAAGCGCCGGCGTAGACCCAGCCCACGACAAGGTGCAGCTTGGGGTCGATGCGGTCCCAGGTGTAGTAGTAGACCGCGACCGTGGCCAGTTCGACGATGAAGAAGACCCACTCCATCGCCCAGCCGAAGACAAAATTATGAATCAGCGTGCTGGTTGCCTCGGGTTGAGTGAGGCCGATGGCAAACCAGATGCCCACGCCGCTGACGGTGCCAAAGACGGCGGTGAGTATCAAGAAAAATTTAGAGTATCGGGCCAGTTGATTGAGCCAGTCAGTGCGCAGCTGGCCTTCCGGCATTTGCATGGCCTTGCGCTCAGCCATGGGCAGATAAAGGCCGCCGCCCACGGCAAACTGCGAAATCATGACATGGAAGATGGCGATGATGCCGATCACCCAGCCCGAGCCGAGAATTGGAATATCCCAGAATGGATAGTTCATGGTTTCTCCGAAACAGTGAAAAAGTGAAGAAGTGAAGAAGTGAAGAAGTGAAAAAGTGAAGAAGTGAAAAAGTGAATAAGTGAAGAAACCAGTGAAAGGGGCTCATTGTATGCACGGTGCTTGTTTCACTTTTTCACACATTCACTTCTTCACTGGTCTCTCCTTAACTGCTGTTGTCCTTCAGCTTGCCTAACAGCGCAAAGAGCATCTTCTCCACTTCATGTGAAACTCCCTGGGCCGTGTTGAGCTGTTGAGTGTCCGCTAACCCCAACGCACCAGAAAGTTCCAATTGCGTTTGCAGTTCGCAATTCGAGGCGCGGGCGATCAGGAGGAAGTGTTTAAACTCGCGCGGGTTCATACGCCCGTGTCCTTCTGCAATATTGCTTGGAACTGAAACTGCTGAACGTCTCAACTGAGACGTGAGCCCGAAAGCTTCTTCGCGAGGAAAATGTTGCGTGAGCCGATAGACAGCAATTGTCAATTCCATCGACCTTTGCCAAACCTGAAGATCTCGAAACGATTGCATGGCCGTTCGAGTCCGAGGCTTATCGATAATCACTTCATCAGCCGTTTTCATCACTTCTTCACTCATTCACTTGTTCACTGCATTACCGAATGGTCCAATAGCCGATGACGGTGGTGGCCAGCAAGGCGAAGATCGCCAGCAGGCCAAAGTAGTGCGCGGCGCGGGCGCGCTGTCCGGATTCCTTGTTCTTGTCGTAGAAAGGAATCAGAAGCCAGAGTACGATGCCGAGCGTGAAGAGCAGGATGCCGACTATCTCGCCAATCGCGGCATATTTGCTGGAGAAAATCATACCGATCAGCTTGAGCATCTCGAAGGGGCTCATGAAGTACCACTCGGGATGAATGCCGAGCGGGGCCGGGGCGAGCGGGTCGAAAGGCTTGCCCAGCGACCAGGGAAAAACCGAGGCCAGCAGAGCAAGAATGTTGAGCGAGATGAGCCACATGGCCAGATCCTTGCGCAGGAAGTTGGGCACGAAGGGCATGGTCTTGCGCTCGCCGGCGGGCTTGGCTTCTTCGCTGGGGGGCAGGGCGTTTCCGTGGCGCTGGACTAACCACAAATGAAAGCCGAGCAGGGGCAGGAAGATGGCCGGCAGCACGACCACATGCAAGGCAAAGAAGCGCTGCACGGTGAAATCGCTGACATCCGGGCCGCCGCGCAGCATATTGGCGATGGCCTCGCCGACCCAAGGAATCGCAGATGGAATCTGCAAACCGACCTTGGTGGCAAAGTAGCTCAGCTCGTCCATGGGCAGCAGGTAACCAGAGAAGCCAAAGGCCGCGGCGACGCCCAACAGCGCCATGCCGCTCAGCCAGCCAAACTCGCGCGGCTTGCGGTAGGCCTTCATGAAGTAAACCGAGAACATGTGCACCAGGATGGAGAAGATCATCAGGCTGGCGGACCAGGCGTGCGCCGAGCGGATGAGCCAGCCAAAGTGCATCACGAAGGTGATTTGGCGAACCGACTCGTAAGCCTCAGCGCCGGGCCGGTAGTAGACCAGCAGCAGCACTCCGGTGAAGCACTGTACCAAAAAGAGGAACAGCGAGATGCCGCCCCAGTAGTACCAGAAAGATTGCGAGTGAACAGGGACGGTTTTGTGGCGCGCAAAGGCGGCCAGCTCAGAGAGCCCCAGCCGCTCATCTACCCAATCGTAAATTGCTTTTGAAGTCATGCTTCGATCCTTCGTTCGCTTGCTTTCCACGTTTAGCTCACCCCAACGGCGAAGATTTGCCGTTGAGAACCCCGAAGCCGCAACATCAAGAGCGCGGCGAGAATGGGGCACCCAATGTTTGAGGCCATACCTGCACTAGCGGCAGAGCCATCCGCCATCCACGACCAGGATATGTCCGTTCACATAACTGCTTGCCTCCGAGGCAAGGAAGACCGCCGCGCCGGCCAAATCGGAAGGCAGGCCCCAGCGTCCAACGGGAATCCGGCTCAGAATAGCCGCCGAACGCGCCACATCCGCTCGCAACGCCGTAGTGTTATCCGTCGCCATGTACCCAGGGGCAATGGCGTTTACGTTGATGCCCTTGTCGGCCCACTCATTGGCCAGCGCCTTGGTTAATTGCGCCACTGCGCCCTTGGACGCGGCATAGCCCGGGACCAGAATTCCGCCCTGAAAGGAGAGCAGGGAAGCAGTGTTGATGATTTTGCCGGAGCCCTGCGCGAGCATCAGCCGGCCCGCGTACTGGCTAAGGAACCACACGGCATTCAGGTTGGTATTGATGACGGTGTTCCAAAATTCTTCAGAGTGCTCGGCGGCAGGAGCGCGGCGGATGGTGCCCGCGTTGTTCACCAGAATATCGATGGAGCCAAATTCCTTCACCGTATCATCGACGAGCATGCGGGCTATCGCCTTGTCGCAGACATCGCCTGACCGGCAGATGTACCTGACGCCCGTCTTCTCGATTTCTTCGATAGTCGAGTCCAATACCTTGTCGTAGTTATGCAAGGTGACATTTGCGCCCGCCTGGGCAAATGCGATGGCCATGCCAGCTCCGAGCCCCTGCCCGGAGCCTGTGACCAAGGCGTTTTTCCCCTTGAGACTGAAGAGATCTAAAACAGCCATGAGATTAATCCTTTCCTTAAAAACGATGCGTTTTACGGTTTGAATTACCTATGCGCGGGAGACCTCCACACCTGAATCGTTGACGGCCACTTTGAAGAGCTTGAGCGGCTTGGGTGGGGGCCCGCTGACATTGGCGCCGGTATAGGCGTTGTAAACGCCACCATGGCAGGCGCAGTGGATGCGGTCGGCCTGCGGCTCATATTGCACGGTGCAGCCGAGATGCGTGCAGACCGCGGTCATGGAGATCCAGCGGCCGTCCTCGTGATGGATGAGCAAAGCGGGCGAGTGGCCGAATTTGAACATGAGCACCGAGCCGGCGGGCAGTTTTTGCGCATCCTTGAGCGTGACTTCGGTGACCGCAGCGGCTTCTGACGCCATCTCAGAGGGTGAGGCCAGGTAGCGGTAGATGGGATAAGCCAGAGCTGCGGTATACGCCAGTCCCGCGGCTCCGGCAGCAGCCAGAAAAGCGCGTCGGGTGTTCACTTCGCCGGGTCCTTCGACAATGTTTGCAGGGAGTTTTGTCGCTTCATTCATAGCAATCTCATCGCGCCCGATCAGGCCGCGCCCTCCATCACTTTCTTTGAACGCGCCACCACGGAAATGAGCCAGCCGATGACGCCGAGTCCGGCGACAAACAGGATCAGGAAGAGTCCCACGACCCACCAGTTCGTCACGACGACGCGATCCCAGACATCGTAGCCCTTAGCAAGCAGGGTGAGGTCGCGGACGCCGTCGCGATAAACGACCAGGGCGATCTCAATCAACACCGCCAGTAATACACCCACCCAGCCAAGCCAGTTGGCGGAGAGTTTGCCGAATCCGGCGATGGCGGCAACCAGAACGGCAACCACGACCAAAGCCAGCCATCCGTAACCGGCAAAGCCAGCAAACTTATAGAGCGGATAAGCCGACTGACCAGCCAGACCAGCTTTGACGATCTCCGGCTGCACGCTGGCGGCCCATACTCCGGCTGCCAGATATACGATGCCGAAAAGCGCGGCCACCTTGCCACCCAGGCCGGCGACAAAGCTCTTCTCTTCCGCGGTGAAGGTAGTGCGGCCTGCCAGATAGACCAGCCAGAGGCCGCCGATGAAGAGGCCCCCGGCCAGCATCATCAGCCAGCGCGGCGTGAGGGTTGGGTCGCCGACGGGCAGATATGCTCCCATGGCCGAGGCGGAGTACATCTGCTTCCAAACTTCGGGGCGGAGCATGAGCGTCATATTGGTGGAGAGCAAGCGGGCGATGCAGCCGGCCAGCAGCCAAGCGCTCAGCCCGACCCACCAAGCCGATTTGCCCGCCTCAAGCCGGCCAGTGAACTGATATAGCAGCCAATAGGTCAGCATGAGGATACCGATGATCGAGATCCAATAGATGCCGATCAGCACACTGCTGGTGTAAAGTGCGCGGCCATAAAGCACCTGGGCAAATAAGAGCGGTGGCACGGCGAGGTTGATCACAAACGTCATCACTACCGTGAGCCGGCGCGCCAACGCGCGCGCGGTGACCATCGATGCAGGCGAATTGCGGAAGAGGCTGAGCAGAACCGCAAGCAGCAGCCCACCCAGCAGCATTTCCACGGCGACAAAGTGCAGAGCCAGCGTAACGATATGCAGTAGTTTCAATAGCCATATCGGCGCCGGCAAGGGAATCGGATCTACAGCGGGAAATAATTGCATAATGCCCTTTGAGTCCCCCTAGGCCGCTTTTCAGACTAACACTGTCCAAAATCAAGTATGTGACGGCAGTCACAGCACAAAAAACCTGTGGAAATCGCCTGCCACATCACACCACACATTGAATGTAAACCCAGGCTCAGGATCTTCAAAACGGAAGAAATATTTTTTGAATACCCTGCATCTGCTCTACAACAAAACGGCTTCGCCCGGGCGCTAAACCTTGTTATTGCTTTTCTACTCATCGCGGAGGTGGAGATACGGACACGGGCAGGGTTGCAAGGACTGGGCCGGAGGTGTTCAAATCAGACTATTGAAACAGGGGTGCTCCACGCAGTGGGGCTGAGAAATACCCTAGAACCCGATCCGGATAATACCGGCGTGGGAAGCTTTCGTAGCCGAACGGCCCCCTTCCTCGATTCGCAGCGTGAGTTCTCTTGTTTCAGTAGTTCGAAGCAAGGGGATTCCATGTTTTGTTCCGCTGTCATCATTCCGGTAAGCAATGCATCTTTGCGGTCGGCGCGAGAGATTCGTAATCCGCTTCCGAGCCAGGAAATTGGTTACCGCCGAACCTGTGCACGCCACCTGGTGAGAGCAACGGGATTACTGATTTTTTGTTTGGCTGTGATGCCAGGCGCACTCGCACAAAACCCAGCGCCCAATTCTGTGGGCGCAACTTCGATGCCATCTTCGCCCAAGCCCACTGCGGCCGGGCAGCAGATTCCGCGCGTAACCACCACGGTAGTAGTGCATGGGGAAGTTGCGGACGAGTATCTACCGGAGGCTGTCACAGTAGGCAATCTGGACGGCTTGCCGCTGGAACTGACTCCGCTTTCTGCAACAGTTATCACTCGCGAGTTGCTCACGGATCAGGCGGCGCGCCTGCTCTCCGATGTAGTGAAGAACGACGCCTCGATTGGCGAGGATTACGCGCCGGTGGGTTACTACGGCGACTACGAGATTCGCGGCTTCCAGCTTGACTTAGCCACGGGCCTAGAGATCAACGGCATGACCGTCGCCGGTGAGCAGGAAGTGCCTCTGGAAAACAAGCAGCGCCTCGAGTTTCTCAAGGGCATCGCAGGCGTGGAAAGCGGCGTTGCTTCGGCCGGCGGGCTGATCGACTTTGTAACCAAAAGGCCAACTGCAATCAAGGCCGTCGATCTGGCAACTGACCATCGCGGAAGCATTTATGGCGCGGTCGATCTGGGCTCGCTTTTCGGCAGTCATAAGCAGGTGGGCGTGCGCTTGAATCTGGCCGGCGAAAGTATCCAGAGTTATGTGAACGACGCCGATGGATGGCGCGCAATGGGCGCGGGAGCGGCTGACTGGAAGTTCAACCCCAAGGCGATTTTGAAGGGCGACTTCGAGTACCAGCACAAGGTCGAGCGCTCTGTCAGCGGTTATCAACTGCTGGGCGGGACAACTGTACCCGATCTCGACAAAGTGCATCCTTCGACGATGCTGGGCGAGCAGTCGTGGTCCAAACCGAATACCTTCGATACGTTCAATGCCGGGTCGCGCGTGGACTACGATTTGCCTCATGGCTGGCGAGCATTCGCCGCTGCGAGTTACAGCCATTCGCTGATCGACGACAATGTGGTTTATGCGTATGGATGCTACAACGAAACAGAGTGCAACTCCGGTTCGGCTCCCTATCCCTGGTTTTTTGCGCCCGATGGGACTTACGACATTTATGATTACCGCAATCCAGGCGAATTGCGCATCGACGCACAGGCGGAGGCGCTGATATCCGGCCATGTAAAGACCGGACCCATTACGCATGATTTGACCGGCGGGGGTGAACTGTTTCTACGCAGCGTGCAACAGCCTTCGAGCTCCGTTTACTACGATATAGGTTCGGAGAATATCTACCAGCCTATCACTGCAGTTGACCTCAACTCTGTCGAGGACCCGCTTCAATCAGCCGGCCCTC
>Ga0224559_1001100_pt1 | contig 15446 bp, 11 predicted proteins | sample 714S33034metaG_FD_180676 | JGI IMG/M metagenome (GOLD analysis project Ga0224559, IMG submission 180676) | Peat soil microbial communities from Stordalen Mire, Sweden - 717 S3 30-34 | ecosystem: Environmental > Terrestrial > Soil > Wetlands > Peat | place: Sweden: Norrbotten County, Stordalen... | reverse complement strand
AAAGCCGGATCATCGGCACGTAGAAAAGTCCCGTCGCCGCGGAAAAGGCGGCGGGATTTGCGTTTTTCACGCCGACCGTGGCCGGGCAGACGCCCTTTGTCTGCGTCTCCTCGCCATTCTTTTCCGTCGAATATTTTTCGTCGACGATGGGACGGCCGTAGCTCTTCGAGGCTTTGTCCATGTCGATCCGGCGCGCCCAGTTCACCGCCGGATCATATTTGTCGGCGCTGATGAGTTCGCCGCTCGCGCGGTCCAGCACATAGGCGAAGCCGTTGCGGTCGAAATGGGTCAGAAGCCTGCGCGAGCGCCCCTCGACGACCGCGTCGGAGAGGATCATCTCGTTGACCCCGTCATAGTCCCATTCATCATGCGGGGTCATCTGATAGACCCATTTCGCCGCGCCGGTATCGGCGTCGCGCGCAAAAATCGCCATCGACCATTTATTGTCGCCCGGCCTTTGCGTCGGGTTCCAGGTCGAGGGATTGCCGGTCCCGTAATAGATGAGGTTCAGCTCCGGGTCATACGAGATCCGGCCCCACGGCGCGCCGCCGCCGATCTTCCATTGATCGCCCTGCCAGCTCGCAAGGCTCGACTCGACGCCGACGGATTTGCCGAGTTCCGTGGTCTTCGAGGGGTCAATCAATGTCTCGGCGTCCGGGCCGATCGAAAAGGCGCGCCAGACCCGCGCGCCGGTTCTTGCGTCATAGGCGGTGAGATGGCCGCGCACGCCAAATTCGCCGCCGGAGACTCCGACGAGAACCTTGTCCTTGACGACGAAAGGCGCCGATGTCCCCGTCGCGCCTTTCGTCGGATCGGCGTTCCTCACCGACCAGATCGGCGCGCCGGTCGCCGCATCGAGGGCGACGAGCGTCGCATCCGCCTGATAGAGGAAAATCCTGCCATCGGCGTAGCCAAGGCCGCGGCTGACCGTGTCGCAGCACATCAGGGCGACGACGCCCGCGTCCTGACGCGGCTCATATTTCCAGAGGATTTTTCCCTCATGGTCGAGATCGAGCGCGTAAACGGCATTGGGAAACGGCGTATGCACGTAAATGACGCCGCCGACGACCAGCGGCGCCCCCTCATGCCCGCGCAATACGCCGGTCGAGAAGGTCCAGACCGGCGTTAGCCTTTGTACGTTGCCGGCGTTGATCTCGGTCAGCGGCGAATAGCGCAGATTGGCGAAATCCGGGGCCCCGTCCTCCGTCGCCCCGGCATGAGCGCAGCAGACCGCCGTGAGGAGCAGCGCCAACGCAAGGCGCGCGGCCGAAACCAGCATCCGAAACATTCGTGAAACCATCTGTGGGAGACCAAATAATCGCAGAACAGGAACGAAGTTCTTGTCGCGACGCGACTCGAGAGCGGGGCGGCCCGGGCGGCGACTCAGTTTGAATTTGATCGGAGGCCCGTTAGCTAGCCGCAAAGGCGCCGTGACCCTCGATCACAAGGCCGCGCCTAAATGTGAGGACTTCAGCGCGATCGATTCCTTTCTGGTTTTTATATGCGATGACAAGCGTGTTCACGCCTTGATAGACCGTCGTGATATGGAAGCGCAGATCCGGATTCTGGGCTAGCGCCGCCGTCCAGTAGCGACGGAGCGCATCCTTGCCGGTCACGACGCCATCCTCGGCGAAGCCGATGCGCTTTGCGACCGGAGATGTGAAAACGGCGTCGTCATGGAAGTGTTTCAATATCGCTTCCACGTCCCGGCGGTTCCAGGCGGCCTCCCACTCACGGCCGAATTCAATCGCATTGACGTTGGCCGTCATCGATTCGGGTCTCCTTTTCCGGTCTGCGTTCCGCCATGGGCTCAGCCAATGATTTGCGTCAAGCATAATAGAGGCCCGCCCGGCGTGCGAAAGACGCGTCAATCGCGCCTGAATTCAAGCCTAGACGTGACCCAGCGTGGAGAGGTTCGGGCACAAGACGGAGTTTGCCCTTGCCGAGCGCCGCCATACAGTTCGCCGCCGCGACCCAACGTTCCGCCTTCCTTTCCGGAGCCCGCCCATATTCACGCCAGATGCGTCGGTGCAAATCCCGCTCCGCGGGGTCGCATGAACTTCGTCGACAGCCTATAAACGGCAATAACCTAAAGCTCGATTTCGCCCGCGTTTCCGGCTCCGGGGCCAGCCTCGAAGGATTGCAGATTGCGCTTCCGTTTCATCCACGCCGCCGATCTCCATCTCGACAGCCCCCTGCAGGGACTGTCGCGGAAATCGCAGGATTTTTCGGCCCGCGTCGATGACGCCTCGCGCCAGGCCTTCGACAATCTCATCGCGCTCGCCATCGCCGAGCAGTGCCGCCTCATCGTCATCGCCGGCGACGTCTTCGACGGCCAATGGAAGAGCTACCACACCGGGCTTTTCTTCGCCGAGCGGATGCGCCGCCTCAGCGAACATGGCGTTCGCGTCGTCATGATCCTCGGCAATCATGACGCCGCCAATCCTTTCGCCGGACGCCTCGAACTCTCCGGCAATGTCACCGTTCTGCCCTCGAACCGGCCGGGCTCCGCGATCTTCGAGGACATCGGCGCCGCCGTGCACGGCCAGAGCTTTCCCCAGCGCGAAGTGACGGAGAATATCGCGCTCGGCTATCCGGCGCCGGTCGGCGGGCTTTTCAACATCGGCCTGTTGCATACGGCTGGAAGCGGGCGCGAGGGCCACGCCAGCTACGCCCCCTGCAGCGTCGAGCAACTGGCCAATCACGGCTACGCCTATTGGGCGCTCGGCCATATCCATACGCGCGAGACGCTGTCGACGACGCCCCATATCCTCTTCCCCGGCAATCTCCAGAGCCGCAGCATCCGCGAGCCGGGCGCGAAGGGCGCGAGCCTCGTCACCGTCGAGGACGGCATCGTGACCTCGGTCGAGCATCGGTCGCTCGACGTCGTGCGCTTCGCCGTGGAGACCATCGACGTCGCCGGGCTCAATGATCGCGAGGGGCTGTTCGCGGCGATCCGCGCCAGCGCCGAGGGCGCCATTGCGGCGGCCGACGGAAGGGCGCTGGCCTTGCGCCTCAACCTTGCCGGAGCGGCGGCGCTCCACGCCGACCTGGTCACCAATGCGCAGGATCTGCGCGAGGAGATCGAGACCATTCTGGCCAGCGTCGACAGCGACATATGGCTGGAGAAGCTTTGCCTGCGGACCTCGCCGCCGCCAGCACTTGCGCGCGTCGATCCGACCGTCGCGGGCGGCCTCAAGACGGCGATCGAGGGGCTTGCCCAGGGAAACTGGCTTGAGGAGCGGCTCGCGGCAAAGCTCGCCGAAATCAAGACCAAACTTCCGGCGGGCGCCCATGCGGACCGCTTTTTCGCGCAGATGAAGGCGGAGGGCGCCGAGCGCGCCCGCACGCTCGCGCTCGCCCTCATCGAAAAGGGCGGCGCCGATGCGCTTTGAATCGCTGACGCTCGAACATTACGGCCGCACAAAAGAGACGATTCTCGAATTCCCGGCCTCGCCCGGCCTCGCCCTCATCTTCGGCCCCAATGAGGCCGGCAAGAGCACCAGCCTCGAAGCCATTTCGGACTTTCTCTATGGCGTGCCGGAGCGCAGCGCGCGCGGCCAGATTTTCGGCGTAGACAAGATCGCGATCAAGGCGACGATCGTGCGCGCGGATGGAACGCGCCTCGCCCTCAAACGCCGCAAGGGGCGCGGGCGCACACTGACGGACGCCGCCGGCCAGACGGTCGACGAGGCGGTGCTCGGCCTCGGCGCCACGAGCCGCGAGAGATTCGCCGCCCTGTTCGGACTCAATCACGCGAGCCTGCGCAGCGGCGGAGAACATCTGCTCGCCGCGGACGGCGACATCGGCCGCCTCATCCTCGAAGCCGGCGGCGGCCTCAGATCGCTCGTCGAGACGGTCGATGGCCTGCGCGCCCAGGCTTCCGCGCTGTTCGAGACGCGCAAGAGCAAGGACCGGCAGTTCTATATCGCGCTCAACGCTTTCGAGGAAGCGGAGAAAACGGTCAAGGACGGCCTGATGACGCGCGAGCATTACGACAAGGCGCGCCAGCGGCTCAACGCCGCGCGGGACGTCGTCGCCGAGCGGCGCGCGCGCCTCAATGAATTGACCGAGGAGAAGCTTCGCCTCGCGCGCCTCGCCCGCGTCGTTCCGAAAATCCTCGGATTCGACCGTCTCGCCGCCCATCTCGCCATCTTCGCGGATGTCGCGGCGCTGCGCGGCGATTTCGCCGCCGACTGCCTCCTCGCCCTGGATGTCCTGAAGCGCCGCGAAGAGGCGCTGGGCGAGGCCGAGAGCCGCTGCAACACGCTGCAGGCGCAGATCGATGCCCTCGCGCCGCCCGCCGCGCTTATCGAAGCCGAGGCCTCCATTCGCGACGCCGGTGAGAAGGCGACCCATGTCGCCAAGGCGCGCATCGACCGGGCGAACCGTGAGGCGGAACTTGGGGAAATCAGTAAAGCGCTGAACGCCCTGCGCCTTGCGATCGGCATCGCCGACGACGCCGGGCTCGAAGCAGCGGCGCCGGTGCCCGAGGCGATCGGCCTCGTGCAAAAGCTCGCCGCGCAAGGTCTGGAGCAGCGCGGCGCGCTGGTGCGCATCGCGGCCGAGCGCGCGCGGGAGCTTGCCACGAAAGAGGCGGTCGCGCTGCGGCAGGCCGAGCGCCGGAAGGCCGGACGGCATGAGCCTTTCGGCATCGCGGTCGCGGATTTCGCCGATCTTCCGGCGCTGGCAGCGGCGGCCGAGGCGAAACGCGCGCAGCTTTTCAGGATTGCGGTGGAGATCGAAGCCGCGCTCGCACGCGAAGGCTTCGGCTCGATCGACGAAATCAGCGCTTTCGCCTGCCCCGATCCCGGCGTCATTCAAGCCGAGATCGAGCGGCGCGGCGCGGGCGAGGCCGATCTCGCCCGCCTGCGCGAGGCCATCGCGACCAAAGCGCAAGAGCGGGACAGAGCCGGCGCCGACATCGCGCGGCTGTTGACCGGCGCCGAGATGCCGACGCCGGACGCCATCGCCGCGGCGCGCAAGGACCGCGATGGTGTCTGGAGCGAGATCAAGGCCCGCTATCTCACGCCGGACGGCGCGGCGGTGGCGGCGCGTCCGCTCGAGGCCCGGCTCGCCGATGTCGAAGAGAAGCAGGCGCGCACGCGGGACGCCGACGATCTCGCCGATCGAAAATCGGTCGAGGCGGAGCGGGTCGCCGCGCTCGTCCTCGCCGAGCAGCGCAAAACTGACGCGATTGCAGCTTTGGCCGCGCTCGCCCCGCGCCATGACGCGCTTTCGCAGGAGCTTGCCGCGACCGCAGCGGCTTGGGCGGACGCCTGGCCAGAGGCGGCGGCGCGCTTTCAGGATCTCGGGCGGCTGAAACGCGCCGGCGCCGAGCGCGCCGCCCTGCTCGCGCGTCGCGACGACTGGCGCGCCCAATCGGACGCGCTCGCCGTGCAGGAGGCCGAAATCGCACAGCGGCTGGAAGCAATCGCGCAGGCCGAGGCGAAACTGAAGCTAACGCCGGCGGCTTCGCTGGCCGCGCGCAAAAACGCCGCAAGCCAGGGCGTCAAGGCGCATGAGGACGCCTATGCCGACTTCAGGCGCGACGAAGCCGCCCTGCAGGACATCGAGCTTAAACTTAGCAGGGTTGACGATGAGCGCCGCGGACTGACCGAAGCCGAAGCCGCCTGGCGCGCATCGTGGGGGGCGGCGGTGGCGGCGCTCGGCCTTGACGCAGCAACAGATCCCGAGCGGGCGAATGAGATAGCAACGCTTTGGGCCGCTGCCTCGGGCCATTTCGCGACGATCCGGCTGACCCGCAACCGCCTCACGGGCATGGACAAGGACGAGGCCGCGCTTGTTTCACTCGTGCGCGGCATCGCGCCGCGCCTCGACTTTCCCCTGCCCGAGGATGGCGTCGCCGCGGCGCGGATGCTGGTCGAGCGCTCGGATTCCGCCTGCAAGATCGTCATCGCGCGCGACAGTCTCGCCGCGCAGCTCGCCGTGCTGGTCATCGAGCGCGATGAGCAATGCCGTCTCGCCGGCCTCGCCCGCGCCGAAATCGAGCGGCTTTCGACCGAAGCCGGCGCATCGCCCGATGCGCTCGGCGCCCTCGCCGCCCGCTGCGAGGAGCATCGGGCGGCCGTCCGCAAGCTGGAGGCCCTCGGCGAGACGATCGCCGGGCTTGGCGACGGGCTTCCGATCGAGACCTTGCGGGCGCAATGGGGCGACCGCGATCTGGACGAGATCCTCGCCGCTGAGGAGCGCCTCGCCGACGAGGAACGAGAACTCAGCGAAAGCCGCGACGAAGCCCTCGCGGCGCAACAGGACCGCAGCCGCGAATTCGAGGCGCTTCTTTCCGCCGACGGTCTCAACGCCGCCTTCGCCGGGCGTGAGAGCGCCACGGCGCAGATGCATGGCGCATTGGAGCGCTATGTCGAGATTGCGCTCGCCGAAGAGCTTCTGCGGGAGGCGATGGACCATCTGCGCGACGAGCGCAAAGACCCGCTGATCCGCCGCGCCGGCGAAGTCTTCGCGGCCTCGACGGCGGGCGCTTTTTCCGGCGTCGACACGGATGTCAATGCGGAAGGCTTGCCCGTCGTGGTCGGGCGGCGCAGCGACGGGGCGGAGGTTCAGGTCAAGCTGATGAGCGATGGCGTGCGCGATCAGCTCTATCTCGCCTTCCGCATCGCCAGCATCGAAAGCTACGCGAAAGCCACCGAACCGCTGCCTTTCGTCGCCGACGATCTTTTGGTGCATTTCGACGACGAGCGCGGCGCCGCCGCCCTTGGCCTGCTGGCTGAACTTGGGCGAACGACGCAGGTGCTTTTATTCACGCATCATCGCAGCATCAAGAGCGCGGCGGCGCCCCTCGTCGCACAAAATCTCGCGACGATCATCGACCTTGGAGCCTAGTCCAGCCGACGAGCGCGTGAACGCGTCTCGGCGATGTTTCGCGCGTCAACGTGAAAGGAGACGCCGTTCTCTCAGTCTGAATCGCGGCATTGGATCCGTTGCGAAGGCTTTCAGAGCTTGACAGATTGTTTGGATGATCGACGGGCGAAGGTGCGTTTGTCGCACCTTTGGACCCTCGCGCGCCTATAGGGAATCGACCGCTTTGTCCCGCTCCGCTCGCCTCCTCGCGCTGCTTCAAGCTCTGCGTCGCCGCCGCCGGCCGGTCGCGGCGGCCGCCCTCGCCAGGGAATTGGGCGTTTCGCTGCGCACAATCTACCGAGACGTCGCGACCCTGACAGCTCAAGGCGCGCCGATCGAAGGCGAGGCGGGGCTTGGATATGTTCTGAAGTCCGGCTTCTTCCTCCCTCCCTTGATGTTTGACGAGGATGAGCTGGACGCGATCATCCTTGGCCTGCGCTTCGTTGCTCGGCGAGGCGATGAGGCGCTGGGCGCGGCTGCCGAAGATGCGCTCGCCAAGATCGCGGCCATGCTGCCTCCAGCCAAAGAAGACGCGGCCAGGGCCAATGGGCTCCTCGCCGGTCTTAACGCGAAAGGAGACAGGCCGCATCTTGCTCTCGTCCGGCAGGCAATCCGCGCCGAGAAGAAGCTGCGCCTTTGCTATATCGATAAAAATGGTCGATCCAGCGCGCGCGTGGTCTGGCCTGTCGCGCTTGGCTTTTTCGACGCGGCCGAGGTTCTCGCAGCCTGGTGCGAAGCGCGAAGCGACTTTCGTCATTTCCGTCTTGACCGCATCGTCTCCGCTGAGCCTCTGGGCATCCCCTACCCCAAGCGCAGACGGATTCTCCTCGCGGAATGGCGGCTTCAAGAGGATTTAGCCGACACATTTTGACGGCTGCTGACAGAAACTGTCACTCGCTCCCCTTAAGCATGGCTGGTATCCCCCCATGGAGAACCCCAAATGCCAGACCTCAGCTTCATCAATTTGTATGTCAACGATCCCGCCGCGAGCGCCGCCTTTTATGCCGAGAGGTTCGGGTTTGAACCAGTCCAATCCTCACCGACCTACGTATTCTTCGCGACCAAATCCGGCCTGATGCTCGGCCTTTGGTCGCGCGATAAGGTCGAGCCCGCGACGCCGGCCAATGCGAGCGGCGGCGGCGAAATCTGCTTCACGGTCGACGACGTCGAGGCGGTCCACGCCGATTGGAGCAGCCGCGGCGTCTCTATAGCGCAGTCTCCAACAACTATGGGGTTCGGCCGCACTTTCGTCGCCCTCGATCCAGATGGCCATCGACTGAGAGTCTTCACGCCAGCTGCGCCGTGACAGCCGCCTCGTCGCGACCCTTCGTCCAAGCTATTTCGTCGTGAAGGGGAAGGCGCCATCAGCCATTTCTGCGCCGCCAATAGGGGCGACGGCCAGGTGGCCCGTCCGATCACAGCACGATCGGACCGAGATCGCCGATCACCGATGAGCCGGGCAGAAGTCCCCTCACAGACGCCTTGATCTCATAGTCGCTCCGGTTGCCGGCGATCTCGAAAAGATGATAGCCGGCGCGATGGCGCGAGGCCGTCCGCGCCACGGAGGCGGAAGGCGCCCCGACAACGGGCGTGCGCCGCGAGGGGCCTTCGATATAGTTGACGCTGGTCTTGTGGTTGTGCCCGTGCAGGATCAGCTCAGCGCCGGTGCGCGCGATCATCTCCTCGAATTCGCGCGCATCGGCGAGGCCGCGGGCGAGCGTGACGGCGTCGTTGCAGGGCGGGTGATGCAGCATCACGACGCGGATGAGATCGCGCCCTGCGCATTCATTGAGCAGCTTTTCGCCAAGCTCCATCTGCCGGCGGCCAATGCGGCCGGACGCGATGAAAATCGGCGTCGGCACGGCCGAGGAAAGACCGATCAGTGCGACCCCGCCGCGCACGCGCAAATAGGGAAAGCGCCCGCCCGTCTCCGTCTCGCCGCCCGTCCAGGGGGCGAAGACGCGGGCGAGATCGGGCAGCGAGCCGCGCACGTAAGCGTCATGATTGCCGGGCACGAAACTTACGTCCTCGGCGGCGCCCAGCGTCTCCAGCCATCTGCGGGCGACCTGAAATTCGGCCGGAAGGCCGATATTGGCGATATCGCCGGTCATTGCGACATGGCTCGGGTCCCGGCTTCTGATGTCGACGACGATGTGCCCGAGGGTCGTCATGTCGTGAACGCGCGAGCGCCCGCCGGTCCAGTTCAAATAGCCGGTGACGCGCTTGCCGATCAGGTCCCGGCGGCGCGGGCGCGGCAGCGGCCCGACATGCGGATCGGTCAGATGGGCGAGGCGAAAGATCACGGCCGCCACTATCTCCGCGGCTCCGGGTCCGTCAAGACGAACCGATCAATATGCCCGTCGCCAGCACAATGGCGCCGCCGACCACGATTTGCAGCGCCGCCTTGAAGAAGGGCGTCTGCATGTAACGGGCGCGCACGAAGGCGATGATCCAGAGTTCGATGAAGACGACGAAGCCGGCGATGGCGGTCGCGATATAGAACGCATGCGGCACGCTGTCCGGCACGAGATAGGGCAGCGAATGGCCAAGGCCGCCCGCGGTCGTCATCAGGCCCGTGACGATTCCGCGCACCAGCGGCGATCCGCGCCCGCTGAGCGAGCCATCGTCGGACAGGGCCTCGGCGAAACCCATGCTGATGCCGGCCCCAAGCGAAGCGGCGAGGCCGACGAGAAAGGTCTGCCAATTATTGTGGGTCGCAAAGGCCGCGGCGAACAGCGGCGCCAAGGTCGACACCGATCCATCCATGAGGCCGACAAGGCCGGGCTGGACATATTCGAGGATGAACCGCTTGCGGCTGTCCTCGGCCTCCTTGGCGCCGGCCGCGCCTCCCTCGAGTTTTCTTTCGAGATTGGCCGCGATCTTTTCATGGACCTGCTCCTCGCGGGCGAGATCGCCGAGCAGCGCCTTGACGGCGGGATCGCGCGCCTGTTCGGCCGCGACCGCGTAGAACCTCTCCGACTCTGCCTCGCGGGCTTCCGATTCCTTTCGAATGACATTCAGCGGCAGGTTGCGGGTCAGCCAGACCGGCTGGCGCCAGAGGAAGGACTTCACGTCGCTGCGCCGGATCGGCACCAGATTGGGGCCGAAGCGCTCATTATAGAGAGCCGTCAACTTGTCGCGATGACCGGCCTCGACTTCGGCCATCTTGGCGAAGGTCTGCGCCGTCGCCGGATAGCGCTCACGCAAATCCTCGGCGAACATCAGATAGACGCGATTATCCTCCTCCTCGGAGGCGATCGCGATGGACAGAATTTCGCGTTCTGACAGCTCGGAAAAACGCTTCACGCGGATACCTCTACGTAAATGGTTAGAACCAATCTAAAATGGGCGGCCTCGAATTGCCAGATGCAAGCCTCCTTTTTCCGGCGCCCAAGACGACGCACCCCCCAACCGGGACCAGCGATCCACGCCCCCGCCCTATTTCCTTGCCGCGCGGCATCCACTACGCTATGGGCTCGCCACCCGGCCCCGCTCATCGACAAGGCTTTCCGCTCCCCTCCGCCGATGGCAGACCTCTCGCTCACGCTCAGCCCACAAACGCCGGCCGATCTTGCGGCGATCCAGCGGCTTGACGAACATGCCTTCGGGCCCGGCCGCTTCGCCCGCTCGGCCTATCGCCTGCGCGAGGGCGCCGAGCCCGTCTACGCCCTCTCTTTCGTGGCCCGCGTCGGCACCCTGCTCGTCGGCGCGAATACGATGACTGCGATCCGCTGCGGCGAGGCGCCGGCGCTGCTGCTTGGGCCGCTCACGGTCGATCCAGCCTTCCGTTCGGGCGGCATTGGCGAGGCGCTGGTGCAGAAATCGCTCGACGCCGCCAAAGCCGCCGGCCATGGCCTCGTGCTGCTTGTTGGCGACCTGCCCTATTACGAACGCATGGGCTTTCAGCGCGTGCCGCCCGGCAAGCTCGATTTCATCGGCCCCGTCGACCCCGAGCGCCTGCTTTACTGCGAACTCGTCGAAGGCGCGCTGGCGGCGGCGAGCGGGCGCGTTCGGCGCGTACGCGCGCGGTAGGAGCGCGCAGGAGCGACGGGCGCCGCCCGTTTTTTGGCTTAGATCAGCGCGGCGATTTTTTCCGGGGGCTTTCTGAGGACGGGCACGGCGACGAGCACGGGCAGGCCGAGGCCATGTTCGATCGCTTCGGGCGAAATATAGCCGCGGCCGAAGGCGTTGGAGAGGACGGCGGCGAGAACGCCGGCGAACAGGCTGAGCAGGACGCCCGCCGCGAAGATCATGAGCCGCAAATTGGTCGGCGCGACCGGCGTCTCCGCCGCCTGGATGACGCGCACATTCGCCGTCTTCCTGGCCATGACGTTCTCCTGCAGCGCGCGATCGTCATAAGCCTTCGCCACGGCGCGAAAATTCTCGTCGACCAGTTTGCGCTGGCCGTCGAGCCGCTCCAGCTCGAATTCTTTCTGGTCGAGCGACTTCAGCTGCTCGTCGAGCTTGGCCAATTGCGCGATATCGGTGTCGTGGCGCGCCTTCGCCGCCTGCAAATCCTGCTCCGCCCGGCTGCGGTCGACTTCCAGCGTATCGAGGACGACCGGCCGACCGCGCGCAAGCACCGTCGGGGAATCGCGATATTGCACGACGTCTTTCGGCAATTTGTCGAAAGTGCTCTGCAACACCGCGACGCGCTGCGTCGCCTGGGCGACGTCGCGATCGGCCTGCTGCAGATCCTGCGCCGTGTCGCTCTGCTGGCGCAGCAAATACTGCCGCTGCGCGCCGTAATCGGAAATATTGTTCTTTTCCTTGAAATCGGCGTAGGCGTGGCCGGCCCGATCAAGCTCGGCGCGCAGAGCCGCGACCTGTCCGGCCAGGACCTCCGTCTGCGAATCGCGCAACAGCTCCTGCCGCCGGGCCAGATAGCCGTCGACCAGCGTATTGACGACGCTGGCGGCGACGGCGGGGTCGTGATTGTGGTAGCTGACGACGATGATATTGCCCGCCTTGTCGGGGGTCGCGGTCAGCTCCCTGGCGAATTGCTGCGCGGCGAGATCGAGGGGATCGACGTCCCGCGCCGGCGGCGACGGCGCGCCAAGCGACGCGACCAGCCCCTGGAAGCGGTCGGAAAGGCTGGCCTTGATCCGCGCGAACAGGCCGGGCGGCTTCAGATAATCGGGGTAGACGCGTTCGAGGCCGATTTTGCGCAGGGTCTCCTTTTCAAGCGCGGAGCTCGTCAGAATCTCGACCTCGTTCTTGAGGATGGCGTCCCGCTCCAGCACGATCGAGGATGATTTGGCGTCATCGCCGACGGCGCGCGGGGAATATTCCGAGGACAAAAGCACGAGCAGGGTCGAATCGGCGACATAGGACGGCTTGACGATCACGAAGAAAACCAGCGTCAGCGCCAGCATCGCCGCCATGGACGCAAGAATGCGCCGCCAATTCTTGAACAGGCTGGCGAGAATGATGCGCAGGGCGGTTGCGCCGGCCCGGCGCGGCCCCGGCGCGGCGGGTTTTGCGCCATCTTGCGATGGATCGGCGAAAGGGTGGCGGTCGACCAGCTGGATGGAGTCATGCATCTCTCAGGCACCTCGTCTCAAGCACCTCGGCGCTCCGGAAACAGCCCGGCGCCGCCCGCGGCTCCGGGGACGGCGCGGCCCGTCCAGCGCGTCAACTTCACAGGCGAACCGGCTGACATGGTTCGATAAATAAAACATGGCCCGATGAATAAAATCAAAAATGCGGTCTTTGGCGTATCGGATCAATGCGCTATGTTTCGCGCATAATATTAATGCCGTTTGAAGCAATTGTCGCTATCGGCCTTTGCTTATCCTGATTTATGGTCGCCTGGCGCAATGGTCCAGCCAGCATGAACATCGGATTCCTTGAAAATGCGCGCCTCCATCCTTCCTTCCGGCGAGGGCGGCCATGATTAAGGCGGTCGAGGACCTTGGCCGCGCGGAGATCGGCCCGCTCCCGCGCGACAGGCGGCTCATGCCGCTTGCCGCCGCGCCGCCGCGGATTCCCCAGCTCATCCAGCTGTTCCATGCGATCAGCACGCTGAACGCCTCTCACCAGCCTTATATCCTGCAATTCGTCGGCTCGGTCCCGGGCGAAGGCGTCTCCAGCCTCGCGTCCGGCTTTGTTCAGATCGCCGCCTCGCAGCAGGGCAAGCCGGTGCTTCTCATCGACTGCAATGCGGCCCCGGCCCAGGCCCAGGCCGTTCCATCGCCCTCGCTGATCGACGCCTTTCATGAAACCGGCGCGATCAATGCGGCGATACAACCGGCGCCGGGGCGCACGGGCATCGGCTACGCCCGCCTTTCAACGGCCGAGGACGGCCGGCTGAACATTGACGCCGGCGACTTGCGCAAGCTGTTCGAACTGGCGAAAAAAGCCTTTCCGATCATTGTGCTCGATTGCCCACCGGCCTGCCTGACGCCGGAATCGCTGGCCCTCGCCCGCTTTTGTGACGGCACGGTGCTCGTCATCGGGGCGGAAGCCGCCTCGCGCCAGACCATCGCCGAAACCAAACAGGCGCTGGAGCGCTTCGACGGCCAGATCATCGGCGTCGTGTTCAATCAATATAAAACCTATATCCCGCGCTGGCTCGAGCGATGGCTCTGAAAGCCGCCGGACGCGGTCATCGCGCCATTATTTATTTCTGCAAGACAGCATGAAATCTGATGCGCCAGATCGTGAACATGCGGTTCCCGCAACATGCCCGAATGATCGCCGCTGAACCGGCGAACCTCCCATTGCCTGAGAAGTTTCGGATAGGCCAGCAAGGTGTCGCAACCAAGCGGATTCCCCCTCTCGGAAACGAAAAGCGTCGCCTTCCCGGGATATGGTTTGAGTTCGTGGGTCTGAATGGCCGCCCAACCGGCTTCCCGCGTCTCAGCCAATCCCGGCGGCAGGCCCGCACGATGATAGGGCGAACTCCCGACTGCCTTTGCGCCCAGCATTCGCCGGAACCGATTGACCATCGGCTCGGCATGCGACGCCAGATAAGCCCTGCGGGCGTGCGGCGACAGCGCGCGTAAGACTCTGGCGTGATGTTTCGAGCGACGCCAGAAGAACTCCGCGCGCCCGTGGATCGGCCATTGGCGTTCCGGCAGCGATGGCTCCATCAAACCAAGAAAATCGACGCTCTCGCCGGCCTCGAGAAGGCGCCGCGCAACCTCAACGGCGACCAGACCGCCGAAACTATACCCCGCGAGCCGATAGGGTCCGCATGGCTGAGCGGCGCGTACGATCGCAACTTGATAATCCGCCATCTCGGCGACGGTCCGATGCGGCCGCTCCGGGCCATCCAGTCCGCGCGGCTGATTGGCGTAGATCGGCCCATCGTAACGGATGAGACCGCCGAGTTCGGCAAGCTCCAGCGCGACGCCGCTAATGCCGGGAAAAAAGAACAGGGCGCTGGCGCCTTCGCCAGCTTTCAATTCCGCGAGCGGCTCCGCGGCCGGCGCTGAGCCCGACCGCAGGACCGCGATCAGCTTTTCGCTAGTGTCCACTTTGAACAGCGCGGTAATTGGAATCACAATGCCTGTCGCCTGCGCGACCTCGGCAAACAGTCGATGAACGCGCAGCAGCCCGACCTTGAGGTCGCGAATGCTTGCATTGCGCGCTTCGGGCCCACGCTCCAGCACCCGATCCCAAAGATCGATGACGATGGTCTCGATGTCGCCGCCCGGCTGCGGGCCGGCGCGTTGGGGCGGCGACCCCCGAACGCTGTTGTCCGATCTGTTCAAGGACTCATTCATGTCGCAACATTTTTCAACGGTAGCGACATATGCGATAGCGCCGAAGTCTGTTCTTCGAGCGAACCAGCTATCCCGTCGCGATCGTCGTCCAACAGGTGAAGCCGCTCCTGCAGGATCGGCAAAGGATCGCTGAAATAATATTTCAACGCGCGCCAGTCGCAATCATTCAACGCCGCTCCAGACAATAAGCGCTGGAGGAGGAACCGGTTTACGTGGACCTCTTTCTTATCGACCCGCACTGGATTGTCCTGATCGAGGTTTTTCGTCTCGAGGCTGAGCTTCACGAAGTTCAGGCCGGCGAGCGCGAGAGAAAACATCGAGTACCAATAGCGGGGATTGCACTCGATCAACGTCAGATCGCCAGAGCCCGCGGCTTCCCGGACGTCGAAATGGGCCACGCCATTATAGTTCGTGGCCGCGGCGATGCGCTGGACGATCGCGAGAATTCTCGGGTCGTCATCATATTGATATCCCCAATCGAAATGTCGCTGGAAGGCGTAGGCGACGACTTTTCCGTGATTGCAGAGCATGGCGATGCCGCAGTCTCGCCCTTCAATATATTCCTGGAGGAGAAGCGGGCTATATGTCGTCCTCTCCAGCCGCGCCAGATCGGCTTTTGTTTTGATCGCAAAGATTCCCGAGCCCCCCATCCTGCCAATCGGCTTGACGATCGCGGGAAGAGGAACCTCCTGATTGACGAGAGCTCTCAACGCTTCTCCAGCGCTTTGGAACAGCCAGGTCGCTGGGGTCGGCAGGTTCTCGCGCTTGCAGAACTGATAGAACCTCCATTTGTCGTTCAGCTTCTCGAACATGGCGGGGTCCGGCAACGCACAGGTC